>Ga0208813_1000218_pt1 | contig 51156 bp, 44 predicted proteins | sample MalvireepMed_904_FD_184250 | JGI IMG/M metagenome (GOLD analysis project Ga0208813, IMG submission 184250) | Marine viral communities from the Global Malaspina Expedition - Malaspina viral metaG DeepMed_904 (SPAdes) (version 2) | ecosystem: Environmental > Aquatic > Marine > Oceanic | place... | reverse complement strand
TCACCGGCCGCGACCCCGCCAACGTCGCCGCCAGCCTCGCGGTCGCCTGCGCCATCCCCGCGGTCTGGGACGTCAGCGACGTCATGCACAGCGTCGTTGACGGAACGCGCGCCACGCTCGACGGCGAGCGTGGCGAGTTAATAGTTAACAGCGAGAGCAGTTAACAGTTAACAGTGAAAAGTTAATAGTGGCGCGGGTGGGGCCGGGGGAGCGGAAAGGCCGTGCCCGCGCTGTTAGGCGGCGAGCTGCCTGCCAGCCAAAAAGCGCGGGCACGGCCTAAGAATCAGTCCGAAGGCCCCACCCGCGAACTGTTAACTGTTAACTCTTAACTATTAATTGTCGTCTATGTATCCGAGCAGGTGCGGCACCATCTTCTCAATGTCCTTGCGCGACATGCCTTTGCGGGCCGCGTAGTCGTCCATCTGGTCCTTGCCGAGCTTGCCGGTGCCGAAGTATTTGGATTCCGGGTGCGAGAAGTACCAGCCGGACACCGCCGCCGCCGGGAACATGGCGTAGTGTTCGGTGAGCGTCATGCCGGCGTTTTTCTCCGGCTCCAGCAGTTCCCACAGCAGGCTTTTCTCGGTGTGGTCCGGGCAGGCGGGGTAGCCCGGCGCCGGGCGGATGCCGCGATACTTTTCGGAAATAATGTCCTGGTTGCTGAGCGTTTCGTCGCTGTCGTAACCCCAGAATTCCTTACGTACCCGTTCGTGCAGACGTTCCGCGAAGGCTTCGGCGAGGCGGTCCGCCAGCGCCTTGATCATGATCGAGGAATAGTCGTCGTGGTCGGCTTCGAAGCGTTGCACGTGTTCGTCGATGCCGATCCCGGCGGTGACCGCGAAGCCGCCCAGCCAGTCGGTCTTGCCGCTTTCCTTCGGGGCGATGAAATCGCTCAGGCAGTAGTCCGGCTTCTGGTTCTTGCTGCGGTCCAGCTGCTGACGCAGATGATGCAGCGTCATGAACGGCTGGTCGTCGCCGGGCTGGCGGTACAGGTGGATGTCGTCCATGTCCGAGTGGGCGGGCCAGAAGCCGATCACGCCACGGGCGGTGAGCCACTTTTCCTTGACGATTTTATCCAGCATCTCGCGGGCGTCGTTATAGAGTTTGGTGGCTTCCACGCCGACCACTTCGTCTTCCAGGATGCGCGGGAACTTGCCGGCCAGTTCCCAGGAGCGGAAGAACGGCGTCCAGTCGATGCGCTCCACCAGCTCGTCCAGGGGATACTCCTCGAACACCTTGAGGCCTTTGACCTTCGGCTCCGGCGGCGTGTAATTGTCCCAGTCCGGCTGGAAGCGGTGCTCGCGGGCCTGGTCGATGCTGATCAGGGAGCGGTCCACCTGCTGCTGCTTGCGGCGTACGCGCAGCTCTTCGTAGGTCTGCTTGATCTCCGCCACGTAGTCCGCTTTCTGGGTTTTCGACAACAACCGCGAGGCGACGCCCACGGCGCGGGAGGCGTCCGCCACGTGGATTACCGGGTTGTGGTAATTGGGGTCGATCTTCACCGCGGTATGAATGCGGCTGGTGGTGGCGCCGCCGATCATCAGCGGCTGCTCCATGCCCAGGCGCTCCATTTCGCTGGCCACGTGCACCATCTCGTCCAGGGACGGGGTGATCAGGCCGGACAGGCCGACGATGTCCACTTTTTCCTGGCGCGCCGCTTCCAGAATTTTGTCGCAGGGCACCATCACGCCCAGGTCCACCACGTCGTAGCCATTGCACTGCAGCACCACGCCGACGATGTTCTTGCCGATATCGTGCACATCGCCTTTTACCGTGGCCATCAGGATCTTGCCGTTGGCCTCGTCCTGGGTGCCGAGCTCTTCCTTTTCTTTTTCCATGTAAGGCAGCAGGTAGGCCACCGCCTTTTTCATCACCCGGGCGGACTTGACCACCTGGGGCAGGAACATCTTGCCTTCGCCGAACAGGTCGCCGACCACGTTCATGCCGTCCATCAACGGGCCTTCGATTACGTGCAGCGGGCGTTCCGCGTTCTGGCGCGCCAGCTCGGTGTCCTCTTCCACGTAATCGGCGACGCCCTTGATCAGCGCATGTTGAAGGCGTTGCTCCACGGGCCAGGAGCGCCATTCCTGGTCTTCCTTTTTGGTTTCTTTTTCGCCGGAGCCTTTATATTTTTCGGCCAGATCGAGCAGCCGCTCGGTGCCGTCGTCGCGGCGGTTGAGCACCACGTCTTCCACCGCGTCACGCAGTTCGTCGGGGATGTCGGCGTAGATCGCCAGCTGCGACGGATTGACGATGCCCATGTCCATGCCGTTCTTGATGGCGTAGTACAGGAACACCGCATGGATGGCTTCGCGCACCGGGTTGTTGCCCCGGAACGAGAAGCTGACGTTGGACACGCCGCCGGAGATCATCGCGTGGGGCAGGGTGCGTTTGATTTCCGCCACCGCCTCGATGAAGTCCACCGCGTAGTTGTTGTGTTCCTCGATGCCGGTGGCGATGGCGAAGATGTTGGGGTCGAAAATAATGTCTTCCGGCGGGAAGCCCACTTCCTCGGTCAGCAACTTATAGGCACGGGTACAGATGCGGACTTTCTCGTCGCGGCTTTCCGCCTGGCCGTCTTCGTCGAACGCCATCACCACGGTGGCGGCGCCGTAGCGGCGGATCAGCCGGGCCTGGTCGAGGAAGGCCTTCTCGCCTTCCTTCAGGGAAATGGAGTTGACCACGCCCTTGCCCTGGATGCATTTCAAACCGGCTTCGATCACCTCCCACTTGGAGGAGTCGATCATGATCGGCACCTTGGAGATTTCCGGCTCCGCGGCCACCAGGTTGAGGAAGCGCACCATGCACTCCTTCGACTCCAACATGCCTTCGTCCATATTGATGTCGATGATCTGGGCGCCGTTCTCCACCTGGTCACGGGCCACGTCCAGGGCGGTGTCGTAATCCTCTTCCTTGATCAGGCGCAGGAAGCGCTTGGAACCGGTCACGTTGGTGCGCTCGCCCACGTTCACGAACAGGTCGTCCGGCGCGATGTTGCAGGGCTCCAGGCCGGACAGGCGGCATTGCACCGGAATCTCCGGCAGGCGGCGCGGCGCCTTGCCGCGCACCGCTTCGGCGATCGCCGCGATGTGCTCCGGGGTGGTGCCGCAGCAGCCGCCGATGATGTTGAGAAAGCCCGAGTCCGCCCACTCGCCGATTTCCCGCGCCATGGTGTCGGCGTCCAGGTCGTACTCGCCCATCTCATTGGGCAGGCCGGCGTTGGGGTGGGCGGACACATGGAATTCGCTGATCCGCGACAGCTCTTCCACATAGGTGCGCAGTTCCATCGGCCCCAGGGCGCAGTTCAGGCCCATGGCGATCGGCCGGGCGTGGCGCAGTGAATTATAGAACGCTTCGGTGGTCTGGCCGGTCAGCGTCCGCCCGGAAGCGTCGGTGATGGTGCCGGAGATCATCACCGGCAGATCCAGGCCCTTTTCGTAGCAGTACTGATCCACGGCGAACACCGCCGCCTTGGCATTGAGAGTGTCGAAGATGGTTTCGATCAGGATCAGGTCGATGCCGCCTTCCACCAGGCCGTCGATGGCGTCGAGATAGGACGCCACCAGGCGGTCGAAATCGGTGTTGCGGAAACCCGGGTCGTTCACGTCCGGGCTGATGCTGGCCGTGCGGTTGGTGGGGCCGAGCACGCCGGCCACGAAGCGCGGGCGCTCCGGGGTGGCGACGGCGTCCGCCGCGCGGCGCGCCACCCGGGCGGCGGCCACGTTGATCTCCCGTGCCAGATCTTGCATATCGTAGTCCGCCATGGCGATGGCGGTACTGTTGAAGGAGTTGGTCTCGATGATGTCCGCGCCGGCGTTCAGATAATCGCGGTGCAGCTGTTCGATCATCTCCGGCTGGGTGATGCTCAGCAGGTCGTTGTTGCCCTTCAGGTCGGAGGGCCAGTCCGCGTACTGGCTGCCGCGATACTGGGCTTCCGAGAGCGCCAGACGCTGGATCATCGTACCCATGCCGCCGTCGAGAATGACGATTCGCTCCCGGAGGAGGGCGGTGAGTTGTTCGCGGCGGTTCGAGGACATGCAAGGCTCCATCATTGTGTGGCCCGTGGAAAACCGGGGCGCGCATTATACCGGCTGTGGCCGGGTTACCCAACGTGGCAGGTGCGTTATACTCCCGCCCATCGAACAGCGCCGCTCTCCCGCGGCGGTTTTGGACAGTGTAAGGGGAGTTTGATGCGCCGTACCGTGATCGTAGTGCTGGCTCTGGCCGGCTTCGCTTTTCTGTGGCGCGTGGTGCCGCACGATTTCAATATGACGCCGATGGGCGCGCTGGCGTTGTTCGCCGGCGCCTACTTGCGTCACCCCCTGGCCCGGGTACTGGTGCCGCTCGCCACCCTGGTGGCGTCGGACATGATTCTCGGCTTCCATGATACCGCGTTGTACGTCTACGGCGCCTTCGCCGTGATCGCCCTGGGCGGGGTGCTGCTGCGCCGACGGGGCCTGCTGGCTCACACCGGCGGCGCGGTGGCCGCCGCGCTGCTGTTCTACGCCGTGACCAACTTCGGCGTCTGGGCCGCCGGCGTACTGTATCCGGCGGACGCTTCCGGCCTGTTGGCCAGCTACGTCGCCGGCCTGCCGTTCCTGTGGAAGACCCTGGCCGGCAATGTGTTTTTCACCGTGCTCTTTTTCGCCGTTTTCCAGCTGGTGGAGCGCTACCAGCCCCACGCACAGAGCACCGAATCCCGCTGATCGAGGCCCGCGGCAAGCTGTGTTCGCGTTCACTTGCCGTGGCCACCCGTACGTTCAAAGCGATATCCCGGTATCGGATCGGCAATCACTTCGAGGAGGAATAATGCGTAAAAATTGGTTGGCCCTGGCGTGCGGCGTGGCGGTAATGCCGGCGATGGTTCACGCCCAGGAAGCGGAGCAGGAGAGTGCTCAGGAGCGCGCCTGGGACATCGAAACGGAGGCGTCCTACCTCCTCTCACGGGGCAACAGCGAATCCGAGTCGATTGTCGGCAAGATCAACGCCGCCCATGACGGCATCAACTGGCGCCAGACCGCCAAGGCGGAAGCCGTCAACACCATGAGCGAAAACGACGACGGCGAGGAAGAGCGCACCGCGGAACGCTACTACGCCTCCTATAAGCTCGATCGTAAACTGGCCGACAACAACTACCTGTTCAACGTGCTGACCTACGATAAAGACAACTTCTCGGGGTTCCAGTATCAGGCCAGCTACGCGCTCGGTCTCGGTCGCCGTTTCCTGGAAACGCCGGCGCACACCCTGGACCTTGAAGCCGGTCCCGGTTATCGCGTGGAGTGTCTGGAGCCGGAAGATTCCTATACCGGCTGTGACAACAAGGATGAAAGCGTGATCGCCCGTTTCGCCGGTAACTACAAATGGACGATCAGCGAAAACGCCACCTTCCGTCAGGCCGTTTCCACGGAAGTGGGCGAGGACAACACCTCGGTGCGTTCCGAAACGTCCCTGACCTCCAAGATCAACGATCACTTCGCCATGCGCCTGAGCCACCTGGTGACCCGTGATTCCGAAGTGCCCGCCGGTACCCACAACACCGATCAGGAAACCACGGTTTCCCTGGTGTACACCTTCTGATTGCCGATCGACGGGCAATAAAAAAGCCGACCCGAGGGTCGGCTTTTTTAATTTGGTCGGAGTAGCAGGATTCGAACCTGCGACCCCTACGTCCCGAACGTAGTGCTCTACCAGGCTGAGCTATACTCCGAATGTGCGGCGTATTCTAGCAGCGAAATTTCAGAATGCCACCGTTTTAACCCGGTGGATGTGCCGGTTGCGCATATTCTGGCCAAAGCCGCCGGTCGCGGGCACAATGCGCGCTTCCTGAGCTTGCTCCCACACTGATTATGGCCGAAGCCTCCCTGGGCCCGCTGGCCCTGAAACGCTGGCCGCACCGACGCGGCGACCCCTTGCTGCCGTTCGACGCCGCCGACCGCTACCTGCTCAAACAACTCGACGAGCACCGTCGCGGGCCGGCCACGCTGGTCCTCAACGACCAGTGCGGCGCCCTCTGGCTCACCGCCGCCGCGTCCGGCCCGGCCTGGAGCGCCGGCGACGACTGGCTGTGCTGGCGCGCCGCCGTCGCCAACGCCGAGGATAACGGCCGCGCGGCCCCCGGCGACGCCTGGCTGTGGCCCTGGCAAACCCCGCCCCGGTCGCCGGATCAGGTGCTGCTGCGACTGCCCAAAGCGGTCTCCCTGCTGGAAGCGCAGCTCGCCTGGCTGGCGGACGGCCTGCCGGCGGGCACGCCGGTGTGGCTGGCGGGCATGGACAAGCATTTGCCGGCGCAACTGGTGCCGCTGTTGGAACACTGGCTCGGCAACGGCCGCGCCGGACTCGGCTGGAAAAAGGCGCGCCTGTTCACCGCCGAAGCGCCCGGCGCCGCCCTGCGCGACGCGCCGGAACCGGCTCGCGTGGCCGTTCCCGAACGGGGCCGGACCCTGCAGGCCGGCCCCGGCGTATTCGGCCGCCGCCATCTGGATATCGGCGCCCGCTTTCTGCTCGACCACCTGCCCACCGGCGTCAGCGGCGAGGTGGCCGACCTGGGCTGCGGCAACGGCGTGTTGGGGCTGAGCCTGGCGGCGGACAACCCGGCGGCGCGGGTCACCTTCTGCGACGTCTCCTTCCTGGCGGTGGAAAGCGCCCGCGCCAACGTGGCCGACCACAACCGGCAACCTGAGCGCCACCACTTCCACCTGGGCAACGGCCTGGAAGGCATCGACAAGCAGTTCGACCTGATTCTGCTCAACCCGCCGTTCCACCGCGGCCACGCGGTGGACGACCGGGTCGCCCGCGGCCTGTTCCGCCAGGCCGCCCGCCGGCTCGCCCCCGGCGGCGAACTCCGCGTGGTCGCCAACCAGCACCTCGGCTACCAGCGCCCGCTCGGCAAGCTGTTCCCACGCGTGGACACCGTGGCCCGCAATGCCAAGTTCGTCATCTTTCGGTGCATTAAAGGCAGCCCTTAGTGGGAGTGCACTCTCCATCAGGGGCGAGTTACCGGGCAGGGTTGTAGGAGCGGGCCCAGCCCGCGAAAGGGTGGCATTAGCCACCCGGCAGGATCCCAGAGACCTCTATTGTCCCGGTGTCCGGAGCTCCGTATCCGAGACGCGGTGCAATGGTGGTGCCTTCCGGGATCGCTCAAGCCATCCCTGGCCGCTCTCATTTGGCCATATATGGTCTCCTCCCCGTTTGCAAGGCTCCGGGCATCGATGCAGGGACAGGTTGCTGCCATATATCCGGCCTGTTCGTGAAGCGAGGGTTTAACGCTTCGGGCCTCGATGAGATGCGCGCGTACCGTCCTTATCCTTATCATCCCTACGGCTTCGGTGAGCCGATGGCCAAATCAGGTTTTCGGTACGCCGGTCTGACCTGTTGTGTCATCGCGTGTCCGTTGCCTTCGCAACCTGGGGTGGGAACCTCCTCTCTCTTTGTTCGTCTTTCCGGGTGTCGCGAGTCTGATCAGGCGTATCGAGGCGAGTAACGCTCACCGCGTGCCAGGATCACCCAGGCAATGCGCACCAGCTTGTTGGCCAGTGCCGTCACCGCCTTGTTGTGCCCTCGGGTGGCCTGCAGACGAACCACCCAACGATGCAGAGCGTCGTCTTTCCTATGGGCTTGGCGCAGCACCGCCTGCGCGCCATTGATCAACTGCGCTCGAGTGTAGCGATCGCCACGTTTACTGATGCCGCCAAGCACCTGGCGCCCACCGGTACTATGCTGACGCGGCACCAACCCCAAGGCGGCCGAAGCGTCACGCCCCCGCCGGAACTGCTTGCCATCGCCCATCCAGGCCTTGAGGGCACCGGCAATAACGGCGCCGACACCCGGCATCTCACACAGTCGCTGACGGGCGTCTTCTTCCCGGGCCTGGCGCTCAAGCTCTTGGTCATACCAAGCCAGCTCTTCCAGCAGTGCCAACCAACGCCGATAGATCCCGTTCAGCACGCGCCGCACCGTGGGCGTCAGGCCGTTGTCGGCGTCTTCAAGCAGTGACGGCAGGCGCCGCCGCAGTGCGGCGGTGCCTTTGGGCAGAACCAAGCCGCGCTCGACCAGCAGCGCCCGGATATGATTGCCCAGCCGGACCTGCTCCCGCTTTAACTGGCGACGCTGTTGGACCACGAGTACGTCATCCTGCTGCTCGACGGTCTTGACCGGTACCGATCTCAGGCGCCCGTGCTGGGCCGCTTCCGCCACCGCCAGGGCGTCGTTGTAGTCGTTCTTCTGGCCACGCTGGTAAGCCTTGATGTGCTTAGGCGGGTACAAGCGCACCTCGTGCCCATACTGTTGCGCCTGCCGGGCCAGATAGTGCGCCCCGGCGCACGCTTCCATCGCTACGATGCAGGGGGCCTGTCGACCAAGGAAGGGCAGCAGCCGTTGACGGCGAAGGGTCCGGCGCCATTGCTCCCGGCCCTGGCCACCCAGTGCCACTGCCGCAGTGCTGTCTTTTGCCAAATCCAGTCCAATCACGATACGGTTGCTCATGGTCTCCTCCCGCTTCTGTTTGGGGCTTGATACCACCCATCCTGGCGCATCGCGACGCCGATTAAGAGGGGAGGAGACCATCTCATCATCCCTGGCCAAATAGGTCCCTACAGGCACCACCATTGCCCCGCTCACTTTGCAGCGGAACCGCCACGGGTCAGAACACCGCCTGGACCTTTCTACGAAGTGGGGTTTGTGGCGGCGAATCTCCCAAGGAGCGCCGGGATCGGGTGGGCCCGTCCAGGACCGTGTTTGGCCAGGGATGGCCAAACGCCGAGCCTACAGGGATGTACTCGTGGCGTGTCCTGGACGGGCCCACCCGATCCCGGTGCGGGCGCTCTGGAGAGAAAAGTCTCTGGAATCCTGCCGGCCGGTTACACCGGCCTTTCGCGGGCAGGGCCCGCTCCCACAAGGCCCGGCCCACAGACAAGTTCGCACCAGTGTCGTAGAAAGGTTCGGCGCCAGCGATGACCCGGGGCGGTGACGCTTCCCAGTGAGCGTGTCCGTGTCAGGCCCTTCCGGGACCCTGGAGGACAGGACGTCCGACAGGGAGCGTACAGGGACGTATTCACAGCGTTCCCGGAAGGGCCTAACACAGACCCGCGTCCCGGCTGGAGAGAACCTGGGCTAACGCAAAAAAGGTCGTTAGAAAGACGTCGGCTCGATGGCGTCGAAGTCGGCGACTTTGGGGTGGTGGCTGCTCGCCATGGCGTCTTCCCGGTCCAGCAGCACGGTGTGCAGGCCGGCCTCGCGGGCGGCGTCCAGTTCGGCTTCCACGTCGGAAAGAAACAGAATCTCTTCGCCGGGCAGGCCGATGGCCTCGCTGATGCGCCGGTAGCTGGCGGCTTCTTTCTTGCCGCCGCTGGTGGTGTCGAAGTAACCCTGGAACAGCGGCGTCAGGTCGCCGGCTTCCGAGTAGCCGAAAAACAACTTCTGGGCGGCCACCGAACCGGAGGAGTAGACGTACAGCGGAAAGCCCTGGTGGTGCCAGTCGCGCAGCCGCCGGGCGGCGTCCGGATAAAGATGCGCCCGGTAATCGCCGTTGCGGTAGCCGCTTTCCCAGATCATGCCCTGCAGCGCTTTCAGCGGCGTGGCTTTCCGGTCTTCATCAATCCAGGCGCGCATCAGCGCGGCCGCCTGTTCCGGTGTGTCCAGGGTTTCACCGCTGTCGCGCCGCGCCGCCGCCACCTGTTCCACCACCGCCGGGTCGTCCCAGTGGCGCGCCAGAAAGTCGCCCATCTGTTCGGCGGCGTAGGGGAACAGCACTTCCTTGACGAAGCGGATGCTGCTGGTGGTGCCTTCGATGTCGGTGAGAATGGCGCGGATCATCAATTCTCCAGACGATTAAAGCGCTGGGCGATGTCGCTGCCGGTGAAGTTGGCGACCCAGCCTTCCGGGTTATTGAACAACCGGATGGCGGTGAAGTTGGGGTTCGGCCCCATGTCGAACCAGTGCGGGGTGTTGGCCGGCACCGAGATCAGGTCGCCCTTGGTGCACAGCACTTCGTAGATGCGCTCGCCGATATGCAGACTGAACAGCCCCTGGCCGTCGACGAAGAAACGCACTTCGTCTTCGCTGTGGCTGTGCTCCTCGAGGAATTTTTCCCGCGCCGCCTGTTTCTGCGGGTGGTCCGGGGTCATGCTGACCACGTCCACGCTCTGATAGCCTTCCTCGTCGATCAGCCGGTCGATTTCCCGACGATACACGTCCAGCACTTCTTCCTGGCTGGGCTGCTCGGTGAGCGCGCCCACCGCCTGCCACTGCTCGTAGCGAATGCCGACCTTGGCCAGTTCCTCGGCCATGGCCTGCTTGTCGTTGATGATCTTTTCCGGTTGCTCCGGATGCCCGTCGCGAAACACTTTCAAGTTACTCATGGGTCCTCCTCCTCAGGTCGGCGGCGCCGATCAGCCCAGGCGGCGCCGGTCCAGTTCCACGGCCAGCAGGGTTTCCAGCGCTTCCAGCTGGCGATAGCAGGCGCCGATGTCCGCCGCCCAGGTGTACAGGCCGTGGCCCCGGATCAGGTAGGCGTGGCCAGCGTCGCCGGCGTCCATGGCCCGGTCCACCTCGGCCGCCAGCGCGGCGATGTCCTGACTGTTTTCAAACACCGGAATGGTAAGCCGCGTGTCGTGGGTTTGCACGCCGTCCAGCGCCTTGAGCAGTTCGTAGCCTTCCAGGGTGATGTGGTCGGCGGGCCAGTGCATGGTCAGCACGGTGGAGGCGTGGCTGTGGGTGTGCAGCACCGCGCCGCAGTCCGGCAACCGGCGGTAGAGCTGGGTGTGCAGCAGGGTCTCGGCGGAGGGTTTGCCGTCGCCGACGGCGGTGCCCGTCATGTCCACCACCATGATGTCGGTTTCCTCCAGCAGGCCCTTGTCGCGGCCGGAACGGGTGATCGCCGCGTGGTCCTCGTTGAGGCGCAGCGAATAATTACTGCTGGTGGCCGGCGACCAGCCGTGGCCGTAGATGCGGCGACCGGTGGCCGCCAGGGCGCGGGCCGCTTCCCGGTAGGCACTGGTGGAGTAGGGGCGGTGGCTCATCAGGACCTCCGGCTCAGTTGGGACAGGTGCTCGGCGACACTGGCCGCGCACGGCGAGCGCACCACGCCGCTTTCGGTGACGATGGCGGTGATCAACGAGGCCGGCGTCACGTCGAACGCCGGGTTGTAGACCGGGCACTGTTCCGGTGCCAGAGGCTGGCCGCCCACCTGGCGCACTTCGTCGGCGGCGCGCTCCTCGATGACGATACCGCCGCCGTCGGCCATGGCCGGGTCCAGGGTGGAATCCGGTGCCGCGACGATGAACGGCAGACCGTGGTGGCGGGCCAGCACGGCCAGCCCGTAGGTGCCGATCTTGTTGGCGGTGTCGCCGTTGGCGGCGATGCGGTCCGCGCCCACCACCACCGCATCGACGCGGCCCGCCGCCATCAGCATCCCGGCGGCGCTGTCCGCCACCAGGGTGACGGGGATGTTTTCCTGCATCAGCTCCCAGGTGGTGAGCCGGGCGCCCTGCAGCCAGGGGCGGGTCTCGCCGGCGATCACCTCGCGCAAATGGCCGCCGCGCCAGGCGGAGCGGATGATGCCCAGGGCGGTGCCGTGGCCGCCGGTGGCCAGCGCGCCGGTGTTGCAGTGGGTGTAGACGCGGGCGTCGTGGGGCAGCAGGGCGGCGCCCAGCTCGCCCAGGCGCAGATTGGCGGCCTGGTCGTCCTGGTGAATGCTTTCCGCTTCGCGGGCCAGGCGGCGGCCCAGGGCCTCGCCTTCCAGGTCGGCGCCGAGCCGCTGCAGGCGCTCCAGGGCCCAGAACAGATTGACCGCGGTGGGGCGGCTGGCGGCCAGGGTCTCCAGCGCCGGGCGCAGCGTCTCCAGGGACGCGCGCCGGCCCAGGCCCAGGGCTTCCAGCGCCAGGCCGTAGGCGGCGGTGATGCCGATCGCCGGGGCGCCGCGTACCGCCATGTCGCGGATCGCGCCGGCGGCGCCGGCGGCGTCGTGGATCGCCAGCCACTCGGTACGTGACGGCAGATGGCGTTGATCCAGCAGCAGCAAATGATCGTCGAGCCAGCGGATGGCGGGACTATCAATGGGCATTCAGGGCCTCTCGGTGTCGCGGGGTGGGTTGAGCTCGGGCTTGTGGTAGCGGCGGCGAATCCAGTTGGCCGCGCGCAGCACCCTCGGGCGGCGCATGATAGCGCGTTTCATGCGGTATTTCCCCGGAAAAGTGCTGACCATCAGCGCGATCAGAATGGTCAGAATGCCCTGGCCGGGCAGCACCAGCATCAGGATGCCGGCGGCCAGCAGCACCAGCGCCAGGGCGTTGCGCACCAGCCAGATCAACCAGGCCAGGGGCCCCCGGTAGTGCAGCGGCCGGCTGGGGGTGTTGAAGTAGTCCTGGGGCATGCGCACCAGCAGCCAGGGAATGGCCATCATTGAAGCCAGGGCCATGACCACGCCGATGGCGGTGAGAATCGGCAGCAGCGGCTGAAGCTGCTCGAGCAGGGGTTGCCAGTCGCGCTGGAGGTTCAGATCCAAAGGCGTTGTCTCTCCGTGGGCGGCGTTGCGGTGCTGTTCATGGGTTGCTGATGTCACGTGCCGTACAATGGTGGCTTGAAGATCGCAATTCAATCGTTTTAAGGATGCACCGGCATGGCTTGGAAGTTGGTACTCGTGGCTCTGATGGGGCTGGCCATAGGCACGCTGCTCGGGATAGTGATCCTGCGCGCTTCGCGCAGGCGTGAAGAGCGGCGCCGGCAGGCCGCGCGGCACCTCGACGTGCTGGAGAACCTGAGCATTCTGTGCCGAGCCCTGCTGCAGGAACAGGTGGACAGCGCCGAGGCCAGCATTCGCATCAGCGTGCTGCTGGACTGCCTGCCCCAGGGCATAGAGCCAAAAGTGGACCTGGCGGCGATCCACCGTCTGGCGGAAGAGTGCGATCACTTCACCCGGGGCGAGCAGCGCCGCGAGTTGGCGCCGGCGGAGCGTAACCGTCAAGACGTGGCGCGGCTGCGGCTGGAGGAAGAGCAGGGCGCCGCGGTACGTGCCGCCGCCGAGCGCTTGTCCGGCGTGCTGGACGCCTGGCGCGCGCGGGTCGCCGCCTGATTCCGTCCGACTGACCCCACAGACAGGGCCCGCAGTCGCGAAGGCGGACGTTTCCGGCGCGGGCTTCAATTATCATCCGCGGCTTCTGAATCGCAGTAAGCCGAGCTGATAACTATGAGCCAACCCACCCTTTACGTGGCCTTCCCGGCCTCAGACGAGTTGCGCGACCGGATCGACACCTTCCTGGAAGTGACCCGTGAAGAACCGGACAGCAACCATGTTCAGGAACTGGAAGCGATCATGGATCCCTTCCTCGACGAGGTGCTGCACACCTACTTCACCGGTCCCATCGACGCGGTCAACGCCAAGGGCACCGCGGTGAACGTGATCCTTGGTGCCATGAAAGTCATCAGTAAAGCCGCCCACGGCCTGGCCGGGCGCCTGATGCGCAAGACCAGCGTCGAGGAGCAGCGCGCGCTGGCCGAGCACTTCCGCAACCTGCGGCTGGAGAAGGACGGTCAGGTCTACATCGGTTATCCGCTGTCGCCGGCGCTGGCCGAGCGAGCCTCGCTGGTGTTCCAGGAATTCGCCGACGGCAACGGTCAGATGCCGCGCCTGGTGGAAGTGATGGACGGCATCAGCAGCGGCGCCATCGAGAACTATCTCGACAAAACCGTGGGCAATCTGGAGCTGGGTCGTATCAATCGCGGGCTGGTGTCCGGCGCCCGCGCCACCATCAAGAAGGCGTCCGCGTCCTCGGTGGAGAAGGGTATTCCGGCGATGGAAAAGTCCCACCAGAAACCGGTGGTGGCGTACTTCGAGTCGCTGCTGCTGCAGCCGTAACCTTCAACCGGCGTGAAGCGAAGCGGCCCGGGTGGTGATGCCCGGGCCGCTTTGCGTTCAGCTTGAGGGGGTGGCGCCGCCGGAATCTCCGGAACCGGCCGCCTTCTTGGCCGGCGCTTTACGGGCCGCCTTCTTCTTGGCCGGGGACTTCTTCACCGCGCTTTTCTTGGCGGGGCTCTTTTTCGCGGCGCTCTTCTTGGCCGCGGCCTTCTTGGCGGGACTCTTCCTGGCCGCGCTCTTCTTGGCGGCGGCTTTCTTGGCCGGTGCCTTGCGGGTGGAAGGGCTGACCCGCTTCTCGATCTCCTTGGCGCGCTTCTCCAGATCCTTCTGGTACTGGTTAATCACCTTGGCCAGGCTGTTGGCCTGCTTGGCGGTGGCCTTGAGCACCTTCACTTCGGTTTCCAGGAAACGCTTGCGGGCTTCGGAGTCGTCCACCCGTTGGCGGGCGTCGTCCACGGCCTTGCGGGCGCGGTCGAGCTGGCGCTGCACCGTGGCGTTGGCTTTGTCCCGGTATTCGTTTTGCAGCTTTTCCAGCCGGTTGAGGCTGTCGCGGCGGCGCTTCATTTCCTCGCTGACCCGTTGACGGGCTTTTTCAAGCTGGGATTCCAGCTGGGCGATTTGCTTGTCGCGTTCATTGTCGAAGCGCTCGGCGAGTTTGCGAATCTGTGCCTGCAGTTCGTCGAGACGACCTCTTACCTTATTAACGGCCATGGATGACTCCCTTTCCCCGTGCTGATTTGGGTCCGCGTCGCGGACGTCGGGAGACTCTGGCCAACCCCCTGCATGCTCGGGCTTATGGGACGCAAAGAGAGGCTCAGAGGCTCCCGAGAAACTGTATGTCACATTTTTAAGCTGGACAACCGCCAAGGGGGTTGGCTTTACAGGCTTTCTGGTCAATTCCTGTAACACGGTGGTCGTGTTGTGGTTTTAGCGGTCAGCGGTGATACTGCGCCCAATTGAATGACAGTGGAAAAAGGTGGGCTATGCCGGCGTCCTTCGATGGAAAATTGGTGGTGGCGATCAGCTCCCGGGCCCTGTTCGATCTCAGCGACAGCCATCGGGTGTTCGAAAAGGAAGGCCTGGACGCCTTTCAGGATTATCAGATTGCCCATGAAGACGATGTGCTGCCACCGGGCGACGCCTTTCCACTGGTGACCAAGTTGCTGGCGATCAACGAACTGGAGGAGGGCGCCGGCCGGGTGGAGGTGATCCTGTTGTCACGCAACAGCTCCGACACCGGTCTGCGCGTGTTCAACTCCATCGAACACTACCGGCTGCCGATCACCCGGGCGGCGTTCGCCGGCGGCGAAAGTCCGCACCGCTATGTGTCCGCGTTCGGCGCCCATCTGTTCCTGTCCACCGACCCGGAGGATGTGCGCCAGGTGCTGGATGCCGGCTACGCCGCCGCCACCATTCTTTCCGGCGCCGGCCTGCAACATAAGGACGACCTGTTGCGCATCGCCTTCGACGGCGACGCGGTGCTGTTCTCCGATGAATCCGAGCAGGTGTTCCAGAGCAGCGGGCTGGAAGCCTTCACCGCCAGCGAAAAGCAGGCCGCCCGGCAACCGCTCAGCGACGGTCCGTTCAAGGGGTTTCTCGAGGCGTTGCACCAGATTCAGCGGGAATTCCACCCGCAACGCTGCCCGATCCGCACCGCGCTGGTCACCGCCCGCTCGGCGCCGGCCCATGAACGGGTGGTGCGCACCCTGCGCGGCTGGGGCATCCGCCTGGATGAAAGCCTGTTCCTGGGCGGGCTGCCGAAAGGGCCCTTCCTGAAAGCGTTCGGCGCCGATGTGTTCTTTGACGACCAGCAGGGCCATTGCGAGTCCGCCCGGGAACACGTGGCCGCCGGCCATGTACCCCACGGCATTTCCAATCCGCGTCCGGAAGACGCCTGACGTTCCCGCCGGCTGGCCGTTGCCAGCGTCTATGCTTGCCTCTATGCTTGGAATGCATAATTTCGGCTATTCTTATAACTCCGCGTAAACGGCGGGTGTCGCCGGCAAGGAGCATTCGATGAAGCTGCAGCAGCTACGCTACATCTGGGAAGTGGCGCGCCATGACCTTAACGTATCCGCCACCGCCCAGGCGCTGTATACGTCGCAGCCGGGCATCAGCAAGCAGATCCGCATGCTGGAGGATGAACTGGGCGTGGAAGTGTTCGCCCGCAGCGGCAAACACCTGACCCATGTGACGCCCGCCGGCGAGGCGATTCTGCGCATCGCCGGGGAGATCCTGCAGCAGACCGAGTCGATCAAACGGGTGGCCCAGGAGTTCCGCGACGAAACCAAGGGCGATCTGAGCATCGCCACCACCCACACCCAGGCGCGCTACGCGCTGCCGCCGGTGATCCAGCAGTTCACCAAGCGTTTCCCGGATGTGTCCCTGCACATGAACCAGGGCACGCCGATGCAGATCGCCGAAATGGCCGCCGACGGCAGCGTCGATTTCGCCATCGCCACCGAAGCGCTGGACCTGTTCTCCGATCTGGTGATGATGCCCTGCTACCGCTGGAACCGGACGGTGGTGGTGCCCGAAGGGCACCCGCTCGCCGAGGTCAAACCGCTCACCCTGGAAGCCCTGGCGGACTACCCGCTGGTCACCTATGTGTTCGGTTTCACCGGGCGCAGCAAACTCGACGACGCCTTCGCGCGCAAAGGGCTGGAGCCCCGGGTGGTGTTCACAGCCGCCGACGCCGACGTGATCAAAACCTACGTGCGCCTGGGCATGGGCGTGGGCATCGTCGCCCACATGGCGGTGGACCCGGTGCAGGACAAAGGCCTGGTGAATCTGGACGCCGGCCATCTGTTCGAACCCAGCACCACCCGCATCGGCTTCCGCAAGGGCACCTTCCTGCGCGGCTTTATGTACGAATTCCTGCAAACCTTCGCCCCCCATCTCACCCGCGAGCGGGTGGACGCGGCGGTCCGCGCCAGCACCCGCGAAGAGCGGGAAGTGCTGTTCGCCGACCTGGACCTGCCGGTGCGCTAAGACGCCCGGCGGCGATCCCTGGCCGTTGCAAAGCGCCGGGCGCGCGGCTACATTGTGCCCGCCTTCAATGACCTAGGGGATCATCGTGGAATTGCTTTGTCTCGATTTGGAAGGGGTGTTGATTCCGGAAATCTGGATCAACTTCGCCGAGCGCACCGGTATCGACGAGCTACGCGCCACCACCCGGGACATTCCCGACTACGACGAGCTGATGAAAATGCGGCTCGGCATCCTCGACCAGCACGGCTACGGCCTGCCGGACATCCAGAAGGTGATCGACACCCTGGACCCGCTGGACGGCGCGGTGGAATTCGTCGAGTGGGCCCGCGAGCATTTCCAGTTGATCATCCTCTCGGACACCTTCTATGAGTTCGCCCGCCCGCTGATGCGCAAGCTGGGCTCGCCGACCCTGCTGTGCCACCGCCTGGCGGTGGACGACAACGGCCGCATCACCGACTACATCCTGCGCCAGAAAGACCCCAAGCGCGCCTCGGTGAAAGCCCTGCACACCCTCAACTACCGCATCATCGCCGCCGGCGACTCCTACAACGACACCACCATGCTCAGCGAAGCGGACCAGGGCATCCTGTTCCACGCCCCCGACAACGTCATCGCCGAATTCCCCCAATTCCCCTCAGTACAAACGTATGAGGACCTGAAAGGGGAGATTATTAAGGCGAGCGAAAGGGATATTCCGCTTAGCTAAGAACTCCGTTGAGACGGCGGTGGGCTAATGGGTAATTGAGAATGGATAATTGATAATGGCGCGGGTGGGTGTGGTGCTGGTTTAGTAGCCTTGCCCGCGCTTATTGCTTTTCAGCAAATCTGGCCTTGCCGATCCGCAACCTGTTTTAATTCTCCATTATCAATTCTCAATTGCTGTCATCAGTTTTCGGACCTTAAACCAGCTCTCCGCGTATTCCTCGTCCGGATCGGAGTCGTAGACGATGCCACCACCGCCGTGGCAGTGGAGGCGGTCGCCGTCGGTTTGCAGGGTGCGGATCAGGATGTTGCTGTCGAAGCGGCCCTGGTCGTCCTGCCAGAACAGGCTGCCGCAGTAGGCGCCGCGGGGGGCGGGTTCCAGTTCCTGGATGATCTGCATGGCGCGTTTCTTGGGGGCGCCGGTGATGCTGCCGCCGGGGAAGGCGCTGATCAGGGCGGCGAGCGGGGCGACGCCGTCGCGCAGCCGCCCGCGCACGGTGGAGACCAGGTGCTGCACGTTGCTGAAGCGGCGCAGTTCGAACAGCGGGTCCGCCTGGATCGAGCCGGCGTCGCAGAAGCGGCCCAGGTCGTTGCGCAGCAGGTCCACGATCATCAGGTTTTCGGCGCGGTCCTTGGGGTGGCGGAGCAGGGCGCGGCCCAGGGCCCGGTCTTCCACCTCGGTGGCGCCGCGGGGCCGGGAGCCCTTGATCGGCTCGGTCACCACGTCCCGCCCCTGAATACTCAGAAAGCGCTCCGGCGATACGCCGAACACCGCATCCTCCCCGTCCCGGAAGAAGCAGGCGTGGGGCGCCGGGTGCGCCGCCACCAGCCGCTGGAAGCCGCCCAGGGCGTCGCCGTCCCAGCGCGCCTCGAAGCGTTGCGCGTAGTTGACCTGATAGCAGTCGCCGGCGCGCAGGTAGTGCTGAATGCGCGCCAGCGCCTGTAGGTAGTCGGCGGCGCTTTGCTGAGCTTCGAATTCCCGGCGCAGCTGAAAGGGCGCGCGCTGTTCCGGCATCGGGCCGGGCGGGTGATCGAACAGGTGCACGGTGATGCCGGTGCGCTTCCCGGCCACCGGCAGCCCGTGCAGCAGGGCGCCGGTTTCGTAGGGCACCAGGCCGCAGGCGAACCGGCAGCCTTCGGCGAGGGCCTGCTCGACGCGGGCGGGCAGGGCTTCGATGTCCGCCGCGCTGTCGGCGCGCAGCGTCAGCGCCGGCGGCCCCAGGGCCTGGAGCTCGCCGTTTCGAGTCACCACAACTTGCACAGGTTGCACGCTTTCGACCCTGAATTCTCTGAGCGATGGCGGCGGGGCGGGCGCCCGGCCGCGGGGAGCGCGTAGTGTAGCGCCCGTGGCGGCGGCCCGCGAGCCCGGCGCCATTGTCGACAATAACCATTGAAATGTCGGGGCGGTGCGGGTAGAGTGCCCGCCACTTGGAACAATTGTCGACAATGGCCGCCGCCGAACGGTGACCCGGCCTACCGGAATGAGCGCCCCCATGAACGAAGTCCTGGTAGACAGCTCGCGCACCCTGGCGGATCGGGTCTTCAGCCGGCTCCAGGACGATATCGTGCGCGGCGTGATCGCCCCGGGCAGCAAGGTCAGCGAAACCGACCTGGCCGGCCGCTACGGGGTCAGCCGGGGGCCGCTGCGCGAGGCGATCCGCCGCCTGGAATCGCGCAAATTGCTGGAGCGCGAGGTGCACGTCGGCACCCGCGTGGCGTCGCTCAGCTTCGACGACCTGATCGAAATCTACCATGTGCGCGAGGCCCTGGAAGGGCTGGCCGCCGGCCTCGCCGCCCGGCTGATGACCGCCGAGGAGGTGGCCGGCCTCACCGAGCTGCTCGGCCAGCATGAGCAGCAGCAGGACCTGCGCCACGACACCGCCTATTTTCAACGCGAGGGCGACCTGGATTTTCATTACCGCATCATCCAGGGCAGCCACAATCGCACGCTGATCCGCATGCTGATCGGCGAGCTCTACCACCTGGTGCGCATGTACCGGTACCAATTCAGCACCGTGGCCAACCGGCCGCAAAAAGCCCTGCACGAGCACCGCCGCATTGTCGAAGCCATCGAGGCGCGTGACGCCGAAATGGCCGAGCTGCTGATGCGCCGGCATATCAGCCGGGCACGGGAAAACATCGAACAGCAGGCCCAGCAAAGGAGTCCACAATGACCCAGTCGAACAGTGCCGGCGCCCGTTTCCGGCGCGCCCTGGCCGAGGAACAGCCCCTGCAGATCATGGGCACGATTAACGCCTACACGGCGATGATGGCCGAGCAGGTCGGCTACCGCGCCATCTACCTGTCCGGCGGCGGCGTGGCCAACGCCTCCTACGGGCTGCCGGACCTGGGCATGACCACCATGAACGACGTGCTCGAGGACGTGCGCCGCATCAGCGCCGCCACCGACGTGCCGTTGCTGGTGGACATCGACACCGGCTGGGGCGGCGCCTTCAACATCGCCCGCACGGTGAAGGAAATGATCCGCGCCGGCGCCGGTGCCGTGCACCTGGAAGACCAGGTGGCGCAGAAGCGCTGCGGCCACCGCCCCAATAAGGAAATCGTCTCCAAGGCGGAGATGGTGGACCGCATCAAGGCCGCCGCCGACGCCCGCACCGACCAGGACTTCTTTATCATCGCGCGCACCGACGCGTTCCAGAAAGAGGGCCTGGAGGCCGCCGTGGATCGCGCCCGGGCCTGCCTGGAGGCGGGCGCCGACGGCATCTTCGCCGAGGCGGTGCACACCCTGGAAGACTACAAGGCGTTCGCCGAAGGCCTCGGCGGCGCGCCGCTGCTGGCCAACATCACCGAATTCGGCGCCACGCCGCTGTTCACCCGCGACGAGCTCAGCGACGCCGGCGCCAGCATGATCCTCTACCCGCTGTCCGCGTTCCGCGCCATGAACCAGGCGGCGCTGAACGTCTACCGCACGATTCGCGAAGAGGGCACCCAGAAAAACGTGGTGGACACCATGCAGACGCGCATGGAACTGTACGACTTCCTGGGTTACCACGACTACGAACGCAAGCTTGACGAACTGTTCGCCCAGCAACGCGGCGAATAAATCAACCCGCTGCCGGCCGGTGACGGCGCCTGGTGCCCGGTCACGCCGGGCCGGCAGTGTTTCACTTCTTGAGCAGAGGAAAACGACGATGGCAGAGAAGAAAGTTGGCGGCGCCGGCCTGCGTGGCCAGGTAGCGGGCAAGACCGCGCTCTCCACGGTGGGCAAATCCGGCTCCGGCCTGACCTATCGCGGCTACGACGTGAAGGATCTGGCGGAGAACTGCCAGTTCGAAGAGGTGGCGTACCTGATCCTCAAGGGCGAGCTGCCCGACCAGAGCGAGCTGGACGCCTACAAAACCAAGCTGAAAGGCCTTCGCGGGCTGCCCCAGGCGCTCAAGGAAGTGCTCGAGCGGATACCCAAGGACGCCCATCCCATGGATGTGATGCGCACCGGCTGCTCCATGCTCGGCAACCTGGAAACCGAAACCAGCTTCGACCAGCAGGACGACCAGGCCGACCGCATGCTGGCCGCGTTCCCCAGCATCATCTGCTACTGGTACCGGTTCAGCCACGATGGCGTGCGCGTGGACACCGAGACCGACGATGATTCCATCGGCGCCCACTTCCTGCACATGCTGCGCGGCGAGAAGCCCAATCAGCTGCATGAGACGGTGATGAACGTATCGCTGATCCTGTACGCGGAGCACGAATTCAACGCGTCCACCTTCACGGCCCGCGTCTGCGCGTCCACGCTCAGCGATATCCACAGCTGTGTCACCGGCGCCATCGGCAGCCTGCGCGGCCCGCTGCACGGCGGCGCCAACGAAGCGGCGATGGCCATGATCGAGAAGTTCAGCGACCCGGACGACGCCGAGAAAGGCATGCTCGGCATGCTCGAGCGCAAAGAGAAGATCATGGGCTTCGGCCACGCCATCTACACCGAGTCCGATCCGCGCAACGCCATCATCAAGCACTGGGCGGAGAAGCTGGCCGAGGACGTGGGCGACACCACCCTCTACCCGGTGTCGGTACGGTGCGAGGAAGTGATGTGGCGCGAGAAGAAGCTGTTCTGTAACGCCGATTTCTTCCACGCGTCCGCCTACCACTTCATGGGCATTCCCACCAAGCTGTTCACGCCCATCTTCGTGATGAGCCGCCTGACCGGCTGGGCCGCCCATGTGTTCGAGCAGCGCGCGGACAACCGCATTATCCGTCCCAGCGCCGACTACACCGGCCCGGAACTGCGCAAGGTCACGCCCATCGCCGAGCGATAAGGCACGCCTTGAACGAGAACGGACGGGCGTTCGCGTCGCCGAACGTCCGCCGTGCTCGCCCCGCATTACCCATTTTCTACTCAGGTACTCCCAGGCATGAACACCGAATACCGCAAACGCCTTCCAGGCACGGATCTGGACTACTTCGATACCCGAGCCGCGGTGGACGCGATCCAGCCCGGCGCCTACGACACGCTGCCGTACACCTCCCGCATTCTCGCCGAGCAGCTGGTGCGCCGCTGCGAGCCGGCGGCGCTGACGGATGCCCTGAAACAGCTGATCGAGCGTAAGCGGGATCTGGATTTCCCCTGGTACCCGGCGCGCGTGGTGTGCCACGACATTCTCGGCCAGACCGCCCTGGTGGATCTGGCCGGTTTGCGTGACACCATCGCCGAGCAGGGCGGCGACCCGTCCAAGATCAACCCGGTGGTGCCCACCCAGTTGATCGTCGACCACTCCCTGGCGGTGGAACACCCGGGCTTCGAGGAGAACGCCTTCGAGAAGAACCGGGCGGTGGAGGACCGCCGCAACGAGGACCGCTTCCACTTTATCAACTGGACCAAGACCGCCTTTGATAACGTGGACGTGATCCCGCCGGGCAACGGCATCATGCACCAGATCAACCTGGAGAAGATGTCGCCGGTGGTTCAGGTGCGCGACGGTGTCGCCTTTCCGGACACCTGCGTGGGCACCGACAGCCACACCCCGATGGTGGACGCGCTGGGCGTGATCTCCGTGGGCGTGGGCGGCCTGGAAGCGGAAAACGTGATGCTGGGCAACCCGTCCATGATGCGTCTGCCCGACATCGTCGGCGTGGAGCTCACCGGCAAGCTCAAGCCCGGCATCACCGGCACCGACCTGGTGCTGGCGATCACCGAGTTCCTGCGCAAGGAGCGGGTGGTCGGTGCCTATCTGGAGTTCTTCGGCGAAGGGGCGGACAGCCTGTCCGTGGGCGACCGCGCCACCATCGCCAACATGACCCCGGAATACGGCGCCACCGCCGGCATGTTCTTTATCGACGACAACACCCTGGATTACCTGAGACTGACCGGCCGCGAAGACGAGCAGGTGGCCCTGGTGGAGAAGTACGCCAAGGAAACCGGGCTGTGGGCGGACGCCCTCAAGGGCGCGGACTACGAGCGCGTGCTCAAGTTCGACCTGTCCTCGGTGGGCCGCAACCTGGCCGGCCCGTCCAACCCGCACGCGCTGCTGCCGGCGTCGGACCTGGCGGCGCGCGGCGTGGCCGGTGCCTGGGAAGAGAAAGAGGGCGAAATGCCCGACGGCGCGGTGATCATCGCCGCCATCACCTCCTGCACCAACACCAGCAACCCGCGCAACATGATCGCCGCCGGTCTGATCGCCCGTAACGCCAACCGTCTGGGTCTGGTGCGCAAGCCGTGGGTGAAGTCCTCCCTGGCGCCGGGTTCCAAGACGGTGAAGATGTACCTGGAGGAAGCGGAACTGCTGCCGGAACTGCAGAAGCTCGGCTTCGACGTGGTGGCGTTCGCCTGCACCACCTGCAACGGCATGAGCGGCGCCCTGGACCCGGAAATCCAGAAGGAAGTGATCGACCGGGATCTGTACGCCACCGCGGTATTGTCCGGCAACCGTAACTTCGACGGCCGTATCCACCCCTACGCCAAGCAGGCGTTCCTGGCCTCGCCGCCGCTGGTGGTGGCCTACGCCATCGCCGGCACCATCCGTTTCGATATCGAGAAGGACGTGCTCGGCCATGACGCGGACGGCAAGCCGATCATGCTCAAGGACATCTGGCCGGACGACAGCGAGATCGACGCCATCGTTAAATCCAGCGTCAAGCCGGAGCAGTTCCGCCGCACCTACATTCCCATGTTCGAGAAGAAAGAGGGCGGCGCGAAGGCGGTGAGCCCGCTGTACGACTGGCGCCCGCAGTCCACCTACATCCGCCGTCCGCCGTACTGGGAAGGCACCATGGCGGAAGCCCGCGCGCTCAAGAACATGCGGCCGCTGGCGGTGTTGCCGGACAACATCACCACCGACCATCTGTCGCCGTCCAACGCCATCCTGCTGGACAGCGCCGCCGGCGCCTACCTGCACAAGATGGGCCTGCCGGAGGAGGACTTTAACTCCTACGCCACCCATCGCGGTGACCACCTCACCGCCCAACGGGCCACGCTCGCCAACCCGAAACTGTTCAATGAAATGGTGCGCGACGAAGACGGCAATGTGATCCAGGGCTCGCTGGCCCGGGTGGAGCCGGAAGGCGAAGTGATGCGCATGTGGGAAGCGATCGAAACCTACATGGAGCGCAAGCAGCCGCTGATCATCATCGCCGGCGCCGACTACGGTCAGGGTTCGTCCCGCGACTGGGCCGCCAAGGGCGTGGCGCTGGCCGGCGTGGAAGCGATCGTGGCGGAAGGCTTCGAGCGCATTCACCGCACCAACCTGATCGGCATGGGCGTGATGCCGCTGCAGTTCCAGGAAGGCACCACCCGCCACACCCTGGGCATCGACGGCACCGAGGTGTTCGACGTGGAGGGCGAGGCGTCGCCGCGCGCCGAGCTCACCCTGGTGATGCACCGGGCCAACGGCGACGTGGAGCGCATCCCGGTGATCTGCCGTCTGGATACCGCCGAGGAAGTCTCGGTGTATTCCGCCGGCGGCATCCTGCAGCGCTTCGCCAAGGACTTCATGCAGGCCGCCAGCTAACGCAATCGCGAGGATCCGTACCATGGCTCACGCAGCCCAGATCAAAATCCCCGCCACCTACATGCGTGGCGGCACCAGCAAGGGCGTGTTCTTCAGCCTTAACGATCTGCCGGAAGCGGCACGCGTCCCCGGGCCCGCCCGGGACGCGCTGCTGCTGCGGGTGATCGGCAGCCCCGACCCCTACGGCAAGCACACCGACGGCATGGGCGGCGCCACGTCCAGCACCAGCAAGACGGTGATCCTGTCGAAAAGCGACAGCCCGGACCACGACGTGGACTATCTGTTCGGCCAGGTCTCCATCGACAAGCCGTTCATCGACTGGAGCGGCAACTGCGGCAACCTGACCGCGGCGGTGGGCGCGTTCGCCATCAGCAACGGCCTGGTGGCCGCCGACCGTATTCCCGATAACGGGGTGGCGGTGGTGCGCATCTGGCAGGCCAATATCGAAAAGACCATCGTCGCCCATGTGCCGATCACCGACGGCCGGGTTCAGGAAACCGGCGACTTCGAACTGGACGGGGTGACCTTCCCGGCGGCGGAAGTGGTGATCGATTTCATGGACCCGGCGGACGGCGACGGTGCCATGTTCCCCACCGGCAACCCGGTGGACGACCTGGACGTGCCCGGGCTCGGCACCATCAAGGCGACCATGATCAACGCCGGCATCCCCACCGTTTTCGTCAACGCCGAGGACGTGGGCTACACCGGCGCCGAGCTGCAGGGCGACATCAACGAGGACGCCGCCCTGGCCATGTTCGAAACCCTGCGTGCCCACGGCGCTCTGCGCATGGGCCTGATCCAGTCCCTGGAAGAGGCGGAGCAGCGCCAGCACACGCCCAAGGTGGCGTTCGTGGCCGGCCCGCGCGACTATGTGGCGTCCAGCGGTAAAAAAGTGGCCGCCGGCGACGTGGACCTGCTGGTGCGCGCGCTCTCCATGGGCAAGCTGCACCATGCCATGATGGGCACGGCGGCGGTGGCCATCGGCACCGCCGCGGCGATTCCCGGCACCCTGGTGAACCTGGCCGCCGGCGGCGGCGAACGGGACGCGGTGCGTTTCGGGCACCCGTCCGGCACCCTGCGCGTGGGCGGCGAAGCCCACCAGCAGGACGGCGAATGGGTGGTCACCAAGGCCAGCATGAGCCGCAGCGCCCGCGTCTTGATGGAAGGCTGGGTGCGCGTACCCGGAGACGCATTCTAGACAGAAAGGAGGCCCCATGAGCAGCAACGTCGACCAGAACCTGCGCCCGGATTACGATCCGGAAATCCAGGCCATCGTGGACTATGTCCTCGACTATCGGATCGACTCCGAGGAGGCCTGGGACACCGCCCGCAACTGCCTGATCGACACCCTGGGCTGCGGTTTGCTGGCACTGCGTTTCCCGGAGTGCAGCAAACATCTGGGGCCGCTCGTGGAGGGCACTCAGGTGCCCCACGGCGCCCGGGTGCCGGGGACGCCGCACCGGCTCGACCCGGTGAAGGCGGCCTGGGACATCGGCTGCATCGTGCGCTGGCTGGATTACAACGACACCTGGCTGGCGGCGGAGTGGGGCCACCCCTCGGACAATCTCGGCGGCATTCTCGCAGTGGCCGACTACCTGTCACAGAAAAACCTCGCCAACGGCAAGGCGCCGCTGACCATCAAGGACGTGCTCGAGGCCATGATCATGGCCCACGAGATCCAGGGTGTGCTGGCGCTGGAAAACTCCTTTAACCGGGTGGGCCTGGACCATGTGCTGCTGGTCAAGGTGGCTTCCACCGCGGTGGTGGCGCGGATGATGGGGGCCAACCGGGAGCAGCTGCTGTCGGCGGTCTCCCACGCCTGGGTGGACGGCCAGGCGCTGCGCACCTACCGGCACGCCCCCAACGCCGGCTCGCGTAAATCCTGGGCCGCCGGCGACGCCACCAGCCGGGCGGTGCGCCTGGCGGACATCGCCCTGCGCGGCGAGATGGGCATCCCCGGCGCGCTTTCCGCGCCCCAGTGGGGCTTCTACGACGTCCTGTTTTCCAAGACCAACAAGGACCAGAAGCTCAAGCCCGAGGAAGACCGCAAGTTCAAATTCCAGCGTGACTACGGCAGTTACGTGATGGAGAACATCCTCTTCAAGATCAGCTTTCCGGCGGAATTCCACAGCCAGACCGCCTGCGAAGCGGCGGTGACTCTGCACCCGCAGGTGAAGGACCGCCTCGATGAGATCGACCGCATCGTGATCACCACCCACGATTCAGCGATCCGCATCATTTCCAAGCAGGGGCCGCTCGCCAACCCGGCGGACCGGGACCACTGCATCCAGTACATGACGGCGGTGCCGCTGATCTTCGGCAACCTGGTGGCGGAGCACTACGAGGACGAGTTCCACGAGGCGCACCCGCTGATCGACGAGCTGCGCGACAAGATGGAGATCGTCGAGGACGAGCGCTATTCCAAGGACTATCACGACCCGGAAAAGCGCTCCATCGCCAACGCCATCCAGGTGTTCTTCAAGGACGGCTCAAGCACCGACCAGGTCGCGGTGGAGTACCCCATCGGCCACCGCCGGCGCCGGGAAGAGGGCATTCCGGTGCTGGAGCAGAAGTTCAAACGCAACCTGGCCACCCGTTTCCCGGCCGCCCGAGTGGCGGAGATCATGGACCTGTGTCTGGACCCGGCGCGGCTCAACGACACGCCGGTGAACGAGTTCATGGACCGGTTCGTGATCTGAACCGGCCGCCGGCGGCGCCGGTTATTGCAGCCGGCGCTGCAGGCCGGTGGTGGCGAGGATGCGGGTGCTGATTTCCTCGATGGACAGCTCGGTGGCGTCCAGGTGGGGAATATTGAACTTGTTGTAGAGCGCCTGCAGGGCGCGCACTTCCATATCGCACTGGCGCGGTGACGCGTAGCGGCTGCCCGCCTTGCGCTCGCTGCGAATGGCGCTGAGCCGGTCGGCGTTGATGGTCAGGCCGAACAGCTTGTGTTTGTGCGGGGCCAGCGCATCGGGCAAGCGCAGATCGTCGAAATCGTCCTCGGTGAGCGGGTAGTTGGCCGCGAACAGGCCGAACTGCAGCGCCAGATAGAGGCAGGTCGGCGTCTTGCCGGAGCGTGACACCCCCACCAGAATCAGATCCGCCTGGTCGTAATAGCGGGTGCGCGCGCCGTCGTCGTTGTCCAGCGCGAAGTGCACCGCGTTGATGCGGATGCGGTACGCCTGCTGATCGCGGATCGCGTGGCTCTGCCCGACCTTGTGGTTGGCGGTGACGCCGAGCTCGTCTTCCAGCGGCTTCTGGAAGGCGGTGAACAGATCCAGCACCTTGCCCTTGCAGGTGTGCAGGATGGCGCGGTGGTCGTCGTTGACCAGGGTGGAAAAGACGATGGGTTTGGCGCCGTCGGTCTGCGCCGTCCGGTCAATTCGGGCCACCGCTTCCCGGGTCAGATCATCCGACGCCACATAGGGAATCGTCACCTGGTCGAATTTGATGCCGCCGAACTGGCTCAGCAGACTGTGACCGAGGGTCTCGGCGGTGATGCCGGTGCCGTCGGAGATAAAAAAGGCGGTTCTGGCCATGGGCTCGATGCTCCTTCCACAAAAGTCGTAACAGATTGCCCAATCCGGGCGGGCAAAGCGCTGATGTTTTGGGTAGAATGGCGCCTCCATTCATTCCGGTAAAGTTTAGGCCAGCAATACTTAAGGAGACGACCTTGGCGGAATACGTAGTCTGGTTTCAGGATCTGGGCAAGGGCGATGTCGAGCGCGTCGGTGGCAAGAACGCCTCCCTTGGCGAGATGATCAGCAACCTGGCGGCGGCCGGCGTGTCCGTCCCGGGCGGTTTTGCGACCACCGCGGAAGCCTTCCGCGACTTCCTCAAGCACAACGATCTGACCACCAAGATCAATGAGGCGCTCGGGGCGCTGGACGTGGAAGACGTGGTGGCTCTGGCGGAAACCGGTGAGAAGATCCGTAAATGGGTGGTGGACGCCCCCTTCCAGCCGGAGCTGGAAGCGGCGATCCGCGACGCCTATGAGAAAATGGGCGGCGGCGACGGCGAACTGCCGGTGGCGGTGCGCTCTTCCGCCACCGCGGAAGACCTGCCGGACGCCTCTTTCGCCGGTCAGCAGGAAACCTTCCTCAACATTCGCGGCCTGGACCATGTGATGGTGGCGGTGAAGGAAGTGTTCGCCTCCCTGTTCAACGACCGCGCCATCAGCTACCGGGTGCACCAGGGCTTCGACCACAAACTGGTGGCCTTGTCCGCCGGCGTGCAGCAGATGGTGCGCTCCGAGACCGGCGCCGCCGGTGTCATGTTCACCCTGGACACCGAATCCGGCTTCCGCGACGTGGTGTTCATCACCGCCTCCTACGGCCTGGGCGAAATGGTGGTGCAGGGCGCCGTGAACCCGGATGAGTTCTACGTCCACAAAAAGACACTGCTGAACAAGCGGCCCAGCATCCTGCGCCGCAACCTCGGCAGCAAGATGCAGAAAATGGTCTACGGCAGCGAAGCCAGCGCCGGCAAATCGGTGCAAACCGTGGATGTGGACGCCGCCGACCGGCTGCGCTTCTGCCTCACCGATGCCCAGGTGGAGGATCTGTCGCGCCAGGCCATCGAGATCGAAAAGCACTACGGCATGCCCATGGACATCGAATGGGCGCTGGACGGCGACGACGGCAAGCTCTACATCGTCCAGGCCCGTCCGGAAACCGTGAAAAGCCGTTCCGACGCCTCCGTGATGGAGCGCTACCTGCTCAAGCAGACCGGCAAGGTGCTGGTGGAAGGCCGCGCCATCGGCCAGCGCATCGGCGCCGGCCCGGTGCGCATCGTCTCCAACATCAAGGAAATGGACCGCGTGCAGCCCGGCGACGTGCTGGTCACCGACATGACCGACCCGGACTGGGAACCGGTGATGAAGCGCGCCTCCGCCATCGTCACCAACCGCGGCGGGCGCACCTGCCACGCGGCGATCATCGCCCGTGAACTGGGCGTGCCGGCCATCGTCGGCTGTGGCGACGCCACCGACCTGCTCAAGGACGGCCAGGAAGTGACCGTGTCCTGCGCCGAGGGCGACACCGGCAACATCTACGAAGGCAAGCTGGACTTCGATATTCAGCGCAACTCCATCGAATCCATGCCCAAGCTGCCGTTCAAGATCATGATGAACGTGGGCAACCCGGACCGCGCCTTCGATTTCGCCACGCTGCCCAACCAGGGCGTGGGCCTGGCCCGTCTGGAGTTCATCATCAACCGGATGATCGGCGTGCACCCCAAGGCGCTGTTGAACTACGGCAGCCTGCCGCGCGACGTGAAACAGGCCGCCGACAAGCGCATCGCCGGCTACGACGACCCGGTGGACTTCTACGTGGAAAAGCTGGTCGAGGGTATTTCCACCCTGGCCGCCGCCTTCCATCCGGAAAAGGTGATCGTGCGCCTGTCGGACTTCAAGTCCAACGAATACGCCAACCTGATCGGCGGCAGCCTCTACGAGCCGGACGAAGAAAACCCGATGCTCGGCTTCCGGGGCGCCAGCCGCTACATCAGCGAAAACTTCCGCGACTGCTTCGAACTGGAGTGCCGCGCGATCAAGAAAGTCCGTGAGCAGATGGGCTTCACCAACGTGGAAGTGATGGTGCCGTTCGTGCGCACCCCGGGCGAGGCCGAGCAGGTGATCGATCTGCTCGCCAAGAACGGGCTCAAGCGCGGCGACGAAGGCCTGCGGGTGATCATGATGTGCGAGCTGCCCACCAACGCGCTGCTCGCCGACGAGTTCCTGCAGTACTTCGACGGCTTTTCCATCGGCTCCAACGACCTGACCCAGCTGACGCTGGGCCTGGACCGGGACTCCGGCATCGTCAGCCACCTGTTCGACGAGCGCGACCCGGCGGTGAAGGCGCTGCTGAAGATGGCCATCGACGCCTGCAATGCCCAGGGCAAGTACGTGGGCATTTGCGGCCAGGGGCCGTCCGATCACCCGGATCTGGCGCGCTGGTTGATGGACCAGGGGATCTCCTCCGTGTCCCTGAACCCGGATTCGGTGATGGGCACCTGGTTCTACCTGGCGGAAAACCTGGTCGACTGACTCCCGACCCGGTCTCCACCCCTGAAAAGCCCGGCCTTCGCGCCGGGCTTTTTTATGGTTCATCGCTCTTTAGCCGGGCGGTTCTCTCCAGCGGGGGGCGCGGGTCTGTGTCAGCCCCTTCCGGAAGGTGTGGATTCCCTCCAGCAAGGGCGAGGTGCCGGGCAGGGCTGCCCAGGACACGCCACGAGTACATCCCTGTAGGCTCGGCCGGGCGGCGAACCGCTTTGGCCATCCCTGGCCAAACACGATCCTGGACGGGCCCACCCGATCCCGGCGCTCCTTGGGAGATTCGCCGCCACAAACCACACTTCCTAGAAAGGTCCAGGCGGTGTTCTGACCCGTGGCGGTGCCGCTGCCTAGTGAGCGGGGCAATGGTGGTGCCTGGAGGGAGCTGTTTGGCCAGGGACGGCCAAACTAACAGCGGCCATGGATGGCTTGAGCGGTCCCGGAAGGCACCACCATTGCACCGCGTCTCGGATACGGAGCACCGAACACTGGAAAAAGAGGCCTCTGGCATCCTGCCGGGTGGCTCCAAGCCACCCTTTCGCGGGCAGGGCCCGCCCCCCACAAGGCCTGCTTCCACAGCCTGGGCTTCGTAGAATGGTTCGGCGCCAGTGATGACCCGTGGCGGCGGTCTCATCGCATCAGCGAGGTGCCGGGCAGGGCTGCCCAGGACCGTGTTTGGCCAGGGATGGCCAAAGCGGTTCGCCGCCCGGCCGAGCCTACAGGGATGTACTCGTGGCGTGTCCTGGACGGGCCCACCCGATACCGGTGCGGGCTTTCTGGAGGGAACCCACTGACCCGGGACGATCCCATGATCGCATGCTAAGGTTGGCGGCATCGCAGGGGGAGGAGAGCGCGGAATGTTCCATCGCCTTATCCGCACGCTGGATCTGTACGACGGGCTGCGGCTGCCGGTGCAAATCGGCCGCGAGGAGTTACTGCTGATTCATGAGGACGGCGCCACCTGGCTGGTGCAGCGCCGCTGCCCGCACGGGGAGTTTCCATTGGAAAGGGCCTCGGTGCGCGGCGAGGTGCTGCGCTGCCCCGGCCACGGGCTGGAGTTTTCCCTGAGCAGCGGTCAGTGCCGCGGCGCCCAGGGCTATTGCCTGAAACGCTACCGGATTGATTACGACGGCCCCTGGATCGGGGTCAGTGACCTTTAGCGGCTGGCGACCGCGTCTTCCTTGGCCAGTTGCAGCTGGTAGCGCAGCCGCAGCTGTTTGACCTTTTTCACGTAGGCCTGGGTTTCCGGAAACGGCGGGATGCCGCCGTAACGCCGCACATTGCCTTCGCCGGCGTTGTAGGCCGCCAGCACCTGGTCCAGGGTGCTGAATTTGTTCTGCAGGTAGGCGAGGAAACGGGTGCCGCCGTGGATGTTGGCGCTGGCGTCGAACGGGTCGGCCACTTCCAGGTAGCGGGCGGTGCGCGGCATCAGCTGCATCAGGCCCTGGGCGCCGACCCGCGACACGGCGGTGCGGTCGAACAGGGATTCGGCGTGGATCACCGCTTTCACCAGGGCCGGTTCGACGCCGAAATCGTCGGCGGCGCGCGCGATCACGGTGTCGTAGCGGTCACGCCGGGCGGCGCTCAGGGTGGTGGGGGTGTAATTCCAGCCCTTGCGCACGGAGAGCAGGGTATAGCTGGCGTCCACCTTGGCGCGGGGCTTGTCCGTGAACAGGATTTCGCCGCCGTCGCCACGGTAGGTGTAGATGTTTTCCGCGATGGCCGGCATCGACACCCCCAGTGCCAAAACCAGGCCGCAGACCCCCGGTAATTTCATTGTTTTGTCTCTTACTGATTTTACATCCCGATTCCAGTTGAAAGTGATACCACAGTATTAGCGGTCGGGCTAGGTGCCCTGTGCGGATTATTAGTCCGCGTTCTCACCTTTTCGCATCAGACGGTGATTTTCAGCGGCCAATGCGGATGGCGGGGCCGTCTTATGGTGATAGCATGAAACCGGGCGTTAAGAGGAGGTCCTATGCTCTCAGAGCAGTTGCATGCTTGGGTCAATGTGTTGACCACCTGGCTGGCCTTGGGCCTGCTATTGATGGTGTTTCTGGTGACTGTGGCGGCCATGGTCCTGTGGGTGCAGGATCGCTATTTCCAGAAAGCCCACGCGATTCGACGGAATTACCCTCTGATCGGCCGTTTTCGCTACTTTTTCGAGCATATCGGCGAGTTTTTCCGCCAGTACTTCTTTGCCATGGACCGGGAAGAGCTGCCGTTCAACCGCGCTCAGCGCAGCTGGGTTTACCGCGCAGCCAAGGACTTGAGCAATACGGTGGCGTTCGGTACCACCAAGCAGAACGCCGCCGGCCGCATCGTCTTTCTCAACACCCCTTACCCGACCCTGGAAAAGGACGCCGCCGAGACCCTGTCGTTGATGATCGGCCCCCACGCCGACCAGCCGTTCGTGGCACGCAGCTTCCATAATATTTCGGCGATGAGCTTCGGCGCGCTGTCCACCCCGGCCGTGCGTGCCCTGTCCCGGGGCGCCGGCCAAGCGGGCTGCTGGCTGAACACCGGCGAGGGCGGCCTCACCGAAATGCATCTGGAAGGGCACTGCGACCTGGTGTTCCAGATCGGCACCGCCTATTACGGTGTGCGCGATCAGGAGGGCAACCTGAGCGATGAAAAGCTGCGGGAGGTGGCCCGCCTGCAATCGGTGAAGATGTTCGAGATCAAGCTCAGCCAGGGCGCCAAGCCGGGTAAGGGCGGCATTCTGCCGGCGGAAAAAGTCACCCCGGACATCGCCCGCATTCGTGGTATTCCGGTGGGGCAGGCGTCGGTCAGCCCCAACGGCCAGCCCGGCATCCGCAGCGCCGGGGATTTGCTGGACATGATTGAGCGGGTGCGCCGGGTGACCGGTAAGCCCACCGGCATCAAGACGGTGATCGGCTCCTGGCAGTGGCTGGAAGAGCTGTTCATGGAAATCCATGAACGGGGCCTGGAGAGCGCGCCGGACTTCATCACCGTGGACAGCGGCGACGGCGGCACGGGCGCGGCGCCCATGTCGCTGATGGACGACGTGGGGCTGAATCTGGCCGAGTCGTTACCGCTGGTGGTGGACCTGCGGGACGGCTTCGCGCTGCAGGACCGGATTCGCATCATCGCCTCGGGCAAACTGATCACGCCGTCCATGGTCGCCTGGGCCATCGCCATAGGCGCGGATTTCTGCGTCTCCGCGCGCGGCTATATGTTCGCGCTGGGCTGCATCCAGGCGATGCAGTGCAACCGCAATACCTGTCCCACCGGGGTCACCACCCACAACCCGCGCCTGCAGCGCGGTCTGGTGCCCAGCGAGAAGGGCGCGCGGGTGGCGCATTTCCACGCCAATCTGGTCAAGGAAGTGGAGACCATCGCCCACGCCTGCGGGGTGGGGGAGCCCCGCCAGCTGCGCCGCCACCATGCCCGCATGGTCAACGCCAACGGCGACTCCATGCCCCTGGAAGAGCTGTGGCCGCCGATCGAGCCGGGGCTCTATCTGCGCCAGGGGCGGCCCAGCCTGCACGCGCCGTTCGCCCGTTTCCGGGTCGGCGCCTGAGGGCGTGGGCGCGGCGGCATAAGGGCACGCTATCGGGGTGATTAACCGCCTGGCCTTGTTCTTCACCGGGTGGCCGCCACAATAGCGGCCATTCCGCAGCGGTCTACGATTAAGGAGAGTGTTTTGTCTGACGAATTCGATCTGGTGGTCATCGGTGCCGGTTCCGGCGGTGTCCGCGCCGCGCGCATGGCGTCCGGCCACGGCGCCCGAGTGGCGATTATCGAGGAACGGTTCTTCGGCGGCACCTGCGTCAACGTGGGCTGCGTGCCGAAGAAGCTGTTCGCCTACGGTGCCGGCTTCCCGGAAGAGTTCGAGCTGGCCGCCAGCTACGGGTACCAGTTGGACGGCTGGCGCTTCGACTGGAACACCCTGCGCGACAACAAGACCCGTGAGATCGAACGGCTCAACGGCATCTACAACCGCATCCTGGATAACGCCGGCGTCACCGTGTTCGAAGGCCACGGCCGCATTGAGGGCCCCGGCCGGGTGTCCGTGGACGGCGACCGTGTTCTGGAGTGTAAGCACATTCTGATCGCCACCGGCGGCAAGCCCCATGTGCCGGAACTGCCCGGCGACCATCTGGTGCGCATCTCCGACGATCTGTTCTATCTGGATAAATTGCCGGAGCGCGTCGCCGTGGTCGGCGGCGGTTACATCGCCTGCGAATTCGCCTCCATCCTCAACGGCCTGGGCGTGGAAGTGCATCAGCTTTACCGCCGCGATCTGATCCTGCGCGGCTTCGACGGTGAAATTCGCGAGTTCGTCGCCGAGCGCATGGCCGCCGCCGGCATTCATATCCATGTGAACACCGACGTCAGCGCCATTGAAGGCGACCCCGACGGCGAGAAAACCCTGCGTCTGTTGAACGGCGACAGCCTGGTGGTGGATGAGGTGTTCTACGCCACCGGCCGGGTGCCCAAGCTGGACGGCCTGTTCGCCGACGGCGTCAGTGTGGACACCCGCGACAACGGCGCGGTGATCGTGGACGACGCCTTCCAGACCAGTGAGCCGGGCATCCACGCCCTGGGCGACGTCACCGACCGCCTGCAGCTGACGCCGGTGGCGCTGGCCGAAGGCATGTGGCTGGCGGCCCATCTGTTCGGCGAGCACAAACCGAAGGCGCCGCTGGACTACCGCGACGTCCCCACCGCCGTGTTCTGTCACCCGAACATCGGCACCGTGGGGCTCAGCCAGGAAGAAGCGCTGGCCGAGTACGGCACCATCCGGGTCTACAAAAGCCAGTTCCGGCCCATGCGCTACACGCTCAGTGACATTCAGGAAAAATCCATGATGAAGCTGATCGTCGACGACGCCAGCGACCGGGTGGTGGGCCTGCACATGGCCGGCGAAGAGTCCGCCGAGATCACCCAGGGGTTCGCCGTGGCGGTGCGCATGGGCGCCACCAAGGCGGACTTCGACGCCACCGTGGGCATTCACCCCACCTCGGCGGAAGAGCTGGTGACGCTGCGCGACGGCGAGACCGTCAGCGGCTGACCACGGCCGCCGGGACGCCGGCCGCCGGAACGCCGGCCGCCGAAACGGTCACAGCCGTTCCAGCGTCACCGGCAGGCCGTCCTTGGGCACCGGCAGGCTGGTGGTGTCCACCGGCATCACATAGTCCGCCGGCACCCGCCAGCGGTATTTCAACAGCACCTGGTGGAGGATCGCCTTCACCTGCATGTCGGCGAAATGCAGGCCGATGCACTTGTGCGCGCCGCCGCCGAAGGGCACCCAGGCATAGGGGTGCACCTTGTCCTCGCGGCGGTGTTCGGCGAACCGCTCCGGATCGAAGCGCTCCGCGTCCGGCCAGTACTCTTCCATATAGTGGGTGAAGTAGGGCGCCATGGTAATAAAGCTGCCTTTGGGAATATGGAAGCCGTCGTATTCCACGTCACGCACGGTGCGGCGGGGCAGCGACGGCACCGGCGCGCACAGGCGCAGCGCCTCCTTCATGGCCAGGCCGATGCCCGGCAGCTTTTCCAGGTCTTCGTATTCCAGTTGGGTTTTGCCCAGCGCGCGGCTTTCCTCGCGCAGGCGCTCCTGCCATTCCGGCGCGCTGGCCAGGTGGTAGAACAGATTGGACAGGGTGATGATGGTGGTGTCGTGGGCCGCCATCATCAGGAAGATCATGTGGTTGACCACATCGTCGTCGGAGAAGCGGTCGCCATCCTCGGTGGTGGCGTGGCAAAGCGCGCTGAACAGGTCGTTGTCCTCCTGGGCCCGTTTCTTCGGGATCTCATCGCGGAACAGTTGCTCCAGCACCCGCCGGCCGCGCAGCCCCTTGGACCAGCGCAGCCCCGGCACCGGGAAGCGCAGCAGCGCGGTGCCGGCGCGCACCGTGTCCACGAACGCCCGGTTGACCTGTTCGGAACGCGGGCCCAGTGCCTGGCCCATGAACACATCGGTGGCCAGGTCCAGGGTCAGCCGCTTGACCCGGGGCAGCACCTTGATGCCGCCCTCCGGCCAGGTGTCCAGGCCGGCGGTGATGCGCGGCCCCATGCGTTCCAGATAGCCGCGCAGCGCGCTTTTGGTGAACGCCTGCTGCATGATGCGCCGGTGCCAGCGGTGCTCCTCGAAATCCAGCAGCATGATGCCGCGATGGAAAAACGGGCCGATAAAGAAGTCCCAGCCGCCGTGGTTGGAGAACAGGTCGCCCTTGTTCATCAGCACGAACTGGTTGGCGTCCGGGCCCAGCATCTGCACCACCCGCAGTCCGAACAGCCGGGTCCAGGACACCGGACCATACTGGTCGTAACGCTGTAGCATCAGGCCCACTGGATCGCGCATACTGGTCAGAGTGTGCCCGACCAGTGGCCAGCCCGGATCTCCGGGGACCGCCTTAAGGGGGCTGCCGGTGGGAACAGGCGCAAAGGGGGTAACGGCGCTCATCAATCACTCCGTGGTAAACATGGTGTATATCTATACTGAGCGCAAAACGGGAAGCGGGACAAGGGGGGGGTAAATGTCTTTCTGTCGCGCATTTACCCCGCACTGGCCAGGGAACGATCAATTCGCCGGAGGCGGCATGGTGTCGGCGCCGCCGCCACTCTTCAACGGCTTGTTAACGGGGTTATCCACAGTTTTTGTGGACGAAGGATGACAGCCGCCCACGTCGCTGCGGCCTGGGAGCCGTTCCGGCCCCTGTGTATCATTGCGCCATTCAGGTAAGGAGAACCGTGCATGCGAACCGTGGTGTTTAATCAGAAAGGCGGTGTGGGTAAATCCAGTATCACCGTGAATCTGGCGGCGATCAGCGCCGCCCGGGGCAACAAGACGCTGGTGGTGGACCTGGATCCACAATGCAACGCCAGCCAGTACCTGCTGGGCATGGGCGCGTATCAGCAGGGGCGGGGGCCGACGCCCAACATCGGCACCTTCTTCGCGCAGACGCTGTCGTTCAAGCTCAAGGAAAAAGCGCCCCGCGATTATGTGCATCTCACTAAGTTCGAAAACCTGTACGTGTTGCCCTCCGACGGTGAACTGGGTGAGGTGGAGCACCTGCTCGAATCCAAGCACAAGATCTACAAGCTGCGCGGCCTGCTGAAAAGCCTGGCGCGGGAGTTCGACGCCATCTACGTGGACACGCCGCCGGCGTTCAATTTCTACACCCTGTCCGCGCTGATCGCCGCCGACCGGGTGTTGATTCCGTTCGATTGCGATGCGTTTTCCCGCAAGGCGCTCTATTCGTTGCTGGAGAACATTCAGGAAACCCGCGAGGACCACAACGAGGACCTGCGCGTGCAGGGCATCGTGGTGAATCAGTATCAGCCGCGCGCGCGCCTGCCCAAGGAACTGGTGGCGTCGCTGGTGGAGGAGGGCCTGCCGATCCTCGACAGCAAGCTGTCCGCCAGCGTCGCCATGCGCGAATCCCACGAGTGCGCCACGCCGCTGATCAACTGGAGCCCCAAGCACAAGCTGACGCAGGAATACCAGGCGCTCTATACGGAACTCAGCAGGCCCGGCCGCTGACCCCGCGCAATATTGCGCATTGGTAAAAGGCGGCGCTATGTACTATCTTTGCCGCGTTTGTCCTCGGGCTGGGCAACAAAAAGAAATGCAATAGGAGATGCTATGCGAACCCTTTCCAGGGGCGCCTTGGCGGTGGTGTTGTCGATAACCGGGCTGGCGGCCCCGATGGCCGCGAGCGCGGCCCTGAGCCGCGCCCAGTTGGAGGATCTGGAGCACCATCTTTGGCAAGTGCGCACGGATTATCACATGTATGCCGTGATGGACGGCAACGACACCTACCGGGTAGCGCTCACCGAAGCCGCTCAGCAGGCCGCCGAAGCGCTGGATGAACTGCGCGCCGCCAGCGAGTCCGACGCGGAGCGGGCCCTGGTCGCGGATCTCGCCGACCAGTGGCAACGCATGGCCGCCGACCAGGCCCTGCCGGCCCCCGGCGACGCCGAGGGCGAAGCGGCGTCCGGCGACCCGCGGCGGCTGGACGACCTGCCGGCGGAAATGGCCGCCGGCATCGACGACTTCGAAGGCGCCGCCGACGGCGACTACGACGACGTCCACGGGCTGATCAGCGAGCTGCAACAACTGACCTCGTCCTACGTGGCGATCATCGCCGACAACAACGACGGCGACGGTGAGGGGCAACAGGATCGCGGCGCGTTCGAGCAGGCGGTGCCGGCGTTTTCCGACCGGCTCAAGCGGGTGCAGGCCGCCCACCGTGGCGACGGCAACCTCAACCGCACCCTGGAGCAGGCCGCTCTCAAGTGGGGGTTCATCCGCTCTTCCATGCTCAAGTTCGGTGACGACGCGGTGCCGTTCCTGGTTTACCGCTATACCTCGCAGATGACCAGCAGCCTGCAGCAGGCCGTGGAGCTGGCCACCTCCGAGGTCACCAAGCCCACCATCGGCCCGCCCGAGTAAGGCTCAGTCGGCGCGCGCCTCCAGCCAGTCGGCGATCACGCGCCAGCACTGGCCGGGCGCCTTGCTGCCGGCGAACACCCCGGCGTGGCCGCCGGGGGCTTCCTCGAACCGCTTCTCGCGGCTGCCCACCACTTTGAGAATCTCCCGCGCGGCGCGCAGGCTGACAATGCGGTCGGTGCGTCCGCCGAACGCCAGCAGATCCTGGGTGATGGCGCCGAAATCCACCGGCCGCCCGCCGATGCTGAGACGGCCGTCGGCAAGGCTGTTGGCGAGCACCATCTTCTCGATCACTTCGCGCACTACCGCGCCCGGGTAGTCGACCATGTCGTTGAACCACTGGCCCATGGTCATGTACTCGGTGAGGTAGTCCCGGTCGCCCATATTGCGCAGCAAATCCACATAGGACTGCACCAGCCCCGGCGGGTTGGTCATCTTGAAGCCCAGTGACAGCAGCCGGGCGGGAATGTGGAACAGCTTGCTGTCGAGCGGCTCCAGGCGCACCTGGAACCAGTCGTGGGCCTGCATGGCGGGAATCGCCGCGAGGCTGAAAATCTTGCCGAACGGCCCGCTTTTATGAAAATTCACCGGGCTGGCGATGGTCGACAGACTGCGCACCGGTGCCCCCGGGTGGCTGCCCAGATACAGCATGCACAGCAGCCCGCCCATGCAGTAGCCGAGCAGATTCACCTGGTCCGACCCGGTGTGCTCGCGCACCCGCTCCACCACCTGCGGCAACCACTGGTTCACGTAGGTGTCCAGGTCCAGGTCGCGGTCGGCCTGGGACGGCTGGCCCCAGTCGATCAGATAGACGTCGTGGCCGCGCGCCATCAGGTAACGGACCATGGACCGGTTGGGCATCAGGTCGTAGGTCCAGCAGTGGATGCCCAGCGCCGGCACCAGAATCAACGGAATACGATGCTTCTCCCGACGTACCGGTATCTCCTCGTCGCCGACCGGAATCCGCGCCATCGGCGGCAAACTGTAATGACGCAGCGCCATGATGCCGTTGCGGTAAATTTCGTCCCAGGGCGTTTTGTCGGTCTGAATGAAGCGCCGCGGATGACGGCGGCGCTCCACCATATGGCTCAATGCGCGCAGTGATGATTTCACGGAAGGACGTGGTGCCATGGAGGCTCCGCTGATAGCAATTGATCCGGAGTAAGGGTAGGCGTTAATCTTGCCGGGCCCGCAGTAACAGAGCATTGGCCCCCGTGACAAATTCAAAGCCCCCTTACACCCGCATGGACGTCTGTAACCGGTCCCTGGAGACCGTGCGCCATTCCCGCAACCTGGGTATGGAAGTGCTCAGCGCCGAAGAAGACGGCGTCCGTGTGCGCCTGCCCTGGCGCGAGGACCTGGTCGGCAACCCGGACACCGGTGTGCTGCACGGCGGCGCCATCTTCGCGATGATGGACCAGGCCGGCGGCATGGCGAACAGCTGCCGCCTGTACCCCAACTTCGAAATCACGCCGACCATCGATTTCCGCGTCGACCACCTGCACGCCCCGACACCGGGCAAGGCGGTGATCTGCTACGCCAGCTGCTACCGGCTCACGCCCAACGTCACCTTCGTGCGGCTGACCACCTGGGAAGAGGGCGAGGAAGAGGGGGAGCCGGTGGCCACCGGCCTGGCCACCTACACACGCATGAAACTGGATAAAAACGGGCGGGTGGTGTCCTGATGACCGATTCACTGAAAGCCTTGATCGAAGCCTGCCGCAACGGCGAAGCCAACTACCAGGACCTGGTGGACCGGGTGCCCTATGCCCGCTTCCTGGGTATCGAGTTGCTGGTGCAGGGCGAGGAACTGACCTTCATTCTGCCGCGCAACGAAAACAATATCGGCAACCCCACCTTGCCGGCGTTGCACGGCGGCGCCGTGGCCGGCTTCATGGAGCAGGCCGCGATCATCTTCATCCTGCTGGAAATGGGCGAGCCCAAGGTGCCCAAGACCATCGATTTCACCATCGACTACCTGCGCGCCGGCCTGTTCCGCGACACCTTCGCCGAATGCCGCATCACCCGCCTGGGCCGTCGCATCGCCAATGTGCACATCAGCGCCTGGCAGAAACGCCGGGAAGAGCCGATCACCATCGCCCGGGCCCACTTCCTGCTGTCCGAAGAAAACAACTAGCGGCGGCGATAGGGCAACGAAGGTGATATATTAGCGGGCCCGATAGGAGGCCCTCTTTGTCATTATCGCCGGTTGCCAGATCCTCGACCTTTACCCAAAGCCTGCTGCTTGCCGCGGTGGGCGTCACCGCCCTGGGCCAGACCCTGGTGTTCACGCTGCTGCCGTCCCTGGGCCGGGCCACCGGCCTGGCCGAGATCCAGGTGGGGCTGATCATCAGCTGTTCGTCGCTGGCCTTCGCCCTGGCCAGTCCGGTGTGGGGCTATCTCAGCGAACTCTACGGCCGCCGGCCGATCCTGATCATCGGCCTGAGCGGCTACGCCACCGGCACGCTGCTGTTCGCGCTGGTGTTCCAGGCCGGGCTGGCCGGCTGGGTGAGCGGCGGCGTTCTGGTGGCGCTGCTGGTCGCCGCGCGCATGAGCCAGGCGGTGATCATGGCCGCCACGCCACCGTCGGCGGCGGCCTACACCGCCGACAACACCGCGCCGGAGGCGCGCACCCGCGGCATGGGCCGCATCGGCGCCGCCAACAACCTGGGCACCGTGCTGGGCCCGGGCATCGGCGGCATGCTGGCGGCGGTGGCACTGGTGCTGCCGCTCTATCTGGTGGCCGGTCTGGTGGCCTTGATGGCGGTGTTTATTCTGTTCTTCCTGCCGCCGTCGCCGTACCGCGGCGAGCCGCCGGTGCAGCGCCGGCGCACGGTGCTGGCCACCGGCCTGCGCGCCTATACCGACCGCCGTTTCCGCGATCTGTTGATCACCGGGGTAGTGCTGTTCATGAGCTTCGCGCTGGTCCAGCAAACCCTGGGCTTTCTGTTTCAGGACGCGCTGAACATGTCGCCCAGCGAAGCGGCCGGCGCCCTGGGCACCGCCATGATGGCGGCGGCGATCACCTCGCTGACCGGCCAGATTCTGGTGCTGCAATGGCTGCGCGCGCCGGCATTGGTGTTGCTGGCCCTGGCGGTTCCGGCCATCGGCCTGGGCGCCGGCGTGCTGTGGCTGTTCGACAGCCGTCTGGGGATGACCCTGGCGGTGATGCTGGTGGGTATGGGGATCGGTTTCGGCATGCCGGCGATCATGTCGCTGGCGAGCCTGAGGGTGGACAGTTCGGAGCAGGGCAGGGTGGCCGGGCTGGCCAGTGCGTGTCCGTCGCTGGGGTTCGTGCTCGGGCCGCTGGTGGGCACCGGGCTGTACACGCTCGACCACCGTTTTCCGTACATGCTGGTGGTGATGCTGATGGTGCCCCTGGCGGTGCTGGTCTGGCGGCTACGCCGGGCCGGCACCGCCTGAGGCGGTGGCGCGGAGCCCTGGATTATTCCTCGTAGGGAATCAGGGTCAGTTCCACGCGGCGGTTCTGCTGGCGGCCTGACGCCGAACCGTTATCCGCGATCGGCTGGGTTTCGCCGAAACCGACCACGTCCATGCGCACGGCCTGCACGCCGTAGCCGCTGAGCACATCGGCCACCGCCTGGGCGCGCTGCTGGGAGAGCAGCAGGTTGTAGCGGTCGCCGCCGGTGCTGTCGGTGTGGCCGGCGATCTGCAGCATGGTGGAATCGTATTCCTTGAGGACTTCGGACACGGAGTCCAGCACGGAACGGAACGAGGATTTCACCTGGGTGCTGTCGGTGTCGAAGGTCACGTTACCCGGCATGTTGAGAATAATGTTCTCGCCGTCACGGGTGACGGAAACGCCCGAGCCTTCCAGTTTCTGACGCAGCTTGGCTTCCTGGACGTCCATGTAGTAGCCCACGCCGCCGCCGGCGATGGCGCCGATACCGGCCCCGGCCAGGGCCCGCTCTTTGCGCTCCTTGGCGCTGTCCGAGGTGGCGATACCGATCAGCGCGCCGCTCACCGCGCCGATGGCGGCGCCGCCGGCGGCCTTGGAAGTCTGTTTTTCCCCAGTGTAGGGATTGATGGTGCTGCAAGCGGACAGGGACAAAGCCCCGGCCAGTAAGAGGCATCCGGCAGTGCGTTTCATCATTACTCCTTGTTATCCATTGTTCCTGAGTGGCTCAACAATAAGCGATCAGGGCACCGAAACCATAGCGGTGCGGTAAAAATCGGTAAAGTAGGGTAGCACCGGGATGCGATCGCGGTCTCTTAAAGCGGCGGCGGGCGCCACATCAGCCAGATCGGAGGACCGTCGGCGGTGACCCGGTCCTCGCGGATCACCTCGAAACCGAAGCGGCGGTAGAGTGGCAGGTTGTCCGGCTCGCAGGTCTCCAGGAAGGCACCGTGGCGGTCCCGGTCGCACAGGGCGAGCACCGGCGCCAGCAGGCGGCGGGCGTGGCCGCGCCCCTGCTGGTTCGGCGCCACCCCCAGCACCTGCAGGTACCAGTGGGGTCGCTTCGGATGCAGTTGCTGAATATGCTGGATGCCGGCCAGCCGGCCGGGCAAACGGGTGAGCCCGGTGATGGCCGCGAAGTCGGGCAGGAAGCGAAGCTGCTGCCACAGCCCCAGACGCCACTGGCCCGGCGGCGACCACAGCGTCGCCCCCACACCGGGTATATGATCGACCCGCCCGGGCAGGGCCAGGTGGCGCAGTTGCGCGGCCATGCCGCGCCGCAGGCGGACCTGGAAATCCTCCGGCCGGCACAGCCAGCGCCAGAACGGATCGTCGACGAAGGCGCGGGCCAGCACCTCCACCACGGCGTCGAATTCGGCGCGGGTGCAATGCGGCTGCAAAAGAACCGGGGATAATGAGTAGGATGAAGGCATCCGGCGTTTGTAGCAGACTGACCGCGAAAAAGGAACGGTCGTGCCACCCGGAGGCCAGGCGTTCACACAATCCAAGGAGACACCATGCTGGCGAAGCGTGCGTCACTGGCCGAACTGGCCGGGGAACAATGGGACCTGATCGTGATCGGCGGCGGCATCACCGGCGCCGGCGTGTTGCTGGAAGCGGCCCGCCAGGGGCGCAAGGCGCTGCTGCTGGAACAGCAGGATTTCGCCTGGGGCACCTCCAGCCGCTCGTCGAAGATGGTCCACGGCGGGCTGCGCTATATCGCCCAGGGCGAAGTGCGCCTGACCCGCGACGCCCTGCGCGAGCGGGAGCGGCTGCTGCGCGATCTGCCCGGCCTGGTGGAGCGGGCCCAGTACCTGTTCCCACTGCGCGACGGCCGGTTCCCGGGGCGCTGGCCGATGACCGCGGTGCTGTCGTTGTACGACTTTCTGGCCGGCATTCGCGACCACCGTTTCGTGCCCCGCGCCGAGGTGCTGATGCGCGTCCCGGGGCTGGATACGGCGGGCCTGAACGGCGCCATGAGCTACACCGACGCCCTCACCGACGATTGCCGGCTGGTGGTGCGCTGCCTGCTGGAAGCGGCGCGGCATGGCGGCCGTTCGCTCAATTACGCCCGCGCCACCGGTATCCGCACCGAGAACGGCCGCACCGACAACGGCCGCGCCCGGGTGGACGTCACCGATCTGGAAAGCGGCGAGAGCCTGACCCTGAACGCCGGCGCGGTGATCAACGCCACCGGCGCCTGGGCCAACCGCCTGGGCGGCGCCGGGCAACGCATCCGCCCGCTGCGCGGCAGCCATCTGTTCGTCGATCCGGCGCGGCTGCCGGTGGCCGACTGCCTGACGCTGATCAACCCCCGCGACGACCGGCCGGTGTTCGTGTTCCCGTGGGAAGGGGTCACCTGCATCGGCACCACCGACCTGGATCACGGCGACAGCCTGGACCAGGAGGCCCGCGCCAGCGGCGCGGAAGTGGACTACCTGCTGGAACTGATCAACGGACAGTTCCCGAAGGTGAACCTGGGCCGCGAGGACATCCTCTCCACCATGGCCGGGGTGCGCCCGGTGATCGCCTCCGGCGACGGCAAGGATCCTTCCAAGGAGCGCCGCGACCACGCGGTGTGGGAAGAGAACGGCGTGGTCACCGTGAGCGGCGGCAAGCTCACCACCTTCCGGCTGATCGCCCTGGACGCGCTCTGCGCCGCCGGCCTGCTGGGCCCGCGGGAGGCGCGCCGCGCCCGGCGCAGCAACGCGCCCTTGTTCCGGCCGCTGCCGGACGCGCCGGAACAGGTGGACCAGTTCCTTCATGGCGTCCAGGACGACGAGGCGCTGTTGCGCTGGGTGCTCAGCCACGAGGCGGTGGTGCATCTGGACGACCTGCTGCTGCGCCGCACCCGGCTGGGTCTGCTGCGCCGCGACGGCGGCGCCGACCTGGCGGAGCGGCTGCGCGCGCTCACCGGCGAACTGCTGGGCTGGGACGCGGCCCGCTGGGAACAGGAATGGGCCCGCTATGAAGAGATTCGTGAGCGCTTTTACGGCGTGCCGCCGGCGGACCGGGACCGGGCCGCCGCCTGAGCCCCGAACGCTACCTTTGCATTACCGGAGTCGATCGTTATGCGCGTTACCGACCTGGCCCGGCGGGCCGACACCACCGCCGAGACCGTTCGCCACTACACCGATCTGGGCCTGCTGACCCCGCGTCGCGACCCACACAACGGCTACCGCCAGTACAACGGCGTCGACCTGTCGCGGCTGCGCTTCGCGCTGAAAGCACGCAGCCTGGGCTTCACGCTCGGCGACGTGCGCGAACTGATCGAAGAGTCGGAGGGCGGGGAGACGCCCTGCCCGAGGGTGCGGTCGCTGATCGAAGCGCGCCTCGCCGAAGTGGAAGCGCGCATCCGTGAACTGAGCGAGTTGAGCGCGCGCATGCGCGCCGCCATGGACGACTGGTCGCGGGCCCCGGACTGCCATCTGGGCGACGGCAGGGTGTGCGGCCTGATCGATTCCTTCAACGCGGAAGCGGCGGCGCCCCGCTAGGCCGCCTGGTCGCCGTTCTCTTCGGCGCTTTCCTCTTCCTTGATCAAGCCGATCACCGACCAGCCCGCCCGGGGCTCCGGCTGGGACTCGGACGTGAACACATGGATCCGGTCCTTGCTGTCCACCGCGAACAGCGGCCAGACCTGGCGGTTCTCCACCGCCAGGTAGGCCTTGAAGTCGAACTCCTCGGTGATCCGCGTCTTGCGGATGTCCGCGCCCTGACTGAGCAGGCTGGCAAGGCGGGCGTAGGTCATGTCCGGCCCGAACAGGGTGGCGCCCCGGTGGTGCGCGGCCACGTCGTGCTTCTCTTCCTTCTCGCTCTGCCAGGGCAGGCTGTAGACGTTGGGCTCGCCGAATTCCAGACGGTAGCGCATGGTCGCCATGGTGTTCAGTTCCCGGCGCGGACTCAGGCCCAGCAGCTTGCCGTAGCCCACCAGGTCCAGGTACTGATCCGCGTGGCTGGAGACCGGGTTGCCGTAGAAGGTGGGCAGACCTTCCATGCGCGCGGTGCGGATGCTCTCCCAGCTGGAATCGGTGAGGATCACCGGGAAATTGTTCTGGCTCAGGGTCTGGCCGATGGCGCGGGCCACCGGGTTGGCGCCGATGATCAGGAAGCCCCTGGGGCCCGGCTCGGCCACCTTGAGCAGGCGCGCCAGCGGTCGGGCGGTGACGCTCTGCAGCGCCACCGTGCCGATGATCACCATGAAGGTGAGCGGCACCAGCAGCTCGGCGCCGGCCACGCCGTTCTCCTCCAGACGCTGGGCGAACAGGGCGGACACCGCCGCGGCCACGATACCGCGCGGCGCGATCCACGCCAGCAGCGCCTTCTCGCGCCAGTCCAGGCTGCTGCCCAGGGTCGCCACCCACACCGACAACGGCCGCGCCACCAGCTGGATAATCGCCAGCACCAGCAGGGCGGTGGCGCCCAGGCTGAGCAGCTGCTCCATCTCCAGGCGCGCGGCCAGCACGATGAACAGCACTGAAATCAGCATCACCGACAGGTTCTCCTTGAAGTGGAGAATGTCGTCGGTGCGCACGCCCTTGCGGTTGGCCATCACGATGCCGGCCACGGTCACCGTCACCAGGCCGGATTCCTCGCTGATGCTGTTGGACAGTACGAACGAGCCGATCACCGAGGACAGCACCAGGAAGCTGCGCAGATACTCCGGCACCAGGTGGCGGCTCAGCAAGGCGCTCAGCGCCAGCGCCACGGCGCCGCCCATGGCGGCGCCCACGGCGATCGCCTGGAAGAACAGCCACAGCCCGTGCAGCAGGGCACCCTGCTGGCCGGTGGCCACCACCAGCTCGTAGGCGAGTACCGCCAGGATCGCGCCCAGCGGGTCAATCACGATGCCTTCCCAGCGCAGCAGCCGCGCCACGCTCGCCTTGGGGCGCACGCTGCGCAGCAACGGCACGATCACCGTGGGGCCGGTGACCACCACCAGGGCGCCGAACAGCAGCGCCAGCTCCAAGGGCAGATTCAGCAGGCCCCAGGCGGACAGCGTCACCACGCCCCAGGTGATCAGCGCCCCCCAGGTGACCAGCCGGCGCACGGTTTTTTCCAGGCCGCGGATCTCGCTGAAGCGAAGGGTGAGGGCGCCCTCGAACAGAATGATCGACACCGCCAGGGACACCCCGGGCAGCAGCAGATCTCCGAATAACTGCTTGGGTTGGATCAGACCGGCCACCGAGCCCAACAACAGGCCGGACAGCAGCAACGGTAAAATGGCGGGCAGCTTGATGCGCCAGGAGGCCCACTGGCAGACAAACGCCACCACGGTGATCAGGGCCAACTGCAAAGGTACGGAGAGTTCCATGGGCTTCCTTGTCTGAGAGTGCGGCTATAGTCCCAGCGAACCCGGAGCGTCGCAAGCCCGATTTTTTTCATCCCGCTAACGGCAAAAACGACGGTGATAATGATAGGCTTGCCGACCTCCGTTGTACCGCCCAGGGATTCCCGATGCCTACCGTTTCCCCCGTACGCCTGGCGATCATGCTCGGCACTCTGGTGGCCCTCGGGCCGCTCGCCATCGACACCTACCTGCCGGCGCTGCCGACCATGGCCGACGACTTCGGCGTGGCGGTGCACCGCATTGAGTTGTCGGTGAGCGTCTATGTGCTGGGCGTGGCGCTGGGCCAGTGGCTGGGCGGGCCGCTGTCGGATCATTTCGGCCGCAAACCGGTGGCCTATGTGGGCCTGTCCGTTTTCATCGTCGCCAGCCTGGCGATCACGGTGTGCTCGCAGGTGGGCTGGCTGTACGGTCTGCGCGTGCTTCAGGCCCTGGGCGGCGGCGCCACGGTGGTGATCGCCGCCGCCTCGGTGCGCGACCATTTCAACGGTCGCGAAGCGGCCCGGGTGCTCACCAGTGTGGGCCTGGTGCTTCTGTTGGCGCCGCTGGTGGCGCCCGCGGTGGGGGCCTTCCTGCTGCACCTGGCCGGCTGGCAGAGCATCTTCGTGATGCTGGCCGGCTACGCCGTACTGGTGGCGCTGATGCTGCGCTTCGCGATGCCTTCCGTGGCCCCGCAGGTGGCGGAGGAGCCGCTGCGCCACCGCATGTTCGCGGCCTACGGCAGGGTGCTGCGCCAGCGCCGGGCGATGGGCTTCATCCTCGCCAACGGCCTGATCTTTTCCGCCATGTTCACCTTCATCACCGACGCCGCCTTTCTCTATATCGAATACTTCGGCATCGACGAGGCCCGCTTCCCGCTCTATTTCGGCGCCAACGTGGTGGCCATGCTGGGGCTCAACCGCCTTAACGTGTTGCTGCTGCGCCGCTTCGACAGCGCCGCGATCATGGCCGTGGCGGTGGTGCTGCAAAGCCTGGCCGCGCTGACGCTGCTGCTGCTCACCCTGAGCGGTTACCTGACGCTCTGGAGCACGGTGCCGTTGATCATGGTGGTGGCCGGCATGGCGGCGCTGGCGATCCCCAACGCGCTGGCCAGCTTCCTGGCCTTCTTCGAGCGCGACAGCGGCGCCGCCACCGGCCTCAACGGTTGCCTGCAGTTTCTGATGGCGGGGCTGATCGGTTCCGGGCTGGGCCTGATCCACAACGGCACGCCCCTACCGATGACCGCCCTGATGGCGGCCAGCGCCGTGGGCGGCATGCTCTGCTTCTTCTTCCTGGCGCGGGAAAAACCCACCGTCAAAAAGTAGGTTCATCGCGCTTTAGCGGGAAGCTTGGTGTTGTGGCTCCGTAGCCCGGTTCGGTCTCGGTGCCTGTGTCCAGGACCCGCCGTGAATACGTCCCTGTAGGCTTGTGTTCGGCTCCCTGCCTCACACAGTCCTGGACACAGGCACCGAGACCGAACCTCCCGAAAGGTGCCAGCCGCCCAGACCCGCTCCAGGGCGAGATTCCCAGGCTACGGGTTATCGCTAGCGCCTAACCTTGTAGGAGCGGGCCCCGCCCGCGAAAGGGAGCGTAGCTCCCGGCAGGATCCCAGAGAGATTTCTAACGGCAGCACAAACAGCGTCTCTGGAATCCTGCCGGCCGGCTTTGCCGGCCTTTCGCTTGCGAGGCAAGCTCCCACAAACCTAGCTCTCCGCAGAAAGGTTCGGCGCCAGCGATAACCCGGGGCGGTGACGCTAGCTGCCGAGCGGGTCTGTGTTCTGCCCTTCCGGGACCCTGGAGAACAGGACGTTCGACAGGGAGCCTACAGGGACGTATTCACGGCGTTCCCGGAAGGGCAGAACACAGACCCGCGTCCCCGGATGGAGGGAACCAACCAAAATGGCCGTCAGGACATCAGCCGGGCCAGCGGCGCGCTGTGGCGTCGTGGTTTGAACCATTGGATGGTCAGCATCGGCAGGATCAGCACCCAGGGCAGCAGGATCCACCAGGACAGGGGCATATCGCCGTCGAACAACTTGGTGCCCAGCGGCCAGAGCGCCACCAGGTGCAGCAGGTGCGCGAACAGGGCGGCGCCGCCGAGCAGCAGGGCCTGTTCGAGCACCGCCACCCGGCGCAGCAGGGCGGAGCGCGCGCCCAGCACCCGCAGCAGCGCCTCGTCGCGGCGCCGCTGCTGGCTGCCCGCCAGCCAGGCGGCGGCCATCACCAGCACGCTGGACGCCAGCAGCAGCACCGCCAGGGCCAGGGCCGCGCGGCTGGCGCGGGCGATCAGGTCCTGGGCCTGGTCGAGCAGGGCGTTGACGTCCAGCAGGGTGATCTGTGGGAACTGACGGATCAGGTCCGGCAGGTCCGCGCCCTGGCCTTCGGGCAGGTAAAAGCTGGTCAGCCAGTAGCGGTTCAGTGATTCCAGGGTGCCGGGGCTGAACATGAAGTAGAAATTCGGCTCGAAGCTTTCCCATTCCACTTCCCGCAAACCGACCACGGTGGCCGCCACACTGCCCGAGGGCGCGGTGAAGCCCAGTTCGTCCCCCACCTTCAGGCCCAGGGATGCCGCCAGTTCCGATTCCACCGACACTTCGCCGGGGGTATCGGCCACCCAGCGCCCGTCGGTCACCCGGTTGCTCTCCGGCAGGGTGTCGGCCTGGGTCAGCGACAGGTCGCGGTTGAGGGCGCGCTGGCCCTGGTCGTCCTCGTCTTCCTTGGTGACCGCTTCCCGCACCGGCTGGCCGTTGACCTCGGTGAGGCGGGCGCGCACCACCGGATAGAAGCCGGGCACCTCGGCGTCGTGGGTGTCCAGCCAGCTTCGGAACGCGTCCATATCCTGGTCGAACAGGTTGAGCACGAAATAGTTGGGCGCCTTCTCCGGCAGGCTGGCGCGCCACTGCCCCAGCAGCTGCTGGCCCACCTGGCTGGCCAGCGACATGACCGCCAGGGCCAGCACCATGGCGGCCAGCATCGGCAGGGTGGTCATCGGGCGCCGGGCCAGGCGCCGCAGCGTCAGACGCGGCGCCAGCGGCAGGCGGGCACCGCCCTTGTCGGCAAGGCGCAGCGGCCCCCACAGCAGCAGCGGCAGGCCCACCGCCACGGCCACCATCAGCAGCAACAGCTGCCCCAGGGCCACCAGCGAGCCGGACAGCATCATCGCCACCAGCACCGGGGCCAGCAGGGCGCCGAGCAGATTACGGCCGGTGCGCGCCGCCGGGGCCTCCAGGCGGTCGGCGAGGATCAGCCGCGCCGGCAGATCCGCCAGTCGCCACAGCCGGGGCAGGGCGAAGCCGGCCCAGATCACCACCGGCGCCAGGGCCAGCAGCAGCCAGGTGAGCACGGACGGCCGCCAGGTGAGGGCGTCGCCGAGCCATTGCTGCAGCAGCAGAAAGCCGCCGCCTTATCCTCGGCCAAATACTGGGCCGTGAGCTGGC
>Ga0208813_1000216_pt1 | contig 51502 bp, 37 predicted proteins | sample MalvireepMed_904_FD_184250 | JGI IMG/M metagenome (GOLD analysis project Ga0208813, IMG submission 184250) | Marine viral communities from the Global Malaspina Expedition - Malaspina viral metaG DeepMed_904 (SPAdes) (version 2) | ecosystem: Environmental > Aquatic > Marine > Oceanic | place... | reverse complement strand
TAATAATTTTTTGAGCGTTGCAGCTTTACGCTCTTCAGAATAACGTGGCATACATGAACCTATGCCGCCCACTGTTTATTAACTAATGGCGAAATTGCCAACTGGACAACAAGGTTGACATAGTGGGAGGGGAAGCCGACCACGCACATTAATTTAATGAGTTCTCCCTGGAATTTGCCGCCCGAAAATGGGCGGCTTTTTCTTTTCTTGATAAAAAAAACACACGTGTTTAATTTCATCAATTTAGATTTAGATTAAAGCCACCGATGAAAGTGGCTTCTGATTTGCTACTATTAGACGTTAAAAGAAATAACGAGCCTGAAGTGTCACAACACGCGGCGCTAAATATTGTTTACTGGTTACTCCCACACCGTATGTATCGGTATGAACAGAGGCAACAGAGTCGTCGTCGAATAAGTTACGCACATTCAGCTCTAAATCCCAATTACCATGTGAAGGAATGTAATTAACATTCAAATGGGCGATATCATAGCTTTCTACGACATCACGTTCAGGAGAATTAAAGACTCGAGCGAAATAGTCACCTCGGTGTGTATAACCCAATGATGATCTTAATGTAGCCCCATTATTGAGCTGATGTGTATAGCTTAAGCGAATATTAGCGACTAAATCTGGCGTTTTCGCTAATTCGTTACCCGTTAGGTTAACAGCAGTTGCCTCGCGGGCGGCGTTAATCGCCTCGGTTGGGGCGCCATCTAAGATCAATCCGACTGAAGCATTTTCAGCTTCAGCTCTATCGATTGCATCGCGCCCTTCAATAACCTCTGACTCCATCCAGGTTAAGTTGGTATCTAAACGCCAACCTTTACCAAGGTTCGCCTGAGCCTCAACTTCTAAGCCATAGACTTCTGCTTCAGGCAAGTTTGATGCGCCTGAGTTAAAGCGTTCAATACCACTTGATTCAAATAAGTAGTCACTGTAATCATAATAAAAAGCAGCGGTATTTAGGCGTAACCGGTTATCAAATAAATCATTTTTGAGACCAAGTTCGTAAGCGATGATTTCTTCCTGATCAAATTTTTCAGGGAAAAAGCGCGTGTCGGTCGAGCTATTTGAGCCTGCTGGTTTTACGCCACTTGCAACAGATGCATAACCCATAGTTCGCTCTGTGAACTGATAGTCCAGCGCAAACTTCCCTGTCACGTTATCAGTTTCATCAGATGGTGTGCTGGTGATAGGAGAGCGAGTGGGAACACAGTTTAAACTGCAACGCTCATCAGAAAACTCGTTATTAGTATAACGTAAGCCCGTCGTCATACGCAGTGCGTCTGTCAACGCATAACTTACTTGGCCAAAAACTGAATACGATTGAAAGTTACGGAAGTCAGAGTTTATGAAATCAATATCCGCATTATTGTCGAACACATTGGGGCCTGCAACAATCTCACTGACTGGGTTGCCATCTCTGCCAGCGTCGTAAAAATTACGTGTATTTGAGAAAATCTCAGTATCAAGATAAAAAGCACCAACTAACCATGTTAAGTCAGCTGTTGCATCAGGTGATATCAAGTTGATTTCAGCCGTATAAGACTCATCTTCCTGTCGCAAATTACCGATAAATTCCGGTATAGGAACTTGTCCTAAGCTTGTCGGCTCTTCACCATCAGACAGAGGAAATGGTGCTGGATCATTGGCAGTCAAACTGCTTCTATCCATATCGAGACGACGGCGCATGTCATAGTTTTGCTGGCTGAATATACCGCGTAACTGAGCCCAATCCATAGCATAATGCATATGCAAGCTGGTCATATCCATGTCTAGTTTATAATACTCACGGGTATCATGGTAAACCACGCGAGGATCATTGCTAATTAAGTCTAAATTACCTTTCAGCGCAGGGCCATTTGTATCTGAGCTGAACTGCATATGTTGAAGCTGGATATCGAAGTCCTGAGCGGGTTGCCAACGAATTTGTGCCCTAACTGTCGTGTCATTTTTATCGTCTAAACGGTAATCATGAGTAAGTGCTCTATTTTCTGTGAAGCCGTCATGCTCTCGGTGAGATCCAGAGAGTCGTACTGCTAAGTTGTCGTCTAACTTCAATGTGGTAGCACCACGAAAGTTCATTGTGTCGTACTGACCCATCGTTGCTGATAATGAGCCATCACCATTTATAAAGTCAGGTTTTTTGGTGTGTACGTTAATGGCTCCGCCTGTCGAACTATTTCCATAAATTGTTCCGTCGGGGCCTCGAGTGACCTCAACACGATCAATATCAACCAAGTCAGCCCAAAGTGCATAATCATTGGCCATGAATACGCCATCAATATGATATGCCACTGCTTGCTTGGTTCCAGCATTATCAGGTATTTCATTGCCGACGCCTCTAATTGATACAGAGGGTCGATAGCCTTGTACGCTTGATACCACGAGTCCGGGTACTTGATCACTCAAGTCAAATATATTGGCAACATTCAGTTGATCCAGTGCGCTTCCGTCGACAACAGAGACTGCGTCGGGCACTTCTTGAAGGCTTTGCTCTGATTTTTGCGCTGTCACAATAATGGTTTCAAGCTGATCTGTTTGCTCTTGGGCGTTAACGGTAAAGGAGGTCCCAAGTAACAGGGCGCTCGTTACTGCAAAAGCTAACGCATTTGGTCGAAACACTGACATTAATTATTCTCCCTGAAGCAGGTTTTTTTATGATTGAATGAATTGTAAAGGTGTGCGAGAGAGTAATAACTTAATATGACATTTAACGTATGCTTTCGCGTCATTTTGATGACAAATTTGAGTCACAGGCAGTGTATTTTTACTGTCATATTAATGCGGTTTAATAGAGCAAAGCTTAAGCCCCTTAATTAAAAAAGGAGTGCACTTTGAAAACGTTGCGCCACCTGTTTATCTTTTTCAGTTTGCTACTGGTTAGTACTGATACGTTCTCTCACGCTAGAGACGTAATTCAGGTAGCGCCACTTGAACTGCATAAGAATAGCCCGTTTGATCGAGCCTACACTCTTGCTCCTATTTCGGATAGAACCGGAAATCTCGAAATACGATGGCCCGATAACTGGCCGTCAAAAAAACCATCAGAGCATTTAAAACTACGAATTTTCCACATCAATGATTTACACAACAAACACATAATAGAAAAAGAAGATGGCGATGCTCGCTTTGTGACTGGCCTCATAGCTGCCCATGTCAGCAAGGCTCGTCGTGAGGCAAGTTCAAAAAAAGAGCATGTATTATTTTTATCCGCTGGAGATGATCATACCGGTGCCGTATATGATGAATTACTCGGTTACAGTCCAGGATCTTTCAAAAAAAGCTTGGCCTACCACGCTTATTCATCGGCAGGTCTTGATGCGGCAGTATTGGGTAATCATGAATTTGATCGCGGCACTCAAATCCTAAAGCAAGCCATTAACGCTGATGCCAATTTTCCACTATTGAGTTCAAATCTTGTTGCGTCTAAAAATTTAGATGCTGACGATTACGCTTCTGTGCTACTTGGAGTAATTAATGGGTGGCGAATCGCGGTAGTTGGACAAACATCATCAGAAGATACGAAAAGTAACCTGGCTGACGATCCGCAATTAAAGGTTGCTCCGCAACTGGAAAATATGAACCAAATACTGACCGCTGTTGAAGGTAAGGTTGATATCATTATCGCACTGACACATATTGGCTATCAACAAAGCGGAAAAGTTGGCGATCAAGACATCGCAGAGCTATTAGCAAAAGCGTCGGTTCCCGCGGTTGTTATCGGTGGTCATTCGCACGATACACTGCATAAGTCTGGGATTAATAAAGAGCACATTTACAGTGGAGTTCCGGTATTTCAGGCTGGACAGTGGGGCGATTACATTGGGGATATTCAACTGAACTTGCAACATGACTCAAAAGAAGTCGTAATATCTAACAACACCGTTTTGCACTCTCTAAAGCAAAACAGCGCGTCGCTTATAAGCTTTAGTGAGCAGTTTTATAAAACGTCCATTGCTCCTATCATCACTGATTTTGACGATGTATTAAATGAGCCGTTAGGGCGCATCCCTGATGACTTAGCATTAACAAAAAATGCGATACTGGTTGACCGTTATACTGCAGAGCTTGCCGTTGCCAACTTTATAACGGATGCAGTTATGCAAACGGTTAATACAGATAATGAAATCGCTGATTTGGCAGCAATCAATGCATCAAGTATTGTTAACGGCTTTGAGCCGGGCGAAATGGCGACTTTTTCTGATTGGTACAATGTTATTCCCTATGCAGACACGCTTCAATTAATTGAGCTTACGCCTACTCAACTCAGAGAGCTTATAAAGTCTAACGCTCAACGCCTAGTTATGCCATCAGAGCAAGAAAGCCTCGATTTAACCGGCTTTATTAATCAGGGCTTTTTACACTTCTCGGATGCGTTACGGTATGAAGTGACTTACGAACAAGATGGACGACCCCAAGCAACCAATATTCAGTTCAATGGTAAACCTCTCGAACATTATGCTGGTCAAACGATCAAATTGTTAGTTGGAGATTATATAGCTTCTGGCAACCTAGGATGGAGGGGCCAAACGATACATTTCCCGAATGGTGACAAAGTAACAGGCTTTGACATTAAGTCGCTCCCAATAAAGTCCACAACTTACAAGCTCCGAGATAGCGTTTTAGAATACCTAAGAGCGTCAAATCATAAAACTATAGATTTTAGAAAAGACGGAAGAATTAAGTTTAGCCTAATAGATCAACAGGGCGAACAAAACAAACAATCGCGTAATTAAGCAGCCATTCAAAACGTCGCAAAGCAATCATTTCGAGGATGGGGTGGGGTTAATTCGGCCTGGTGCGCAAGCGCTACGTCGGAAATACCCCACCGATACTAGATGGGGTAGACTGCCGATAGAACACAGAGCTAGGTACCAACTTCAGCGCGTGATAAGCACTTCTATGAGCTTAAAAAGATAAAGAGAAACCAATACTGACAGCTTCGTTTTCAATGCTCTCATTATTATGGCTTTCAGCTTCCATTGATGACAGCTCTGCTGACACTGTAAAAATTTGCCATAATGTATGATAAACACCCAAACTAAGTTTACTTTGTTTTTCTACCTGACTAAGTTGGTCAATTCCGGCTAAATCTACTTCTGACACACCATAATTCAAACCAACCTTAGTTGCTCCAAAGGTTTGCGTTACCTGCGTAAACCAACCAGCGCTATCGCGCGGAGTACCGTTAGCATCCGCAGCATCGATCAGTAGCCCATAGTAACCGAGTCCCTTAGCATCAAATATTGAAAGGGAGATACGAGTGTTATCCAATTGAAGTGCGCCGGTTAAATCGACACCCCTAGCGCTATAATCTCCGATATCGGTTGTGACATGTTGATTGTAAAACGTTGTAGAAATAAAGCCGTTATCATGATTGTAGCGTAACCGGCCATGAACTCCTGGACGCTCTGAGCCGGAATCCCCCACATAACCGTTTCCACCGAAGCTTACTGAATCTAGAGGTTGAAAAATACCAATATCAGCTTGCCAGTTGTCAGCAAATGACCGACTGTAAGTGATTTGAGATAACCTATCTGCAAAAATATAACCATAGCCGGCAGCGCCTAAGGTTGTGTTTAATGGGCTACGGATTGATGCCGGTGCACCAACTCCTCCTAGCGCCATATCCTCAATCACTACATCAATACCGAAAACACCATAACCACGACCAACTTTGAGTGTTCCTACATCGTCATTACCGACAGTAAAGTAGGCACGATACGCACGGTTGTCTCCGTTACCATTAAATGCGCTGTTATCAGTTGAGCCTGGCTCGATTGCAAGAAACGCTTTTAAATCGAAGCCCTGAGCCTGGGTTGTTGCTGAAAATTGAAAACTGGAGGGGCTATAACCGTTTGATACGGAGGTTGCATCTTCCCCCGTGCAAAGCAAAGCGTTGCCGGCTACTGTAGACCCTGAGTCATCACAGCTCGCATACACAGCGTGAGCATTTATGTAACCGTTAAAAGAAAAATCCCATTTCGGTGCAGAAACTGACTGAGCCATAACCGAACTACTTACCAACATGGTTGAGACCAATGTCGTGGTTGTAAGAGCTCGCTGTTTAAGCTTATCGTTATCTTTCATGTGGTATTCCCCTGTTTTTTTCTTGTTATTAAGAATGTGCAAGATAAGCTCAGCAACGGTTATGCCAAAGACTGTAAAAATGTAAGATGCTGTTTTTTATAAAAATAATTTAAAAGGTCCTAAATTCTGCTGATGAATAATTTCATCATTTTCTCTTTTTTGATGGCTTAAAATCATCAGAAAAGTAAACTCGATTTATTTTTCAGTGGTGCTGATATTTATTAAGTGCAATAAAAACAATGGTTTAAATTTTTTACTTTAAGTTGGCATAGGGCTTGCTGAGTAATTGATAATAAAAAGTTAAAAAATAACGACAAAAAAGGTAACGCAATGACTGAGACACGCGTGCAAGTATTTAAAACCGCTCGACGGTTACTGACGGGATATGGTGCAAGTGCCCAATTGGCGGCAGAGGCTGAAGATCTCATGATGAAGCGCCCTTTAATTGTTACTGATAAAGGAGTGCTGGGCTCTGGTGTTATTGAACCGATTTTAGAACGCTTCAAGCATGACTTTGCAGACAGTACATCACTGTACTCAGATATTTCGGCTGAACCGGAAACACATGTAGTCGAAGACTGCTGTCATAGTTTTACGGCAAATAAATGCGACGGCATTATAGCAATAGGGGGGGGCAGCGCGATGGATACGGCTAAAGCCGTGGCTGTCTATATTGGTGATGACAGAAAATTGGAGGCGCTTTTTGGGGAAGATCAGGTTCGTACCAGAGAAACTCCCCTTATTTGTTTGCCGACTACAGCAGGAACAGGCTCTGAGGTGACCAATATTGCTATTTTGTCAGACGTAAACGCGCAGTTAAAAAAGGGTATTGTCAGCAACCAGTTGTTGCCAGACGTTGCCATTGTGGCACCAGAATTGACAGTGAGCTGTCCACCCGCCGTCACCGCTGCGAGCGGCGTTGATGCCTTAGTGCATGCCGTTGAAAGTTATTTATCCAATTTTTCCACTGAGCTCACTCGCCCATTATCATTACGCGCGATGACGATGATCAACAAATCGCTGTTACAAGCCTATGAAAATCCCAAAGATATGAATGCGCGCGAGCAAATGGCTACAGCCAGCCTTATGGCTGGCTTAGCCTTTGGGAATGCTGGAGTTGGAGCCGTCCACGCACTGGCATACCCCTTAGGAGGACGTTTTCACTTGTCACATGGTGTCAGTAATGCCGTTATGTTTACGGAAGTGATGCGTTGGAATTACGCTAATTGTCGAGCTCTATTTCTTGATATTGCCTATGCATTGGGAGCTCCTCACACTTTGGTAAAAGAAGATGCCGGGGACTTTGTGGTTAAGCGACTGGCCCAGCTATGTGAGCAAGTTAATATTCCTAAAACGCTCCGCGAGTTTGATATTCCAAGAGAAGCTATTCCTGAGCTGGCTGAGTCCGCTCATGGAGTAACTCGACTGCTACGCAATAATCCTCGGGAATTGAGCGTGGACGATATTGCAGCTATTTACACTGCTGTTTACTGAGGAAACGAGCCATGTCGTTATGGAAGCATCGTAAACCGGGCGCGGAAGCACCATTTTGGGGATTAGGGCCATTTAAAATTAGGCTGCCGTTTTTACATTACCGCTTCGAGTGGCCTGATTACTTTCAGGGACTGTTGATGTGTGCGGTGGATTTAGCCGCGATTTCATTAATGGCCGAGCTTCTGGGTATGCCGTTTGAAGCTGCACTCGCGATCGTCCTTATCAATGGTTTATTTTACTTGCTTCACCATTTGCTTGGTGATCCAGTCGTACCAGGGTGGATAACTCCTGCAATACCTTTGTTAATGATGTATGTCTCAACCTTTCCTGAGGGGGAGAGTCGTGTACATGCATTAATCGCCTTTCAAATGATGTTGGGCGTATTTGCCATGATATTGGGTGCTTCGGGGATCGCCCGACGAGTCGTTCATTATATCCCAAGTGCGATCAAGGCTGGCATCATTATGGGCGCCGGCTTAGCGGCTGTTGCTGTGGTATTTGAGGAAGGAGGGCGTTTTGAATCTTTCCCTATGACAATATCTATTGCGGTTGGTATTGCATTCTATCTAATTTTTTCACGTCACTTTGCAGCCATTCAAAATAAACATTGGTTATTAGCGTTGATAGGTAAGTTGGGAATTTTCCCAATCATTGCACTTGCCATCGTGGTCGCACCGCTTTTTGGTGAGGCTCCCTGGCCAGATATCGAGTGGGGGCTGACATCACCAGATTTTGTCACGATGTTTACCGAATACACGCTCTTCGGCGTTGGACTGCCACCATTAATGATGTTTGTTACAGCAATTCCGACGGTGCTGGCGGCTTATATCGTACTTTTCGGTGATGTCCTGCAGAGCAAGGCTATTTTGGATGAAGCTGATGAGGCTCGCCCGGATGAAAAAATTGATTATAGCCCTGATCGTGCTCACATGATTTTTGGAGCTCGCAATTTTGGTATGAGCATTATTGGACCGGACGTAGCAATGTGCGGACCTCTTTGGGCGGCAATGCATGTTGTAATTGTGGAACGTTTTAAAAAAGGCCGCAAGGCGATGGACTCCATCTTCGGTGGCGCAGGATCGTTTCGCTGGGGCACCAATACAGGCTTACTACTACTGCCAGTAGTCAGTCTAGTGCAACCGATCTTGGGGATTGCTCTGGCACTGACACTACTGATCCAAGGTTACGTCAGTGTACGCATAGGTATTCAGGAAGCCAAAAGCGAGCGCGATCTGGGAATTGCCGGTGTTATTGCCGCAATTTTGGTAGTAAAAGGAGCAACTTGGGCGTTCGCTGCCGGGCTTTTATTGTGTTTTTTGATTTATGGCTGGCGTTTAAGAACACCTCTTAAGGAGACACGCTGATGTTTCACGGCGATAATCTGCAACGGGTATTAGATGCCATGAGTGATGGCGTTTACATTACCGATGGGAACGGAATAACCATAACTGTAAATAAAGCCTATGAGCGAATAACAGGTATTCCAAAGCGAGCTCTACAGGGCATGCACATGTCAGAGGTGGTTAAAGCCGGCTACATTTCACGTTCGGTATCGTTAGAAGTATTGAAGGAGCGACGCGCTGTTACCCTTACACAGGCTCTGACCGATGACCATAAAATTTTGGTATCGGGCACCCCGATGATTGATGCCCGAGGAAGCATTGAGTACGTAGTCACAACGGTTCGAGACGTAACCGAGTTATTGCAAGCCAAGCGTGCCGAAGAGCAACTAGAGCAGTTGTTAAATGTACGAGAGCAATACGGTCCGGCACATCATGACCGGCCGGCTGAGCCATTTATCGTAAGCCCGCGCACCCAGGCATGTTACGAGCTTGCCAAGCGCGTAGCTAATTCAGGGGCAAAAGTACTGTTACAAGGCGAGACGGGAACTGGTAAAACATTATTAGCACGCACTATTCATCAATATAGCCGATGCAGTAACGGGCCCTTTATTGAGCTTAACTGTGCCGCAATGCCTGAGTCACTGTTGGAAGCAGAGCTATTCGGTTATGTACCAGGCGCATTTACTGGGGCGTCAAATAAAGGAAAAACAGGGCTGCTTGAAGCTGCTAATAACGGCACTCTATTTCTGGATGAGATTGGTGATTTACCCCTATCGTTGCAGGCAAAGCTATTGAAGGTGATTGCCGAGAAGCGGTTTTTACCGGTTGGAGGGACCGAGTTTAGGCAGGCAAACTTTAGACTCATTTCAGCAACGCATCGCGATTTGAAGGCACTAGTTGAAGAGAACCTCTTTCGGCCAGATCTTCTTTACCGAATATGTGTAGTGCCTATCGAGCTACCCGCGCTTCGCGAGCGTACTGAGGAAATTGAGCCGCTATTGGAACACTACCTTTGTTATTTTAATCAACAATATGAATTTGACTGTCGTTGGCATCAGAGCGTTGTTGAGCGCCTTACTCGTTACGATTGGCCTGGAAATATTCGAGAATTAATAAATTTAGTAGAGCGGTTAGTGGTGACCAGTGAGCAAGCATTAATAACGACCGCTCATTTACCTCGAGAACTTATCGGTGAGCAGTTTCTAGGAAAGCAGGGGCTTTCGTTGAGACATCGGATGGATGAGCTTGAATTAAGGCTTATAAGTGAGGCTCTCCAAGTTCATGGTACGACACGAGCTGCGGCACAAGCATTGGGTATAGACCAGTCAACATTAGTAAAAAAACAACAACGATTAAAAGCAAAAATGATGGGAAATCCAACTCAAGATGATGAATGAGAAACAGGTAGATTTGAAGCAGGCGGCCTTAATTGGCGTAAATTGGATCCCGTGTAGCGGGAGCAATACGTTGAAGGTTTTTAATCCAGCTAGTGGAGAGCTGCTAGGCACTGTTCCAAAGCTCTCTGAGGAGCAAGTTCGCTATGCGATTACCACTGCTGAGCGTGCTTTCAATAGTTGGCGTAAGACTTCGATAAACGAACGTTGTGCAGTACTTAATAATTGGTACCAAAAGATAAAAGAGAATGAGGAGCGGTTAGCGTCAATCATTACTCTAGAACAAGGAAAGCCCTTCAATGAGGCCCTGGGAGAAGTTCGTTATGCGGCGAGTTATGTAAAGTGGTACGCACAACCGGCGTTGCAGGATAACGGGAGCGCAATGCCCAATGGTTCCGAGGGTGAGTCGTTGAAAACAATTACAGAGCCGGTCGGTGTCTGTGCTGCGATAACTCCCTGGAATTTTCCAGCAGCGATGTTAACTCGAAAGGTCGCACCAGCTCTGGCTGTAGGATGTTCAATGATAATAAAACCTGCACCTGAGACTCCATTTACAGCACTTGCATTGTCAGAGCTGGCGCTTTTGGCCGGCGTTCCTCCGGGTCTGATTAATGTAGTAACTGGTGACGCACAACTTATAGGCGACATAGTGTGCACCAGCAAACAGGTTAAAAAGCTCAGCTTTACTGGATCAACAGCTGTGGGGCGGCACTTGATGCGAGCTTGTGCCTCTACCGTTAAGCGCCTTTCGCTTGAGTTAGGCGGTAATGCCCCGTTTATAGTCTGTAGCGATGCTGATATCGATAAAGCAGTTGAAGGAGCGATGCAGTCAAAGTTTCGCAATGCCGGACAAACTTGTGTCTGTGCGAATGCGTTTTATGTTCATGATTCGCTATATGACCGTTTTGCGAGTGCTTTTGAAAAACGAATAAAAGCACTTTCCTTAGGCTTAGGCGGTGATCCCCATACCGATATAGGTCCCCTCATTAATGAACGGGCTCTGGAGAAGGTGGAGGCACTAGTTAGAGATGCCAGAGAAAAAGGCGGCAAGATAGTTTATGGAGGCGAGCGTTGGGCAGAGTCGGAGCGTTGGTATCTTCCTACATTGATCACAGAAGCAACAACCGATATGCGCTGTGTTCAAGAAGAAGTTTTCGGCCCAGTCGCCCCTTTAGTTCGCTATAGCGATGAAGATTCGCTCATTGCGTCACTTAGAGCACAGGATACAGGTTTAGCGGCTTACTTTTACAGCGAGAGTCTGAAACGGATCCACGACCTCGCTGCGGAGTTAGAGGTGGGTATGGTAGGCGTTAACACTGGCGTTATCTCAGATCCTGCGATGCCTTTTGGCGGAGTTAAAAGCTCTGGCTTAGGCCGAGAAGGAGGTCGACAAGGCATTACGGAGTACCTCGAAACAAAGTACATCAAGCTTTGTTACTAACAAGTAAAACTACGAGCAACAAAAGGAAAATAACAATGAAAAAATCCAAAAATATCTTATCTGTCGCTGTGTTGAGCGCCCTTGTGGGACTAAGCTCTTCATCACTTGCTTTTGCTCAAAGCAGTGATATTGAAAATTTACAGAAGGATATGCCGAAAAACTGGGGGAAGTGGGGTGAGAATGACCAAATTGGCGCACTAAATTACCTCGATGATGAACAAGCACTGCGTGGCGTTAAGGCTGTAAAAACAGGTGAAAAATTCACCCTGCAATTACCGATTACTCATGGAGTCGGACCTGTCTTTCCTGGAAGAGTGCCAGCCATGCATTTCATGACACAGGATGAAAGTATGTATTCTGTGGATAAACTTGATGAGTTAGCCGGTGGGGTGAAGTACTCCGACGATGCTGTATTCATGTATTTACAAGGCACGACTCATATGGATGCATTAGGTCACGCTTGGTATGGCGATAAAGTCTATGGTGGCGTTTCAGCCGATAGTACAGTACATGGGCACGATCATGTTGATGTAGGCAAACTTGCTGAGCACGGCATTGTTGGTCGTGGTGTCTTATTGGATGTTGGAAGTCACAAAGGCGGTCAGTCTAGCCGTTTGGCACCAAGCTCTTGCGTTACACTTGATGATTTACGAGAAACAGCTGAAGCGCAAAACGTAACAATCGAGAAACGAGACATTTTGTTGATAAGAACGGGTTCCGTTGGTCGCTTTTATCAGGACGAACCAGACGCGCCATGGAGCGCAACCACAGAGCCCGGATTGTGTTATAGCAAACAACTAATCAGCTGGATTGATGATATGGAAATACCAGTGATTGCGGCGGATAACCTCGCTGTCGAATTGGTTCCGCAAACTATTGACGGAAAAGATTACGTGATACCACTACATGGTGCATTGATCCGGGATTTGGGTGTTGTTCTTAGTGAGTTGTACTGGCTGGATGATCTCGCAAAAGACAGCGCTGAAGATGGGCAATATACCTTTATGTTTACAGCAGCTCCGCTAAAAATGGAGCGTGGCTCTGGCTCTCCTATTAACCCAATCGTGGTTAAATAAAGTAAGGGGGATTTTATTCCCCCTTAATCGTTAAAAGTTCTTGCTAGGCGACTTATTTTTGGGAGGGGTCAATGCGATACGGCGTTCCGCTTCTAAAAGTCTATTCTATCCATTCAGAAATTTTTTGATGAAAAAATGTAACAAAATATTACATGCCTGAATTTCTCTCCCGAAATTAGCCTTTATTAGTAACGATATTAATTAACTTAATCGCCGTTAGAAGTAAGTGTTTACTTTCGTTTTTACAGAAAATATTATCTTATATACGCTGCACGATACCGTTTCTGTTGTCTACGACTGTACAAGCAAATTTCACCTCCTCTGAGGACTTCAAAAAGCTGAAAAAAGCGATAAGCTCGTTTCAAAAGCAGTTAGAACAAACGGTTGCTATGAGACAAAAACGCTTGAAGTTGAGTGAGATAACATTTGACGCACGAAAATTTAATTTAGAAGCCGTCGCTCGCGTTAGTCGCTTTATTGACGAAATTGTTGAGCGTGACTTATTAGAGCGCATTTGTAAGTCACTGTATTGCGTGCGAGTTGCGAAGTTAGATACGAGATATATTGCGCTCGATGAGGCCTTGTTACTTCGCGAGCTCAGTCGGCGCTTTCAGGACTTAAAGCTGACATTTGCGGTCCTTAACTTTGATGACGAGCACGAACTTCACACAGTCCTGATTGATAGCACGATCACGCAACATCTAAGTGTCACAAACGCATTCGAACTTTATGCTCATCAGAAGTTTGGAGTTAAGCAATTTAAAGTAGCGGCCTTACTCCGTCTTAATCGCTTGTCTTATGTATTTGGAGTAAGTACTGACGCGATAACGACAGCAATTAAAAAGATGCGATTCCAAGGCGGAAAACTGACGGTATCGAAAAATCAGGCGAGGCCGCCGCGCGCAAGTTTAAAAAACGCACTTGAGGCAAACGAAATCTTTGGCAGTGAGTTGTTTGATGATGAGTAATGTCGACGATAGCCTGCTTGAGGAGATGATTGCGCACTTTCACTACCCTGCCGACAGTATCGGCGAGCACGCCGCAAAACTAGGCCTCTTCTGTCGCTATTTTATCGACGTCAATTTAAGTTTAAGCGCATACCAGATGAATCGTTATCGCGTATTTATTGGCCGACTCGATGCAGAGAAACGAACGAGCGCTGTTATGCAAAACATCCGACGCAAAGACTTGCACTCGCAGCTGCAGGAGCATCCGTTTTTCTCGACGATGTCGTTATTGCCTGATGCGTCGGAGCAATACGCTGAGTCACAAGACACACAGCTTCTTTATATCTTACTCGCGCACTTATGCAGTGCGCGCCGCTTTAACGACTACGCAGCTTGCTTGCAATTTTATAATGCGTTTTTAAAAGTCGACTCGTCTGAATGTTGCCGTGTTGATGAATTAAAAACGCAGGGTATCTCGATACAATTTGCGCTTGATAGCACGTTATCAGAAGTGCGACACGAGCTGCTGGGAGTCGCGTTTAAAAACGGCAATAAAATGTTAGACAAAGCGGCGCGCTATTTTCAGCCGCCACAGCAGCGACGAGTCGATTTAGCCGCGCTTCGTAAGAATAGCATCATCGATACAGCCAACACGCATATCATCGCAGAAGACAATGTCAACGGAGCTGGTATCGCACTGGTACAAACGACAAATCAAGCGGGTGAAGAAATAGGCCGCTTTACTCAAGTGACGCCGCATCTTGAGCGCACGCAATCACAACGAAAGCGGTCGTATCAGGCTCAACAGTCGGCTATTAGCAATGCGCTGAGAAAGCATGAATTAGCACTTCCTTTCTCGTTTTCGAGCGCAACCGTTGGCGAGCTGCGCACAGCGCTAGAATACATCAGTCAAAGTTTTGTTTCCGGTGAACTGGAAGACGTGGATGCGGAATTAGCAAGTATTCTTTTGCGCCTCATGCTCAAAATGTTGACGTTATCGGATGTCGATGCGTTTTATTTGCAAAACGTCAGTGGGAGAAGCTCGAGTAAAAAGCATGCTGATGCGCTTGAGGTGAAGGTGCTGCGTTACGATTTCGACAGAGCGCGAAAGCATATATTTGCGCAGCTGATATTGCCTGCCACGCTCATTGACACGAGCCTCCCCGCTGATGATTATCTATACGAAGAGAGCTGTAAAAATTTAAAGGTAAAGCTGCCAAACCCTCTTGGTAGCTTATTAAATATCGTGCTGCGAAATAAAAGCAACTCAACCGAGCGCAACGACGTGGTGCTTAGTAACGTACTGTCAGTCGATGAAAAAGGTTATCGCCGTTTCATTAATCATGTACTTAACGAGACCGGACTGAAAAAAAGAGGCATCACACGACGCGCACTTGAAACAGCATTTTTTCAGTTTGCACGGGAGCAAGCCCCTGAAACATTTCTTAACTTTCTAAAAAGTCAGAGTACGGTGCAGAGTCACTATATCAACGTGACGAACAAGGAGCTCGAGACAACGCTGTTAAGCGCTTGGGATAATTTTGTCGACAACGTAGGTATACGTATTGATAGCAAGGATACACACGAAAATAAATCAAGCTCGCGTTTGTCTGACTTTGCCGATAATGAACGACAAGGCTCCGTTCGCTCGATAAAAGATGACGCATTAACGCTTTTATACGAGCAGTTAATTAACGCACTGTCACTGCAAATCGATGATAGAGCGATTATCGAGGCATTCAATAATGTTGCGCTTTATTGTTATATGCGTATTGCAACCCGTGTTGCGCTAAGACCCGTATCAAAACCTTTTCCGGCGCATCGCCATTTTGACAAAAACAGTGGGTTATTAAGCGTTCGGGATAAGCGAGCTCATCATAAAGATGAGCGACGCCTTATTGTATTAACCAATGCGTTGTGTCAGTTACTTTGTTCGACCAGCACATTGTGCGACGCGCTGTCTGCTCGCCTTGCGATACAGCGGCCACCGGCTTTAGTAATGTTTTTGTTGGTTGACGAGACTGACACATGTCGCTGGGAGCATTTGTCCAAAACGCGCGTTGATGCACAAATAAAAACGCTTATTGATGATGAGCTATCGGCGCAGGCGTTTCGCCATGTTGCGGCGAACGCGTTTCTTAATGCATCGCTCGATGACTTTTCTCAAACCTCGCTCAATGGCTTTATGAATCATTCGCGCTCTGGCGCCGGTTTGTTGTCGAATTACAGTCTGTTTGATATCCGCCACATTGCCGCGCAGCAAAGGGCGCGTATGCAACCGGACAATGAGCGCATAACAGCAAACGACGCAAGCGTTCTAGATATGATAAATCAGTTGGAAAGTGCGCTATGAACGATTTTACTCAAACAAATATCGCCAGTGCGCTAAGCAGCTCGCATAAGCTAGTGCGCAACGAAGTCGACGTTGTGTTTGCGGTATTAAATAAGCATTGCCGCGACGCGCTTAACGCAAGTAAACAAGTTGCGGAAAACTATCTACAACGCCGCGCACTGAGTGTCTATCAATATGCCAATACTCACGAGTTGCTTGAAGCGCTGTGGCTGAGTATGCGTGCGCTTTATCACTTTAAAAGCGAACATCAGGCGTTAATTCAGCCTGTTGAGTTTCGACCCTTAAAGCAACGAGAAACGCTCATTAATGAGCATAACCCTGTCTTTTTGCTCCAATCATTGCTTGAGCGAAAGCTTGACGACGCAATCGTCTCATCAGTGTTTCATCAATTTAGCGACCCCCAGCGCTATTTGTTACACGCCTTATCCATTGCTAAACGCTCGCACATCAGCGATAGCAAGACGTTAGCGTTGGTGCTTGAGGCTAAGCAGAGCGATTTATTGTGTTTCAGCGATTTACATAGAGCATCGGTATTGATAGAAACGCAGCGTCGCCAGCGCGTATGGTTAGATGCAGAAGCTTTGCTACATCTTCGCCGAGCACAGTCGATTAATGCTTCAAAAAAGCAATTTTTAAACAAGGCATTTGAGCAGTGGCGGCAGAAGATAAGAGCGACAGAGCCTGCGATGGCTTCTACCGCGCTGTCGGTTGATGATGCGCTATTGGCACTTAACTTTCAGACAACACCGCTTGCTGCAACCTCGCTATCGACAGTTACAACAGTATTGTCGGACGAGTCATTGATATTGGCGTTATCAGGCCAAGTTGACCCGAAGGAATGCGGGACTCAAACGAATCATGTCAGTCGTAAGCGGCAACGCAAGACAGCGATTGCGGCATTGACGGGTGACACATACGATAAAAAAACATTTGGTGTTGATTCCGGGCTGAGACTAGCATTTTCGCCTGAGCACCGCGCCGGGAATGTCGATAGGCAGTTGATTGATGCACTGCGTCGCATTTTATCCACGTACGAAGAGCAAGTGTACATACCTGGCAGAAGCGCCAAAGCGCTCAAGAGGGCGCGCTCTGAGATAGAGCGACTGCTTTTCAACACATTGGGTGAAGATGCGGAGCAGGCGCCATCGATATTAGCGCAATTATTGGCACTTTTTTGCGCTGATTTGCTCCTGCATGGCAGCGCGAGCAAAAAGCGACTAAAAGCAAGCTCGATACGAAGCTACCTGTCGACACTCAGCGTGTTTTTGGTTGAAACATTGAGCGATGAGGATTTGTTAGCTGATGCGCAATCGAGCGTTGATGCGCTCTATGAGCTCACGCATCGTTTAGGTGATTCGATTTCTGATCTTGAAGGTGCTGATAAGCAGAGCACGGTGCTGCGATTTTTGCAGTACGTTCATGAAATATCAGAGCTTCGATTGTATGACTTTGATGAGCTTGAGCTCGCCGGCGTAACGATAGAGAGTGTCAGAGCGCACTTCATTCCAGCGCAACTATTCGATTCGACGTGTCATGCGTTTCTTGCGATGCGCTCAAGCGCGCGTGAACAAACTGTTTTAATGATGCAACTTTGTTATTACTGTGGTTTACGGCGCAACGAAGCGTTACTGCTTGCCGTTGATGATATCAATGTCGAGAGCGATGTGCTTTATGTGACAAAGTTTGCTGGTCGAAAAACGACCAATGCGCCACGTAAATTGCCTCTAGCGTTACTGCCAAACTCGTTGTATCTGTCGCTTTTGAATTACATTGAGACGCGCTCTAAAACCCATGAGCGACTGTTTGATTCGAACGCCGTGCAAGTCCATGAGCGCGATTTTATCGCGCTTTTGCGTGAGCAAACTCAGATCCCCGATCTGGTTGTTCATTCGCTACGTCACTGCGCAGCGAATAATTTATTGCTTGTTTTAGCGCAAGGTGCGTTTCCGTCCATCCAGGCTAACGTTGCTGAATATTTTTTAGCACAAAAGAGCCTGAATGGGACTCAAGCCATAGAGCCGCACGAACTTTTCTCCTCTAAGCAGTTAGAGCGTATCAAGCAGGCTTTGTCAGCGGAAGGGAGAGCGCTTAATAGTTACTTTCCGATCCTTGACTTTTTAGCGATGATTTTAGGTCACGCGACGCCAGCAACCTCAGCAGCAAGCTACCTCCACTTTTTTGACCTGGTGACATTTGAATTAAGCTCTATGCGCGCCTCACCGCTTAACAAAAGCGTATTGCATAATCTGTTGCCGCAGACGAACGCGCGCTTCGAGACGAGCAAGCGCGTGTTTACGAGTAACCACGCAGAAAAAGCGCTATTCAAAACAGCGGCTTTTGGCTTAGCGGATGCGAGAAAACTCAAGACGCAGGTGCAACCGTCAGCTCAGCCTGTTGATACGGTTATCACGTTCAGTGATTTCATTGATGCGCTTTATGATTACCAGTATCGCCCCTTAAGTCATTTATCCATAAGTAAGCACGTACAACGCTATTTCGAAGGGTTAACTGAGCTTCCCAATGTACAGTTTTTACAGCAATTATCGCCGAGAGCTTTCCCGACCTGGATCCGTTTTCAAGAGCGAATGACAGCGCAGCGTTGGCTGTCGGTTGAGCAAAATGCAATCAGCACGTTGAAAAGGTGTTTAAAAAAAGAGACGGTCAGCAATAAGCGCGATGCTGAGCAGATACTTCGTGCATTTAGAATCTTGGGCTTAGGGGATTGCATCATGGAGCTGAATTGTGATGATGGCTCGTGGAGATCACTTATTGAAAGAGTTGATTATCAAGTCAGGATCAAAGAAACAGAGCAAAAGAAGGAGGCGTCACGAGTTGAAATGCGGATAAAACCGTACCGTTTACGCTGGCCGCTATGGGATAAACTACCGAACCTCTTATGCTCTTTAGAGCTCTATGCGGCGTTTCGACAAGTTGATGAAGAGACGGAGAAATGAAGTTAACGATACACAACGATAACTTAGTGCAATCAATAGAGCTTATGATGAAGCTCTCTGAAAAAACGAGTAACAATATTGATGTCGACCACTCGGCCGTCATGGAAGTCGACCTTTTGCAGAATTGTCTTGTTATCGCTACGCCTCCCGGATTGAAAAAAGGTTTCTCTGAAGTTAAGCGCACCATTCTTTACGAAGAGGAAGCAAAGAGCGCATTACTTAAAATCGATTTGGCAGCCATACAGCGCTTTAGCGCACAGCTAAAGAAGTTACCGTATCTAGAGCTCGAGGTTGACTTAGAAAATGAGCAGCTGGTGCTCTCTGGTGCAACTCATTTGTCAGAAACGCTCATGCAACGGGGGCTTTTTGAAGATGAAACCATGCATAGTGAGCAGGTCGTTTATCGTATGAGCGCTCAGGAGATTGAGCGTAACGAGCGGATGGAAGCAGTCGGGCTGAGAGATGAATATCAGTTCTCTTATCAGATTGAGCACAAAGACATTATGTTGTTCGAGCGAACGTTAAAATTAACGCGCCATTCTACCGGCGGAAATTCTGTCGTCGCTAATATATCTTTGTTTCCGCGAGGGATAGCGTTGCTCATCAAAGGAAAAGAGTTTCAAGTGCTTGCACGCGCATTTGCTGCTGAGTCGCACGGCAATGTCAGTAAAGAGCCACTCCGGCTTACGGTGAAGCGGGATAAACTTGGCCTTCTGAATCATGCGCTGTCGATTGTTGCTCGTCAGAGAAATAGTGGTATCCGCTTCTCTCGCTCGCAGATTGTCGTCTATTCAGACTCAATGGAGTTTAGGATTGATTTGGGGGAGGCAGATAGGAAATTAACACCGCTGAGGCTTTTAAAGCAAGACGGTAAGATCGTGGTAATGGCGAACAAGTTAATTCATGCCTTAAAAGAAATTGATGTTGCTTCTCAAAAGTACCCATTGAATTTGAGGTTAACTGGAGAGCCGGTACTGGAAGTATCGTTAGCAAACAAATCTCGCTATGCAGCTCACCGGGTCGCATTGAAAGTTGATGATGCTGCCGCATTTACTCATGAAACGATACAAGTCAGTCGCGCGTTGATGTTTCGAGCAACCGAATTATTTGCCGACGAGGATCTGTTAATGACCTTCGAGAAAGAAAGAGAGGCGATCACGATAGAGTTTTCATCGAAGCAGTCAAAAAACACAGTGTTGTTAGATGCGCGACTGAGCGGTGACTCTTAATGAGCTCAACTAGTGAACGACCCAGCGACATCGCTTCGCTCTGATCACGGAGCTCCTCGACAGACGTCGATAAACAATCTACGTGGCCAATGGTTTGATAAGGCTTTGTTCGAAATTTGACCTTTCTTTAGAATGCTGTATAAATATACAGTGTTCGTTAATAGGTTGAAGGAAGCTTAGCTATGATTCACTTGCGCACACGGCATGACAATATTCTTGAATATGATATTTGCTGCTTTGGCACGCGATTTAGAGAGTCATCACGACTGCTCGCAACGCCTGCGAATCAGAAAAAGCTGGAAAAGCACGTAAAACAGATGAATGCGGAGTTGGCCTTGGGAGTTTTTGATTATGCAGAGCACTTCCCTGAGTCAAAGAAGTTAGAAAAATACGCACGACTGAGACGCGCAAAACAACCCGATCAGGTGGCGCCATTATTTTCTGATTACGCGCAGCAGTGGTTCGAGCGAAAGCGTCACGAGTGGAAAGTCAGTTACTGTGAAAGCTTGGAGTCAACGTTATCCCGCTATCTTTTGCCGGAATTCGGTAACACCATTGTCAGTGATATTACGTTAGCTCAGGTACAGCGGTTTAGAAGTAAGTTGTGTGAGCGTGTTAATAATGAAGGTGGCCGGTGTTTGTCTAATAAACGAATAAATATCATTCTTGTCCCACTGATCAGTTTACTCTACCTGGCATCTGAAGAATGGGACTTCGAGTATCCGCTAAAAAAACTTAAGCCGCTGAGAGAGGAGCCAAGCGATCCGCGGCCAATGACCCAACAACAAGTAAAGTCGTTTCTGAGCGCAGTCCCCCAAAATTGGCACGACTATTTTTTGGTTCGTTTTCATACAGGAATGCGAAGCTGTGAAATCCATGGGTTGCAGCTGGAAAATATCGACTTTGAGCATCAGTTGATTCACATTCGGTTCAATTATGTGCGGGGCCGGTTAACTGACGTAAAAACACCAAAGTCCCGCCGAGATATTGTAATGACACCAACGGTTGCCGCGGCACTTAAACGAACAATGAATAGTAGAGCCCCACAAGGAAATTTTGTTTTTAATTCCAAAGGAGGCAAACCAGTAACAATGTATGAAGTGTCCAATAAGGTATGGTACCCGACACTTGAAAAAATAGGCATTGCTCCACGGACGCCCTATGTTACTAGGCATACAGCCGCGGTGTTGCACCTGGCGGCTCATGAAAATCCGCTATTCGTTTCCCGACTGTTAGGACACAGTTCAACTCGCATGCTTTATGATGTCTATGCACCTTATGTGGTGGATGCGGTACGGAATGACGGGAGCGCCTTTGAGAGGTTAATGCAATGAATGTAAGAGACTTTTGAAACACCATAGGTTATAGAATTGCGATCGGTAACTCTACCATCACTGGACGACTGCCTGTAGAGTCAAGCGAATTGGTGTTGGTACATGGAGGAAGGTTCAGTGAATAAAAAGGCCAGTGCGATTGTATTTTTATTAGCGGGGTTGCTATCTGTTTCAACCTCCGCGCAGGAGTGTAAAGCGTGGCGAAATGATGCCGTCAAAGTGAAAGTAGAAGCGCAAAAAGAGAAAGTAAACGCCTTAAAGCAAGCCCAGCTAAAGAAACTGAAAGAGTACGAAAAGCAAGCTGAAACCGTCCAAAAACTGACTCACTTAATGAGTCAGCCCCAGAGAGGCCCTGTTTTCGATATGGCTCGTGCAAAAAAGCTACAAAAAAAGGCTTTAGCAGCTTATAACAAGAGCCAACAATTACTTAAAGATATACAATATGACTCAACAGCTATCGATGATGAAGTGGGAGTGTTAGAAGAGCTTTTAGTGTCTGCTTGTCAAAGACTACCGTAGCTTTTTTGTTAGTTAGCTTATAAAATGCCGTGATTATTTAAGTGCTAAAAAACGCATAAAGGGGAAGTGCATTGGTTTCGTGGAAATCTTTCTTATCGAGTTTAATACTGCTGGCAGCGATGGTTATTGTAGGGAGTTCAGCAGCAGTTAACGCGCAGTCTATGCCGAGTCAGGCTCAAATTGAGCAGTTAAAGAAACTGCCTCGTGCTCAGCAGGAAGCTCTTGCCAGACAGTTTGGTATTGACCCCAGCATGTTGGATCAGTTAAACGGTTCTTCTTCAAACTCGAGCAGCAAAAGTCAGCAACAAGAAAGTGTCGTTTTCCCGCGAGGCACTCGCTTTGATAAAAGCGGCAACCCGATAATTCCGGAAGATTTAGAAGCCCAGTTCACTCGTGACGACGATGAGCTAAAAGCTTTTGGTTATGACTTATTTTCCGGCGAGCCGAAAACCTTTGCACCCACCTCTTATGCACCAGTGCCTTCCAGTTACATTATGGGCGTTGGCGACACCATTAAAGTTCAGCTTTTTGGTAAAGAAAACCGCACTCATAATTTAACGGTTGACCGCGAAGGGAAAATCTTTGTTCCCGACTTAGGCGCGCTTACTGTTGCGGGGTTGAGTTACTCGTTAATGCAAGAGCTTATTCAAAGTCAGGTGAAGCAGCGCCTTATAGGCTTTAAAGCCGCTGTTTCTATGGGCGAGTTGCGTTCCATTCAAGTGTTTATTGCCGGTGAAGCCTATAAGCCGGGCTCTTACACGGTAAGCTCGTTGTCGACCATTAGCCAGGCGCTGTATGTTGCCGGTGGTGTGTCGGACATCGCATCGTTGCGTTCAATTCGTTTAATGCGCGCTGGCGAGGTTATTGCAGACTTTGACTTGTACGACTTGCTATTAAAAGGCGACGCGTCTGACGACCGTATTTTGCAAAGTGGTGATGTTGTTTTCATTCCTGCGCGCGGCGACATGGTGACCGTTAAAGGTCAGGTCAAGCGTCCAGCTTTATACGAGCTTAAAGGCGACGAAACTTTAGAAGACGCGTTACGTTTTGCCGGCGGCAGTGAAGACGACGCCTATTTAGCGTCTGCACAGCTTGAACGTATTGTTCGGGGCCAACGAGTTATTAGTACGGTTGACCTAACCTCAAACGCGGAACTGAGCAAAAAGTTGAAAGGTGGTGACGTATTAACGCTGCGTCAGGTTTCAGAGTCGCTTAATAATAGCCTATTGTTAGTGGGGGCGGTGACTCGCCCGGGGCATTATGAGTGGAAGCCAGGCATTCGCATTAACGATATTTTGCTCGACAGCCGTCAGGATTTATTAGAGCAGGCCGATTTAGGCTACGGCCTTGTTGTGCGTGAAACCGGTGCTAAGCGTGACTTGAGCTTGTATCAATTTAACGTGGCAGAGGCTATTTCTGGCGTTGAAGGTGAGAACTTACAGCTGCAAGAGCGTGACCAGATTGTTATTTTTAGCCGCTATAAAACTAAAGCAGAAGAACAGCAACAACTGTCTCGCTACACGCTGACAGAACAGGAGCGACAGGCAGAGGAGCGCGAAAAGCTTCTGAATGAATACCGTCAAGCGTTTCTGAGAGACTTAGTCAAGGAAAAGGGCGTTAAAACGACTGAAGAAGGTACACAGGAGCTAGCTAGTGCAACTCGGTTGTTTGGTACTCCCGACTCAGATGACGATACGATTGCTGAAGAGAAACTGGCTCAGTACTCTCGGGATAAGCTGTTAGAACCCATTATGTTGAGAATCAAACAGGAGCGTTCGACTGCGGGGACTGCTCCGTTAGTTTATGTGGCTGGTGAAGTGAATCATCCAGGTGTTTATCCGTTAGTGGAAAATGCAACAGCGAGTCGCTTAGTCGAAGCCGCCGGTGGTGTTAAAGATTCCGCTTACTTAAAGCGTGCGGAGATAACGCGGTTCAGGTTTGGCGAGGACTCAGGTCAGACAGAATATTTGACTGTATCGCTTAAGGATGTCCTTTCCGGTCAGGCTGACGTTCCTGTTCAAGGGCGCGACCGTTTAAATGTATTAAGTATTCCTGAGTGGCAAAGTACTTATGAGGTTACGCTTCGTGGAGAAGTTCGCTTCCCTGGAACTTACGCAATAAAAAGAGGGGAGACGCTTACCCAACTAATAGAACGCGCTGGTGGGTTTACTGATCATGCGTTTATTGAAGGGGCTGTCTTTACTCGCCAGGAAATTCGCCAGAGGGAGCGTGAGCGTAAGCAAGCACTTGCTCAAGAATTACAAAAGGAAATAGCCGGTAATATGATGACAGGTACTGGCGATAGCATGGTCTCCTACAGCGAGATGCGTACTTTGTTAGCAGATTTACTGTCGGCTGAGCCGGTGGGTCGTTTGATTATGGACTTACCCAAGCTGCTAAGTAGTAACGGCACGAACGACATTCAGTTAAAAGATGGAGATACACTGCACGTACCGTCGTTGAGCGACTCTATCAGTATTATGGGTGAAGTTCAGATGTCCACGTCTTATCGCTTTGATCCTGAAGTGAGTGTCAGCGAATACATAGCTCGTAGTGGTGGAACAAGAGAAAAAGCAGACGAAGACCGTATTTATATAGTAAAAGCTGATGGCTCTATAGAGCTTCATAATAGCGGAAGTAGCTGGTTTAGCTTCAATAACGAAAGCAAACTGGGGCCTGGAGATACAATAATAGTGCCTATGGATACTACTTACACGGAAGATCTTGAGTTGTGGTCTCAAGTCACCAGTATTTTGTATAACACGGCTGTAGCGGTTGCTGCTATTAACAGTATTTAACAAGTTTTACTGAAAATTTATAAAACCAGTTTGCATTTAGTTGCGTATAAACATACTATGAAAGTTGCTGTTAACTGGAGAGTTTTCAGTCTACGGCGATACATGTATCAATATCTCGGGAGTGAGGTTATTTTTATGAAAACTTTAGCATTATCAGTTATTGCTGTGTTAGGTTTAGCGACCGCACCAGCAATGGCGCAAGAAGAAGGTGGTGCCGCAGGTGGCTCAGCTTCAGGTTTTAGTGTTGGCGCAATGTCAACTCAGGCAATGGTGTTTGCGGGTGTTGCAGCAGCGGCAACTGTAGCTGTTGTTTCTGACAGCTCATCAAACCCAATCGTTGACGATGGTGATGATGGCGGTCAAGAGCCAGATCCAGATCCAATCGTAACGGTGACTGGTACAGGTACTAACACCTACACTATTACTATTCCAGCTCAGTAATAGCTTATTGTGTTAATTGCGAAGCGCTTCGCAGTGAACACTTTAAAAGAGCTGTGATAAAATACCGCCGGTTGGCGGTATTTTTTTATGCGTTGCGGTTTAACTTAATGAGATCACTTATGATTCGGAACGGACTCTTTGCCGGTTTTCTACTAATTTTGGTTGGTTGTACAGCTGTTACGGACGAAGTTCGTGAAACGGTTGAATATGCGTTTAAAGGAGCAGAAGATGCGACGCTAAACGCCGAGGAAATAGAGAGCTTTCCTTACACCTCTTTGTATGCCCAGTGGCAGGGCGAAGCCCGTAACCTAATTGTTTTAGGCTTTATCGATAAACCGAGTAAGTACCATTTTATTACCGCAGAGAAAGAAACAGTGACTCTGCAACGCGGACGAGTGATTCGTACTCAAAACCTCGATGATAACCTGTTAAGTGTGTCGAATTTAAAGAATGATCCACTGCGCTGTATTGTAACAACTCCCCAGTCTTGTAATAACACCTGGCAGCGCGCTTATGACTACCAGTTCGACGACGGCACTCGTGTTAGTCGCAACGTGAAGTCGACTTTTTCGGTGAAACATCGTGAGCAATTGGCTATGCCTTACGGCTCGGCAACGACGACGCTGGTTGAAGAAGCGGGTGAGTTTGTCTTAACTGGCGATCGCTTTGTCAATCGGTTCTGGGTAGAGCCCGACGGGCATGTCATAAAAAGTGAGCAGCGCATTATTCCCAATAAGCCGCTATTAAATCTTACCCAGGTCACCTGGATTGGTCGCACTAATAACTCAGAGTCAGCCCAATGAGTGATGTTATGAAACGTATTTTTATTGCTTTATTCGCTATAGCCGTTTTGGCTGAGTCAGGCGTTGCAAGCGCAGAAACCAAACAGGTGCAATTTGAGGGGCCGGTTCGATTAAAGCAGGCATTGAATGCCATTGAGAAGCAAGGCGTTCTGGCGGACGTATACTGGCCGGCTGTTCGCCTGGTTAAAACTGATGAGGCTGACGAGTTAGAGCGTAAAAAACAGGATGTACTGTTTGAGTTGGCTGAGCTGGAGGCTTATTGGCGTGGCCGTCGTGAAACCGACAAAGCCGATGCCGCGCAGATGTTGCAGGGGCAAATAAAAGGCTGGCAGTTGGGGCAACAATACTGGGGGCACATAAGCATTGAACAAGCGCGTCAAAATTTAGCGGATAACCCACTGTTACCAGAGGGAAGTTACTCTCTTGTTTTGCCTGAGCGCCCAAAACATATTTATGTGTATGGCTTAGTCAGTAAACCGGGCAAATACGAATTTTATACAGGGAAGACAGTCGCGAATTGGCTGAATAGTATTGAAGAGCAGTCTGACTTGCTTGACGGACACAACAAAAATATCGCGACGGTAGTGTCCGTTGATGATGAGCAACCAGCTAACTGGGCGTACTACAAACAAAGTGACACCGAGCTTATGCCCGGCAATATTCTTTGGTTAGGCTTTGAGCCGAATCAGTTGCCGCCAAAATATAAATCGTTAAATGGCGACATTCGTGGTTTGCTGAAGCATTTTGTGGCAGATACATCGGTTCGCTCAGCGACTAACGCGCCTGTGTACCAGGTAAGTGCAGCACCCACCTCAGAATGGCATTGGTCGCGTCGTGACTTGTCCCCCAGTTATAATGACTATGGTTCGGTAGGGTTATTACAGAACCCGACGGCTCGTATGATGGAGGAAGGAGCGTTTGCGATAACCTATTCCGATATGGAAGAGTACCGCCGTTATACAGTGAGTCTGCAGTTGTTGCCCTGGCTAGAAACCACGGCGTTTTATACCGAGTTTCCAAATAAATTGTACAGTGACGTGCCGGACTTTAGTGGTGATAACATTCTTGCCGATAAAGGATTCGACGTGAAAGCCCGCTTATGGGAAGAAAGTTATTGGCTACCGGAAGTAAGCGTGGGTTTTCGTGATTTTGCCGGAACCGGCTTGTTTGATGCCGAATACGTCGTGGCGAATAAACGCTTTGGCCCGGTTGATGTGAGCTTAGGTTTAGGCTTTGGGCGCATGGGTACTCATGACGACTTTACCAACCCATTTTGTGAATTGTCAGATGAGTATTGCCAACGCGAAAACAGCTTTGGCGGCAATGGTGGTAAGGTAGAGTTTGACCGCTGGTTTACCGGCCCTATGGCGGTGTTCGGCGGTTTGGAGTATCAAACTCCGTGGGAGCCGCTTAGTCTGAAGGTTGAATATGACGGTAATGACTACTCGACCGAGCGTGCGGGTGTACCGATAAAGCAAGACAGCCGCTGGAACTTCGGCGCGAATTATCAGGTTTCTGATTACTTCGATGTGCAACTGAGTTACGAGCGCGGTAATACGCTTATGTTCAACTTTAGCCTGCGCACCAACTTCAATACGCTGAACCAGATAAAGGTGACACCGGATAAGGTCGTACCCACCGAAGAAAAGCGTAAAGAGTCGTTGGCCGACGTAGACTGGGCCGGTATGAACCGTACAATGCGTGAACAAATGGCGTTTAGCGGAGCGCGCTTTGCAGCGAAAGATGATGAAGTGACTATGTATGCTTACCACTTCCGTTACCGTGATAGTGAAGAAGCTTATGATCGGGCAGCTCGCGTTATGGCGGCGGAATTACCCGACAGTGTGAAAACCTATAATATGGTGGATATGGCGCTGTTCGACCCCAACGTGAACACACGAATTGATGCCGAACAGTTTAAAGATAGGGTACTTAACCGGGAGCCGGGCAAAGACGTTGACGACGTGGACGACTTATTTGTTCGACTGGAGTCGCCGGATATGCCGGAGCGCGGCGACGATAGCTGGATGCTGAATCCTGAGAACAAATTCACCAACCGCTATGGCTTGAAGCCCTTCCTGGACCAAAGCTTTGGTAACCCGGAAACCTTCTACACCTATCAGTTAGGTGTGTACGCCTTTGGTCGTCGTTGGCTAAATGACAATATTGAGCTTTTCGGCGAGGTAGGCTTTAACATTGCTACTAACTATGACGACTTTCTGTTCTTAGGTGGTGGACGAGATGCGCTACCGCCGGTGCGTACTGACATTCGTAAATATGTACAAAGTGACATTTGGTTAGACTCAGCGCAGGTAACGTACCACAAACGTTTAGGGCAGGACTGGTTTGCCATGGCTTATGCCGGTTATTTAGAGCGTATGTACGGTGGCTTGGGGGCCGAAGTGCTTTATAAGCCAGTAGACAGTCGGTGGGCCTTTGGTTTGAATGCTAACCGGGTTCGTAAACGTGACTTTGAAGGTGGTGCCGGCTTCTTAGACTACGAAGTGACGACAGGTTTTGCCAGTGTGTATTATCAAATGCCATGGTTGTCTGACTCCTTATTGCAGTTAGACTTTGGTCAGTTCCTGGCGAAAGACAAAGGCGTACAAGTGACCATGCAAAAACGTTTTGACAGCGGTGTGGTTGCCGGTGCGTATGCGGCCTTTACGGATGTGTCGTCAGAAGAGTATGGTGAAGGAAGCTTTACCAAGGGCTTCTTTATTAGCATACCGTTCGATTTGATGAGTGTGCGCCCAACGCGTGAGCGCGTTGGTTTTACCTGGGTACCATTGTCACGCAATGGTGGACAACAGTTGCAACGTCGCGCCCGTTTGTATGACTATACGGATGACAGAGCGCCGTTTTATAACCGTTGATACTAACAATCAATAAAGGACTATTGTTTTGAATCCATTGAAACTATTAATGCAGCTACCACGAAATTTGAAACGTGGTATCGGTCTTTTTGTCGACATTGTTTCGATAACTGCGGCCATGCTTATTGCTTATTTATTAAGCTTTGAGGCGATAGTCCCACTGAAGTGGTCTCAATGGATGATCCTTGGTGGTGTTGTGCTTTGTGCAACGCTTTTTGCCTTTATTCGTTTGGGCCTGTATCGCGCCGTGGTGCGTTATGTCGGCTTCAAAGTATTAAGTTTAGTGTTTTTTACGGTTGTCTTTAGTGGTGCACTGTTGGTTATTGGTGCATTGCTTATGGGTATTACACTGCCAGTATCAGCGGTTGTGAATTACATCCTGATTGCGCTTTTATTGACAGGGGGGAGCCGTTTAATTGTTCGCGAGGGATATCAGCGTGCTATGAGTCGTAAGAATGACCGAGTCCTCATCTATGGTGCGGGATCAGCTGGTCGTCAATTAGCGCAAGCGCTGAATAACGGCAGTGAGTTTCACCCGGTCGTGTTTGCGGATGACGATAAAGGTTTGCAGGATACGTCATTGCTCGGATTGAGCGTGATCCACCCTGAGAATATCGAGAAGTCGGTAAAAGAGAATGATATTCAAAGAATTTTGTTAGCCCTGCCTAGCACGCCGCGCTCCCGGCGCCGTGAAATTCTTGAAGCCTTAGAGCCTTTGCCTGTCAAAGTACAAACAGTGCCAGGCATGGCCGACATGGTGAACAACGAAATGTCCATTGACCAGTTACAGGACATTCGTGTGGAAGATCTATTGGGGCGTGATCCGGTAACCCCTGACGCCCGTTTAATGGAAAAGCACATTACCGGTTTGACGGTTTTAGTGACGGGCGCCGGGGGCTCTATAGGCTCTGAGCTGTGTCGGCAGATATTGTTGCAGCGGCCCAAAATACTGTTGCTTTATGAATTGTCTGAATTCGCTTTGTATAGCATTGAAAGAGAGCTGATTGATATTTGCGAGCAACAGGGCATTGGCGCTGAAGTAATACCCGTTATTGGAACGGTGCAACGGCGAAACCGTATTGAGACAGTACTGAAAAGCTTTAATGTCGACACGGTTTACCATGCTGCCGCTTATAAGCATGTGCCTTTGGTTGAATACAACATGGTCGAAGGCGTGCGTAATAACGTGTTCGGTACCTGGCATACGGCGGAAGCGGCTATAGCGGCAGGCGTTAAACAGTTTGTGCTGATATCTACCGATAAGGCGGTGCGCCCGACCAATGTGATGGGAACGACGAAGCGTCTGTCGGAGTTGGTGTTGCAAGCCTTAGCGTTGCGTCAGTCAGAGACCCGTTTTTGCATGGTGCGCTTTGGTAATGTTTTGGGGTCTTCGGGCTCTGTCGTACCACTGTTTAAAGAGCAAATTGAACGTGGCGGACCGGTAACGGTGACGCACCCGGATATTACGCGATTCTTTATGACCATACCCGAGGCGGCTCAGCTGGTGATTCAAGCCGGTACTATGGGACACACTGGGTCCGTGTTTGTATTAGACATGGGCGAGTCCGTTAAAATTGTCGACTTAGCCCGTAAGATGATTCGCTTGTCCGGCCTTGAAGAAAAAACTGAGCAGAACCCGCACGGCGACATAGCTATTGAGTTTACCGGCCTGCGCCCTGGTGAGAAGCTGTATGAAGAACTGCTCATTGGCGACAATGTTGAAGCCAGTGACCACGCTCGTATTTTGCGCGCGAATGAGCAGTCTCTGGCTTGGGGAGACATGCAGCAGTTGCTTGAAAAACTTGATGATACTTGCCAGCGCTTTGCAATTGATGAGCTGCGTGACGTGTTGCTAAAAGCCCCAACAGGTTACAAGCCAACAGACGACCGTATTTGTGATGTGATTTGGAACAAACACAGAACTTGTGAAGATAAAAGCGACGACGCAGACGTTGCATGACGTACTTAGGGACAGTTAAATGATAAAAAACGGACCTTATCTGGCACTGGATACCAGCTACCAGAAGCTGTCAGTAAATGAATTAACAGAGCAGACAAGCAAACGCTTGCCTGAATCGTTTCATAAAGCTCGTGAGCAGCTTAGCCGTGGTGAATACCTGAATGTCAGTGAAAACCGCCCGGTAACCCACACGTTAAGCCGCTCTATTCACGCGGTAGCTAAGCAGACGAACCGTAAAACCCGCTTTGTTGAGGTGGTTCAGAAGCTGCGCTCTGGCCGCTGGCTAGGGTCGACCGGCAAGCCTATTACCGATGTGGTCAATATTGGTGTAGGTGGCTCTGACTTGGGCCCGCAAATGGGCGCGTTTGCGTTAAAAGAGTTTGCTGACGATGCGGTTTTGCATGACTTACAAGTGCATTTTGTGTCATCGATGGATGGCGGACAGCTTTACGCGGTATTACCTATTGTTGACCCCGAAACCACGTTATTCATTATTTCGTCTAAGTCGTTTGGCACTATCGACACCTTTGCTAATGTCGATACTGTTCGCCGTTGGATAGAGCCTGCATTAACCCAGGAGCAGTGGCTGGACAAACACGTCATTGGTGTGTCGGCGAACGCTAAGGCAATGACCGACTATGGCATTCCACCGGCGCAGCAATTTACCTTTGGCGAAGGGGTGGGTGGACGTTTTTCGTTATGGTCAGCTATAGGCTTGAGCATAGCGCTGACAACCGGAGTGCGACCATTTGAGCGTATGCTGGAAGGCGCCAAAGCCATGGATGAGCATTTCTTTACGGCGTCGGCAGAAGACAACTTGCCCATATTATTAGCGCTTTACGGAGCATATAACCGTGAAGAGCTAGACATTAATAATTTGGCGATTTTGCCGTATGACGGTCGCTTGCGTATGTTACCGAACTATTTGCAGCAGCTGGACATGGAAAGTAACGGTAAACAGGCAACCGCAGACAATAAAGTGATTGATTACCCAACCGGCCCTATTATTTGGGGCGGTTTTGGGCCTAACGGGCAACATGCGTTTTTCCAGCATTTGCACCAGGGCTATGACGAGTTTGCCGCTGACTTTGTAGCGGTCTTAAAACGCGCAGCTCCAGGGTTCGAGCCCGCAGTTCAGGAAGGGCTGGCGTCGCAGCAGCGTTTGGCCGTTGCTAATTGTTTAGCGCACCGACGCTTGATGTGGGAAGGTAGTAAGAGCGCCGAGTCGCCACGAGATAACTATCCCGGCGGACATCCATCGAACTTATTGATAATGGATGAACTGACCCCGGAAAGCTTCGGTGCGTTGATAGCCGCTTATGAGCACAAGGTATTTACCCAAGGCGTTATTTGGGGCTTAAACAGCTTCGACCAACCCGGTGTTGAGAAAGGCAAGAAAATAGCAATGGATGTGCTGAAAGTGCTGGACGACGAAAGCAACGAGTCCTTTGATGAGAGTACCGATGCAGTGATAAAACGGATGAAGATGTAATGACGGAATTGCTTGAAGGTGTAAAGAAAATTGCCCGAGACGCTGGTGCAGCCATTATGGACGTGTACGAAAGTGATGACTTTAACGTGCAACAAAAGGGTGACGACAGCCCGCTGACAAAGGCCGATTTAGCAGCGCACAAGGTTATTTGTGAGGGCTTGCGTTCACTGGAGACTCAGTATCCGATTATTTCTGAAGAGTCTTCAGATATTAGTTGGGAGCAGCGCAAACACTGGTGCCTCTATTGGTTAGTTGACCCGCTCGATGGTACTAAAGAGTTTATTAAACGCAATGGCGAATTCACAGTGAATATTGCGTTAATCGAAAAAGGCGTGCCAGTGATGGGCGTCGTTTATGCCCCGGTGCTTGATGCCATGTATACCGGCAAACGCGACCAGGGCGCATTTCTGAATGACAAGCCGATTAAAGTGGCTGCCAAAGCTCCGCCAACGTTGCGTGTCGTTGGCTCGCGCTCACACCCGTCACAAGAAACGACCGACTGGCTGGATGCCTTAGGCAAACCCTACGAAATGGTGCCTATGGGCAGTTCATTGAAAATATGCCTGATGGCCGAAGGTGAAGCGGACATTTATCCACGTTTAGGCCCTACCTGTGAGTGGGATACCGCTGCAGCCCATGCAGTCTTAAGCGCCGCCGGTGGCGCCATTACTACCATTAACGGCGACCCGCTGCTTTACAACCAAAAAGACGATTATTTAAACCCGCATTTTATTGCCAAGCCATAAAAGATCGCACCTGACGTAATAACGTCAGGCTGCCCTTTCTTCGTTCTGTTAGCAAATTGTTACACTTTGAATTTACATAATATTAACACTGCTGCTATAGTGTCTGTCCTTTTTAGGGGAAATACAAATAGAGGTAAAAATGCCAAAACAACAATTCAAATTAGCGGCATTGTCAGTTGCTGTTGTGATGGGTCTTGCGGCCTGTGGCGGTAGTGATGATAATTACGCACCAACCGTATCTGGTGACACAGCCGTGACCGTCGGCGAAGGCCAAACGATTGAAGGTCAGGTTCAGGCGACTGACCCTAATGGTGACACCATTACGTATTCTGCTCGTGCGCTTAACGCAGATGGCGAAGAAGCAAACGGTATTGTCACTATCGATTCTTCAGGTAATTTCAAATACGTTACGTTGTCAGCGGAAGCGGTCACTATTGAAGTGACGGTCAGCGACGGTCAAGAAGAAACGGTTGAAACCATTGAAGTTGCAGCAGAACAAATTCCAAGTGACCCTATTGCGTATCAGCAGTGGCACTTAAACAACACAGGCCAAAAGACCTACACTCAGACTCAGGCCGCTCTGGACTTCCTGGTTAACAACTACGGTTGGACTGAAGAAGACGCGCGCGAAGCGTTTTTTGATGAAAGCATTTACGTACCAGGCGAAGATATGAACGTGCTGGAAGCCTATGCACAGGGGGCTTATGGTCAGGGAATGTTGGTTGGTGTTGTCGACTCTGGTTTGGAAGTCGGTCACCCTGACTTAAGCGCGAACGTTGCGGCGAATATGTCGCTGAACTTTGATCCAAATGCACTGGACAGAATGGATCCAACCAATCGCCTGACGGACACGGGGGATCATGGTACATCGGTTGCAGGGCTTATCGCTGCTGAAGCGGGTAATGGTTTAGGCGGCCGTGGCGTTGCTCCTAAAGCAAAAGTATTTGGTGCAAACTACTTAGGTGGCAACGTTTCTCAGAACGAACTGAACTCTGCATTAAGTCACGGTTTACCGGGCAGTGGTGTTCAGGTAAGTGACCCTCTGATCGCTTATAACCGAAGCTACGGTATTTCTTACCCGGCGGCGCTGTATACTTACCCTACCGATGAAGCCTTTGAGAAATACGTTGCTACTGATTTACGTAATGGCCTGGGTGCCTTAAACGTTAAATCTGCAGGTAACTCTTTTAACGGTGGCGCAACTGGTTTGTGTGACGTTAATGGTTCAGTGAGTGAAGGGTTAACGTGCTTAAACGGTAACATGGACCCGTCGAATGCAAACTTCTACACCACAACGATTGCGGCGGTTAACTCCGATGGCGGACACACCAGCTACTCAACGGCGGGCTCTAACGTATTCTTGTCAGCGCCTGCAGGGGAATACGGTGAGTTTGCTCCGGCAATGGTGACGACGGATCAGTCAACCTGTTTACAGGGTTACAGCAGTTTCCCTTATCAGGATTACTTGGACGGTTTAGCCGGAGCTCCTGGTTATTATGAAGCGTTCCGTAACTTTAACGCGCCAGGACACGACGAAAACCCTTCGTGTAACTTTACCAGCACCTTTAACGGCACTTCGTCAGCTGCACCTAACGCGTCTGGTGTTGTTGCCTTGGTAGGTTCAGCAAACCCAGCACTGAGTGCTCGCGAAATTCGTCATATTTTGGCGAACACAGCAGACCAGGTTGATGCAGAAGACGAAGGTGTTGTTCTGACTGTAGGTGGCGGCGAGTTTGTTGCTGACCCAGGTTGGATTGAAAACGCTGCCGGTTATACATTTAACCTGAAATACGGTTTTGGTCGTGTGAACGCCGGTGCGGCGGTTGCAATGGCGAAAGAAACTGAAGCGGGTTCTATGCCTGAGCTTATTGAAACCGAGTGGATGGATGTTTCACCTGAAGCGACATTGGACATTCCGGATAACAACGCGGAAGGTACAAGCTATAGCTTCACGGTTGAAGATGACATGACGCTGGAAGGTTTGCAGTTAGCACTAACCGTTAGTAACGCTGACTTTAACGGCTCTGGTTGTTCATTCTACAGTACAGCAGGTTCGGACTTAGCGGTTGAGTTAACGTCGCCTGCCGGTACAACGACTCAGCTGCTTTCTGGTCGTCAGGAAATTATCGTGGGTGCGGAAGGTCAGTGTAGCCCTTATATCCTGGAAGACACCGTACTTCTGGCAAATGCATTCTACGGCGAAAGCTTAGCGGGTGAATGGACTGTTCGTTTAGTCGATACCAATGGTGATGACCTGAACTTAAGTGGTTTCCCGGTATCAAACAACACAGTACCGTCAGTTCTTGAAGCGGTCAGTGTTCGCGCATTCGGTCATTAATAGGAGCAAAGAGATATGAGTTTAGTAAAAGCACTATTAGCAGTGGCCGTAAGCGGCGTAGTGGCAGTTTCGGCTACCGCACAGGAGCTTCCGGCTCCTCAACAAAAGCAAAAGCCAACGGTAGATTTACAGAAGAAACTTGAGGCTAAAGCTGACTACAAACGTTACAGCTTTACCAAAGTACCTGAGTCTGCAGAGGCAGCCGTTGAAAATGTTCTTTTAGCGGGTACTGAAATGGTTGACCGTATTACCGGTGAAAAAGCGTATGTATCAGGTGTTATTACCGTGTTAACCGAAAACACTGATGCTAACGAATTAGCGAACCAGTTTGGTTTAACGGTTGAGCGTGTGTATTCACGTTTGAACCTGGCTATGCTGAAAGCGCCTGAAGGCACCGATATGCTGAAGTTGCGTGAGCAACTAAAAGGCGTTGAAGGTGTTAACAGCATTAAAGTTGAGATTGTCGAGAATATTCGCAAGCCTCACGTGCTGTAATTTTTGTTCGGTATTTGAAGCCGCATCTGGTTTGCGCCAGGTGCGGCTTTTTTGCTGTCTTTTTTCTGTCATTTGATTTTAATTGAACGGTCAATTAAAATAAACACAACTGTAACATTCACTCACTAGTCTTAGATACGTCTCTAAAACTATAATAGGACTTAATGAAATGAAGTTATCTGTACCAATGAAGCCCAGTTTACTGGCACTCTCCGTTTTTTCTGTTTTAAGCGCTCCTACGCTTTCTCAGCAGGAAGAACAAACTGCAAACGACGATAAGAAAAAAGCAGAAGACATAGAGCAAATTTTGGTGACCGGACGCAGCGTGTCCTATGCCAATAACGCTACGGCTGAAGAAATGAAACTTCAGCAAACCTCAATGACCAGTGCGCTAGCGGTTGTGGACAACCTGCCGGGTGTATTGATTAACGAAGGTGACCCGTTCGGCTCTGATGAATGGTCAACCAGCATCTCTATGCGCGGTTTCTCAATTGACCTGAGCCAACAACAAATTGGCATGACCGTTGACGGTATCGCGAATGGTAACTCTAACTACGGCGGTGGTACGAAAGCCAACCGCTTTATCGACACCGAAAACCTGCAAGGTGTGGATGTGTCTCAGGGTACCTCTGATATAAGCTCGCGTTCACACGAAGCGCTGGGCGGCACGCTGGACTTCCGTACTATTGACCCGGGCTTTGAAGAAAAAGCGGTCGTTAGCACCACGTTGGGAGAAAACAACGCACAGAAAATTTATGCTCGTTATGAAACGGGTGAGCTGGCGCGCGACACCTACGGTTGGGTAAGCTTTTCTACTCAGGAAAACACGGACTGGATGGACGAAGTTGCGACCAACACGCGCGACCATTTTGCCGGTAAATTGATTACTCGCCTTGGCAAGGTGGACTTAGAAGGTTATGTCACCTATGACGACGCGCGCGAGTATACGTACCAGCGCATTTACAGCTTGGAGCAGTTTGAGCGTAACGATGAGTGGGATGGTTTAATTCCTAACTGGACGGGCGTGCCTTACCAGGACCAAAACTGGCGTAAAGGCTGGATGACACACCGCGAAAATATGTTTGGCTACTTGAAAGCTCAAACCATGATAAGCAACGTTACGCTAAAAGGTAACGTCTATTATCACCGCAACGAAGGTCGCGGCGACTGGTTGCCTCCTTATGTGGCCGACGTTACGGATGACGGTGCCGGTAATCCGCATTCAGAATTAGAGTCAGGCACTACTGCTCAAGGCGGGAGCTCATTGGGCAATATCTATTTTGTCGACAGCAATGGACAGTCTCTGCAGCCAAGAGCTAACTGCAACAGTTCAGTTCAAGGTGCCGGTCCGGAAATGGATCAAAACTGTTATGCAGAAGGTGCCATACCGGTATCGTCACAGCGCCATACCAACTATGAAAAAGACCGTTACGGTTTGAACGCTGACTTTATTTGGGACACCACTATTGCAGATATGCCGAATACTTTACGTGGTGGCTTCTGGTACGAGGATTACTCTCGTGAGGAATGGCGTACCTGGCACAAGCTGCTGAATTCAGCAACCAGTAACCGTATCGATAACACGCCATACTGGACGCAGTATCGTCGCGAGTTCCCGGTTGATACCTTAATGGCGTACGTCGAAAACGAATTGGACGCCGGTTTCGCGAAATTCCGTGTCGGTGCTAAAAAATTCGACGTGGATGTTGCGAAAAATGACTTGTTTGACAGCGATAACGATTTAGACGTTGATTCGAGCTCTGACGTGCTGTTTTCTGCCGGTTTTGTTGCGCCGGTTCCAGCGGTTCGTGGCCTGGAAGTGTTCGGTGGTTATGCAGAGAACTTTGCTGCAATAAAAGACGCCGTATTAGAGCGTGATGATACGGATCTTACCTCGGTTGAACCCGAGCGCGCGGACAATATCGATTTAGGTCTGCGTTACTCGTCTCCGGGCTTTAATGCCAGCCTGACTTACTACGACATTACTTTCGATAACCGCATTACCTTCGTCAGTGTGGAAGATATTGACGGTATTGATTACTTAGAATCGGCTGCCGGCAGTTATAGAAACGACGGTGGTGTTGAGTCGAACGGTATTGAAGCGTCGCTGGACTATCAGTTAAACGATAACTGGGGCGTTTACGTGTCTTACACCAAGAACGACTCAACGTACAGCGACAAAGACTTTGCGGGTAATACCGTTGTTGGAAGTGCTGAAGACATGGCAGCGGTGAGCTTTGACTACAAAAACGAAGGTTTCTTCGCTGGCTTCAGCACCAAGTATGTCGGTGAACGTTATATCGATCAGGCGAACACACAGGCTGTCGATTCTTATGTGACCAGCGACCTTTATTTAGGTACGGCGGTTTATAATGTCGGTAACGCTATCGATACAATGGAGCTACGCTTCACCATTAATAACGTATTCGACGAGCGTTACTTAGGAACTGTTGCGGACGGCGCTGCCTGGATTGGCGCACCCCGTGTCGCAGCTTTAAACGCTAAGTTCACATTCTAAAAATGCGTTAAACACAGGGGCTGGTTTTCAGCCCCTTATCACTTCATAGGTGAACCAATGAAGAAAACACTGATTTTTCTGGGCCTGTTATCGGGCGCTATAGCTTCTACGTCAGCAAGTGCGCAGCAAAGTGTTTCCCACATTGCTTTTGGCTCTTGCTCTCACCAGGACCATGACATGCCAATTCTGGACAGCGTTATTGCCGATAAACCAGATGCATTTTTGTTCCTGGGCGACAACGTTTATGGCGATACCGAAGATATGACGGTGCTGCGCAATAAATACGAAAAGCTGGGTTCGAAAGAGCGCTTTCAGACGTTAGTGAATAACACGAAGGTGATGGCGATTTGGGATGACCATGACTTTGGCGCTAATGATGCCGGCAAAGACTACCCGAAAAAAGAAGCCTCACGCCAGATTATGCTGGACTTTTGGGGGGCTGAGGAAGACTCACCACGCCGAACCAGACCTGACGGCATTTATACCTCAAAGATGTATGGCGAAGGCGAACAGAGCATTCACGTAATAATGCCGGACTTGCGCTGGAACCGTGACGACATGAAACACGTGTCGCGCGAAGAGTACGCCAATGAACGCGCGCCAAACAACCTCGGTCCGTACATTAAGCATGACGATATGTCGAAGTCGATGCTGGGTGAGAAGCAGTGGCAGTGGCTGGAAGAACAGCTGCAAAAACCGGCTCGCGTGAAAATTATTGCTTCCAGCTTGCAGTTATTGGCCGACTTTACTGGCTGGGAAGCCTGGGCGAATTTCCCTGGTGACCGCCAGCGTCTATTCGACTTAATTAAAAAGCACGAAGTGAATGGTGTGATTTTGGTCAGTGGCGACACCCACTGGGGCGAAGTTAGCTATTACGATGAAAACCTTGATTACCCGCTGTGGGAAGTGACTAGCTCAGGCTTAACCCAAGAGTGGAAGCAGGTCAGCCCTAATAAGCATCGTATTGGCCAATACACCGCAAATGTCAATTACGGCAGTATAAACATTGATTGGAACTTAGAAGATCCCTTAGTATCGCTCAGTCTGAAGAATGTTGACGGCGAAGTTGTGAATGAGCACCGCTTCCGCTTGTCGACGTTGGAGCCATACGAGGAGTGAAAGCGCGATGCCCAAAATTGGCATGCAGCCGGTTCGCCGGCAACAGTTGATTGATGCAACAATTGAGGTGGTTGCTGAGGTTGGATTAAATTCAGCGACCATCAGTTTAATTGCTAAAAAAGCCGGGCTGTCGTCCGGCATTATCAGTCATTACTTTGGGGGAAAACAGGCGCTGATAGAGGCCACTGTTCGCTATTTGTTGTCGCGGCTGAAACTAGAGCAGTCGCCGGCTGACCCCATTGAGCGACTGATGAAAATTGTCGACTTAAACTTTGCCGACATTCAACAGTCGCTACCTAGCACCAAGACCTGGTTGAGCTTTTGGGGCGAGTCGATGCATGACCCCGCTTTGTCGCGGTTGCAGGAAGTGAATAAACAACGGTTGTTGACTAATTTACGGTACAGCTACCGACAGCTTCTGCCAAAAGAGGCAGCGCACGATGCCGCGCAAATGACTGCAGCACTCATTGATGGTCTGTGGCTACGCAGTGCCTTGAGTATTCGAGGTAACCGCGGTTTCGATGTTGCAAAAGATTATTGTAAAAACTTTATTTTGGATACCTTACGCCTGCACGGAGTAGAAGCGGACTCCGGTGGAAGTAACCCGTAACTTGTTTTAAGGAGTGTACCTTGACCACTGTTTTGCTTAAGAACTTTATTGATGGGCATTATGTTAACGGCGACGAAAGCCGCAGCTTTGATGTGCGGTATCCGGCATCGGGCGAGGTAATTTACCGGGTTGAACAGGCCGGTGAAGCGATGATGCTGCAGGCCATAAAAAGTGCTAAGCGAGGGTTTGAACAGTGGTCGAAAACGCCGGCAGTAGAGCGGGCTCGTATTCTGCAAAAAGCGGCTCAGTTATTGCGCGAGCATAATGATGAACTGGCGCGCTACGAAGTGCTGGATACAGGCAAGCCCTGGCAGGAAGCGGTTGAAGTGGATGTGCAGACCGGCGCAGACGCGATTGAATACTTTGCGAATTTAGCCCCGTCGATGATGGGCGCACAACAACCGGTGGGCGATGACTTTTTCTATACCCGTCATGAGCCGCTGGGCGTTTGTTTCGGTATTGGCGCCTGGAACTACCCGATACAAATAGCCTGCTGGAAGTCAGCGGCGGCACTGGCGGCCGGTAACGCGATGATTTTTAAACCGTCGGAAGAAACGCCTCGTGGAGCCGCGAAACTGGCTGAAATATTCACAGAAGCTGGTGTACCTGACGGTGTGTTTAACGTGGTGCAGGGGGATGCCGAGGTGGGGCGTTTTTTAACGGCACACCCGGATATAGCAAAAGTGTCTTTAACTGGTGAAGTCGGTACCGGTAAAAAAGTGATGGCGGCGGCAGCAGGTACGCTGAAGCAAGTCACTATGGAGCTAGGTGGTAAGTCGCCGTTAATTGTCTTCGACGATGCGGATGTTGAAGAAGCGGTAACCGGTGCCATGCTCGCCAACTTCTACACGCAGGGTGAGGTTTGCACCAATGGCACGCGAGTGTTTGTGCATGAGTCGGTGTATGACCGTTTTCTGGACCGCTTGGTTGAACGTACGCAGAAAAACATTGTGATTGGTAACCCGTTGGATGTTGAAACGAACCTGGGTGCGCTTATATCTGAAAAACATCAGCAGCTGGTTCTTGATTATATTGAAAAAGGCAAACAGGAAGGCGCTAAGCTGGTATACGGCGGCAACGCGGTGAAACCTGAAGGCTGCGAAAATGGCTATTTTGTTGAGCCGACAATTTTTGCCGACTGCCATAACGATATGACTATTTGTCGCGAAGAAATTTTTGGACCTGTGATGTCGGTAATGACCTTTACTGACGAAGACGATGTTGTTCGCCGCGCTAACGACACTGAATACGGTCTGGCTGCGGGCGTGTTTACCAAAGATATTCGCCGCGCGCATCGTGTTATTGCACAGATGCAGGCGGGTATTTGCTGGATTAACGCTTGGGGTAATTCGCCGGCGGAAATGCCGGTGGGTGGTTATAAACTGTCAGGCATTGGCCGCGAAAATGGCGTTGAAACGCTGAAGTCATACACTCAGACCAAGTCTGTTTATGTCGGTATGGAGACGTTGCAGGGGCCATTTTAATGTCGGTTGAGCAGTACGATTATATTATTGTTGGAGCAGGCTCCGCGGGTTGTGTATTGGCAAATAGGTTGACAGAAGACGCTGACAAAAATGTGCTTCTGCTGGAAACCGGTGGCTCGGATAAAAGCATTTTTATTCAAATGCCGACGGCTTTGTCGATACCGATGAACACCAAAAAATACGCCTGGCAGTTTCATACCGAACCAGAGCCTTATTTAGATAACCGCAGTATGCATTGTCCACGCGGCAAGGTGCTGGGTGGCTCATCGTCGATTAACGGTATGGTGTATGTGCGAGGCCACGCCCGTGACTTTGATGAGTGGGCTGAGCACGGCGCCGAGGGCTGGGACTACCAGCATTGTCTGCCTTATTTTAAAAAGGCGGATGACTGGGCGTTTGGCGCGGACAAGTATCGTAATGTTGGCGGACCTTTGGCGGTAAATAACGGTAACAATATGCAAAACCCGCTTTACAGTGCGTTTGTTGAAGCGGGTGAGCAGGCCGGCTACTGGCATACCGATGACTATAACGGCGCGCAGCAGGAAGGTTTTGGCGCCATGCACATGACAGTTAAGAATGGCCGTCGCTGGTCGACAGCTAACGCCTATTTGCGCCCGGCCATGCAGCGTTCGAACTTAACGGTGAAAACTGGTGTGCTGGTTAAGCGTGTGCTGCTGGAAGGCAAGCGCGCGGTTGGCGTAGAGGTGCTGCAAAAAGGTCGGATTAAGCGTTTTGAATGTCGCGATGAAGTCATTTTGAGTGCTGGCTCGGTCGGGTCGCCGCATTTGTTGCAGTTGTCCGGCATTGGTCCGTCAGATGTTCTGAAAGAAGCGGGCATTGAACTGCAACATGAGCTGCCGGGTGTAGGTGAAAACTTACAAGACCACCTGGAGTTTTATTTTCAGTATCAGTGCAAACAGCCGGTCAGCTTGAACCGTAAGCTGGGGCCGCTGAGCAAATTAGCTATTGGCGTACGCTGGATCCTGTTTAAAACCGGTTTGGGTGCGACCAACCACTTTGAGTCTTGTGGGTTTATTCGCTCGAAGAAAGGCGTTGAGTGGCCCGACTTGCAGTATCACTTTTTGCCGGCGGCCATGCGTTACGACGGTCGCAGTGCTTTCGATGGCGATGGTTTTCAGCTGCATATTGGACACAACAAACCGAAAAGTCGCGGTTGGATACGAGCAGTGTCGGTGGACCCGACTGATGCACCAAAAATTCAGTTTAACTATTTGAAAGAACCCGAAGACATTGAGGCGTTTCGCGCTTGTGTGCGTTTATCGCGTGAGATTATTGCTCAGCCGGCAATGGACAAATATCGCGGTGAAGAAATACAACCCGGAGCTTCCGTTCAAACAGATGAAGAAATTGATGCCTTTGTCCGTCGCGCGGTAGAAAGTGCATACCACCCGTGCGGTACCTGTCGTATGGGCGCTAAAGACGACGAGCTGGCGGTGGTTGATTCAAATACACGAGTGCGAGGTTTAGACGGACTGAGAGTAGTAGACTCATCTTTATTCCCGACCATTCCAAATGGCAACCTGAACGCTCCTACTATTATGCTGGCAGAGCGGGCGGCCGATTTAATTCGCTTTGGTAAAGCTGCGGATGCAGCGGATGTGCCGGTTGTTATGGATGACAAATGGCAGCAACGCCAGCGTCAAAACAAGCAACAGCGAGAGGTGCGTTAAATGCTAACCTTAGTGGGTGCCGGAATGATCTTGTTCATGGCCTTGGTGCTGCTCATTTTGTGGCGCTGGGGCGCAATGCCGCTGCAGGGGAAAATTCCGGTATCGACGTTAGTGTTTGTCGCTATTCTATTTACCTCGGGGCTGGACGTGGGACTCATCATGTTCCCGTTAACCGAGTTCCCGGTGTATGAAAACCTCAAAGAGAACAGTGAATACGCCTTTGCTAACCCGTTAGCCATAGAGTTTGGCTTTTGGGGCTTTATGGTCTGGGCGATTTACTTTGTCACCTGCTTCTATTTCTGTGCGCTAGAGCCCAAGCTCCGGTTCTTTGAAATAACCTGGGTGAAGTGGGTGAACAACATTGTCATTATTGGTACTTGTGCGTTTACGGCGCACCTGCTGTTCGCCAATTTAAGCTGGTATTTGCCGACATTAGCGCCGGAAGCGGGTTTCCCATGGCTGTTTGCCGGTTTGGTAACGCTCACTATTTGTGCGGCGGTGTATTCGAGTACCGAGCTGCGCTTTGTGAAGGTACTGAGTGTGTCGTCCGGGGCATTGTTTCTGGGGCTTATTGTAACTCTGGGCAGTTATGTGGTGGGGCAGCCGAATGTTGATGCTGCTGACTACCTGCAAACATTACCGTTACTCAGTGACTACTTTACGCATCTGCAGCGCTTTATCTTCCCCATTAACGATTATCACGGGTTTTATCTGTTCTGGTGGTTTGCCTGGAGTATTATGATTGGCCAGTTTACCGCGCGCTTTGTGGGTAATATGAAAGCCATTACCCTGTTGGTAAATATGTTGGTGTGGCCATCCTTGTCACTGGGCTTGTGGTTCAGTGTGCTGTACTTATTTCATACCAAAGGCGTTGATACCTCCGGCTGGATTAACCGAGTCATGGTTGGTGTTGGTGTGGTGTTCGTTTTGAACTCGTTGGACTCACTGATTCGCCTGTATTCCGACAACTTAAACTTAACCGTAAGCCGCCTGGGTAAGCCGCGTTACTTTGTACTACACGCTTGTTTAATGGTTGGGTTAACCGTTCTGTTTAGCCTCGAGTTTATTCGCATTCAGTGGGTGGGTGCGCTAGTCATTGGTATTGGTTTGTGTTGTGTTATCTATGCCCTGGCCTTTAAAGACCAGCGTGCACGACTGCCCGCCGCGGATAGGTTATTTTAAACTGATGTGGGCGTAGCCTGAGGGGACCATCTCATCAAGCTACACCGTATTTCTGCTGTTGAACTTCCCTTTAAATAGGACTATATTCCCTATATATCTAATTTAATAGGAATATAGTCCTATATTTTATGGCAAAACGTAACCTGCATAATGTGTTATTTCCCAAACAGCGTAAAGTGTTGAAGCACTTTGGCGAGGATTTGCTGCTGGCTGCAAAGCGACGGGGACTGACAAAAAAAGTTATTTGTGAACGAACCGGTTTTGATAACAAAACCGTTAATAAGGTATTTTCAGGCGACCCGGGGGTCGCTATTGGCACTTATCTAAAAGTGATGGCTGTGCTTGGTATGGAAGATAACTTTTCAGAAATGGCGGCTCACGATGAGGTTGGCCTTAAGTTGCAGAATATTCAATTACTGGATGGTAAGAAATGAACCGGCGGACGGTTAATGTGTATGCATCCTGGGCACCCATTGAAGAGCCTTTGTTAATTGGTGAGCTAAAGTTTTCAGAGACAAGCCGTGGCGGCGTGTTTAGTTTTGCCTACGATAATGCTTTCCTAACGTCGGACTACCGCTTGCAGGTTGACCCTCAGCTCACGCTACACCGTGGTGAGTTTTACAATGACACACCGGATAAAAACTTCAGGGCGTTTCTAGATTCGTCTCCGGATAGGTGGGGACGAATTTTGATGCAGCGCCGCGCAGCCATTGAGTACCGTAAAGGCCTTCGCGAAACCGACCGCTTGACCGAGATGGATTACTTGTTAGGCGTGTCCGACTCCTATCGAATGGGAGGTATACGTTTTAAATGCTCCGATTCCGAGCACTTTTTGGATGACAATACTGACTTTGCGGCACCACCAATGGCGTCATTAAAAGAGTTGGAGTATGCGGCAATTCAAATTGAAAAAGACGCTGATATTGACAGTGACGAGTATTATCGCTGGCTTAAGATGCTAATTTCACCGGGCTCTTCGCTGGGAGGGGCAAGGCCAAAAGCATGTGTTGTGGACGGAAACAACCACCTTTGGATTGCTAAGTTTCCTAACCTAAACGACACATACGATGTTGGTGCCTGGGAGATGCTGTGTCATGAGTTAGCTGTCGCGTCAGGCGTGGAGATGTTTGCTTGTGATGTGCGTAAATTTTCATCTCAATACCATACCTTTTTGACAAAGCGGTTTGATCGTGTGGCTGATAAGCGCATTCACTTCTCCTCTGCAATGACGCAGCTTCAATACTATGACGGCGAGCAGTCGGAGGGAGCAAGTTACTTGGAGCTTGCTGAGTTTCTAACAAACCAAGGTGCTAACACTGAAGCTGATCTTGCACAGTTATGGCGGCGAATTATTTTTAATATTGCGGTGTCGAATACTGATGATCACTTGCGTAACCACGGGTTCTTATTGACCTCAAAAGGTTGGCGGCTGTCTCCTGCTTATGATTTAAACCCGATTATTGGTAAGAGTGGGTTACACCTTAATATTACCGATACTGCCAACGCGTTAGATTATGATTTAGCTTTTGAAGTCATTGACTTTTTTCGCTTGTCTAAGGACGAAGCGACACAAATTTATGATGAGGTGCTTAGCGCTGTAAGACGTTGGGAGACTGTTGCTAAACGTTTGGGAATAAGTCGGGCAGAGCAGCTGATGATGCAAAGTGCTTTTAACGTATAGAACGCAGTCTGACGCGGAGGCTTTTACTTATAGCCTATTTGCCTCAGGCGAGATTTTTCAGGCAAAAGTATCCTTCAAATAATCCCTACCACAATAGAAACTGCTAATAATGTTTTCTATATAAATCATAAAAAGCCTTTATGGGTTATATATAAAGCAGATCTTGATAACCTTCCAGTTTGTGCTATATATAAACCTTAAGCCACTTTTGTGATTCATATATGGAGCATTATGCCAAAGTCTGTTGTGAGAACTTATTCTAAATACACTCAAGAAGCTTTATCGTTACTTGCTGGGTTAATACGTGCTGCAAGGCTTGAGAATAAGATGAGTGCTCAAGAAGTGGCTGACCGAGCGAGCATTTCCCGGAGCATGCTGGTTCGCATAGAAAAAGCTGACCCTAAGTGTGAAATTGGTGCAACGTTTGAGGTGGCCAAAATTGTTGGTGTGAGCTTATTCGAGACAGAACCAAGTCGATTGGCGATGCAGCTTGAGCAGGTTAATGAAAAACTGTCTCTGCTGCCTAAAAGCGCCAGAAAAACCAAAAAGGTAGCCAAGGATGATTTCTAAGCGGGAATACCAGGAAGCGTACGTTTGGATTTGGTTGCCTGATGAAACCAAGCCGACTGTTGCTGGTCGTTTGGAGCCGGACGGCGAGAAGTTATATTTCAACTATGGTAAAAGTTACCTTGAGCGCGTAAAAGATGCCATTCCAATTTACGAACCAGAATTACCGCTAGAACCTGGTGTTTTACCGTTGATGGAAGGCCTTAGTGTTCCAGGGTGTATAAGAGATAGTGCGCCGGATGCGTGGGGTCGTCGGGTTATTATAAACCGTCGGTTAGGCCATAAAGGGAACGATATCGACACGGGGCAGCTTGATGAACTCACCTATTTGTTAGAGTCGGGCTCTGACCGTATAGGCGCTTTAGACTTTCAATTGTCAGCGACTGACTATGCACCGCGAGTTTCTACGAATGTCACTATGGAAGAATTGGTTGAATCTGCTGAACGGGTTGAAAAAGGCATTCTGCTGACGCCTGAGTTAGACCAGGCATTATTTCACGGCAGCTCGATAGGTGGTGCTCGCCCCAAAGCCTTGATTGAAGAGCAGGGGAAGAAGTATATAGCGAAGTTTTCAGCGAGCAATGACATTTATAGTGTTGTAAAAGCTGAGTACGTTGCCATGCGACTAGCAAGCCTTGTGGGGCTCGATGTTGCTTCCGTTAAGATAGCTCGAGCTGCACATAAGGACGTATTGTTAGTTGAGCGCTTTGACCGGGTTGCTAAAGGGAACGGATGGGCGCGTAAGTCGATTGTATCGGCTCTGACTTTATTTGAACTTGATGACATGATGGCGCGCTATGCAAGTTATGAGACTTTGGCGGAAATTATTCGGGGGCGCTTTACCGAACCCAAAAGGACTCTGCGCGAGCTGTTTTGTCGATTAACGTTTAATATTTTGTCCGGTAATACAGATGATCATGCCAGAAACCATGCAGCTTTCTGGGATGGCAAAACACTATCTTTAACTCCTGCTTACGATATTTGTCCTCAGGGGCGCACAGGGAACGAGGCTTCTCAGGCAATGATGATTTCCGGCAATAATAAACTGAGTCAACTAAAAACCTGTTTAGAAACTGCTCATAATTTCCTCTTGTCACAGGATGAAGCGAAAGAGATATTCGATCATCAAATTCAGACGATCACGGATAACTGGGAAGCAGTGTGTGATGAAGCGATGCTGAACGAGATGGATAGACGGTTATTATGGAGCCGCCAATTTCTTAACCCATACTCAATGATACAGAAATAATGGTTCGAGTTGGGCTTGAGGTCTGGGCGTAACTTGGTACGGTGACGTATTAGCCACCGTACCAAGCTAGGTTTAAGGACGGTTACTCTTCGCCATCGTCGTCTTCGTTTTCAACTTCGGCTTCTTTGACGAGAATGTAGCTTTCTTCAACCCAGACACCTTCTATTTCAATGACAGTGCCCACGTCGAGGGCTTCGATAAATGTCACAACATCGACTTCTTCGTCATTTAATTCAAGTTCGGCGTCTTCAGCAAAACGAAGCTCTTTTCCGTTGACAAAAACCGCATCACCTTCTATTGACTCTACTGCGCCTTTAAATTCGGCTTTGCCTGTGTTGTCAGGGCGGCCATTGTCATCGTCATCGCCTTCACCACTCACATTCTCTACCTCAACCTCAGTGGCCAGTAGCGAACCGTCAACGTAGTTACCTTCCACCTCAACGATAACGGCATTCAGGCTTTCAACGAGGGCGATGAAGTCTTCAAGTGAAATAGTGCCGTCGTCGTCTTCGAACTCGGTGTTTTCGTCAAAGGTTACGTTTGCGTTTGCGACTGTCATGCCTTCAGTACTGACAGCAGAGACTCGTCCTTTCACTTCGCCGTCGCGCTCATCTTCCTCAATACGTTTCACTTTAAGCGCAATAGCATTACCTTCGTCGTCCTGACGTGAAACTACTTTCAGCCAATCATTGACTTCAATGTTGTCAAAGGTGAAGCGGCGTTCATCCAGATCTGACTCATCTTCATATTGAGTTTCTGATGTAACGGTGAAAGTCGTGTCGTTGAGCACAAAAGTCATAGCTTCTGCGTCAATGTCGGTCACTTGCCCTTCGACTTTGCTGCGCGCATCACGAGCTTTGAACTCGACTTCTTCCGCAACCAGTTGATCTCCGTCTAATACGGCTTCCACTTTAACAATAATACCGTTAGCTAGCGTGTCGGCGGTGCCGTCTTCAAATTCTGTGCTGTCGCTGACAACAAAGTCATATTGGTTCACGGAGAAAGTACCGGCTTCTTCGTCATAGTTTTTAACGATACCGGCAATAGTGACTTCGTCAGTGTCTTCGTCTAAATCTAAGTCTTCTTTATTCTCGATAGTCGCGACGGTTAACGTATTACTGTCACTGTCATAGCTTTCACCTTCACCTTCGACTTTCACAAACAGCCCATCTGCGAGGTCTGCAACACTCATATCCTCAAACTGTGCGGTCGAGTAGTTAATGGCTAGATCGCCCAGAGTAAACGTTGTAGCGTCCGTATCTAAATTAGCAACATTACCTTTGAGCTTAATGTCTGTTTCTTCGTCTTCCAATTCAACGAGTGTTGCGTAGAAGTCGCCGTTTTCATTGACGTAACCGCTTATTTCGACAAAGTCGCCAACAGTTAACGTGTCGAGGTCAGTTTCTTCAAACTCGGTTAAGTCATCATAAATAACGGTTTGACCAAGCACTTCAATTTGTTCAGCTTCTCGGTCAATAAACGCAACAGGCCCCTGCAAACTCTCTTCATAGGTAATTTGTTCTGCTTCCGGGTCTTCGCCATTGTTGGAGGCAGAAGCAGCAACGGTTACCACCATACCTACTCTCAGTTGCGCTTCGTCTGCAGCTGGTGAGTTACCAACGGCAATAGCTGCATTGTCAGAGCCATAACGCTGGCCGTTTACGTACACACTACCAAACCCCGTAATGACCCCTTCAGTGACAACGGTTGTCGTGCTGCCTGTGTTGTCACCGCCGGTATTATCGCCGCCAGTGTTGTTGTCTGGTGTGGATGAGTCGCTTGATCCACCACAAGCCGACAAAGCACCGGCAATGGCTAATACTAAAAGAGAGTGCTTAAAACGCATGCGTGTTACCTCAGTTTTACTTTTGGTTAGGTTTTACCCAATGTAGCGGACTTGTGCTAGGGGTGTCATTGATAAATTTGAGTAACTGCTACGTTACGCAAATGTTACAAAATGTTTCAAGGTCTTTGAGTTAGTTTGTTTTAAATGCTGTACTTTTAATATCACACAAAGTCAGTAGCAACTCTCCTAAATACCTTAAGATATAAAAGTAATACCATATTTATTTATTTTTTATGCGTATATGGTATATATTTAATGTTGAAGTTTGAATTTGATAGCGGCAAAAGCTTGTCGGCGTGAGGTGAAGCTTTATGAAAGCGAGTGAATTTGACAAAAAGTTTGATTCAGATGAAGACGTTATGGATGAGCTTGAGCTGGAAAAGGCGAAAAGACCCATGCGCAAACAAAAGCGAGTGAATGTGGATTTTCCTGAATGGATGCTAGACTCTTTAGATGAAGAGGCTGCCCGCATTGGTGTAACGAGACAATCTATTATTAAAGTTTGGTTAGCAGAGCGGCTTGAACAAATTCAACGGAATGTCTAGGTGAGAGATATGAAGTTACTAGTAGCTTTTATAACAACCATGTTTTTGGCCGGTTGCAGTAGTGCACAGTCAGCGCAGGATGAACCCGTTACTATGGCGGATATAAAGAGCTTAATTGGCACACCGGCAGCGCAGAGTATTGAGAGTTGTAAAGTGTTACCGGTGGGCAAAAAGGCTTGTGGTGGCCCGGAAGGTTATGTGGTTTACAGCAGTGAAACCGTGACTGATGAGCGGGCGCTGATGAACGCCATACACCAGTACAATGAGAAGGCGAAAGAAGACGCCAAAACGGGCTATTCTACCTGCCAGTTCATACCTGAACCTGAACCGCAGCTAAAAGGCGGCGTTTGCTGGATACCATAGTGTAGCAATACCTTGCATCGCTTATGATACTTATTCGAATGGAAAACGCCTGAGATTGCGAGACCTAGGGTGATAGTGGACAAATACTAACCGCTTAATTAGATTGATAGTATAAACATTTAATGGTGAGCGGAGGCATAATGCACAAGATTAATCGTATTGATTATCCAGAGCTTGATAAGCTTCTGTGGGATACCACTGCGCAATACTTGACGCCAAAAGAGGCGTTGGATATTTATGAAACTCGCTGGCGCTTTGTCGAAGAAAAGCAAATGCTTGAGCATGAGCGGCAATTGATTGATAAATTAGCAAAGGATGCCGGAGGCTTTCTTCCAAGTGCAGCGTAAAAGTCGATGAAAACTTATCAACGTAAACACCATCAATTAATTCAGGGTATACGGATTTAATGGTTGATGGGGCACCTTCACCCCATCAATCTGATACCACCCTCAGATGGTTGATAGATCGACTCCGTAGTTGAGTTCCTCTGCGAAGTCCGGCAGTCCGTAACCGATGGT
>Ga0208813_1000215_pt1 | contig 51560 bp, 70 predicted proteins | sample MalvireepMed_904_FD_184250 | JGI IMG/M metagenome (GOLD analysis project Ga0208813, IMG submission 184250) | Marine viral communities from the Global Malaspina Expedition - Malaspina viral metaG DeepMed_904 (SPAdes) (version 2) | ecosystem: Environmental > Aquatic > Marine > Oceanic | place... | reverse complement strand
CTGGATGGGATTGACGATCATCTCAATATTCCCGTCGAACAGTTACTTTTACAGCCTAATTACACACTTCATGCGGTGATAGCGAGGGGCGGCAATGAGTCAGTCGCAAACACTCGGGATCATATATATGCTGAATATTACAGGGAAAGTGGCTCAGAAAACGACGTGATTCATATGGGTTTTACAGAAGATGATGTTTTCAGGTTAGGACAATATTATAACGACCTTGATATTCCGGCGGCACAGATTCCTAATCAAGAACAGCCCAGGGTCTATATTGGGGAACTTTCATCTTCCGGCCACGCTATTTACGTTAACGGCACAATGATGGCGAGTAATACCAATACCCAAGGATTAATCGCGGCGGTAAATATATCTATTGGACGTTACCGTGGTGGTTCTTACTTTGGCGGTAATTTTTATGGCGGCGTTATATTGCCACGTTCGTTGAGCACACAAGAACGTAACGATCTTGAGTCTAAAAGCGCGACATGGGCAGGTATCACTCTATGAGTCTATACAACTCTCGTCAAGCAGCTATATATCAAATGGGTCTCTCTAGAATAGTTACGGAGGAAATATGACAGTAGAACTCAACCCGGTTACGTCTGGTTATTCAACCAATGTAATCAATGATAACTTCCAGAAGGTAGAAGATTGGATTAACTTGAATGCCTTGTGGCGTCAAGGAGTAGAACTAGGTCAAGCTAATCAGATGGAATTGCCTCTGGATATGAATGGCTTTCCAATCTTGAATATAGGGTATGACCTAAACGACCCAGGTTCCCCCTTGACAATAGCTATAGCAGACTCCCGGTATCTAAACCTCTCAGGTGGTATAATGCAGGGGAGTGTAGATATGGGGAACCACCCAGTATTTGTTCGTAACCCTGTTGATAGTAACGAACCAGTCCGTAAAGAAGGATTGGACCAAGAGCGTTCCGACAGGATTGCAAGAGATTCTGCTATCACTCAGGATTTTCAGGCAGGAGACGCTAATCTTCAAGCCCAGCTGACAGGGGAAGTCCCTTTAGAGGCTTCGGCTTTTAGCCCAATAAGTTGGCATGATCAGTTTATCGGTAATAGTGTAACAATCCCTGAAAATAAGAATGCTTGGTCTTTTGGCCCCTCCCTTTCTCTCTCTGAAGGGCAGGCAATAACAATAGAGGAAGGTTCTTACTATACTATAGCAGAAGGATCTTCTACCGACTCCGATATCACCTTTAACGGAACAGGGGCCGATATCTCCACAACCTATTCCCCAACATACGTGTCTATCATTAGCTCCACGGGTAGTGATGCCGATATCTCAGGCGCTACTCCTAGTAACGCTGGTGTCCTTTCTGCGTCAGATAAGAGTAAGTTGGACAGTATTGAGGTAGGTGCTACAGCAGACCAATCGGCTGCTGAGATTAAAACATCCTACGAATCTAATGATAACACTAACGCTTTTACCGACAGTGAGAAGGCAAAGTTAACTACCACCGATGTTTTTGATGAGAACGGGGACTATACCAATCTCCGAGCCAGAGGCACAACCAAAACAGATGTAGGTCTTTCTGGATTTATAGACAGTGGCTCCATAGCTTACACCACTCCCTCTAAAGTTTATTGGTTCTACGCTTACCTCGATAGTAATTATAATAAAGTAACTGACCCAGAGACAATACCATTTGGGACAACTAAGCCAAATAGTCGGGGATTCAATACAAGTACATATGAGTTCACTTGTCCAGTAACAGGGGTTTACTCTTTTACTGCTAGTTTATTTGAGACGGTAGAGGCAGGAGGAACTTCTCTTGAGGTTTGGTTTACTGTTAATGGTGTTAAAGTAGACGGAAATTATACAGCTGCGGGGTGGAGTAGAGCTGGCGAAATATTGATGGTTCAGGCATCTACTACACTTTATCTTAATGCTGGTGACACTGTAACCGTCGTTGATGAGACAGCAAATACAGGTGGCACTATACTAGGGACTCAAAGTTCCACTCTTCCCTCTCGTACATTCTTCACTGGCGTACTTCTTTAAAGGTAATTTTTATGTCAACACTTCGCGTTACCAATCTCCAAGACCTAAATAGTGGCTTATCTGTTGCAGTTACTGAACTTCGGCAGGGTAAAAAGATTGCTGTTTTAGGCGACTCTCTCACAACACATAATAACCTAATGGGTGATGCTTGGCCGAATAAACTAGAAGAGGCTATTTATGGCTCAGGAAAGACTGCTGATATTATAAACCTAGCTGTAAATGCAAATACTGCTTTTAGAATGAATACCCAGAATTATTACGGAACTAAGTCAGTGTTGGAGGTATTAGAAGAATACAAACCTTCCCTTATTATCTCTGCATTAGGTTTTAATGATACAGTCACCAAAGTAGACGCAAGATCCCTCTCTCAAGTCCAAGAGGACTTCTTAACGCTTTATTTAGATATTAAAACGACTCTCCCTGATGTGACTCTAGTCCATGCACACATGGTTCCTTACAACCAAGAAAGGACGGAGGGGGTTTCTTTGTATAACAAGGATACCCTCCCATCTCTTTGGAATAAAAATAGTGGGGATTTACTTGAGGGGTATCACTCTTCTGAACATAAAAATCTAACCCTTTCTTCGGGGACTCAATCCGCTATATCAGATTGGATTTCTTTGCGGAGCTACATCAACAACCTCACTACCGTAGATAGTTTTTTCGATATTAACTATTTTAAAATCGCGCGGTTGGGCCTAACAGGGCCCGACCTTCTTCACCCCAGCTATCTAGGCTCAGTTATTCAATCTGCTTACGTACTGAAGGGTTTAAAACAAAACTCTGTAGACTTTCCTTTCTTCAATGAACTCTCGGAGAAACAGTATCCAGTCTGGGAAGATCCAGATATTCTGTTTGATGATTTGCTTACTTGGGACGTAGTAGAAGAGGATTACGATTTCTCATACAAATATTCACAAAATATTGTACAAATGAGACAATCAGTAGAAATCCGACCTGACGTTTGGATGTACCCCACTAAAGCCTCTTTCTCTATTAGTGGTGAAGTAATCGAACCAGACCAACCATTTTCTTGGCGTATTTTTGGAGCAGCCCCTAAAGTGGGTGCATTTCTCTCAGTAGATGGGGGAGCTTGGCTGGAAGCTGGAAGTACGGATAATCATGGGAATTCTTTTGCTATTACTATCGGCAGAGAATCCGGTGTATCTGACTACCACTATCGGTTCGATGAAGAGGTTTTCGGACCTTACACTGTTGAGTTTAAAACCTAATAGGTGAGATATGGCATGGTATGAGAAGTTGCTAGACGTGGGACGAGATGTTGCTCCCACCGTAGCTGGTGGGGCAGCTACTGCTCTTAGTGGTGGCAATATCGCCCTAGGAAGCGTCGTAAGCTCGATCATGAGTAAGGTGCTAGGTAGGCCCGTACAAGACCTTGAAGAGGCTTCTCAGACAATCCTAGGCGATCCTAGCCTTACTATGGAGTATAGGTCGAGGATGAGGGACGCTGAGATAAAGGAATTGGAGATTAGGACTAAGGATGTACAGGATGCTAGAGGATTGATTAAGTCTAGTAAAGGTCCTGTGATTATCTCTGGTATCATTGTTACTGCGTTCACCCTTCTTCTTTTGCTCGTTATGTTCGTCGCTATTCCTCCGGCTAGTCAAGCTGTAGCCTACCTTTTAATGGGTACCCTTGCTGCTGAGTTTACACGAACAACCACTTTCTGGCTTGGATCAAGTTTGTCTAGTAAAGAGAAAGATACAACTATCTCTAGGTTTGCTAGCGCTGCTGAAAGAGATCAAGCCGTAAGGAGAGAGAATGAAAATCGACAAAAGTAGAATGGTTGGTCCTAAGAATGTAGCCCTTACTCAAGGGCTCTTCTTGGAGATTGGGTACAACCCAGAACAAGCAATGTACACTCTTAAGGATTGGGACTGGAACTATGAGGGTGTTACTTACCCGTCCCTTAAACGGCTCTATTTGGAGCATGAGGACGTTGTAGAGTATGACTTTGCATGTACCTACCTCCTGGGTTGGAATCACTGGCAGAGGCTTTGTAAGAACAAAATCCTTCGGAAGCATATTGATGAGTGGCGATTTGAGTTAGAGCTTAAGCTTAGATCAGCAGCCCTCAAGAACATTGTTGATATGACTGCTGATGAGAAAGGATTCCAAGCTGCTAAGTATATCGCCAATAAGGAGTGGGAAAAGAATGGTGTGGGTCGTCCTAAGAAGGATACCTCAGAGCATGATGCTAAGGTGGAGGCTCATATCAATAAAGAATTTGAAGACGATGTTAAGCGCTTGAGAACTCAGTTCGGAGACTAATATGGAAGATTGGCAGATTAGTGCTTATAAGCGCTTAGAGAAGATGCCACAAGATGCCAAGGATGTTAGGGAGAGAGCTCTAAGTGATTTGTACTTCTTTGCCAGCTTGGTCAATCCCGGCTACATGTACGGAGAAATTCACAAGGAGCTCTTCAGGTGGATGCAAGACTATAGCTTGTTTGGGCAAGGAGGCTCATTCACAGCCAACAAACTTATCATGCTTCCTCGTGCCCACCTTAAGTCTCATATGGTTGCTACGTGGTGTGCATGGATTGTCACCAGACATCCCGAGGTTACTATTCTCTACATCTCTGCAACAGCAGAACTAGCAGAGACTCAGCTATATGCTGTCAAGAATATCCTTGGTTCTACTAAATATCGAAGATACTTCCCCGAGTATATAAACCCCCAAGAGGGTAAGCGTGAGAAGTGGGCTACAACCAAGATGAGTGTAGACCATGTCAAGCGTAAAGAAGAGGCGGTTCGTGACGCTACTATTGCCACTGCTGGCCTAACCACTAACACTACAGGTTGGCATGCTGACATTGTTGTGGCCGATGACCTTGTTGTGCCTGAGAATGCGTACACCGAGGAAGGGCGAGAGAACGTCTCTAAGAAGGCTTCTCAGTTCACCTCTATCCGTAATGCTGGTGGCTTTACAATGGCTTGTGGTACTCGTTACCATCCTTCTGACATCTACGCTGTCTGGAAGAAGCAAGAGTATGATGTATACAACGAAGAGATGGAGGTCATTGACAAGCACCCCGTCTGGGAAGTTAAGGAGTTTGCTGTAGAGTCAGATGGTATATTCGTATGGCCTAGGCGGGTAAGACCGAAGGACAACAAGGCTTACGGGTTCAATCCCCCCACCCTCTCACGTATCAAGGCAGAGTATTCAGACAGGGTTCAGTTCTACGCCCAGTATTACAACGATCCTAATGACCCCTCTTCTCAGCGTATAACTTATGACAAGTTCCAGTACGCAGACAGAAAGTGGCTAAGGAGAGATGGTGGTACTTGGTACTTCAAGGATAAGAGGTTGAATGTCTACGCTGCTGTGGACTTTGCCTTTGCTCTCACTAAGAAAGCTGACTTCACGGCTATTGTGGTTATTGGTATTGACTCAGATAACAATATCTACGTCATGGATATTGATCGTTTTAAGTCGGACAAGACTATTGACTACTTCAAGCGTATTGCTCACCTTCACTCCAAGTGGCACTTCAAGAAGCTGAGGGCTGAGGTTACAGTAGCTCAGCAGGTTATTGTGAACGATATTAAAGACTTCATCAAGTCTGAGGGTATGAGTGTATCTGTTGATGAGTATCGTCCTAGTAAGCAAGAGGGTGCTAAAGAAGAACGTATTGCAGCAGCCCTTGAACACAGATATGACAACCTACAGATGTGGCACTTCGAAGGGGGCTATACCCCTGTGCTAGAGGAAGAGCTCATACAAGCTCGCCCAGCCCACGATGATGTTAAGGATGCCCTAGCCTCTGCTGTGGGTATTGCTATTCGTCCTAAGGGCCGTAAGGCAGCAGATGACGTATTCAATCCGTTTGATACCAAGGTTCCCACTCATTCTCGCTTCGGCGGAGTTAGTTTTAAGTAAAGGATAAATTATGGCCGGTAAGAAACCAGTAGTAGAGTTGCAGAGTGCGTTCGCACAAGATGACCCTGCTTCTTTCATTGCCCATACTTGGGATAAGTATAACATGCAACGGGGTGGCAAACTTGAAGAGTGGTTGGAACTACGTAACTATGTCTTCGCTACCGACACCTCGACCACTAGTAATTCCACCCTACCTTGGAAGAACTCAACAACTCTTCCTAAGCTTTGTCAGATTCGTGACAACCTGTATTCAAATTATCTGAGTGCCCTCTTTCCTAACGATTCATGGCTTCGTTGGGTAGGCTTCTCAAAAGAAGATTCAGTTAAACAGAAAGCACAAGCCATCCAGTCGTATATGGCTAGTAAGGCCAGAGAGTCTCACTTCCGTACAGAGATGGGCAAAGTCTTGTATGACTACATCGACTATGGCAATGCTTTCGCAACCGTAGACTTCGAGTCAACCTACAAGGAGATGCCTGATGGATCTCGTGTTACCTCTTATGTTGGCCCTCGCCTTTACCGTATCAGTCCTTTGGATATTGTCTTCAACCCCTTAGCCTCAAGCTTTGAGGACACCTTTAAGATTGTACGCTCTGTAAAGACCATAGGAGAGCTCAAGAGGATCGCTCAAGAGAACCCTGAGGAATCCTATTGGTTGGATGCTTTGGAGCGTAGAGAGAAGCTTAAGCGCCTTGGTGGAGGCTATTCCTACGAGGACTTCCAGAAGTCTGTAGGATATGCTGTCGATGGTTTTGGTTCTCTTAAGGAATACTATGAGTCAGACTACGTAGAGATTCTTACTTTCTACGGAGATTACCATGACCCGTCAACTGGTGAACTAACCACTAAGCAGAAGATTACTGTTGTTGATCGTGCTTGTACTGTACAGCAAGAAGACATTCCTAATTGGTTTGGGACAGCACCTATCTACCATGTAGGGTGGCGTTTCCGTCCAGACAATCTCTGGGCTATGGGTCCTCTTGATAACTTGGTGGGTATGCAATATCGTATTGACCACCTAGAGAACCTCAAAGCTGACGCTATGGACTTAACAGTTCATCCGCCCCTGAAGATTATTGGAGAGGTAGAAGAATTTGATTGGGGACCCAACACTCAGATTCATATTGATGAGGGTGGTGATGTGCAAGAGATGGGCCAGAATCTGAATGGTATTATCACTGCTAACAACGAGATTCAAATCCTTGAAGATCGTATGGAGGCATATGCTGGTGCTCCTAGGGAAGCTATGGGTATCCGCACACCCGGTGAGAAGACTGCATTCGAAGTACAGAGCCTTCAGAACGCCGCTGGAAGATTGTTCCAAGAGAAGATCACATCCTTTGAGATTGAACTTCTAGAGCGCTCTCTGAACGGTATGCTTGAGATTGCTCGTAGACAACTTGAGGGTTCTGATATTATTCGTGTTGCTGACCAAGACCTTGGTATTGACACCTTCCTCACCGTTACGAAAGAAGACATTACTGCGAATGGTAAGCTTCGTCCTATCGGAGCTAGACACTTCGCTAAACAGGCTCAAGACCTTCAGAATGTTGTAGGCATCTTCAACTCACCTATTGGTCAGATGATTGCTCCACATACTTCTGGTAAGGTTATGAGCCAGTTCGTAGAGGATGTTCTTGGCCTCTCTGGTTGGGATATGTTCAGACCTAACGTAGCTATCGCTGAGCAAGCAGAGACCCAAGGTCTTATGAACCAAGCAGGTGAGGACGTGGATACTGCTGCTAGTACTCCAGCAGAAGGGAGTTTCTAATGAAGCTAGGATGGATTCCGGGACGCATGGATGCTGACCGTAAGTCAGAGATTAGGCAGTCTTTTAAGGCTGCCCTAGTTATGCGTAAGCGCCTAATGGAAATACTTGAACGCAAGATGGAAGAGTCTTGGAACAAGTCTATGGGTGAAGCAGGTTTTGAAAGACCCAATTGGGCGCTAGAACAAGCTTACGCAAGAGGATATGAAGAGGCGCTCAAGGAAATAAAAAGTCTTCTTAAAGACTAGAAATTCAAAAAGTCGTATGCTTTTTTCTAAAAAATAGGTATATACTCATACAAGAGTAGATTATATGAAGAGTAGTGATTACGTAGGAATAGTAGTTACGTTAGTAACAGTCACTCTTCAATATATACTACTTCTAAATAATTTTAAGGAGAACTGAATGACCGACCAGTCTTCAGGTTCAGTATTTGATGAACCGGCTACCCAGCCACAAGAATCTACAACTGAGCAGACTCAAGAACAAGAGACTACTCAGACTACGCAGCAACCTAACGCTCAATCTGATAATCTGTGGGCAGACCAGCTTGCGTCTATCAAGAATGAGAGCGGTGAGTCAAAATATAAGGATGTTCCTACTGCGCTAGATGCTTTGAAACATTCGCAAGAGTATATCCCAGCTTTGAAGAGTGAGAATGAAACTCTCAAACAGGAAATTGAGCAACTTCGTCAAAAAGCACAGAGGGCAGAAGAATTGGAACAGACTATTGATCGACTCGGCCAGCAACAGGAACCCAAAGAGGAACAACAAACCTCACAGGGATTGACTGCTGAGCAACTACAGGATTTGCTGGAACAGAAACTTTCTGAGCGTGAGAAGGCACAAGCTGCCCAACAGAACTCTCAGCAAGTTGAACAGGCTATCCGTCAAGCCTATGGCGAGAAAGCTTCAGATGTTGTAGCCCAAAAAGCTAAGGAATACGGCATGACTGCTGAACAACTTGGTCAATGGGCAGCGAATAGCCCGAAAGCCGTTATGGCTTTGTTCGAGATTAAATCCTCCGCTCAAGGAGGGAAATCATCCCCTAGCTCAAGCGTTAATATCCCGCCTGTCACAACCAAAGATGAAGAAGAGCTTCCAAAACCTAAACGCTCTCTCCTTGGTGGTGCTTCTTCGAAAGATCAAGCCGAGTATATGGCTGCTTTGAAGAGACGGACTAATAAGCGCTTGGGCATCGAAGATTAAGGAAAATATAGATGCAACTTACTACTAATACCCGAGCTTTTATTGAAGCCGAACAGTATTCGGACTTCATCTTGGAGAACTTGCACGACGGTCTCCTGCCTGAATCCTTTTACCGAAATGTTTCTGACTTCGGTTCTGGCGATACCCTCCACATCAAGACCGTGGGTTCTGTGGCTATTCAAGAAGCCGCTGAAGATACCCCGCTGTTCTACTCTCCGATTGAAACCGGTGAAGTTACCCTTCAGATGACTGACTACATCGGCGATGCGTGGGCCGTGACTGATGACCTGCGTGAAGACGGTACCAACATCGACCTGCTGATGGCCCAGCGTGTTGCTGAGTCTACCCGTGCAATTCAAGAGAACTTCGAGACTCGTTTCCTTGAGGTGGCTAACGGAGGTCAGGTTGCTAATGACCCGAACGTCATCAATGGCTTTGCCCATCGTATTGCCTCTGCTGAGACCAACAACGTCTTCTCTCTGTCTCACCTGATTGCTATGCGTATTGCTTTCGATAAAGCTAACGTACCTGCTGAAGGTCGTGTCGGTATCGTTGATCCGGTCGCTGAAGCAACCCTTAACGGTCTCGTAACCATCTCCAATGATGTTACTCCGTTTGCTCAGAACATTATCGAAGACGGCATGGCTCGTGGTCAGCGCTTCATCATGTCTCTGTATGGCTTCGACATTCTGACCTCTAACCGTCTGCCCAAGGGTTCCTTCGGTGACGGCACTACTACTGTTGCTGATGGCGTAGCCAACATCTTCATGTGTGTGCAGGATGACCAGACTAAGCCGGTTATGGCTGCATGGCGTCGTATGCCTAAGTCAGAGGGTGAGCGTAACAAGGACCGTGCTCGTGATGAGTTCGTTGTCCGTGCTCGTTGGGGTATGGGTGTACAGCGTACTGACACCCTTGGTGTTATCATCACCTCAGCCTCTAACTACTAATAGGAGATTAACATGGCTTACGAAACTTCAGCCTTTGGCAACGCCAACGGTACTAACGTAACTAGCGATGTGAGCACTCATTTCGGTGCTCGTGAGATTGGAAACGCAGAAGGTGTCTACCCTGCTAAAGGTGTTGAGACCGAAGCTGCTATGAACTTTGATGGGGATACCATTGATCTTCCGGTCTATCTCCCTGCTGGTTCTTATGTCATCAATGTCGTTACCGACTTTGCAGAAGGCTCAGTGACCACCGCTACTGTTGGTGGAGACGATGTCTCTACTGCTGACGGTACTGAAGCAACTGCTGTTGGCCCGGTTGGTGGCGAACTCGTCATCGAAGGCCCGACTGCTGGTACTGTTCTGGTCTACTATCGCCACATCGCTTAATGGACGAACACCCCACGCCTCTCGACAGCACTAGTCCAACCAACTTAGGACCAAGACTGGAAGCGCACCTTGGGGTGTGTTTTAACACGACCCTCGCCTCTTAGCTTAGCTTACGTGAGGGTTCTTATATAAGGGCTGGGTCGGGAATTCCGGCTTCAGCCCTTTTTTATTGGATGGAGATAAATTATGGCTGTAGAGCACAGGAATATTCCTGAAGATGGGTTGCATGAACCCAAGGGGATAAGCAATGCTGCTGTCCACAGGGTTTATACAGCGGATGGTGCAGGTAGTGGTAACTGGTCTCTAGTAGATGCTGATAGCATGCAGGGTATTATTAGCAACACTACTAACAGCGGAGAATATTTAAAGACAGACGGGTCTGGTGGGGTACAGTCTTCAGCATCAGTTCCTTGGGGAGAGGTAACCAATATCCCAACGGAATTCTCGCCAGTACCGGATGAAGTTATAACTATAGTCGCTAGTAAAGCTGAGATTGCTGCTCTAACAGAGATTGCGGACCCAACCACAGCAACAGCAGAAGATGTTGCAAACAAAGTTAACGCAGTTATCCAAGCTCTCCAAGCGGGGGTTTAATATGAAAGCTACTCTCCTAGAGATTTGTCAAGAAATCCTTTCAGACATGGATAGTGACGAAGTCAACTCCATCTCCGACACTATTGAGTCTGAACAAGTAGCCACTATTGTACGCTCTACTTTCTTCTCGATGATGGCTAATAGAGACTGGCCTCATCTGAAGAAGGCTATCCAGATTAATCCTTTTAGTGATACAACCTACCCTACTCATATGAAGGTCCAAGACTCTATCAAGCGTCTTATCTTCCTCAACTACAACTGCGCCAAGGTAGGAGAGTCCCGTAAGTTCTACCAAGAAATGAAGTGGAGGGAGCCTGAAGACTTCCTGAAGCTTACTAACGCTCAGAACACAGACCAGAATGTGGTTGATATAATCATCGACCCAAGTGGTATTGAGTTGATGATCCGTAACGATAGGAACCCTACCTACTTCACTTCATTCGATGACGAGGTTCTTGTATTCAATGCTTACAACAAAGAGCTTGAAGACACTCTCCAAAATAGCAAAGTCCAAGCACAAGCCTATGTCACACCGGGTTGGTCACACACTGATACACACGTACCGGACCTGCCTGAAGAGGCTTTCCCTGCCCTTGTAGAAGAGGCTAAGAGCAGGTGTATGTTCCGTCTTAAACAGATGGAAGATGTCAAGGCAGAGCAAGAATCTCGCAGACAACAACGTTGGCTTGCTCAGAACAGTTGGCGGGTGAAGGGTGGTATCCGCTATCCCAATTATGGGAGAGGAACAGCCAAATATCGTAGGGACCCAACATTTGAAAGGAATGATTAAGCATGGAATATCGGGGATATAAGATTGAAGGTGATGGCACATTCGGGATGAAGCTCATCAAACCTCTTGGCCGAGGAACAGTGCCTAAACCCTTGAGGGGACAGTACACAGGCTATAGGGAAGCTAAAGAAGCTATTGACTCCTATGAGTCTACTAAAGTGAAGGGGCAGAAAAATGGCGAGGCAAAAACAACCGATTGAGGTTAATACGTTCGTACGCGGACTTATTACTGAAGCCAGCCCTTTGACCTTTCCCGACAATGCCTCTCTTGACGAAGATAATTTTGTGCTCAAGAGGGATGGTAGTCGGGAACGTCGCTTGGGCATCAACTATGAAACAGGCTTCCAGAAGATTAATACTGGAATCAACAACATTGAGTCTGGGGAACTAGCTCTTTCTACGTTTACTTGGAAGAATGCTGGGGGACTTGCTTCTAAGAACATAGTGGTGGTTCAGATTGGTCAGCGTCTAGACTTTTTTGATGTGGATATAAGCCCCCTTTCATCCGGGAGAATTCATACTGAAATTTTCTCTGATGCTGATGAAGAACAAATCTTCTCATATACAGTTGTAGATGGTATTCTTGTTGTTGTCACAGGCCAGAAGCTTGTACAAGTGCTTGAGTATGATAACGGAAATATTACCCTAAGCAGCAAGATTATCAAAATCAGAGACCAGTTTGGAGTAGAAGATAGTTTCTCTGGAAGCGATCTAACTGAGGGGGTTGAGGTTACTCTTCGCCCGACATCTCTTAGTCAAGCGCACAGATATAATCTTCGTAACCAAACTTGGGGTCTCCCCAGAGAGAGGGACGGGGGCAGCAGGGATATTATTGACCCCATCTCAAGATTCAACACGGTTGTTGGGAAGTTCCCGTCTAATGCTGATAATGTGAACTATGCGCTCTACCCCAATGCTAATGATGGGGATAACAGGACTGGCGATCAGTTCTACCCGGAAGATTTGAAAAGCAACCCTCCGGGAACTTTCTTAGCTCCACAAGGGTTCTTCATCATAGACGCTCTTGAGCGAGGCAATAGCCGCATTTTAGAGGCTGCTCAGCTTTACTCTCAGAATCCAGAACTTGCCTACGCTATCAATGATCTCCCCACCGACAAGACACCCGGAGGCGCCACTTGTGTGTCTGAATACGCAGGAAGGGTTTGGTATGGAGGATTCTCTGGTCAAATAATTGATGGGGATAACAGAAGCCCTAAGCTCTCTTCCTATGTATTCTATAGTCAGTTAGTACAAAGTCCTTCAAATATTGGCGCTTGTTATCAGGAAGGCGACCCTACCTCTAAAGAGGCTCCCGACCTTGTTGATACCGATGGGGGATACATTCGGGTAGATGGTGCTTACAACATCCAAAGGTTGGTTAACGTAGGTTCAGGTCTAATTGTTCTGGCAGAGAACGGAACATGGATGATTACAGGTGGGAGTGACTACGGATTCACTGCTACTAACAACATGCGTCGTAAGCTGTCTGAGTATGGTGCTGACTCGCCGGGTTCTGTTGTTGTTGTAGATAACACTATCCTTTTTTGGGCAGATGACGCCATCTATCAAATCTCCCCTGATCAGTTTGGAGACTATCAAGCTAAGAATCTCACTCAAACCACTATTCAAACCTTCTATGATAGTATTGATCCTATAGACAAGCTCTATGCACAAGGTTCTTACGACAGCTATGATAGAAAGGTTAGGTGGGTTTACCAGAATAGGCTGCAAACACAAGAGCCTAGTAGGGAACTTATCCTTGACCTAACTCTTGGAGCCTTCTACACCTCAACTATTGGTCAAGTGGGATCGTCCTCCTACCCTAAGGTGGCGTCCCCTGTAGAAATCTCCCCTTACAGATTAACTTCTTTGCAGAACTCTGTTGTATACGAAGGCGATGAAGTAGTCTACAAGGGGGAGCTTGTCACACAAGAGCAGCCTCTTAGGGGTCAGGGTACAAAAGAGATTGCTTACCTCACTGTGACAGACCTAGCTCCCTTGCAATATACCTTTTCTCTGTATAGGGATTTGGAGTTCAAAGACTGGGTGTCAGAAGACGGGGTGGGTGTTGATGCTGAAGCCTACTTGGTTACAGGGTATTTATCTGGTGGAGACTTCTTGAGAAGCAAGCAGGTTCCTTATATTATGTTCCACCTCACAAGGACTGAGGATGGGTTTATGGATGATGGAACTGGTAACTTGTTCCCCACTAATCAATCTTCTTGTAAGGTCCAAGCTCAATGGGAGTGGACTAACTCGGCTAATAGTAATCGGTGGGGTAAGGAGTTTGAGGCATATAGATATAGACGCCTCTACAGCCCATCCGGCCCGGCAGATGAGTTTGACAACGGGCACGAGGTTATTTCCACCAAGAATAAACTGAGAGGGCATGGGAAAGTCTTGTCTTTGAAGATGAAGACAGCCCCCGAGAAGGATTGTAAACTTCTAGGGTGGTCTATGCTCGTAGGGGTGACAGCCAATGTCTAACCACAGGGTACTCTATAAAGATGAGAACTTTAATGCAGTGCTGGAAGAGAAAGATTCAATTCTCTTCCTTCATTGCGAGGTTGACAATTTCTCTAAATCTGTATTTAAGCAGATGCAGGTGGTGTTAGAAGAAATAAAAGTTGCTTGCTTGTCTTACGGGTGGGAAGAATTATTTTCCTACACACCCAACCCCAAGTTTGGTAAGATGTTGGGTGGTGAGAAAATAGATGAATTTGAATATATGAATAAACACTATGAGGTGTTGAGATGGGAATTGTAGCTGCTGCTGCTCTCGCTGTTACAGCGGTGAGCGCATATAGACAATATCAATCTGCACAAGATGCTGCTGATGCTAGGGAAGAGGCCCAAGATATTAGTACAGCGCAGGGTACTAATAGACAGAATCAACAGCGTAGACAGCAAATTCGAGAAGAACGTATCCGTAGGGCGCGTATCCTCCAAGCTAGTCAAAACACAGGGGTTTCTGGTAGCTCTTCTCAATTAGGTGCTCTAGGCTCTCTTGGGACTCAGACAGCAGGCAACTTAGCCTTCATGTCTAGCGACACTAGAGCAGCTAGGGGTGTCGGACAAGCTAACCAACAGGCTCTGGATGCTAATACAAGAGGTTCTTTGTGGCAGGGTGTTGGTCAGCTTAGTGGCAGTGTCTTCAGAGCATCTGGGGGCTTCGGTGCCTTCCAACAGACTCCCTCTGACTCTGTGGGCACAGGACAACCTACAAACCTTATGGATGGGACCTTTACTTACTAAGGAATTTATATGGCTAGCCTTGACAAATTTACAGACACATCTGCTGCTTCTCTGGATGCCTTCCAGATTGAGGCTCCGATAGTACCAATCAATAATGAGAAGTCAAATAAAAACCTAGCGGCTTACACAGCAGCCTTGTCTGGCAATCCTGATTCAGTTGAGGCTATCTATCTCCAGACCGCTAGTGAACAAGATCAAACAGGTTCTTCTCAGACTTTTGAGCAAGTAAAGAAGAGAGCTAACGAGCAAGGTCTTACTAAGAATAGACAAGCTCTTATCAATGTCCTTACTGATCCCTCAATCACTGATGAACAGAAGAGATCAGCAGCCACTGCTGTACTTGATCAGACGAATGAGATGTATAACATTCGTAATGCTGTCTCTGAGGGAGCTCTTATTGATGATAGTGAAGACGAGACAGTAGAAGCTGAGTATCAGCGTGTCTCTCTTGCTAGCGCTATTGATGGGGTTAACCGAGAGAAGAAGAGAAGACAAGCTCTTCTTAACTCTGAGCTTGCTAAGTCTGATCCTTCTATCCTTAAGCAGGGCGTATACCTTGCTGAGATTCTACTTCCTTTTGCTGAAGCTGAGAACGTAGGCGCTGTCCTTAACAAAGCCAAGGGTGGGGATAAGGCTGCTCAGATTAAAGCTATTGCTCTTATGGGTGAGGGGAAGAAAGATTTGAGAGAGATTCTGTTCTCCCTCCCCCCTTCAGAGCGTGGAGCAGTAACTGAGCGTATCATTGACGCTATCAACTCATCTCCGGGTGTGGTGTTGACAGACGGTAATGATTATGCTCGTGCTGACCTACTTAAGACTGCTTTGGAACAGGGACATTACTCAGATGTACAACAGTGGGTAGACAATGCTGTTAGTCTCTTGGACATGACTGCGCTTGGTGGTGTTATCGGGAGAGGCATCAAAGCTTTGAGGGGTGCTAGAAGGGCTGAAGAAGCCGCTCAGGCAGGAAGAACAGATGGGATGGAAGGGGAGTTCATCCCCGGTGGAGAACGTGGCTCACAGCCCCCCTCTGGGGCTCCTCAGGTAGACTCTACTATTGAGGGCGAGGTAGTAGGTAGAAAGATTGATGCTGGACAACTCTCTCAAGAGAAAGCCAGCAAGGATTATGTACGCTCTGATGTACAACCTGTGTCTCTTGCTCAGAACTACAAAGATACTAATCCCTCTAAAGCTCGTGCAGCTAACAAAGCAGCAGCAGAGAGTGATGAGGTGGCAGAAGCTCTTTACGGTACTAACCGCACAGAAGCAGTGGCTGGTGACGAACTCCCTGAAATTGCTAAGACAGATGGCTCAGTTAATGCTAAGCCTTCTATGCCCAATCAGGGTCGCAGGAATACTCCACCTCCGCGTCCTAGGGTTATGGACTTCGCTGATAAGAATGGAGCTATCTACCTTACTGACGCAGAGAAAGCTTCAGCAGCCACCCGAGTAGTTAACGACTTCAACAATGCTGTTGGTCTTACTACACGTAAGGAAATGAATGCTCCCCGTGGTAATGAGATTAGTGGGGGTATCGATGTAGAAGTAACCTATGGGCCTAGGGATATGGGTTGGTCTTCTGGTCAAGATGCTGTGGATATGGTTAAGTGGAGTATGCGTCATTACGGGGTTAAGGACTCAGACCTCACCCTTATGCAGCGTGTAGGTAGTGAGTACAAGCCTGTTAAGGTTTCAGAAGCGCAAGAGGGCGGGGACTATCTAGTTAAAGTTAAGTACCCGTACAAGCTTAGTTCTTCTGATGTAGAGGACTGGGCAGACCTAGACGTATTTAATAACTTCTTTGATCGTATTCCTCACATGAGTGGAGCTAGTGGTGGTAGCTTTCAGCGTCATATTGTTGATGCTCATTCTATGCTACACCCGAACATTACTCTTGGTGCTAACGTAGCTGTAGATAAGGCTGCTGCTCTTGAAAAGATTCTGCTTGAACAGACTCAAGAGTTTGCTAAGCCCTATGGCAAGCTCAAGAAAGGTCGTCAACAAATCCTTGAGCAGAAGATTAAGCAGATGAACTATGAAGGGAAGTTTCCTTCTAAAGCTGAGATGCGTGCTGAGGGGATGACTGATGAGGAAATTAATATCCTCCGTGCTTGGAGAGATACTTGGGACACTATGTACTGGTTGGAGAACACAGACCTAGTTAAGTCTCTTCGTAACAGGGGGTATGGAGTAGTTGAAGATAGCGCTACTGACACTCGTTTGTTTGCTAAGAGTATGAGCAGGCAACAGGCAGGCTCTCATAAGAGAGTGTACGATTTGAATACAGGCCAGATGCGTAACCTTGATGAGGCTGAACTCAAGGCTCTGTATGAAAGTGGTGGGAGTGTTGTCAGGATGAGACAGCCTATGAGGGTTGGAGACGAAGCAGCCGAGTTCACAACTGTTTCTAATCGTCCTGATGGTTCTTACCTTCGTGGGCTGAGAGACGACGATACTGTTCTTAATTATCGTGAAGGTTACTACTCAGTCTACTATACTGATCCTCACTTCATTGTGAAGATTGAGAAGAATGCTGCTGGCGATGAACTCTACCGTAGAGCAGTTGCTACAGCAGGTACTCGTAAGGAAGCAGACCTCATGAGTAGACGTATGGCTGCCACAGATGGGGGCACATACGAAGTGAGGGGAGATGTTAAGAAGATTAGAGGCGACAGTGATCAGAACTGGGAACTACAGATGGCCTCAGGTCGCACAGCACAGAGAGTTCGTGGTGAGCGCTTAGAAGATGCTTCTTCTCCCATTACTGATCCTTCTCACAACAACATCATGGGTCCAGTAGACAGCTTGATTACCTCTGCTCGTAGCGTGTCTGCTCGTGTACCTATGAGAGACTATCTCGAGGCAACTAAGCAGAGAGCTATTGAGAAATATGGGGAGTTCTTCCCGAAGAATAAGTATGGACAGCCTGTCTTCCCCGACTCTTCTGGCGCTGTAACTTCTCCGGGTAAAGAGTTCTCTAGGAAGGTAGCAGATGCTCGTACAACTGTTGAGTACATTAAGTATCTAGAAGATGGTTACATCAACTCAATGGATGAGGGTATTAAGAGCGTCTTCAGCGCTATAGCAGATATTGCTGGTGCCAGAGGTATCTCTTCAGCAGAGAGGGTCGCAAGGGCTGGTTCAGAGATGAGAGGGCCCACTTCTGTAGGTCGTAATACTGCTTTTACTCTATACCTTGCTCTTAACCCTGCTAGGCAGATTATAATTCAGGCTCATCAGTCTGTGCAGTTGTTTGCCATTGCTCCTAAGTATGTGTCTACTAGGCTGGCTACTGATCTAGCAGCTTTGTTGCAGATGAAGGTTGGTGGTGAAGCTTGGGATTTGACAGCCAGAGCTACAGGACGTAGTAAAGAAGAGTTGAAGGATATGTGGCAAGCTTTCCAAGAGTCAGGACTATCTGCTTCAATTGATAAGCAGAACCTAGTCCGTGGTAGCTTGACAGAGTTGGCTGAGAACTCTCGTATTGCTGGAAGGAAGAACCCTATTGCTAGAGGTGTTGCTGTGTCTCGTAAGGCAGGGTTCGATACTGGTGAGGAAATCAACATGATGACCTCATGGCTTACTCATTACAATATGGCTGTTGCTAAGAAAGGTAAGAAGCTTGATCAGAGAGAGTTGGATGAGGTTACTGCTAGAGCTCGTGACTTCACCTACAATATGAACCGTGCTGGGGACATGCCTTACAACGAGAACTTCTTGGGGCTGGTATTCCAGTTCATGCAGGTCCCGCATAAAGCTATGTTGCAGATGCTGACCAATCGTAACTTAACCAAGACTCAGAAGTTTAAGTTGGCCACATTCAATGCCCTAGCTTATGGGGCACCTCCTGCGTCTGCTCTTTACCTGCTCCTCGAGCAAATCCTACCCGAAGATGGTGAGCTTCGTAGCGTGATTACTCAGGGTCTCGAAGGCTATATCTTCAACAAGGGGATGTCTCTTAGCTACGGGAAAGATGTGCAGGTAGACTTTAGTGGGCTAGCAGCTACAGACACTGCTGGTCTCTTTAAGTTCATTTCTAGCCTAGCTACTACTAATGCTGGTGAGATTGCTGCTGCAACCCCCGCTGGTGGTCTGTTGTTTGGTGGGAATGCTCGTCTTACTAACGTAGCGAAGGAAGCTTCTAGATTCTTCCACTTCACAGAAGACCCCGACCTCGACCCACCTACAGCATCTGAGCTTATAGAGGAGGTAGCTAAGCTTTCATCTGGCTACTCTAACTACTACAAGGCTCGTCAGGCAATGGAGTACGCTAAGAGGTACAATGCCTACGGTGGTGTTACAGACTCAACTGTAAACACTCCTGAAGCTGTTTGGAGGATCTTTGGCTTTGGTACTATTGACGAAAGGAATCGTTATTATGTCACAGGAAAAATGTATGAAAGTCGGAAAGAGTTCAAGTCTGATGTTCAGGCATGGTACAAAGAGCTGAAGCGTAGCTTGACCAAGGAAGGTGTTAAGCCAGAAGAGCTTGAGTGGAGTATGCGTGTTAACAACTCAATGATGGCTGCCTTCAAGGATAGTCCTAAGGCCAGAGAGATTGTTCTCCAACAGATGAAGTATGATGTTGAGAATGGGGATGTCAGTCTCTTTGATTCTATCAGACGCTCTATTGGTATCATGGACCGCAAGGAGCTAGAGGGTGTTATCAATGAGGCTCCTATGCCCGAAGAGAAGAAGCAGAAGCTTAGGGATACTCTCAACTACATCGACAGTTATAAGGACGAATAAATATGGCCGACTTTACATTGGCACAAATTGGGGGGCCTCAGGGCTCCCCTGTTCAAGCCCAGAGAGGTGTTCAAGAACCCTCTGCTGCTGCTACAACTGCTAGCCTCTTCTCAGGCTTGATTAATTCTTTTGCTCAGTCTCAGCCTAGCGCTGCTCAAGAAGCGCAGGCTCAGCGTCAGCAGCAGGTAAGTGTTGTAGGTTCTAGATTTGCTACTCAACAGCTTCAGATTGCTGATGCTGTAGACCAAGGGGGCCTTAGTTCACAGGAAGCTCGTATGCGTATGCGTGCCAACTACGCTTCTGCTGTGGCTAACAACCCCGAACTGGTTGATGAAATTACAAAGATTCACAAGGATATGATTGGCACCAAAGGACTTGGTGCTGTAGCAGCCGAGGGTACACAGAAGGAACAAGCCTTCAATGCTGCTATGACGCAGGCTACTAAGGATGGGTGGGTCACTTCTAGTATGAGCCAACAGCAGGCTGCTGAGGCTACAGCTAACTGGCAAGAGTTCAATAGAGCTCAACAGCAGATTGATGCTGCTCAGAACCAGATTGCTCTACAGCGTGCTAACATTGGTCTCAAGTCTGACAGGGTTGGTTTGTCTACTGCCCAGATTAATAACCAGAATGCTCAGATTACTCTTGCTCAGAAGAAAGCAGAGATTAAATCTCAGCAAGCACTGGGGACTATGGGGGATGCTTACCTTCCTAAGTTTAGATCAGAGAGTCAACGGATTCTAGAGCAGGTCGAGACAGGCCAACTAGACCAGAAGGAGGCTCTTGATCTCCTAGATGGGCAATGGACCAGCCTACAAGGTATAACCGCTCAGGTGGGCTCTGAGGCAGGCTCAGGCTATGTCCAGAACCTGCTCTCTCCTATGCAGTCTGTCTACGAGAATACTCGTAAGCGTATCTTGGGTGAAGTGGATAAGGAAGTGTATGACGCTCAAGTGAATAATGCTGTAGCTAGGCAGTCAGCTATGCTCACAGGTGATCCTAAGATTGCCCAGATTGTAGCTACTAGCAAGCTCCTTCCTAATGTCACTTCTATTCAGAACTATGCTATTGACACGGTTGTGTCTAATATGCTAAGTAAGAATAGTAAGGATACAGGACCTGCTGCTAACTTGGTTGACCCTGAGGACGATAGACAATCTACCGACTACTTGAACATCTTGAAGAGTAATTTGAGGGGGGTTAATTCAGGAGGGGAGTTGGTAGGGGGGAAGGACGCAGAGAGAGAAGTAACTACCAACCTCAACAATGTGTTGAAAGGTATCTCTGCTTATTCAGGTGCTGTAGAAAGCCCTGAACAATATAACAAGTTGGTTGACTTTATTGCGTCTCCTGATTTCGGAGACTATGCGGCTGGTGGGGGTGTTAAACTTAATAGTGAAGCAGCTTCTAACGCTAAAGAAGTTCTACAACAACAATACGAAATGGCTGTGCTTCCTCTCATTGAAGAAGAGTGGAAGAACTCGAAGGTAACAACCTCTGTGCTTCCTACTTCTGGTGTGCTAGGTACTACCGGAACTGAAACTCAAGCAACTTCTCTTATTCAGCCGGTTTGGTCTGGCACAGGTGTATCCTTTGTGGCAAATGATAGAAGTAATACACGAGTTAACGCTAAGGTTACGAACCTTAACAAGAGTGTTGCTCCTGTCTTGAACCGTCTCATCCGCATGGGTGCTCACCTCCAAGGTACTAAAGATTACAAACAGATTTATGAGGCGAACTATGCAGGACTCTTTGGAGAGGACGAATCCGACAATGAATCTAACTGATAAAATCATCGCTGCTGTAGCGGTGTTAACCCTAGCTGGGGGTATAGCGATTAGTTATTCTACCAGTCAATCTAAACTTAATGAGAATGAACAAGCTATAAGTGCTATATGGACAAGTCTTGGGGATATGAAGGGAACCAATGAACGACTGACTAGGATGGAAGAGAAGATTAATCAACTCACGAAGTCCAATGAAAGAACGTTAGAGGTCTTTGAGAAACTAGCTAATAGCGTAGATAGACTATCAGTTAGTGTAGGCAGGTTAGATGAAAGGACTAAAGCTTTGGAAGGTCAGTAGATAAAAGAAAAGGGAGCCTAGCAATTAAGCTAGAGCTCCCTATTTTTATGTCTTACCAGTGGATCGTAATAAACCCATTCTTGGAGGTGAAGGAGTATCCATTCTCTTCCAACCTCTCTAGGGTTCTGGCGTTAACACTATAGCCAATAGTTACAGAGAACTCTCCGCTAGAGATAGCCTCCTTTATGTGGTCTCCTACTCTTTGTTCTGTAATGGTATCCTCTACCTCCCTGTTAAGTTCTGATTGTTCTCTAGCTTCATTAGCTGTCATGAAGGATTTAGGCATGGCACGCAAGACATTCTCCTTTAGATGCTTTAACACCTGCTTGACCTCTCTGGTAGTAGAGTGTAGGAAGGTTCTCATCTTCAATGAACTCTCTCATGATTTGAGAGATGTATTGTTCCTCTTCCTCCGCAGCAAAGAACAGATTAAGGCTCTGCGTCTGGCATAGTTGTGTTTGTCGTACAGAAGCCAAGCGGAGAATAGCAGCTTGGTCAATTTCAAATGCTGTCTTGAATACAAGCTTTTCCTCATCAGAGAGCCAACCGACATGCTGCACTGATCCGTAGTTGTCTCGGATGTCTTGGATTGTTTCACCAGAGTAGACACCTCTCTCTTTCATCAGGTTAAGAAGAACAGGGTTAATACGACTAACACCACCACCTGCTGTAGTTTGTGTGTAGACGTTCATAACCACAGGCTCAATCCCTTGACTTAGTCCCCCACACAAGAGACTGGTTGACATCGTCGGGGCAATGGCTGTACGGTGCGTATTCCTTACCCCGTACCCTACACACCACTCAGGCTCTCCAAGCTCTTGTGCGAGCTCCTGAGAGGCTTTGAGGGCATCTTTACCTATCTTCCTAAACATCTGGTTGTTAATGTTGTGCGCTTCAAAGGATTCGAAGGGAATCATATGCTCTTGTAGATAGGAGTGGAAGCCTAGAACACCAAGACCAAGAGCCCTGCCCTTGCGGGTAAACTCTACAGCCTTATCAAGGCCCTTCACCTTACTCCCTTTTTGGATGAAGTCTTCACATACGCAATCAAGGAACCGTGTAGCAACCTCAACAGCATCTGTGTCCTTCCATTCATCCCAGTAGTAAAGGTTCATAGAGGACAAGACACAAGTAAAGGTTAGTTCCTCTGACGAATGGAGAAGAATCTCTGTACAGAGGTTAGAGGCTTTAACATCAAGACCCAAGTCCTTGTACATCTGAGGACGATTCTCGTCTACTGTCCACTTCTTGAACACATATCCCTTACCAGTTACAGCCCTTACCTTCATCATCCTCTGGTAGCGCTTAACTGCGTCCTCATCTCCCTTGTCTAGTCTCTTCTTAAACTCCTTACTCCACACCCAACCAATATTTACATCGTCTGGGTAGTGGAAGAGGTAGTCTGCAACTTCGTAGAAGTCTTTTCCATCAATTGGATAGTATCCTGCCCAAGCACCTCTTCTGTTGTTTCCTTGGGTGATATCTCGGCTAAGCTGAACATAATCTTTGAGGACAGGTAGGACACCGCTTGCCTTACCACCGGATGAGATCTTGCTTCCTCTAGGTCGTATGTCTCCAAAGTATGAAGATGTTCCAAATCCGTTTTGAGTGAGGACAGCAGTTTCAACTTGTCCGTAGTAGAACTCATGGACACTGTCTCCTACATAGTTACCGGAGCAGCTAACAACCATTCCTTTGTCAGTGCCCATGTTAGAAAGGACAGGAGTAGCTGGACTGAGCCAGCCCTTCCACATTACGTCGAAGAATCTCTCAGCCCAGTAGTTAGGGTCGTTAGTGTATTGTGCAGCTGTGTACGCTACATTTGAATAACGCTCAAAGGGAGTCTCTCCTTCTTCTAGATACTTACTCTTAAGTAGTTGATACCCCCCTGTTGTATACCATTTAGGAAGAAGCCCCCCTTCCTGAAGCTCCTTCCTCTCTTTACTAAGTTCTTCGTATTCGTTAGTAAACTCTTCCACTATTACTCCTTACCATGTGAAGTTGGATTCTGTCCAGTCTCTGTTGTACTCTCGACCTTGGTTGTTGAACATGTCATTGAACTGGTAGTCGTTGATGTCGGAGTAAAACCAAGACGAAATCGGATTATAAGAAGGATTAAACACAGGCTGTATGCCGAGGTTGGCAAGGCACAGATCAAGACGAGACTGGACAAAGTTCTCCATCTGTGTCTGGGTAATGCCCTTAATCTTCCCATGCTCGAAGATCATCTCAATGATACGACATTCATGCTCGTATACAGTCATGGCTGTTTGGATAAGCTGGTCCTGTACCCCCCGTAGTTCACTCTGGGTGATAGCATTAGCCCTAATCATCTCATCTTGTAGAGTACGGTAGGCAGCAGCACCAGCCTCTGAGTGAAGATTCTCATCATTCACTGACATGTTGATACCAGACACAACATTCTTGATGAGATTCTTACCACCTGAGTTGAAGTGTTTCAAGAAAGCAAAGTTGGAGTAGAGGATTGCACCCTCTGTCATAGAGAAAGCGCCCACAGATAACAGAGGATGCTTGCTTCCAACAATTCCATCCAGAAAATCAACCCTACTGGCGAGCACAGGATCATCCTTGTACGCAAGGTAATGCTCTTCCGTATTGAGCATAAGTGCTTCGTCAACTTTGTTGTAGAAAGGTGCATGTACATTCAACTCCACATAGCCAAAGCAACTACCCATACGTACTAGGTCAGGACGAGGAAAGAACTTCTGGAAAGCCCCTGTCCAATACTCCTGACCAACAATCAGTTCATACTTAGTGAATAGTTTGAGAACGGTTTTAACCCCGTGCGCTTCCGCCGGGGTCATGTTAACCATAAGGTCTTGCACATCCTTACTCACTTCAAACTCTTCAGGATTCCACAAGACCTTACGTTGTTTAAGTTCGTAGTCTAGCGCCCATTGATAATCGAAGGTGTACGCTTCCTTCGGTGTGAGCATTTGGACCTTATTCTTCTTCAACCTTTGCCTCCATTTTCTCTTCTGCTTTCTGTAGACGCTCTACAACCTCATCCCCGTCCATATAGAACTCTCGACCATTGAGGATAGACTTAATCTCTTTCTTAGAGAAGAACGGACCAAGGATTCCCTTCATAACTTTCTTAGTACGGATATGGTGAGAGTCAGCAGCAGCTAGATTGTCATTAGGTTTACCAATATGACCACTCATACCATTATGTACAAGGAACTGTGAGTAGTCAGCAACCATGAATCCATGGCAAGAGAAGAAGATCATAGCTGCTGCACTAGCTACCTCTCCCTCAGCTACACCGATAACAGCACAAGGTGCTGACTTAATAGCCCCAATAATCTGAGTCATAGTGGAGACATACCCACCGGGGGAGTTGATATGTAGGTAGACAATATCTTCAGGCCCAGCAGTACGAAGCACCGTGAAGAAGTCGTAAAAGGGCTCAGCTTCCTCAATAGCGAAGTCTAGGTAGAAGTGGTGTTCCAACCCAAGGGGTTGAGCTACGTGGTGCATACCGTCAATAATTTTATCTTCAGCCATCAATCTTCTCCCAGTCTTCAAAACCTTTCAACCAAGTCTTACATTGTCCGCTTCGTACACAGTCATCAAGTGTGAAGTGAATTGTATGACAAGGCATATCTAGAGTCTCAACCATCTTAACCAGTTTAGCTAGACCACTGTTGTGGAACTTAGGGCTGGTCTGAGCTACGTCTCCACAGAGCACAACCTTACTGTATCTCCCTGTGCGGGTTAGGAATACTCTAAGCTGCTCGAAGGACATGTTCTGACACTCATCCACAATCACTAGAGAATCATGAAAGGTCAACCCTTGAATCATCTCTAGCGGATAGTAGTAGAGACGAGGATATTTACCCCCCTCCCAAGAAGTAAGCTGTCCCTTGCTTACCCCTAGCTCTTGGAAGTTCTGCTCAATAGGACGAATCCATGGCTCCATCTTCTCCCTTTCTGTTCCGGGGAGGAACCCATTTTTATCTGCAAAGCTCACATTAGGTCGAGTAATAACACATTTCTTACGTGGATCTTCCACCCACTCAATAGCTCTTTCAACTGCTCCGTAAGTCTTCCCTGTTCCAGCACTTCCGTAGGCAATAACCGGGAGCAAGTCCCGGTCTCGAAGCGCATTGTAGTACAGATCATGAGCTTTAGTCATTAAATATTCCTTAGGTCTTGAACAAACACCCCTTCCTTATGAGAGAGGCTCACCATCATATCAGTCCCCTTACCTCCGGGGAAGGCTACCACCCTATCGGGGTTAAAGGTCAACATCTCTACATTCCTTTTGTACCCCGCTGACTTCCCATATTTGTCCCACTTAGCTGGGACAAGGATCAAGTTCACTTTATTAAGGATAGCCCAATCTTTAGCAAAAGTATCGGCTCCCCTTGCTGCTCCTGAGATCACGCAGGTAGGTTGTAACTCGTCTAGCTCTCGATAGACAGCACCCCTGTCTTTATAATCTCTCCCTCCGCACACTAGAACTATCATACAGCGTTCACCATCCCAATTTAGAAGCTTCTTCTTGGATTTTTGATTCTGCTTTTTTCCTAAGGATCTCTTTTTTCCAATCCTCTTTTGTAAAAGGAATCTCCACTAAAGGGAGCCCGCAACATATCCCCAACTCAAAACTTTCATTGGAGAAATCATCTCCGCACTTTTGACAGGTAGTTTTAGTCTTCATACAGCATTCACCGTAAGTTGGTTACGCTCAAAGTGACCCCCATTGGTCTGCCATAGCGTTTGCTATTCCTTGGAAAGTTTTACTTCTCGCCGCCCTCCTTGCCTCCCCTTTTAACCTAGAGGTCTCCCAATACCACTTAGAGAATCTTTTCCCGGAAGAGGTGGTGACATATTCAACGTCAACCAAGGATGTGGGGGCAAGATTGGGCAGGTTTTTTAACCATAGGCATGTCTTTTTAGATGCACTGTCCCCAAACCAAAAGGGTTGTATAATTTGAGACGGTTTCTTTATTTCAGAAGAAATTGCCCCTACGGGGTTTTCTAAAGCTATCTTGGGTATGGGGGCGTTTAAAAGGCAGTTAACAAAAACTAATGCCTCTTCTCTGTCCTTCCACCGTTGCTCGTTTTTACTCCCATCTTTGTTATATAACCACCTAGCCCCCGTTGTGGTTAAATAAGTGCAGGGTGGATGTGCTATCATCAGGTCCCAGCCCTCGTTTAGAATCCCTAAAACATCTCCTTGAATGTGCCACTCGGGTTTTCCCCCCGAGGGGGGTTTAATATCTGAAGAAAAAGCCTCGTGACCCCTCTCCCGGAATGCCTTACACACCGCCTGGCTTTCTTCGCACGCGATTAATACCCTCATACCGCATTCACCGTCAGACTATTACGCTTATCCTTCGGATATTGGGTAAATCGAGTACGCCCCCAACCACCACATCCTTGACATTGATACTTGTGATACTTACCTACGTTAGTATAAGCATAACCTCGGAACTGTACATGGTCTCCACCACATTTCGGACATACCACCTTATCCTTCTCAGCGAGTACAGCAAGGTTGGGATGGTTAGTCATCCAAGGGCGTAGCTTAAAGTACACCTGCTCAAGTGTTTCTACGTCTTGAATGTTATACTTCTTCATCTCCCGCCAAGCAGCAGGGTTTCCTTTGATACATTCACTCCACAACTCAAAGCCGGGAAACTCCTTATGCTCTTCCTTCTCTTCTACTCCTAAGTAGTCTGCTAGGTAGGCCAAACTGTTCCTGTCGAACCTAAACTCACGCTTAGCAACCTTGAGTGTATCAATCTCTTTGATAGGGGACCAAGGCTTAATCCCATGGAGCACACATCTAGCACGAACGATAGGAATATCAAACCTACTCCCATTGTGTGCAATCACCATGTCTGCTGTGTCGAAGTAAGAGGCTAGCTGCTCACATAGAATCTCATCATTCTCATCCCGTGTCTCAGCGTAGGCTACCTTGTTACTACCTAGCCACTTTGCCGCATAGCTCATGATGTAGGTTGATGAGAGAGTTTGATTGAGCCCTACGTTAGTGTTCCAGAAGTTAAAGACGTAAGCCAATTTCGGAGCAGTTTCTAGGTCTACAACTAAGATTTTCATAGTTTCCCTCTCTTGTTAGCTTTTCTCATTAACCAGTATAGTTTTTCTTGCTCAGAGTAATTTTCATCTGAGACAGGCTGATTCCCTGTCTTCTTCTGGAGTTCCATAAAGTCTTTTATAATGGAAATCTGCGATACTTTTACAACCAATGCCCCAGAGAACTCTTCGCAAATCCTTCTCAAACGATTTCCGTTGCATTTCCACTCGAAGTAATCATTGTGATTCTCTCCTCGGCCCTTGATGTCCGTTAGTTTTCCTCCATACTGATCAATAAAAAGCTGAAGAGGTTCTCTTTCCCGCATGGTTATGCCGAAGTAGGGTTGGTATACATACTCCCTCTTGTACCTCCCCCGGGATTTTGATATGTAGAAGTATCCCTCCCCGTCAATCAGCCCCGATAGGTACCCTTTCGAAAAACTATCCACTTGTAAGTGCCTCCCAAGATATGGGGTAGATAGGCTCTACCACATTTGCTACCATTTGAGCTAGCTGTCTTATTTCTTTCTGTGCGTGATTATCAGAGCGTTGTTTATAGAACCTAGCGAATGCTGCTAGTGAACCAGTGATGTAATAGGAAGTGTACATTGACTGGGGGAGAATCATCCTAGCCTGTTCGGGGGCTACACCATCCACAACCATCTGCCTATACATCTCTTCAACAAACTCAAGGAGACGTGTGTAATACTCGTCATAGTATTCTTGTAGGCCCCTGTCTAGGTTCTCTCCACTTCCTTGCTTGATACTTTTATCTGGGCGAGACCTCCAAGCAACAGGCTCAAAGAACTCAGGATTTTCATCTACGTAACGCCTACTAACCTCATTACGTGTAAAGCCAACAATGTGTTTGAACTCTTGTCTGGCTACGAAGATGGGAACCGTGTATCGTAATGTAAGTTGCGGGTGGGTGAAGGGGCTGAAGTGCCCGTTCCTAGCCAAGAAAGAAATGAGTTTATCATTTTGCTCCTTTGAGTAGTTTGAAGCAATCTTATCGAACGAAACACGAGCAGAATCTGCCACTCGCTCGTCATTCCCCATGTGATCAATGTAATCAACTTTCAACGTTATACTCCAATTCAAGGAGAAGTTCTGCGTAATGGATAACTTTCTTCAAGTCCTCAGCACCATTCTTATCTCGATGACGAGTAGCATACTTGATGATGTTACCTTCTAAGTATCCAATACCGTTATGGTAGATGTACTCTACAGGCTGGATAGCACAATCTTTGTAATGACCACCACCTTCTTGTTTATTCAGTGCTGTCATCTTCTTCCTCCCGGTAACAAAGCTCACGCTTCACATACTCATAACCTTCCTTAGCCCCCATCTTCTTACGCATAGCTACTAGACGCTCAAAGACAATACGAATTAGTCCTTGATCTTTCTCAGAGAACTGTTCTAGATAGCCAACTAGGAAGTCATCTCCCTTATCTTCGTAGATGTTGAAGGCTGTAGCAACTCGGTTCCAAGTTCGGATACGTACGTTCTCAACGTCTTCGAATGTGGCATAGCCTTTATAGCTCATTTAGTTTCCTTTTCGTTATCCCGACGTTGGGCAGCAATGGCTCGTTCTTCATTTGACTTGCTAGTGTGGCACTCCCTACAAAGAACTTGAAGGTTGTCTTCTTCACAGAAGAGCCCCTCAATGAAGTTGTCCCAACTAGTGAACCCTTTCTCTGGGGGTACAATGGGGACAATATGATCAACAAATGTGTTCTTAACCTTCTTGCCACCCTCTCTTGTGGTAACAGGTACCTCTTGCTTACACTCAGCACATAGTCTGAACCCCCGTTTAGTTGTAGCTGCTCTGTCTACGTCTGTGATAGGGGCCCATCTACGTGTCCCCTGACGAAGAAGGGAGGTGATGAACGAGCGTTTCCTTGCTCTAGTCCAACGTCCTCCACAATGTTCTTTAGGTCCTGACGGACGGCCACCAGCCATACTATTCTCCTAAGCAATCCAGCGTACTGAGCCATATATACACACCTCAGCAACACCATTGTCACACTTGATAGTTGCCACCTCTTCGTCTACTAGTTCCAACACACCACCCCGATCTAGAAGGAATTTAATCTTGTCTCTAGCAATCTTGTTGTAGAACTGTTCAATCATAGTCTTATTGATTCTCTCGTCGTACATAGTCACACTCGGGGTTGGAACACTCATACCTAGCAATCTCTCCTTTTACACCTTTCTTATACGTTTCAAAGCTGTCGAAGAACAGCCTAGATGTACACCTAGGGCACCTGTCTGTGTACAGGAGGTACATATAGGATGGGGTTTCCTTCCTCATCGAGTTGCTGAACCATCCAGAGTAAGCTTGCCTGCTCCTGAAAATAATCAGCCCAAGAATCCCCAATCTTTTTTCTATATAACTCAGCCGTGGTTTCATAAAGTTCTTCCTCTGAGCCACAGTCTTTGAGGCTCTTGTATGCAAGTGCTTTACCACCACCGGGTAGTCCGGGTATGGTATCTGTTCCATCCCCCATAATCATCTGAGCGTAGAAGAACTTAAGACCTACACCTTTAAGACCACTCTTGGTGGGTTCATTAAGGTAGCCTAGCTCGTCTACTAACTCAGGACCAAACTCAGCTTGGAGTCCACACTCCCAGCCATAGTGGAGGCCCGGTACTATTCGTAAATCTTTGTCTCTGGAACAGATAACTGTGTCTTGTCCGCACCCAGAGAGAACTTGATGTATTGAAAGCAAATCGTCAGCTTCCATGCCCCAAGCAATACGGACTTTATACCTGCTTCGAAGGTAGGCTCGAAGGTTGTGATAATGGTAGGGCTTAGTGCTTGTTCGCTCTTTGTAAGGACGACTCTTAGCGACCTCAAACCTAAAGTTAGGTTTCCAAGGAAGAGCCTCTTCCCCTCTACGACTACGTTCTTTGTTGACACTTTTCAGTAACCTCTCATCACCAGTTAGGAAAATAAGAGGCCGTTCCGTGGCCTCAACAGCTTCACAAATCTCTAGGATTCGCTGGTCCAGTATCTCCTTTACGTCCTCGAAGTTCTTAGGAGCCTTCTCTCCTGTCTCTTCGTCTTTGTACTCACCAGCGAACCCACACTCATAGAGCAATATATCACCGTCGATGAGAGCTGTTGTCATCTCCCTCTTCCTTCATTGCTTGAAGACGTTCTTCATCGAGGATACAACGGTCAAGGGTGATGACATAGCTCTGTTTGATACCATCAGGCATGAACCAAATATACTCACCCTCTCCCGGAATGATGGAGATACTGTTGCAGTATCCCTTCATATCCTTGGACAAGCCATACTTCTTAAGCTTGCTAGCATCCTTGAGAATTACTGGATCACCAACATTAATCCCCATCTACATACTCCTGCCAAGCCTTCTCGGCTAGATTCTTTTTCAAGTTCTCCCGATACACCTCTCGAATACAGAAGTGGAAGAGAGGTAAACCTTTATGTGTAGTAGAGTAGTTCATATTAATCGTCCCACGGCATATCGTCATCGTCATCTCCAAGATCAGGTTGTTCATCACTCTCAGGTTCTTCAGGAGCTTCCTCAGGAGCTTTCTTAGCCTTACCCTTAGGCTTACTACTGCCTCCCTCTAGCGCCTCTTGTAGGGGGCTTCCTGCGTATTCTAGGTTGGCCTTAATTTTCTCTTGCAAGAAGTCAGGAAGGCTCAAGAATACTTCAAGGTCTGGCTCGTCCAAGACAAAAATCTTAGGTTCGTTAACAAGCTCAGGGGTTTTAGCTGCATCACGAGGACGCATAGCTGTTACATTATCAACAGCGTTGTTCTCGTTACCAGCGTTAGGCCCGTTCTTCACTTGATACGTAGTGAGAAGGACATTAGCAGGCAAGCCCAACAGCTGAGAGAAATCCCCTTCAAACTCTTCCTTAGGGTCGAGAGCCTTATACCGCTTAGTAGACTTGGCTAGGTCACTCTCCAAGTTACGGAAGGGCATAGTCTCACTAATCCAACGAGGCTTGTCCTCTAATTCATTACCCTCTTCGTCAGTCATGAACTCATCTACAAGCTCCCATGTCAGTTGGATAGTCTGACAGGGCGGTTTCTCTGTGCCCTTGTAGGGGCGCTGAGGTTGTACCCCTAGGTCAAGGATTTGTACCAGACGGGCAGGGTATGTACCCGGCTCTACTGGGTCTTGCTTCTTGAAGTTACTTCCGTTACCACCAGCTTTAGGTACTTTCTTCGCGTTCAAAGCCATATTATTTAGCCTCTTCGTTCAGTTTCTTTTGGACGGTACGTAACACCTGAGCTTTAGCTATATGATCTATCAGCTCTTTTTGCTTATCGACATACTCTTCCCAAGGTAAGTCAGCTATCTCTTCTACCAACTTCTCTTGCCTTGAGAGTTCAAAATCTACCCACTGTTTTGTAGACATGTCAGTGAATTTCAAACCAATTTCTCCCTATTTCCGCTTCCCCCGAGTGAGGACAAGCGATCTTGTAGAACTTACCAGCGTCTACGATACACTTCTCTGCTATACGGGCTACATCTTTAGCTATTTCCTCCCGACACTCGATAGTGTACTCATCATGATAGAAACAGACCACACCATAATCAACTCCGTATCTATACTTCTTAGCAAGTCTCTTGCATACAAGATTATAGGCCGCAGTCATCATGATTGCTTCATCAGATTGTAGGACATAAACCAGAATCTGATGTTCTGATTCAATATAGATAGGACGACCATCAAGACCAGTTACCCAGCCGTGGTAGTAATCCATCTTACCCCACTTGTTGAGACGCTTCTTAGCGTTACTTCTCCACTCCTTTGTCAGTTCATTAACCAATCTTTCAAAGCCCGCAGCCACCGATAGTAAGGCTTCTCGGATTCTAGCCCCAAGCTCAATGCTTGTGGAGCCGTAAGAACTAGCCAGCTTCTTGTCTGAGGCTCCGAACATGAAGGCATAGTTGAGGGTTTTTGCCATGTGATAAGACACGTCAAGCCCTGCAACTTCCTTAATTGCTCGTTGGTTAACGTGATGGATAGAGGTGCCGAGGTTCTTGTCTCCGTGAATGAGAGTCTCTGTAAAGAACGGATCACCAACTCTTGCGGCAAGCATTCGGTTCTGGCAACCTGCTGAGTCACAACCCACCAAGACATACCCGGGTTTGCAAGTGAAACAAGTACGCATTTGCTTGCCAAAGAACGCATCACCGCCGGGGACATTAACAATAGCGGCATGCTTCATCCTCCCGGTAGTTGCTATACCTGCTACACGAGCGCTAATCCTGCCATCAGGCCTGATTAGCTTAATCCATCCTTCTATTTGAGAGCGTCTGTGTCTACACTGGACACGCTTAGCAATCAATCTACCTACCCCACCCTCAATACCTACGAAAGGATCATCCCCGTGAAGCTTAGGGCTAGTATAGATTAGTTGACCGCCATCATCCTTGACAGGTTTACCCTTCTTATCCTTCTTAAAGTTCCATGTCTCAGGCTCCCACCCCTCTCTGAGAAGAAACTCTTTGGTCTCGTCATTGCTGTCTAAAGATACCAACCTAAAAGATATACGAGTAAAAGGGCCCACCACAGTTCTTTTATCAGGACCAATATCAGCAGCATCCATCCACTTAAGAACTTGCTGGGTGTAGGTTCGGTCTTTCTTGAAGGGCTTCTTGACAAAGCCATACTCCCCTTTGGTTTTAGTCTCTTCGACAACAACCTTAAGCGGTAGGTAGGGGTGAATAGCTCTGTCAATCCTATCCATCCAATGAGTTAGTAGACTGATTGACTTGTCCATATATTCTCTGTCTACTAACCAGCCATATTCCTCCTGCTTATGTAAGTTCTCGAAGAGTTTGAATGTAAGTTTGTGTGCGTTCTTCCAGCTCTGTCCCTGTACCTCCTTCATTAGTTCGAAGAATACTAGACAGTTGATACGGACATCCTCTGAACATCTGTGCAGCATGTCCTCATCGAACTCATCCCACTCATCATAGTCAGGCTTATCGACTCCTACTCTTACACCCCATGTGTAGAGAGAGTGTGTCTTGACAGCCTTAGCCCTATCCTTAGCGTGGATTGGTACAGGTCTATCAGGTTTCTGTAGCCTACTCATTACGAGAGTATCTACTACCTGCCCCTTATACTCAAATCCGTATAACTTCTTCAACGCTGGAAGATCATAACTAAGGATGTTGTGCCCAATGAGAACATCTGCTGATTGGAGTTCTGCAAGAAGTTCTTCTATCTGGTCTGGTCTAAACTTACATACGCTCTTTCCTTTAAGGTCGGAGACCACCCCACAATGTACCTTTGTTATCTCGTGGAGTAAGCCATCTGCCTCGATGTCAAAACATCTAACCTTCTTCACCATTCTACTAATTCATCGGCTTCTTGAATAGCTGCCGCTCTCTTCCCGAGAGCTCTCAATAATTGCCTCTTATTATCGTGAACAGCCGTGTTAGGAAACTTACTTCTCATCCTCTCGTAGTAATGATCGGGAGCATATTTTTGCTCTGGTGTCCCCTCTAGCATTAGGTTGTAGCGTTCAAAATAGAAGAAGTCTTTACCTTTTGTATACTCCCCATTACGATATGAGACTCGACTAGAGTTGAAAGGAAAACTCTCAACTACTTCATCACAACTTTTAGTGTGGAAAAGAAACTGAACAGGCTGCCCGGCAATCTCACACTCATATCCCTCGAATGGGGAATCTTCATATTTATTGCCAGAAATTGGTGTAAGCTCTACCATACCTAGAGCTTGCTCAACACTAATCTTTAAGTCAATCCGTTCTGCTTGTGTTACCCCTCCAAAGAAAAAGTCTAAGTCTTTAGCTTCCATACCCACAGTCCAGTCTCTTGGGGCACCGCCAGCTAATACAACATCTGGATAGAAGGACAACCTATCAAGGATTGAATCAGCGAGCCGCTTCTGCTCTTGAATCTCCATAGCGTTCTCTCATCTCCTGTTTGAATCGGTATGTGATGATCTCTATGTTCTTAATAGACTCATCAGTGATCTTCACAATATCCCTACGAGGGTAGCCACGAATGAAGTATAGGTAGAGGACGTTCTTATGAGCTACGTTAGCTTTCTGCTCAATGTGTTTTTCAATTTCAGCAGCAAACTTCTGCTCGTACCCATCCAAATCTACTGTCTCTTCAACCAACGGTTCTTCTTCGAGGATTGCCATACCCTGCTTCAATTCCACACGCTTGAAGTCGTATAAACATCTGCGCAAGATGCCATTAAACCATGTTGAGAACTGATTGAGATTGGGGTTGTAAGCATCCTTGTATGTGAGCGCCCTAGTAAAGGCTTCTTGAACAATGTCCTCAGCATTTTGTATAGAACCTGCTCTACGAGATAATTGGATTACTAGCCTGTCGAAGTTCTCTGTATAGAACTCTTCAATCATGTTCGTCCCTCGCTTCTACCCAGAAATCGAGTGCTGAATGGCATTCTCGCAACATGGAAAGGGATTTAGCGCAGTTAGTGAATTCCATGTACTTATGATAGGTAAATATATGCTCTGGATTATCTCTATAACGATACTTAAGTTCGAACATCATAACACCATCTCCGAAAATAATCCGTTCTTCCTGTTCCAGAACAGAGGTACACTACCTACCTCACCAAACTCCCTGTCATCCAGTAAGACTAGATGTCTGATGTTCCTTTCTTCTTCAGAGAGTTCCGGGTCTTTATTACCTTCAAGGCCAAACATATAATTACAAGAGCGACCCATAGCACGAGACCCGGCAAACTGGCTAGTAAGAATATGTCCCCCCCTGTCATGAGAAAGACCAGACTCAGGGTTACGAAGGTGGCAAAAGATAAAGATTGCAACGTCAAGGTCTTTTGCCATAGCTGCGAGCTCCTGTGCGATTTCCTGTAGCTTCGTGTTCGCATCAGCAGCATTCATCCCATTGGTTAGATTGGTGATAGGGTCAATGAAGATAGCTTTACAACCTTCATGTGCAGCAGCACGAATGTCAGCTTGAAGTGTCTCCCAACCCAAGTGCTGGTAGAGATTAACCATCCATAGCTTATCTCCAATTACCTCACCAGCTTGGTCATACGCTTTCTCATCAAACTCTACCTTTGGATCGTGGAAAATTTTTCCAGCAATTTTACCAGCAACCAGCTTGTAGGTTTTGGCATTGGCCTCTTCAGGCTTAGCCATGAGGACACGCCACCCATGAAACTGGATGAACCACGCACCAAGAGTATTAACTACCTCAGATTTCGTTATGTTCAGGCAGGGTCGCTAATCCTGCCCCGTTCTCTTATGAACTGCTGCATGTTCCCATGCAGACCAGACTATATCATCACTCTGACGAGTGCCGTGCGCTTCGGACCGCTTGGCCCTACTCCCTTGCGGGATAGTCGTTGCACGTTCTGTTGGTGTGCTTCTACGCCAAAAAGGGAGGAGCCCTTACCAGTTACGGGGTGGCTCCACACTTCCACATTTTACCCTCGCCACATCACTGTTTTGTGCCACCAAGGGCCCGACACTCTACAGCATTTCGCAGCTTGGGTGCTTCGCCTCACTCTTTAAAGGATGGCTGCCTCTAAGCCAACCTCCCAACAGCTTCGCTCAGGATTATCCGTTCTGGACTTCCCCTGAATTCACACGGTTTTACATGGGCTGCAACCAACCCATCTTCTGAGCAGCACCAAGGTAGTATGTCTCACCAGTACGAACACCACGAGTCAAGTCAGTGAGCTTCTTCCAAGGCCACGACACGCCCCACTTAGCCGGGGTCTTGGCAGCCTCGTGTAAATCCCTGCCATTGACTAGACTAGTGTTCTTAGGCTTACCAGCGTTGAATACAGCAGCAGCATGAGCAGCCTTAGCTCTCCCCTGCATCAAGCAGTCACCAGCATCTTTAAGGGGGAGAGTGATGACTGTTGCTTCTGGGAGAACCTTAAGGCCCTCTTCCACTGCCTTCTCACCAGCAGCATCATTATCAAAGCAGAAACTAACTTCCTTGAAGTGCTTCCTAATCTTGGGGGCAAGTCTAGCTAGGTCTCTACCTGCGCTAGAAGAACCGTGGGGGAGAGATACGACAGCAGGTATGTTGTCCCTATACTCCGTCTTAGTGTGCTTCTTAAGGCACGCTAGGAGGGCTGGTGCATCTAGCTCACCCTCAGTAATGATTAGGCGTCTAGCACCTGTTGCAATAGCTTGTTGCCAACCAAACAAATCTACATCTGATTGATCACCTACTGACCAGAACTTCTTATTCTCTACTAGCTTAACCTTGTAAGACTTGAGAGTTGTTCCTTCATAATAAGGAAAGTAGATGAACTTGATGGTTGTACCGTCTTCCTCGTTATACCCGAGCTTAATACCGTAGTAGTCCAAAGCCTCTCTATGCAGCTTTCTGTCACGAAGGTGGTCCACTGGATAGGTACTAATCTCATCTATCTCTGCTTGGATTTCCTCAGGGCTTTTCTTAATCCGTTTCTTAACTGGGAAGTCTTCTACGGATTGACCACCTAAAGGGTCTTTTACGAAGGAGTGACAGCTAAAGCAATAGCCTGTGATCTCCCCATCATCCTGTTCAAATACCTGTAGACCATCTCTAGTTCCGCATGAATGAGGAACCTTCATTACGCATTGGCCCATTACATCTCCTCGGCTAGTTTATTTAGCGCCTCCACAAATTCATAAAAATCATTGAGGTCTCCCACATACACTGTATCTTTGGGCTCGGCTTCCTCACTAATATAGAACTGACCACCACGCTCACAAAGGGTGAGCCAGTTGGGAAGAGGATAGTCTTTCATTTACTCTCCTTAGAAAACTGAACACACTTAACTATTGTATGCTCTTCTTTCTTATCTGTGTATTTTTCTAAGACTCTCATCTCTTTGAAAGGTAAACCAGAACAATTCTTATGAAGATGCTTGCATACTAGACACATCTCACCCTTTGGATGGTACATCATACCTCCTTAACAAAGACTCCTTGTTCATTAAGGTAGCCCTTACGGTCTTTGATAGAATCGTAGGCGTAGTCTACACATTCAGGGATAGTGAGACCGGACATATTAGCAATGAGGGTCATTACAACGTACATATCCCCAATAGCATCCTTAATCTCGTCTTTGTCTTTTGTGTCTACACCCTCACAAAGCTCATGAAACTCTTCTTCTAGCTTACCCAGTTGAGCTAGGCTAGTAGAGTTCTGTAGAATCTGTCGGTCACTAGCCCATTGCAAGATGAGTTTATCTTTCGGATAGCGCTGAGTAACTTCTTTCACCTGTACTTTCAAGTCCACATCCCCTCAATAAACATTTCTTTCTCTGCCAGCCTACGATTGGTTAGCCCCTGGACTTCTCGGAGACGTCCCATGTCACGAACTTTGTTCCACATGAGGAAGGCGTCTGCTGCTCCAAGGTAGTTACCCTCGTTAAGCCTCCGGCAAACTGTCGATCTCTCAAAGCCTGATATACCAATGTTAAAGCACAAGCTAACCAAAGCATCGTACTGACGCTGACTAAGAGCAACAGTAACGGAATTGTTAATAGCTTCAACGTAACGTTCCACATCTTGCCTAAAGAGTTCAAACATTTTCTCTTTAGTAATGACCATCCCCTCTTGTACATTGATTATATGTCCTATACCGATGGTCCAGATACCTTTGACATCTTGGTAGGCTACAAGTTCCTCTCCTTCCCAGTCACCGATGAAGTCCGCTCCCTCATCGCTGATCTGTAGCTCTACATATTTGTATATGCTCATACCTCATTTCCTCCGAAGCACACAACTTCAATCCTATCTAGAACACCTCTGTCAAAGTATTCCCTAGCTACCGTAGCAGCAATCAGGTTACACATCTTAGGGCTCTCTAGGTTCTGATACTTCTGGTAGACAATGGAACCATCAAGGAGCGTTAGGCCAAGCAATAGTGTGAAGATCATATCTATTCTCCATATGGACTAGTAAATACCTACTTTTTACAGAAACCCATACAACTTATTGAAGAGCTCGGAAAGCCCGTGCATAGTTCTCAAGGGTGGTGCCTTCGAGACCCGGTGCTGTATTCACTTCTAGAACAAAGGTTTGAGAGCGAGAGTTGTTATAGACAACGTCAGCAGCGCCAAAGTGAAGTCCCAGACTGGTGATCGCTTGGACTGCTTGATTGAGAACGTCTTGAGGAACGTCACCCAGAGCATCACCATTGCGAGCAAAGATAAACCCATTATCATTGTTACGAATCTTCCAGTTGACTTGTTCATCAGGCACATCCCGACGACGAGCCTTACGTTGTACGTCAATCACTTCCCCATTAAAAACATGTACTCGATACTCTTGTTTCTTGGGGACATAGACTGTGTAAAGGGGAGCATCTTCAGGCATGTAATGCCCCCTCTCTACAAGCTCAATCCCTTCACCACTGTGCCCGTTGAGAACATGGCGAACAACAATAGTACAGTCATTGTCCTCACTGTAAGTGGCTGCCATTTCCCAGTCCGTAAACCACTCAGGCTTACGACACTCAGCATTACGGAAAAACTGAAGCTTATCACTAGCCAACCGTACAGCATCAGGACGGTTGATAAGGGTACACTTAGCCACTTCCTCAGGTACAGTTGAAGCACCCCAGTTAATAACTGTCTTCTCGGGGCGTCCACGGAAACGTGAGTTACGGTGGGAGATACGACGAACATCAAGCTCACGAGCCAAGTCACGAGCAGAGTTAGAACCGGGCTTATACGGGTAAATAATCATTAGAAATCATCCTCAAAAGGTATGTGTCTTCTTGCTCTATCAAAAGCTTCCATTCTTCTAAACAAATCCCTTTGATATCTTTCTAGCGTCTCGGGGTCGAACGCTACACGTCCATCGGGGGGAAGTCCTCGTCCCAATTCCCATCCACTTCTATCCCCCCGATCTTCTTCTTTGGGACACGAGAGAGTTCCTCCCAATCACCTGCATACGCTACATCTTGAGCAATACGAGCTCCATCAATCAATGATTGCTCCCAATCATCAAAGGACATGAACTCATCAGCGTATTCCCCCAACACATTACGCATGAAGGCTTCACCACCACCTGCACTCATCTCCATAACAATTTCAGCAGGATGAGGGTGGGTCTTAGCTACTTCTCGGAGGTGTACAAGGATAGAAGCCCACTTATGGATCAAGTCAGGGTCTGTTGTACCACGCATAGCTCTGAACTCAAGGCTCCCATACTGAGCAAGAGACTTAACATTCATTGCTGCATAGCGTAGGTCATCCGAACTAAATACCCGTCGGAAATCTTTAGTCTCTGCTGCTGTAGACAACTGATCAATCAGATACTCAGCGTCTTTAGCCCGAAGACAGAACAGATTGCCTACTCGTGACTCCCCACAGAAAGCTGTTAGCAAATCCTCAAGGATAAAGTTGAGTGTGAAGAAATTATACAACTCCACAATGGATAGTTTCTGGCAGTTGATATGAACATGCACCCCACAACGCCCAGAATCAAGCACTGAGACGTTTTTCTTGCTCAGGTGGTGCCCTAGGTAGTCTAAAGCTTCTTTCGCCTTAGAAAGCTCTAGAGGCCGTTTAAAGACATACTCCAATGCTTCCCCTCTGAGACTCCCGTCATGTGTCACATTCCAGTATTCGTCAATGTGGGGAAGATTGTTGCCTTCAACCTCAACCTCGATGCCTACATCGCCCTCTGTGTTTCTTACTCTCATCCACTCGCGGACAGTCTTCATACTACCACTCCGTCCAACAGTTCTTGAAGATATTCAAACTTACGCTCAAGGACAGGATGGTTGTCTTGAAACTCACCAACTATACGTCCTCGATACTCAAGCTTGAACCCATTACCTCCATCAGCTATAGCAAACTTACGAGAGAAAGCTACAGATCGAATACGTTCTTGTTTGAAAGGATTCTTTCCTCCAAACTTACCCTTAGCTTGCTCAATTGTTGGATATACCCCTTCAAAGCAATCGGCTAGGGCTCTCGTATTCTCCCTGATAGCAGGATGAAGCCTCCCGGTGCCATGTACATAGATACGACTCATATCAATACCCTGCTTATATCGTCTAGCAGGTTGACGCATCAAGTAGAAGGCACCCATAGTACTATTGATATAACCAAGAGCAGGGGCAATGAAGCTAAGTTGTTCATCATCTTGATCAATAACAACTTCCTCACCATTCCTCAGTTTAACACAATGGAGTTTCAAATCCTCCCTAGCACCTATCACACGAATGGCTTGCCCCCCATAGGTAAGAATTGTCCCAGACAGCCTCATATCAGCGTCTCGGTGTGTGTCATAACGTGGCATTTTAAACCCCTCGAAAATTTTCTAACAAAAATTAGCCACTAACCTATCTCATTACTCAACTCGGGAAGTAATCTCCCACTCTTTACCCTCTCTTCCCCAGGTGCCGTCGTATCCTACAGCTTTCCAAACAGTGTGCTCACGATGATGGCGTCTTAGTGCAAACTTTTTACCAATGTCGTTTTTATCAAGGTCTTGCATCTCACCTTGACCTTCGTCATCCTCGTCTACTCCCCTGAGAATTCCGAAGCCGTCTATCTTTTTCGTAGCCATATCAACCCCCCACTTTACAGGGAATTGAGTCGAACCAGCCCTCCAAACCAAACTCACCTTCAAGCACAACTTCGATGATATCCTTAGCAAGGTTCCTATCATTACGATCAATAGCTTTCTGAGCACAGTTGCCGTACACAGCAGCAATAGACTTACCCTGAGCAAGGTTATCAGCAGCAAGGCGTGTAGCCTTGTCTACGAAGCGCATAAGTTGTTCGTCCTTCAACCATGCGTTACTAAGAGAGCGATACTCTACACCGTAGTGCTTGACACGATAGGCACCAGCCTTGCCATACATAGCCCGACGCTGATCATTATCGTCCCAGAACATAGAGGCCAGACCAAGGTAGTAGTCCAGTTCCTTGGTGAGCATGAGACCAGCCTCAGCGTGTTCTTCGTCAGTAATATCCACATCCTTAGTCCAACCGATATGGACATGACCACCCCCAGTACGGAAGTCTACGTCACCATCAGGACGAGGATTAGCAGCACCATCTTCCCAAGCGCAGAAGTCAGGATCACAACCCAACTCATTAGCCTCATCAGGCATAGAGCTAAGATATTTCTTGGTGAACTGTGCTACGGGTTCGGCAACCAACTGGTGGTCAGGAACCATAGACCGAAGCTGTTCGACTACTGATTGGATGTTACGGACAAAGCCGTCAGCATCATCAGCCGGGTCAATGTTGAACTCAAGTGCATGCCCATCTACTTGAACAGCACCATTCTCCACCTTAAAGGGAGCAGCCTTGGTTCCTTCAATAAGGCCGTAGCCAGATACAAACATGTCGTTCTTCTTTACGAACAACTCAGGATCGGCACCAACTTTGATAGCGAAAGTAGTCATTGAATCTCTCCAATACGTTCAATCAGTTTACGACGGTCGTCAAGTATTTCATGAGCCTCAATAAGCTCGTCTTCAAGCTCAGAAACCCTATCTTCAAGCTCAGAAACACTATCTTCCAGATCAGAAACTTCAATCTTCAGATCATCTCGTTCTTCTTCGAGACGTCTAATGAATGTCACTACATCATCAATATCCATACTCAACTCGCTTGGGTAAGGTATCCCCTCACCTCATCATTTTCTTGACAAGACTTACACACATGGCTGTTGTGTGAAATCCATTCCAATTCCTCAGCCTCTTCAAAACTAGGGGGCTCACTACACCATGCACACCCTTTGTCAGTTATCTTATGGAACTCTTCTTCATTTAAAGGTTTGTCTTCAAAACCTAGGACAATCTCTTCCATTTCTACTAGCTCAACAGTACGAGGATCAAGGTTGAAGTAGTAACTTCCGTTATCTTGCCCATAGCTGCGGATATATCCAGTCCATGACACATCCTTCTCTTCAATCATAGCCCGACGAATCTCGGGATAACCGAAGCTATTAAACCTAACCTCAATGCCCTTACTCTTAACTGTCCCTTGAATATACTCAGAGCCGTACAGCCCATGACGAACACCATCAATAGTAAACTCTACGTCCTGTTGAAGCATTTCATTAGGATTAAAGCCTAGCTCTTTCGGCTTGAATACATTCTTTGACTGCCCCGAGGATTTTGGAGCCGTAGTGTTGTAGGCTGCTCGGGGTGCGACAAAAGGGGTGAAGGCTTGGACCCTCAGGTCAATGTCAGCACCTTTAATCCTACGGTCAATATGGAAACGATAGATAGAGTTCTTAGTGAGCTCATGAATCTTAGTGTATTTAACACCGTTACGACTAAGAGCGGCCGAGATAATCCACGCTTCACTTGCCCAAAAGACATTCTTCTTGTCCTCTGAGAAGGCGAAGAACATTGGCCTCTCTTCGTTTCGAAGGAGAACGAGAGTTTCATCGCGCTTGTCCCAATAGTTCAAGCAGTAGGCCCCGTCCAGTACGTCTAGTGTATCTCGTAGACCAATCTGCTGGATTGAGTGAAAGATGTTCTCACTATCCACTTCGAACTGAGCATTATCAATGAGTCGATGTTGACCACGGATAGTTCCGTTATGTACACCAACTACGTCCTCAAACTCGAAGGGGTGAGCATTGATGTTGTTAACCTTACCCTTGGTAGCTGCTCGGTTATGCCCGATATAAACATACTCTTGAAAGCGCATAACATCATCAAAAGCCTTGGTCTCGAACAAGTCCCAAGCTGTACCCTTGCGCTTAACTACGTCCCAGTTACCACGAGAGTTAACAACAGCCACACCTGTACTATCCTTGCCTCGCAATACATCTAAAGCAAGCATATCTTTAAAAGCTTTACGTTCTTGAAACGTAAGATTATTGCCAGCCATTCCCGTAATCCCACACACAGGCTTTCTCCTTAAAAGTTTAGGAATTCATTTAGGCAAGTGAAGTAATAACTTCTAGTATCTACCGCACCATAGTGCTCGGGATGTGCTTGGAAACATAGGCAATTAGTTTCCTCATAGTAGATGACCTCTGGTTCATATGGTTGCTCTACAACCATGGTATACCCATTAGGGCAGGTTTCTTTACGACTTGCTAGTTTATAACTCCATCCGTCAAGGTATCCACCGTCCCCTACAACCATCATCTGGTGGTGGGTAGAGGTAACGTCCACCTTCTTACCTAAAAGCTCGCTATGGCAAGGATGGGTGGTTCTAATGGCATGTCCTGATACATGCTGAATGAGCTTACCCCCGTTCATTACATTAAGGAACTGTCCACCGCGACAAATACCAGCCATAGGAATAGAGCGCTCAATGCAAGCAAGATAGATTCCTGCTTCATACTCATCCCTCCGTGGATTGTAATGGGTAGTGGGATGAGGTGTCTCACCATAGTAGATTGGACTAACATCCTCCCCACCTGTGAATTGAACTAGGTCTGCTTGGTCAAGATCATTAACCACTTCCCAACCTAGTTGCTCAAACATCAGTTGGTAGGAGTAACCTCCCCCTACGATGAGAACTTTGTTCATGCTACCACCTTGTCCTTATACTGGATAAGGAACTCAGCTAGTTTCTCGTATGAAACACTCACACGATTCTCAAACTCTGGTTTCTTCTTAGCAGCAGCGAAGGGGTTAAGACATTTAGTCTCAGGTTTACCCTTAAGAAACTCTTTCAAGTCCTCAGTTAGTTTATCAAGAAATGGTGAGCTAGAACCCTCACTGTCGAACAGGGCGAACACACCTTGACCAGTGGCACCCTCAGAGTATTTTCCTTTGAGTCTCAAAGGCTGGCATGTCACGTAAGCCTTAGCCCCCTCCTTGGTAAGACCTTGCCCAACAGCTACGTGTTGATGAGAGCGACGAGTAAGGCTAACTGTTGTCTTGTCTGTATCAGACAGGAAGTGAACCATAAGGTAGGCTAGGTTCTCATCCACACCTAGATCTACCAACTTGACCCACCGATCTACATTCTGAGGAAACTCCCAGCTATTACGAGAGGTAATGAGAGCCCCTTGTACAAGGTTAGCTGGGTTATTGGCACTAACTACACACCACCCCTCATCAAATCGTGCTTGAGCGCTCTTATACATGAATACAGAAGCGAATGGGCTACGGTTAAACAGCCAGTCGTAGAATCTCACGGAGTTTGCAGACTGCTTATAACCATATGTCTTACCCCTACGAATACGAGAGATGATGGCTGCTGTAGGAGTATGATATCCATACTCAAGCACAGTAGCGTGGCATGCACCTCTCTGTAAACCACTACTAGAGCCGTCCTTATGGATGAAACCGAAGTAGGCATTACTACTTGTCTCTCCCCACGTCTTACCTTCTGTATTAATCCACTCACGAATCTTTTGTTGCAAGTGCATGTGATTCTCCTAATTTATCTAAGCTTAGTGTGAGGCCCTTCAAGCCATTCTAAGGGGTAGTCAGTAGGGTAGCCCTAGTCCAGCCCTTAAAACCTCTCAGAGAAGCTTACAGGGCGATATGGGTACCTTTATACATGTTTCCAAGTCTTGCCTTCTACGACATCTCTTATGGTAGACGGGGAGACTTTGAAATAGTTTGCTATATCTTGAAGACTTATGTTTTCTTTTGAGTATAACCTTTTTATAACAGGGATGTCTTCTGAGGAGAGTTTCGACAATGGAGAATCATCTCCCTTCAATGTCCTTCCCCGAGAATCTCTGTCGTTTGAGTTATCCTTATGAGAACCTCCAAGGAGGTGTTCCGGGTTAATGCACCGTGGGTTATCACATGAATGCCTGACAACCTCAGGCCAATACCCATTTTTTAGGAAGAAAACATATCGGTGGCAAAATACCCATTTATTCAACCCCTCAACAGATGCTTTCATGTAAGCATAACCATCTTTGCTCCCTTTCAATCTGTGATCTACACAATCTTTCATTCTACCCCCTGTACATGTGGTGAAGAGACTTAGCAACTTGATATGCCTTACGTTGACAAGCCACCAACTCACGAGTTGAGAGACGCATGGTAATAAACTGAGGTGTACCATCCAGATTGGTATTACCTGTGAAGAAATTCTTGTTATGTACCTTAGTCTCTTGGTATTGGATAGGGGGAAAGTCTTTCATGTCTTCACGGATAATTTTACGCAGACGACGTGATTGCTTACCATTCATTTTGATTCTCCGAAATATTTTCTCAAGGAAATCCAGCTAGAACTCATTACATAACTCTGTTATGCAACTTACATAACTACCTATGGTCTGCCCAATGTGGAGTTAATACCCTACCTACACACTCATACACATACGTATACCCATCAGTCTCTTGATGCACAATAGGCTTACGCCCAAAATTATGTACTTCTAGCGCTGATTCAAGGACTTGCACTTGTTCACGTAAGCGTCTCACTTCAGAGCAGGAACCCTTTAGGGTACGCCAATAGAGACGCATGAAGTTCAACATATAGAGAAACATGTATGCGTTTCCTTAAAAAATGGGTATATACCTATACAGGTATTGTTAGTATATGTATAATACATATAGCGTAAGATATAGTTACAACGTAAGTTGTAGTAGTATTATCCATACTAGCATATACTAGTAATATACTAGACGATGGTTACTTGCCATAGTCCAAAGTCAGTACGTTTAACCTTATACTTCCAGTCAGGTTTGTTAGCGTGCATGAGTTGGATACGCTGGCATATACCATTGAAGGTGAGAGAGAACAGGATAGTTCCCGGTCTTATCTTGTACATTATGACACTCTCCTAAGAAATACAGGTGGAGTATACTTACCCTTACACCCCATCTTCATTGTCTTCATGTCAGTATATCCAGCCTCAAGGAAGTCAGGTTCCATAGCCTCAAAGGCTGGCTTGGTTACGTATGGTAGGACATAGATAACAGCTTTCATGTAAGCTCCCTATGCCTAATCTCATACCCAAATTTGTTGACATTTTTATATATCTTTATAAGTTCCTTGGAATAAACACCTCTCTCAAAACTGTCAACCTCGGTGTCTCCGTTATAACCTATCTTTAATGGAATCCAAGGGCCTATTGAACGATATTCGACTAAGTACCTAATCATCAGTCTAACCAACTCCCTCTCTCATCTACATATGCAACAATATCACGCATACGGACAAGAGAACCAGTGTCTAGTTTGAGGATGAGTTCAGAGTAATCGTCAGGTGATAGGTAGAACTTCTTGTCAAACAGTTTCTTTACCTTGGCACCAAATGGCATTGGCTTATGAGCGTAAGTGTTCATGACTCCAATCTCCTGAGGGGATATGAGACTCGTCTCTCACCCTACCTTGATAGATATATACATGGCATGGCAGCTTACCTTGCATACCATTCATTTCTACTAGGTGTGTTTCCCTACGGTAGAAGTTGGGGTGACCTTCGAGCGTGTCGAGACGTGACATTGTTTCTTCATCCGCCTCATATACCTCACCCTTGACCACACCGCCTCCATTAACAAGAGCAGGAAAACTACCCAAGCTATAAAGGTTCGCATTGTCCACACTCCCACGCCCTACACATTCAGAGCGTTCGAGTATCCGATGGTTATGAAATCCTTTCTTTAGGCTGCCGTATACAAACACTAGGTTCATGTATGTATTGTCCTTACAAAATCTAAACCGTTTATACTACGTTTATGGTACGAAATACCGTCTGTTAACCTTTCTCTCCACCAACTATCGGTTTCATACAATGCCGACTGATGGAATAGCGCATAGTTGTCAGGATGATGAGGATGTTTCACCACAGGGAATCCACCATCATTCTTATATATGAACCATATCATACTTAGTCCTTGTACTTGTCATACATGTAACGTTTGTCCTTACGTGAGAGATAGGAGAGTAGAACTAATACTCCTACACACCCAATAAACCATAACATTACAACTTCTCCCAAGGTGACTTTCCTCTGGCATTACGGTGAAGGTGAAGTACGTTACAGTAGTTTCCTGAATTAGCGTTAAAGAAACGACTAACCAACTTGAATCCACTATCCTTGAGTAGCTTGGCTATTGCAGGTTGACAAATGATTTGACTGTCAGTCAATATAACTTCATACATATGACCACGGTTTCGGCTATCTCGTACGGCCTTGGCGATTAGTTCCTTATCATCATTACTCAGACGATTGAACCCAGCAATATGGGTAACACCGCAACATGCACCACCATGACGATAGTTATTAGCCATGATATTCTCCTAGTTAATCAAGTCAATAACAATTTTATACAAAAAACAGATTCCCCATAGTACGAGGAAGGTTAACAGTCCCGGTAGCCAATCAGTAGAACAGTTGGTTACACATTGGTCTATTGCACCGCTATATTTCTCATACATAGGGCACCTGTTTGTTGTTGGTACCCCGCCCGAGAATCGAACTCGGAAAGCTAAGTTTAGAAGACTCTGCTGTGCATCCAGCACGCGGGGCAATAAAGGTATTATATGAAACAATGCAAAAACATACCCTTGAGTAAGATTCAACTGTATTTGAGTTGAGCTAACGAGGCGGAAAGGTTTAGATAATATAAAGGACAATGCCCCAGAATGTACATTGTCCTACGAATACAGCTAGTAATGGATGGTAGATAATCATATCTCATCCCCAATTAGATTAGCCAACATGAACATACATGTCAGGCTAGTATACTTGTCAATAGAACAAACGAACGGAATACAGTTTGCATGGGTATACATAATACACCCCTTACATGGTTCACACAGACATTGTGAGACGTTCTAAGGCATAGACCTATACCAACGTACAGACCTACGCCTAGAATGCCTTAGATGAGAGCTTATGCAGCTTCTTGCTGTTCTTGCTCATGCATGGCATGTACAGCTTCAATGATTTGTCCCATGCTCATGCCCTCAGCTTCAAGTATGGCGGCAAGAATTTCAGCCGCTGTCATGTCGCCCTTTTCAGGATTGGCGGCAGCTTTGACAGCCTGAGTCACTTTCTTGGCATAGTCTACTGGTTGTGCCTTGATCTCGACATTCTTACTCCAAGTCCAAATAGTATTGTCCTCATCTTCGAGGAATGCAGCAATCTCTTGAGACTTTTTGTCCCATTTGCGTTTCTGTTTCTTGCCGAATACGAGGGGCTCGCGGTTGCCTTCGCCTTTCTCGACGTTGGCCTTCACTTCATCATAGTTGGAAGAGAACGGCAAGAAGTGCTTAAAGTATTGGGCAGCAATGCGCCAGTTTACAGGAGTCAGGACAAAAGAATCATCTTCACTAGTCCCCAGCAAGACATTAACTGGGCGTACGTCCTCGCTTTCGAGCATGTAGGACAGGATGTCACGGGAGAGCAGTCCCAATTCATACTTGGTTACTCGCTCGGATTGTTTGACACGGCTAATGGATTCAATCAGCGCTTCATAGGAAATGGTCATAGTTTAATCTCCAACAATATTTTCTAGGGAAAATTGTGGTAGGGCTCATTACAAAACTGCGTTTGTAACTTACAAAACTACGCTTAGCCTACCTGTAGCAGCGCCCTATTCCATAATGCTAATTGGTTCCGATGGTTCAATCAACGTGGCTTAGGACGCTACCAGCTAGACTCAGGGCTTGTCTAGTAGCGTTACCCTATGGAACGTGAGACAATCCGAGTCTTTGAATCCAGTGACTTAGGATAGAGACAAAAACCGAATTGTCCCCGATAGTCCCAAGGGCCTTGGTTTAACGTCTGGGTTCGCACGGTCGGCATGGTCCCCCAGACTATAGGACTAGCGATGAAGCGCACTAATAAGTGGGCAAGGTTTTCAAACCTTCGCTAATCATGTCACGCAATGTTCACCGTGCCAAGGCTGTAATTGTACCGACTCGCAGTCAATACCTGTAGTCTAGCTTGCGTCTGACTCCCCAGACTGTACGCTTGTACCATTCCAACCAAATCATAGGGTCCGTAATCCATAGTGTATTTGCGTAGCCTAGTACACTAAACACTATCACTTATACCTATTGGTCGGCTTAGCATTGGCGTAGACTCGCCTCTACTTCACCTTGTCACGCTTATTTATCGCATGGGCCTTTTAGTCTTCAAACTCGGAGGCCATCCGTTACTCGTCTTACACTTCCATGGTAGTTTAGGATACCAGCCTTGTCAAACATTATTGCTTAGACTGTAGTCCACCTTGTTGCTTTGGTAGATCGTGACGTTTCCCAACGTGTCTTTCAATCTTACACTTTCTTCACTTTCTTCTCAAGGCCAGTTAGTCAGGGCGCAATGAGCGGATAACTAACAAACACTTTGCAGACTAGAGTTTTAACGTCTTTATCTTTGACTGTCCCGCTTTGTGTTGCCTTGTCTTTCAAGGTAGCTTGCCTTACCTAACTTGTCAAACTGTTTCTTGCTTAGCTTGGCTCATCAGTGAATAGGGAGCTATCCCATCCAGACGCTAACCAGTGTAGGCTAGCGTTTCGCCTTGGTCAATAACCTTTGGTCCTCATCTTCATGTATTCGTTAATGCTTAAGATTCCACCAGCTTCAAGGATGACATGCTGCCAATATTCGCTTGCTTTATCGAATTCGTCTTTTGTTATGATATATCCCTGTTCAGGACCGCGCTTCGACCAGCCCCCAGGTGCGGTAATTTTCATGTCTTTATCCTCGTTGCCGTTGGTGTATATACACTATGGGACATAACAAGGGATAAAGCAAGGATAGAAATGTAACAGCAAGTAACAAGGCAAGGCATGGAATAGCATAAGTAGTAGCGCCTAGAATAGCAGGCTAACCAGTAGAATATATATAATTAGCAAGCTAAGCTAGGGCCTACTATCTATAGCAAGAGCAAGTGCGCCGCAAGGCGTTGATTATACTAAAGAAACATGCCTTTGGCATAGGTTGTGCATGCCTGAACGAATGGTAATGAGTGTAAGGCTGCTAATTATTACCCAAAGAATAAAGACAAGGCTAAAGGTTAGCCTTGTAAGTGTTGCGAAGCAACGTATTAGGAGCCTAACCTTTAGAAAACTATGAATAAATGTCTAGGGGGTGGGCAAGGGGGTGTACCCAGGGGTTCTATTTAGTGCATAGCCCCTTAATATTTTCTAAGCAATATTACTGCTTCCTTAATATTTTCTCACATAAACTACCAAGTAATAGCCCCAGATAGTTCCTACACCACATTGATTAGTATATGTGCAGCTTCGCTGCGTAAGCCCCTATACGTTAGCTTCGCTAACACACGTTTCTAGTATATGTGCCCCTCCGGGGCGTAATTACCTTAACGCATAAGGAAGAACATAGATGAGGGTAAATGATAGTATAAGGAAAGCTTTAGAGGGATATGGAGGTTTCTCTATTAATGAGAGAGTCTATAACTATCTAGGTTCTTTAGGTTATGAAGGAACCATTAGTGATAGGTTGGCTAAGTATACCTATGAGAATAAGAGGGGATGGCAAGCTCTTATAGAGCAATTTGGAAATGGATTCTCTTCTTTAAACTTATTCTCTGAGGGACAACAGGGTGCATGGTATGATCCTAGCGATATGAGTACGTTGTTTCAAGATGCGGCTGGGACAGTCCCTGTCACGGTGTCTGGTGATCCGGTAGGACTGATGCAAGATAAAAGCGGTAATGCTTATCACGCTAGTCAGCAGACTTCAGCTTCTAGACCGGTATATATGTCCGATGGCACAAACCATTGGCTAGTGCTGGATGGGATTGACGATCATCTCAATATTCCCGTCGAACAGTTACTTTTACAGCCTAATTACACACTTCATGCGGTGATAGCGAGGGGCGGCAATGAGTCAGTCGCAAACACTCGGGATCATATAT
>Ga0208813_1000209_pt1 | contig 52706 bp, 51 predicted proteins | sample MalvireepMed_904_FD_184250 | JGI IMG/M metagenome (GOLD analysis project Ga0208813, IMG submission 184250) | Marine viral communities from the Global Malaspina Expedition - Malaspina viral metaG DeepMed_904 (SPAdes) (version 2) | ecosystem: Environmental > Aquatic > Marine > Oceanic | place... | reverse complement strand
CGGGACAACGCCGAGCGCCTGGGCGCCCGGGTCGGCCTGGTGTGCTGCGACTGGCTCGACGGCCTGGGCGGCCCCTTCGATCTGATCGTCAGCAACCCGCCCTACATCGATCCGCAGGACGCGCATCTGGAGCAGGGCGACCTGCGCTTTGAGCCGCGCTCGGCGCTGGCCGCCAACGATCACGGCCTCGCCGACCTGCGCGTGATCGCCGCCCAGGCCCACGACACCCTGGCGCCGGGCGGCTGGCTGGTGCTCGAGCACGGCTTCGACCAGGGCGGCGCGGTGCGCACTTTGCTCGGCGAACGGGGTTTCCAGGACGTGACCACCCGGCAGGACCTGGAAGGCCGCGACAGGGTAACCTTGGGCCATGTCTGACTACCACGGCGACGCCCTCAACGACGATCAGCTGCTGCGCTACAGCCGGCAGCTGCTGCTTCAGGAATTCGACCTCGACGGCCAGCAAGCGCTGGCCGGCGCCAGCGTGCTAATGGTGGGCTGCGGCGGCCTGGCCAATCCGGCGTCGCTGTATCTGGCCGGCGCCGGGGTGGGGCGGTTGCTGTTGGTGGACGATGACCGGGTGGACGCCAGCAACCTGCACCGGCAAATCGCCTTTCGCGGCGACCAGGTGGACGAGGGCAAGGCCGGGGCGCTGGCGGCGCAGCTGCGCGCGCTCAACCCGGACGTGCTGGTCGAGCCCCACGCCGCCCGCGCCGACCGTGAATGGCTGGACCGGCACGTGCCCGACGTCGATCTGGTGCTCGACTGCAGCGACAACTTCGCCACCCGCCAGGCCGCCAATGCCGCCTGTGTGGCGCACCGCAAACCGCTGGTGAGCGGCGCCGCCATCCGTCTCGACGGCCAGCTGGCGGTATTTGATCTGCGCCGTCCGGACAGCGCCTGCTACGCCTGCGTGTACGGCGCCGGCACCGACGGCGACCTGGCCTGCAGCGAAGCGGGCATCCTCGGGCCGGTGGTCGGCACCGTGGGCACCCTGCAGGCGCTGCTCGCCATCCACCTGCTCACCGGCACCCCGGTGGCGCCGGTGCTGAGAGTCTTCGACGGCCGCACCCTGGGCTGGCGCGAAGTGGCCTTCAAGAAGGACCCGGGCTGCCCGGTCTGCGGCGCCGGCTAGCCGGCGGTGGCCGACCGGTACTGTTCAAAAAAAGCCCGGCTGTCGGCGTAGGCGCCGAAAATACCGCCCTCCCGCTCCAGGCTGTTCAGCACTCCCTGATGCAGGTCCGGGCGCGCGGCGCCGCAGCAATCTTCCAGCAGCAGACAATCGAACCCGCGATCATTGGCTTCACGCATGGTCGAGGACACGCACACGTCGGTGGTGACGCCGAGCAGCAGCAGATGGCGAATCCCCCGGCTGCGCAATATCTGCTCCAGGTCGGTGGCGTAGAAAGCGCCGTTGCCGCACTTGTCCACCACCGGCTCGCCGGCCAGCGGCCGCATCTCGTCAATAAAATCCCAGCCTTCCTCATCGCGCACCAGCAGCCGGCCGAGCGGCCCGGGGCTGCCGATGGCGGCGCCGGCGCGGGCCGCGCGCAGGCGCTTGCAGTCGTTCAGGTCGGACAGGTCACGGCGGTGGCCCTCGCGGGTATGGACCACCGTCAGGCCCAGTTCCCGGGCCGCCGCGAGGGCGTCGCGGGCCGGCGCCACGCTGCGCCGGGTGTGTTCCAGCGATTCACCGAGGCTGGCGAAGTAGCCGCGCGGATCAAGAAAGTCCTTCTGCATGTCGATGGCCAGCAGCGCGGTGTCGTCGGCGCGCCACCGGCCCGCCACCGGCCAGGGGTAGGGCACGCTGCAGCGGCTGCTGTCGAACGCGTCCAGCGGTATCTTCGGAGCGGAGACGCTGTTCATTGGTCGCTCCCCTCGGCCTCTTCCAGCCAGGTGGTGGGGAAGCGCAGTTTGACGTTATCCGCGTTGCCGATGACGGCGCCGGTGCCGCTTTCGATGCCGACGAAACCGGCGCTGGGCACCCCTTCGCCGAGCAGGCCGTGCTCGAACGCGAAGCCGGTGATCTGCTTCTGCGTGGCGACGAACTCTTCGCCGGTAATCAGAGCTTGCGCCTGCTCCGGGTCCAGGAAGTCGATGGTGCGCAGCTGGCTGCGGGCCCCGGCCAGGTCCGTGTTGAGGGTGTCGGCGGTGAACGCCATCAGGGCGTCGTGGCGCGGGTGTTCCGGGTCCAGCAGGGCGGCGGCTTCGTACCAGGCGCCGGCGATGGCGCGGCCCAGGTCCGGGTTATCCCGCACTGCCTCGGTGCGCAGGATCATGGTGTCCAGCAATTCGCCGTAGATGTCCGAGGAATCAAACACCAGGGTGGTGTCCGGGTACTGGGCGAGAATTTCGCTGAGCTGCGGTTTCCAGGTGGCCACGGCCTGGGTATCCGAGGACTCGAACACACTGGCGATGTCCGCGTCCGAGGTGTTGACCACGGTCACGTCCCGCTCGCTCAGGCCCTGGGTCTGCAGAGCCCGGGCCAGCATGTAGTGGGAGCCGGACAGCTCCACCAGATTGATCCGCGTGCCCTCCAGGTCGGCCACGCTTTTGTCCTTGCCGCGCAGCACGATGCCGTCGCTGCCGTTGGAGGTGCTCAGCGGCATGATCACGGTGGTGTCCACGCCGGAGGCGGCGGGAATGGTGAGCGCGTCCAGCGACATGGCGATCACCGCGTCGAACTGGCCCAGGGAAAACTGGGTGATGGCTTCCACGTAATCGTTCATCTGCACCGCTTCCAGATCGAAGCCGTAGCGGTCGCCCCATTTCTCCAGAATGCCGTTTTTCTCGGCGTAGGCCAGGGGCATGGAGCCGGCGTACAGGGTCCAGGCGACGCTGTAGGATTCGCGGGCCTGGGTCGGGCCGGTGACGGCCACGAGCAACAGGGTAAGCAGCAGGGCGGGGCCCCGGGTCAGGCGCTTGGCGCTAACGTGCATGACGATCTCCCGAAAGTGTAAGCGAGCCTCCACCATAAAAAGCGGGCGGCCCGGCTAACATGACGGAGCTTGCAGGTTCACGTGCGCACCGCCGCCAGCAGTGCCTCGACGAACGCCTGGATAACCGGCCGGCTGGCGCTGTCCGGGTGCATCGCCACCTGCAGATCGCTGGCGTGGCGCAGGCGTTCGGTGTCCAGCGCGACCAGCTCGCCGCGGGCCACCCAGGGCGCGGCGTAATGATCCGGCAAAAAGCCCAGGTGGCCGCCGCTGAGAATCAGCACGGCGATCGCTTCCAGGTTGGCGGTGAAGGTAATGCGCTCGCGCTCGCCGAGATTGAGCAACGCCATTTCCTGGTCGTGCAGAAAACGCCGGGACACCAGGCGGCTTTTCGCCAGGACGTCGCGGCGCCGGCCGGCGGGCACGCCGACGATCGGGTGGTCGGCGGCGGCATAGAGGTTGTCGGTTTCCTGATAGAGCGGCTGGTAGTGAAGCTGGTCGTGGCGGCTTTCAAACACGCTGATCGCCAGGTCCAGCCGTTTCTCCAGCAACTGCCGCTCCATCTCTTCCGGGGCCAGCACCTCCAGGCCCAGGCGCACCTCATCGCGGGGCGGGCTCTGGAAGGCGCGCAGCGCCGGCACCAGCGGACAGTTCGGGTCGGTGATGATGTTGTCGATAATGCCCAGCCGCAGTTGCCCGCTGGCCACGCCGCGCAGCCCCTCCACGGTCTGTTCGAAGCCGCGCAGCGAGGTGAACAGCCGCAGCGCCTGCTGGTGCACGGTTTCCCCTTCCGGAGTGAGCCGGAAGCCCTGGCGGCCCCGCTCGCACAGGCGCACGCCCAGGCGGCTTTCCAGCTGGCTGAGCGCGCGGCTGATGGTGGAGGCGTCCTTGTTGAGCGGCCCCTGGGCATTGGCGATGCCGTTGGCTTCCACCACGGCGAAGAAAATCTGCAGCGAATTCAGGTCGGCGCCGGCCAGTTTCATGGCGTTCTCCCGGAAAGCGTCACCACCTGGGCGTTCAATTCGGTGATCTGGCGCGCCATGTCGGTCATCAGGCCGTGGATCAGCGACGGCTTGGCGCGGATCAGGTGATGGAAACCGTCGCTGGGAATGTGCATCGCCGCGCAGCGGCTGCGGGCGCGCACGGTGGCGCCACGGGGCGCGCCGGTGAGCACCGCGATGGCGCCCAGCAGCTCGCCCTCGGTGACCCGGCCCACCACCACGTCGTCGACCAGCACATCGGCTTCGCCCTCGAACAGGTTGTAGACGCCGTCGGCGCGGTCGCCCTGGCGCAGTATCAGATCGCCGGGGTGGAAATAGGCAAAGCGCGAGCCGGTATGGTTTTCCTCCGGCGTCAGCGCGGCCAGGCAACGGGTCAGCAGCGCCTGCTGCGTGATCAGCAACTCGCTCCAGCGGCGCGCCCGTTCGGGAACGGCGAGGATCTCCTCAAGCAGGTCGCCGAAATCATAGCCGGCCAGCAGCACCGCGCCGTCCGCCTGAAAGGTGACGCCGTCGTCCGGGTCCGGGACGATCACGTCGCCCTCGTCCCACAGCAACAGGCGCCGCCCCTGGCAGCAGGCCGCCAGGGTGCCGCCGCGCACCACGTACAGGCGTTGCGCGGCGAGGCCATCGCGGCGGGCGTCGGTGGTGGCGGGCAGCGGCAGGCTCCGTGGTGTTTGGCGCAGGCCGCGGATCACGGCGTCGCCCAGTTGTTTGTAGTGTCGGGCCAGAGCGGGCAGGCCTTCCAGCGGTTCGCCCAGGGGTATCATGCGTTGCGTACTTCCACGGCTTGCGGCGGGTTGAAAAGGCTAAGCAGAGATTATGCCATCTTGATGACCCGGGTGCGGCGCGGCGACGGGCTGGGCGTCAGTAGTCCCGCTGGCGGGGCCGGAAGCGGGGCTCGCGCTTTTTCAGGTTGGCGGCCATGGCCTCGCCCTGATTGCGGCCGCGCAGCAGCTTGAACTGCAGGCTGGATTCCTGATCGAAGGCCTGATCCTCGGCGGCGTGGCGGGTGCTGTGGAACAGCGCCTTGGTGGCGCTGACCGCGTCCGGCGAGCGGGTGAGGATGGCGTCGGCCAGGGCCCGCGCCGCCTGTTCGGGCTGTTCCGCCACCTGCGTGACCAGGTGCAGGGTTTTGGCTTCCACGGCGTCGAAACGGCGGCCGGTCATGGCCAGTTCCTTGGCCACATCCATGGGCACTAATTCGCGCAAAGTGACGGTTCCGGTCATGTCCGGGATCAGCCCCCATTTGCTTTCCATCACCGACAGCTCGCAGTCCGGCGTGGCGATGCGGAAATCCGCCGCCAACGCCAGCTGCAGGCCGCCGCCGTAGCAGTAGCCGTGCAGCACCGCGACCACCGGCACCGGCAGTTCCCGCCAGGCCCAGCAGGCCTGCTGGAACAGGTTGGTTTTCTTGACGCCGAACTTGGTGAATGCCAGCAGCATTTTCAGCGGCGTTTTGGTAACGGTGGCGAAGTCGAGCCCGGCGCAGAACGCCTTGCCTTCACCGCGTAGAATCACCACCCGCACGTCACGGTTCTTTTTTACCGCCTTGGCGGTGCGAACCAGCGCCTGGAGCATCTCCAAATCAAGGCCGTTGTACTTTTCCGGGCGATTCAGCGATACCGTCGCGATGTGGCCTTCGATCGAAAGTGTGACGCGGGATTCGTTCATGGCAGTTCCTGTTGGGGGCGGCAAGTTGAAAGCTGAAAGAGCGCGCCTGTGGGAGCGGGCTTGCCCGCGAAAGGCAAGCGCAGCTTGCCGGCAGGATTCCAGAGACGTCTATAGCAATGGCTTCAACGACGTCTCTGGTATCCTGCCGGGCGGTCTCCGCCCTTTCGCGGGCAAGGCCCGCTCCCACATTCAGCTACAGCTTTTGCTGCAGAAGTTGGTTGACCTGCTGCGGGTTCGCCTTGCCCTGGGTGGCCTTCATGACCTGGCCGACGAAGAAGCCGATTTTCTTTTTCCGTTTGGCGTCGTTGGAGTTGCGGTAGTCCTCCACCTGGGCGGGGCTGTCGGCGATCACCTGGTCGACGATTTTTTCCAGCTCGCCGCTGTCGCTCATCTGCTTGAGGCCCTGCGCCTCGATGATCCGGTCCGGGCTGCCGTCACCGTTCCAGCAGGCTTCGAACACCTGCTTGGCGATCTTGGAACTGATGGTGCCGTCCTTGAGACGCTGGATCAGCTCGCCGAGATGCTCGGCGGACACCGGGCTGTCGGCGATGTCCTTGTCTTCCGCGTTGAGCTTGGCGGCCAGTTCGCCCATCACCCAGTTGGCGGCCAGCTTGGCGTCGCCGCCGTGCTCGGCGGCGGTTTCGAAGTAGCGCGCCGTGGCGATGGAGCCGGACAGCAGGTCGGCGTCGTAGGCCGACAGCTGGTATTGCTCGATGTAGCGCGCCTTGCGGGCGTCCGGCAGTTCCGGCAGCTCATCGCGCAGGGTTTGGATGTCCTCTTCGCTGACCATCACCGGCAACAGGTCCGGGCACGGGAAGTAGCGGTAATCGTTGGCGTCTTCCTTGGTGCGCATGGAGCGGGCGGTGTTGGTCTCGCCGTTATAGAGCCGCGTTTCCTGAACGATTTCGCCGCCGTCCTCGAGCACGTCGATCTGCCGTGCCACTTCCAGGGCGATGGCTTTTTCCATGAAGCGGAAGGAATTCAGGTTCTTGGTTTCGGTGCGGGTACCGAGCGGCTCGCCGGGGCGGCGCACGGAAATATTGACGTCGAAACGCATGTTGCCCTGGGACATGTCGCCGTCGCAGATGCCCAGAGACGTGACGATGGAGTGCAGCTTGCGGGCGAACGCCACCGCCTCTTCGGCGCCGCTCATGTCCGGCTCCGAGACAATTTCGATCAGCGGCGTGCCGGCGCGGTTAAGGTCGATGCCGGTTTGACCATGACCCATATAGTCAGAGAAAGCCTCGTGCAAAGACTTACCGGCGTCTTCTTCCAGGTGCGCGTGGTGAATACGCACCACCTTTTTGTCCCCGCTCTCGAGCTGAATTTCCACTTCACCGGCGCCGACGATGGGCTCCGCCAGCTGCGTGGTCTGGTAGCCCTTGGGCAGGTCCGGATAAAAATAATTCTTCCGTTCGAACACCGAGCGGCGGGCGATGTCCGCGTTCACCGCCAGGCCGAAACGGACGGCGTTGCGGATCGCTTCCTTGTTCACCACCGGCAGGGTGCCGGGCATGCCCAGATCGATCAGGCTGGCGTGCCGGTTGGGGTCGTCGCCGGTTTGCGTGCTGGTGCCGGAAAAGATTTTTGATTGGGTGGCCAGCTGCACGTGCACTTCCAGGCCGATCACCACTTCCCAGTTTCCTGAATGGCTCATGCGAAACCTCCCGGCGCCTGTTGATGCCAGTCCGTGGCCATTTGATAGCGGTGCGCCACGTTCAGTATGCGACCTTCCTGGAAATAGTTGCCGATCACCTGGGTGCCCGCGGGCAGACCGTTGATAAAGCCGCTGGGCATGGACAGCGCCGGCAGGCCGGCCAGGTTCACGGCGATGGTGAACACGTCGGCCATGTACATGTTGACCGGGTCGTCCGCCTTGGCACCCAGCTTGAAGGCGGTTTCCGGCGAGGTGGGGCCCATGATCACATCCACGTCCTTGAACGCGCGGGAGAAATCATCGCGGATCAGGCGGCGTACTTTCTGCGCGCGCTTGTAGTAGGCGTCGTAGTAGCCGGCGGACAGCGCGTAGGTGCCCACCAGGATGCGGCGCTTCACCTCGGCGCCGAAGCCCTCCGAGCGGGAGCGCTTGTACAGGTCTTCCAGATCCTTGGGATCCTCGCAGCGGTAGCCGAAGCGCACGCCGTCGAAGCGCGACAGGTTGGAGCTGGCTTCCGCCGGCGCGATCACATAATAAGCCGGCACCGACAGCTTGATGCTGGGCAGCGACAGCTTGACCAGCTTGGCGCCCTGTTTTTCCAGTTCGCGCATGGCTTCGCGGGCGTTATCGGCGATCGCGCCGTCCAGATTGTCGGGGAAAAATTCTTCCGGCACGCCGATTTTCAAGCCGTCCACGCTCTGATCCAGAGCACCGAGGTAATCGTCCACCGGTTCGTTCAGGCAGGTGGAGTCTTTCTCGTCGTGGCCGGCCATGGCCTGCAGCATCAGCGCGCAGTCGGCGGCGGACAGGCCCAGCGGGCCGGCCTGATCCAGACTGGAGGCGAAGGCGATCATGCCCCAGCGCGACACCCGCCCGTAGGTGGGCTTGAGGCCGGTGACGCCGTTCAGCGCCGCCGGCTGGCGGATCGAGCCGCCGGTGTCGGTGCCGGTGGCGCCGGGGGCCAGCCGCGCCGCCAGGCCGGCGGCGGCACCGCCGGACGAACCGCCGGGCACCCGCTCGGTGTCCCAGGGGTTCTTCACCGGGCCGTAAAAGCTGGTTTCGTTGGAGGAGCCCATGGCGAATTCGTCCATATTGGTCTTGCCCAGCATCACCGCGCCTTCGGCCGCCATTTTTTCCACCGCCGTGGCGGTGTAGGGGGCGATGAAATTATCCAGCATCCGCGAGCCGCAACTGGTGCGCACGCCCTCGGTGCAGAAAATGTCCTTGTGCGCGATCGGTAGGCCGGTGAGCAGACGATGGTCGCCGGCAGCGATCGCCTGGTCGGCGGCGTCCGCCTGCCGCAGGGCCTGTTCCTCGGTGACGGTGATAAAGCTGTTGAGCTCGCCGTCGTGCCGCTTGATGCGCTCCAGGAAGTGCTCGGTGAGTTCCCGGGAGGAAAAGTCCCCGGCTTGCAGGCCGGCTTTGAGTTCGGTCAGTGTTTTATCGTGCATGTGGTTACTCAATCACCCGGGGTACCAGGAAACAGCCGTCCTCGCTGGCCGGCGCGAGAGGCAGGACCTTGTCGCGCACGTCCGGTTCGGTGACCCGGTCGTCGCGCAGGGGCTGGCTGACCTCGAGGGGGTGGGCCAGGGGTTCGACCTGGTCCACGTCCGCCTGCTGGAGCTGGTCGACCATGCCGAGGATGTCGTTAAGGCGGGCGGACAGCTCCGCGGTCTCGCTGTCGTCCACCCGCAGGCGGGCCAGGTGGGCCGCGCGCGCCACCACCTTGGAATCAATGGCCATGGGCGTTCTCCGCAAAGGCTGGGGAAGGGCGCAAAATTACCACAGACCGGGGCGCGGACAAACCGTGAAGAGCGTATGGGACCGGGTTCGCTTGCCGAAACCCGGCGCCGTTGCTAGAGTTGCGCCATTCTGTTGCAAGGGCGTGAACAGGCCCGCCGGCAACACCCTCTTTTCTCCACGACCCTCAGGAAACAGGCCAGGATGTCCGTGATTAAGCGCATTCGGGGGATGTTCTCCACCGATCTTTCCATCGACCTTGGCACCGCCAACACCCTTATTTACGTTCGCGGGCGCGGTATCGTACTGGATGAGCCCTCGGTGGTGGCCATTCGTCATCATGGCGCGCAGAAAAGCGTCGCCGCCGTGGGCGCCGACGCCAAGCGGATGCTGGGGCGCACCCCCGGCAATATCACCGCCATCCGCCCGATGAAGGACGGCGTGATCGCGGACTTCGACGTCACCGAGAAGATGCTGCAGTACTTCATCAAGAAGGTGCACGACACCGGCTTCTTCCCGCCGGCGCCCCGGGTGCTGGTGTGCGTGCCCTGCAAATCCACCCAGGTGGAGCGCCGCGCGATCCAGGATTCCGCCTTCGGCGCCGGGGCCCGTGACGTCTATCTGATCGAAGAGCCGGTGGCGGCCGCCATCGGCGCCGGCCTGCCGGTGGAAGAGGCGCGCGGCTCCATGGTCGTGGATATCGGCGGCGGCACCACCGAAATCGCCCTGATCTCCCTCAATGGCGTGGTCTATTCCGAATCCGTGCGCACCGGCGGCGACCGCTTCGACGAGGCCATCGTCGCCTTCGTGCGCAAGGAATACGGCTCGCTGATCGGCGAATCCACCGCCGAGCGCATCAAGCACGAGATCGGCACCGCCTATCCGGGCGGCGAGATCCTCGAGATCGACGTGCGCGGCCGTAACCTGGCCGAGGGCGTGCCGCGCCAGTTCACGCTCAACTCCGAGGAGATCCTGGAAGCCCTCAAGGACCCCCTCTCGGTGATCGTCAACGCGGTCAAGAACGCGCTGGAAGCCTCGCCGCCGGAGCTGGCGTCGGACATCGCCGAGCGCGGCCTGGTGCTGACCGGCGGCGGCGCGCTGCTGCGCGACATCGACCGCCTGCTCACCGAGGAAACCGGCCTGCCGGTGATCATCGCCGACGACCCGCTGACCTGCGTGGCGCGGGGCGGCGGCAAGGCCCTTGAGCTGATGGATACCCAGGGTCTGGACATGCTGGCCATGGGCTAAGGCCCGCCCGGTCCGCCCGAGATGTATTCCGCCAACCCCACCTACCGCCTGCTGATCGCGCTGGTGCTGGCCGTCGTTCTGATGGCCCTGGACCAGCGCAGTAAGTGGGTGGAGCCGCTGCGTTACGGCGTCGGCTATCTGACCGCCCCGGTGCACTATCTGGCCCACCTGCCGGTGGATTCCGCCCGCTGGCTGGGACGCCTGTCCGAAACCCGTTCCAACCTGATGGAATCCCGCGAGCGTCTGGAGCGCCAGGTGCTGATCCTGGAGCAGAAGGTCCAGCGTCTGGCGGTGCTGCAGGCGGAAAACGTGCGTCTGCGGGAATTGCTCAACTCCTCCGCCAATCTGGACGCGTCGGTGCTGGTGGCGGAGATCATCGGCGTCGACCCGGACCCCAACCGCCAGGAGCTGGTGATCAACAAGGGCGGCCAGGACGACGTGCTGCAGGGGCAGGCGGTGCTGGAATCCCAGGGGCTGATCGGCCAGGTGGTGGAAGCCGGGCCGCTGTCCGCGCGGGTGCTGCTGATCACCGACGCCAGCCACGCCATGAGCGTGCAGGTGAACCGTAACGGGGTGCGCGCGATTCTGGCCGGCACCGGGCAGGGCAGCCGGCTGCGGCTGCTGTACGTGCCCGATACCGCCGACATCAAGGAGGGCGACCTGCTGGTGTCCACCGGCCTCGGCCAGCTCTACCCGCGCGGCTACCCGGTGGCCCGGGTGAGCCGGGTGAGCCACCAGTCCGGCGCCGCCTTCGCCGACATCGAGGCGCGCCCCACCGCCCGCCTGGACCGGGTCAGCCATGTGTTGCTGGTGCAGTCCATGGAACCGGTGTCGATCCCGGACGTGGCCCCCGAGTCGCCTTCCGATGAGCCGACGCCCGAGGAGCTGCCCGATGATGAATAACGAGCGGCCGGCCGGCACCGGCGTGATTCTGGTGACCTTCGTGGTCGCCGCCCTGCTGGAAGTGATCCCCCTTAACCAGACGCTGGACTGGGTGCGCCCGGAATGGATGCTGCTGGTGCTGCTGTACTGGGTGCTGTCGCTGCCGCACCGCATCGGCGTGCTGTGGGGCTTTCTGGTGGGGCTCTACCTGGACGTGCTGGTGGGCGCCACCCTCGGCCAGTGGGCCCTGTCCTACGCCTTCGGCGCCTACTTCATGCTGGCCGCCTACAAGCGCATGCGGGTGTTTCCGCTGCTGCAGCAAAGCGCCGTGGTGTTCCTGCTGGTGGGCTCCGCCAATCTGATCGCCTACCTGGTGCAGGAGTCCGTCGGCCGGACCCTGTATCCTCCCTATACGATTCTCTATTCCGCCGCCGCCAGCGCGGTGCTCTGGCGGCCGCTGTGCACGGCGCTGCGCTGGACCCAGCACCGCTTTCTGGTGCGCTGACAGCGCGGCCCCGTTGAGCCCCCGGAACCAAGGAGCGCTCCATGCTTTACCTCGCATCCGGCTCGCCCCGGCGGGCGGAACTGTTGGCGCAAATCGGCGTGCCTTTCACGGTGCTGAAAGCACCGGGCATTGACGAAACCGTCCACGCCGGCGAAGCCCCCCGCGACTATGTCGCCCGCATGGCGCGGGAAAAAGCCGCCGCCGGCCGGGCCGCCGCGCCCGGCCCGGAGCCGGTGCTGGGCGCCGACACCGCGGTGGTGCTCGGCGAGCGGGTATTGGGCAAACCGGACAACGACGACCAGGCCCTGGCCATGCTCCGCGACCTGCAGGACCGGGAACACCGGGTGCTCTCCGCGGTCTGCGTGATGGCCGGCGACACCCCGCGCCTGGCGCTCTCCGAGACCCGGGTCCGGCTGCGCGCGCTCGACGACGAGCGCCTGCGCGCCTACGTGGCCACCGGCGAAGGGCGCGATAAAGCCGGTGCCTACGGCATCCAGGGCCTGGGCGCGGCCCTGGTGGCGTCGCTGAGCGGCAGCTACAGTGGGGTGGTCGGCTTACCCCTGGAAGAAACGGTGCCGCTCCTGGAATGGGCCGGCGTGCCCTACTGGCAACCCTGTTGATCGACTGAGGCCACGGTGAAAAACGAAAGCCCTCGCTGGAGATCCCCCCTGCGTGGCCGGCTATGGTGGCTGGTGGCGATTCCGGTGCTGTTGCTGGCGGCCTACGTGGTGGTGGCGCGCCAATTGATGCTGCTGGTGCCCGATTACCGCCAGGAGCTGGAAGCGGTGCTCGAGGAGCACCTCGGCTTCGCCATCGTCATCGAGCAGCTGGACGGCAGCATGGACGGCCTGACCCCGCGCTTCGAAGTGCGCGGCCTGACCCTGCCGCACGCGGAAGGGGAGCCGGCGCTGCGCCTGGACCAGGTGTCCGCCAGCGTGTCGATTCTGCCCACCCTGTTCCACCGCGACCTCTACCTGCGGGAATTGCGCATCAAGGGTGTGGACGTGCACCTGGTCCGGGGCGAGGACGGCGGCATCCGCCTGCGCGGCCTGGAAGCGCTGCAGGACCGGGAGCAGGGCGACCCGGCCGACAGCCTGCGCGCGCTCTACCGGCAGCAGCGCATTCTGGTGGAAGACGCGCGCTTCTCGCTGGACTGGCCCGGCCTGCCGCCGCTGGCGGCGTCCTCCCTGACCCTGGCCGTGGACAACAGCGGTGACGGCCATGCGGTGTCGGTGCGGGTGGAAGCCCGCGACCGGCCGTTCTCGGTGGACGCCCGCCTGCGCGTGGACGGCGACCCGCTGAGCCTGGATCAGCTCAATGCGCGCGGCTATCTGGACGTCAACGGCGAGCGCCTGCACGAATGGCTGCCTGAAGCGCGGGACTGGCCGCTGGATCTGGCCGGGCTGGACGGCCGGGTGCGCGCCTGGACCGCCATTTCCGGGGGGCAGGTGCGCTCCGCCCAGGTGCGCCTGGGCGCGCCGTCCGTCACCCTTACCGACGGCGACCAGCCGTGGCCGCTCACCGATATCAATCTGGACGCGCAGCTGAGCCGGCGGCCCAACGGCGACGGCCAGCTGTCGGTGACCGCGCTGAGCGGCCAGACGCCGGCCGGCGCGGTGGCACCGGGCCCGGTGGCGCTCCGTTGGCGGATCGGCGAAGGCGGCGCGCACTGGCGTTTCCAGGGCGAGGACCTGGCGATCCACGCGCTCAGCCGGCAACTGTCGGAGTGGCCGTTCGTGCTGCCCGAGGGGCTGGGCACCATCCGCGACCGGTTGCGCGAGCATCAGCCCCGGGGCGTGCTGCAGCAGCTCTATCTGGCCGGCGTGGAAGGCCGGGTGGACGCCATCCAGGCCCGTTTCGCCGGCCTCGCCGCCGACGCCCTGGACCGGGTGCCCGGCGCGCGCGGGCTGAACGGCTGGGTGGCCGGCGGCCCCCGCCACGGCGTGGCGCGCGTCAACGGCGACCCGCTGCAGCTCACCGTGCCCCGGCTCTACGATCACCCCCTGAGCACCCGGTTCAACGGCGTGCTGCGCTGGTTCAGCGACGCCGGCCGCTGGTCGGTGGAGACCGGCACCCTGATGGCCGCCAACGCCGACGCCCGTGGCGTCGCCATGTTCCGGCTGGAGGGCGGCGACGGCCTGCCGGTGCCGGAGCTGCGCCTGCTCGCCGACCTGCACGACGGCGACGCGGCGCGGGCGGCGCACTACATTCCCATGGAAAGGCTGCCCGACCCGCTCAGTGAATGGCTGGCCCAGGCGTTCCGTGGCGGGCAACTGGACGAAGGCCGATTCCTCTACCGGGGGCCGATTAAAATCGACCCGCAACGGCAGCAGGACCGCACCTTCCAGATGCGCTTCCAGGGCCGGGATATGGCCCTGTCGTTCCTGCCCGACTGGCCGGTGGCCACCGGCATTCAGGCGGACGTGCTGATCGACGGCCGCGAAGTCAGCGGCCGGGTCGCCGGTGGACGCCTGTTCGACAGCGAACTGAGCCGGGTCACCGTGGACCTGCCGGCGGTGGACGATCCCTCGCGCCGGCACCTGGTGATCCAGGGGCAGGTGCAGGGCCCGGCCACCGATCTGGACCGTGTGTTCCACGACACGCCGCTCGCCGGGCAGCTGCCCGACGGGCTGCTTGACTGGCGGTTCCGCGCCGGCCAGGTGGGCGGGCACCTGCTGCTGGATCTGCCGCTCACCAAAAACGCCAGCGAGCCGATGGTGATAGTCGACGGCCGGGGCGACGGCGTCACGCTGGCCAATGAGTCTCTGGATCTCACCGTCACCGATGTCACCGCGCCGGTCTATTTCCACCTGCGCGAAGGCATCAACATGCCCAGCCTGGAGGGCAAGGCGTTGGGCGGCCGCTTCACCGGCTCCTGGCTGACGCGGGGGCCGGACAGCCAGATGCAGCTCACCGGCGCCTTGCCGGTGGCGCGGCTGCGCGACTGGTCGGGGATGGACTGGCCGGTGCCGGTGAGCGGCCGGTTGCCGCTGGAGCTGGACCTGGGCATGCCCTGGCGGGGCATGCCGCTGCGCGTGGAGGCGCGTTCCACCCTGGAAGGGGTCAAGGTGGACGCCCCCACGCCCCTGGGCAAAAGCGCCGGCAGCGTGCGCGGCAGCCGGCTGGTGTGGCGCGCCGGCCGCGAGCAGAGTCTGAGCGTCGACTACGGCGAGGTGGCGCGCGGCCGCTTCCGCACCGGCGACAACTTCGCCGGCGCCCTGGGCCTGGGCGGCGTGGCGCCGCCGGCGCTGCCCGAGCGGGGGCTGGTGATCGAAGGCCGGGCGGAGCGCGCCAGGGCCGCCGACTGGCTGGACTTCGTGCAGGGCCTGAACAAAGGCGGCGGGCAAGGCGACGGTGGCCCCGTGTCGCCGTCGTTGGTCCGCCGCGTGGCGGTCACGGTGGCCGATCTGGACCTGTTCGGCGTGGCCCTGTCCGACGCCCGGTTTATCGCCGCGCCCCACCAGAGCGGCTGGGAATTCAATATGGCGGCGCCGGCTCTGGCCGGCACGCTGCGCCTGCCCGCCAACTACCGGCCCCGCGGCGACCGGCCGATGACGCTGTCCATCAGCCGGCTGCGGCTGCCGGATAATCCGCTCACCGGTGACGCCGACGGCGAGGCGGGCGACAACGGCCGGCGCCCGTCGCCCACGGACGTACCGGTGATGGACGTGACCCTTACCGACGCCCGCATCGGGCGCGAAGTGCTGGGCGACTGGTCCACCCGCATCCGCCCGGTGGACGGCGGCGCGCGCGCCGAGGCCCTGCGCGGCGAATGGCGTGGCGTCCAGGTGGACGGCAACCTCACCTGGACCGAGACCGGCGCGGGCGCCCAGCGTACCCGTTACCAGGGCAGCGTGGTTTCGGGCGATCTCAAGGACACCCTCACCGCCTGGGGCCTGCCGGTGTTGCTGGAAAGCGACGACGCCCGCGCCACCCTGGATCTGTCCTGGCCGGACTGGCCGCTGAGCCCGGACTATCTGGCCCTGACCGGGGACGCCCGGCTCGACATCGGCGAGTGCCTGATTCCCGATCCGCAAAAGCGCACCTCGGTGCTGCGCGTGCTGGGGGTGCTTAACGTGGCCAACATCCAGCGCCGGCTGCGTCTGGATTTCTCCGACCTCTACCAGGACGGGCTGAGCTGCGATTCGATCAAAGGCGACTTCGTGTTCGACGGCGCCGCGCTCACCGCCCGCGACGTGTCCATCGAATCGCCGTCCGCCGCCTTCGAGATCAACGGCCAGGCCGATCTGGCCGCGCAGACCCTCAATCAGGAAGTGGCCATGACGCTGCCGCTGTCCAGTAACCTCTACGCCGGCTGCATCGCCGGCCCGGCGGTGTGCGCCGGTATCTTTGTGGTGGAACGCCTTTGGGGTGATAAGCTGGATAAAACCACCACCATCACATACCAGGTATCCGGCCCCTGGCAGGATCCCCAGGTGAAAGAGACGGAGGGCTTTCTTGAGTAACAGGCAGGACGCAACGGCGCGTTGTCGCGTGGCCGCCGTGCAGATGACCAGCGGCGCCGACACCGACGCCAACCTGCTTGCCGCCGGCGAGGCCCTGGCCCGCGCCGCCGAGGGCGGCGCCGAGCTGGCGGTGCTGCCGGAGAACTTCGCCGGCTACGGCGTCGACTACCGCGCCCTGGGCGAGCGCTACGGCGAGCTGTGCGGCTGGCTGATCGAGCGCGCCCGGACCCTCGGCCTGTGGGTGATCGGCGGCAGCATCCCGGCGTTGACCCGGCCCGGCGGCGAACCGGTGCCGGCGCCCCGGGTGCGCACCCGCAGCGTGCTGGCCGGCCCTGACGGCGAGGTCACCGCCCTCTATGACAAACTGCACCTGTTCGACGCGGACGTGAGCGACCGCCAGGGCCGGTACCGGGAATCGGACGTGTTCGAGCCCGGCGAGCAGGCGGTGGTGGCCACCGCCGCCGGCCTGCAGGTGGGCCTGGCGATCTGCTACGACCTGCGTTTTCCGCTGCACGCGCGGGTGCTGGCGGACCGGGGCGCCGGTCTTATCGTTTATCCCAGCGCCTTCACCGCCACCACCGGCGCCGCGCACTGGGCATTGTTACTGCGCGCCTGCGCGGTGCAGAACGGCTGCTACGTGCTGGGCGCCAACCAGTGCGGCCGGCACAGCGAGACCCGCGCCAGCTTCGGCCATTCCATGCTGGTGGACCCCTGGGGCCGGGTGGTGGCCGGCGCCGAAGGCGACCAGGCGGACCGCCCCGGCGTGGTGTTCGGCACCGTCGACCCCGCCGTGCTCGATCAAGTACGCTCCGGCCTGCCGGTGCACACCCATCAACGATTCAAGGTGAACGGTCCTTATGATCTCTAACCAACGGACCTCCGACAGCGAACGGCTTTCCCTGGCCTCGGACATTCTGCTGGCCCCGGCCCAACTGGGTACCGACCAGCTGCAGAGCCTGCTGGGCGGCAAGCTGGCCGGGCGCGCCGACTACGCCGACGTCTACTTCCAGCACAGCCGCCACGAGGCCTGGATTCTCGAAGACGGCCTGGTGCGCGACGCCAGCTTCAACCTGGAGCGCGGCGCCGGGGTGCGTCTGGTCAGCGGCGACAAGACCGGTTTCGCCTACAGCGACGACATCTCGCTGGACGCGCTCACCCAGGCGGGCAGCGCCGCCGCCGCCATCGGCCGGCAGGGCAAGGATCAATCGGTGCGCATCGGCGCCGCCAAGACCATGCCCGCCCGCTATCCGGCGCTGGACCCGCTGCCCGGTTGGAGCAGCGAGATGAAAGTGGCGCTGCTGCAGGAGATGGACCGCCTGGCCCGCTCCCTGGACTCGGCGGTGAAGGAAGTCACCGTCAGCCTGAGCGGCGAGCAGGACGTGGTGCTGGTGGCCGCCACCGACGGCACCCTGGCGGCGGACGTGCGGCCGCTGATCCGCTTCAATATTTCCGTGATCGCGGAACGGGGCGGCCGCCGCGAGCGCGGCAGCGCCGGCGGCGGTGGCCGGGTGGCCTACGACTGGCTGCGCCAGGACGGCCGGCTGGAAGCCTGGACCCGCGACGCGGTGCGCCAGGCGCTGCTCAACCTGGACGCGGAACCGGCGCCGGCGGGCACCATGCCGGTGGTGCTGGGCCCGGGCTGGCCCGGCGTACTGCTGCACGAAGCGGTGGGCCACGGCCTGGAAGGCGACTTCAACCGCAAGGGCACCTCCATGTTCGCCAAGATGATGGGCCAGCAGGTGGCGTCCAGCCTGTGCACCGTGGTCGACGACGGCACCCTGCCGGACCGGCGCGGCTCGCTCACCGTCGACGACGAAGGCACCCCGGGCGGCTACAACACCCTGATCGAGAACGGCAAGCTGGTCGGCCACATGCAGGACAAGACCAACGCCCGCCTGATGGGCGTGGCGCCCACCGGCAACGGCCGCCGCGAATCCTACGCCCACCTGCCCATGCCGCGCATGACCAACACCTACATGCTGCCCGGCGAATCCGACCCGGAGGAGATCCTCGCCAGCCTGGACCGGGGCATCTACGCGGTGAACTTCGGCGGCGGCCAGGTGGACATCACCTCCGGGCGCTTCGTGTTCTCCACCAGCGAGGCCTACTTGGTGGAGAAGGGCAAGATCGTCTGCCCGGTGAAGGGCGCCACCCTGATCGGCAGCGGCGCGGAAGTGATGAACCGCATCTCCATGGTCGGCAACGACCTGGCCTTGGACAGCGGCATCGGCGTGTGCGGCAAGGACGGCCAGTCGGTGCCGGTGGGCGTCGGCCAGCCCACCCTGCGGGTGGACGCGTTGACGGTGGGCGGCACCGCCTGATGCCGGTGTCGGTGCCCGAAGTACTGGCGCGCATGCGCCTGTTCGACGGCCTGAACAGCGGCGAGCTGACGGCGCTGGAAAAGCTGGTGTTCGTCAACCGTGCCGCCGCCGGCGACACCGTCTGCCGGGAAGGCGACCGCAGCGATTTTCTCTGTTTCGTGGTGCGCGGCCGGCTGGACATTCTCAAGGCGCAGCGCACGGCGGACGGCGCGCCGGCGGTGATCGCCCATCTCAACCCCGGCGACTCGCTGGGCGAAATGGCGCTGGTCGATCACCAGCCCCGTTCCGCCACGGTGCGCGCCGCCGAGGACACCACTCTGGTGGTGCTCACCCGCAAGGGCTTTGAACAATTGCGCCGCCGCGAACCGCGCGCCGCCGCCGTGCTGATGGAAAACATCGCCCGTCTGCTGTGCGAGAACCTGCGCCGGACCTCCTCCCGCCTCGCCCAGTTCATGCCCCCACTCGGTTAGCTGCAAGCTTCAAGCTACAAACGGGGCCTTGCTGGAGTAACGGCCGTGCCACTGCCAAGGCGTTAGCAAGTTGAAAGTTGCAAGTTGAAAAAACAAGGGCGCATGCGGCGGGCGGTTCAGGATGCAGGATACAGGATGCAGCGCGGAACCGGCTGGAGCGGACGGGTCGGTGCTACGCCGCGCACGTTGGCTTTTCCGCAATTCCGGCCTTGCGGAAAAGCAACGCCATCTGCACCCGCTCAGCGTCGCCCCTGTATCCTGAATCCTGCATCCTGTATCGGGCGGCGAATGCCGCCCTCGCTCTAGCCGCCGGCACGGCCTCCCTTTTCAACTTGTTAACGTTTCAGTATCGGCACGGCCCTGACTCCAGCACGGCGCAGCTTGCAGCTTGAGGCTTGCAGCTTGAGGCTTGCAGCTAGTACAGCGGCGCGTTCTTTTCCAAATCGTTGAGCAGGCTCTGAAAGCGTTTGCGTTCGCGTTTGAAGCGGGCGCGCTGGTCCGCGTCGGCGGCGTCCGGGTCGGCGGGCCGGGCCTTGATCAGATTGCGGGCCTGGTTGCGCAGCGCCTGGCGATCCCCCTCCGGGTATTCGGTGAGCACCTGCTGCAGCACCGGCTCCGCCTCCTTGGGGCCGTCGCAGGCGGCGACCTGTTCGGTCCAGTGTTGCAGGCGCTGCTGGCGCAGCGGGTTCCGCAGGGCCTCCACGGCGCTGACGATGGCGTCGCTGTCGGCGTCGTAGATCAGGCGGCCGATGAACAGCGCATGGCGCCGGCGGGCGTCCAGGTTGGTGATGCGGCGCGCTTCGTCGAGCGCTTTCTCGAGGCCGTCGGTGAGCGGCAGGCGGGCGCGCTGCTCCGGTTTCAGGCCCATCAGGGTCAAGCCCACTTCCTGGAGTGCCTGCATATCCTGCTTGCGGCGTGTTTTGCTGGCGGGGGTATCGTTATACTCGGTCATGATTCCAGGGAAGCAGCGCTTCCAATAATGCATTGAATGGAAAACGTATTTTATGTCCGAAAACGCCAGCGTGACAGCGAATCTCGGCCCGCAGCATCTGGGGGCCGCCCGCGACACCGTGGCACAGGTGCTGGAAGAGGCGAAACGCCAGGGCGCCAGCGCCGCCGAAGCCCAGCTGAGCCTGGCCCAGGGGTTGTCCGTGGACGTCCGTCTGGGCGAAGTGGAGACGGTGGAATTTCACCGCGACCGGGGCCTGGCGGTGACGGTGTTCTTCGGCCAGCGCAAGGGTCAGGCGTCCACCTCCGACGACAGCCCGCGGAGTCTGCGCGACGCGGTGGCCGCCGCCTGCGCCATCGCCCGCCACACCGAAGAGGACAAGTACGCCGGCATCGCCAGCCCCGAGCAGCTGGCCGACCGGATACCGGACCTGGACCTGTACCACCCCTGGGCGCTGAGCACCGAGCAGGCCATCGACGACGCCCTGCGCTGCGAAGCGGTGGCCCGCGACGACGAGCGCATCGTCAACTCCGAGGGCGCCTCGGTGTCCACCGGCAGCAGTCTGCGGGTGTTGGGCACCAGTGCCGGCTTCCTGCAGGGCTACGCCGGCACCATGCACTCGCGCAGTTGCGCGGTGGTGGCCGAGGACGACCAGGGCATGCAGCGTAATTTCTGGTACGACGCCGGCCGCCGCGCGGATTTGCTGGCCTCCGCCGAGCAGGTCGGTGAGCGGGCCCGCGAGCGCACGCTGGCGCGGCTGGGCGCGGAAATCCCCGACACCGCCGAATTGCCGGTGCTGCTGGCGCCGGAGATCGCCGCCGGCCTGCTTGGCCATTTTATCTCCGCGATCAGCGGCGGCAGCCTCTACCGGCGCGCCTCGTTTCTGCGCGACCGGCTTGGCGAGCGGCTTTTCCCGCAAGGTATCGATGTGCGCGAGCAGCCGTTGCTGCCGGGCGCCAACGGCTCGGCGCCGTTCGACGGCGACGGCCTGGCGACGCGGGATCAGGCGTTCGTGGAAGACGGTGTGCTGCGTCGCTACGCGCTGGGCTTGTACGCCGCGCGGCGGCTCGACATGGCGCCCACCGGCAACGGCAGCGGCGTGCACAACCTGTCGATCTCGGACACCGGCGAGGATTTCGACGCCCTGGTGCGGCGCATCGACCGGGGCATTCTGGTCACCGAGGTGATGGGCCAGGGCGTTAATCTGGTCACCGGTGACTACTCCCGGGGCGCCTCGGGTTTCTGGATTGAGAACGGTGTCATACGCAAACCGCTTCAGGAGTTTACCATTGCCGCGAATCTGGGGGAGATGTTCGCCGGCATCCAGGGCAGTGGCACGGACGTGGACCGCCGCGGCAATATCGCGTGCGGCTCGCTGTTGCTGAGCCCGATGAAAATCGCCGGCGCCTGAGGTCGCCGGCGGCGTCACCCGCCATTTTTTCTATTGGTTGTTAATCCGTTTGAAACTCAGGGGAATATTCATGACGGAAGTGAATCCTTACCAAGGACCGGAAACCAACGTGACCAGCCCGCAAGGCGAGGGGACCTTTACGCTGGGCGGTCCGCACAAAGTCACCGTGGGCCAGGCGCTGGGCTGGCTCGGTGACGGGATGAGAATGCTCAGTGGCCACTGGGGCGTGGTGATCGGGGCCCTGGTGCTGGTGATGGTGATCACCATGGGGCTGCAGTTGATCCCGTTCCTGGGGCCTCTGGCGCAGCCCTTTATCACCACCCTGCTGTACGCCGGTCTGGTGAAGCTGTTCCACCGTATCGCCACCGACGGGCGCTCCGATTTCGGCGATCTGTTCGCCGGCTTTTCCGAGCGCACCGGGCCCTTGCTGCTGCTGGCGCTGGTGCAGATCGGCGTCTACCTGGGCGCCTTGCTGGTGGTCGGCGGTCTGATGGCGATTTTCATGGGCGGCTCCATGTCGCTGCAGTCCATGGACCCGCAGGCGATGAGCAGCGGCATGGGTGTGATGATGGCGATCATGCTGCCGCTGTTCCTGATCGTGTTCACCCTGGTGATGTTCCTGTTCTACTTCGCCGTGCCGCTGATCATGCTGGGCGGCATGGGGCTGGGCGGCGCCATGGGGGTCAGCTTCCGCGCCTGCATGAAGAACCTGCTGCCGATGATCGTCTACGGCATCGTGGTGATGCTGATCATCATGGTGGCGGCCCTGCCGCTGCTGCTGGGCCTGCTGTTCGTGATGCCGATTCTGGCCGGCGCCTACTATGTGTCGTTCCGGCAGGTGCTTACCAACCCCGCCGACGGTGCCGAACATGGACCCGAATAACCCCTACCAGGGGCCGCAAGCGGCGTTGCTGGAGACGCCGCGCCCCGGCGAGGCGACGGTGGGCCGCGCCCGCCGCCGTCCCGTGGGGCACGGCTGGCTGTGGTGGAAGCGGGCCTGGTCGCTGGCGGCCACCAACTGGGTGCTCTGGTGCCTGGCCGTGCTGGTGTTCTTCGCGGTGATTTTGGGCATCAGCCTGTTGAGCCTGTTCGTGCCGGTGTTGGGCAGCTTCGTGCCGACCCTGTTTTCGCCGGTGCTGGCGGCGGGGCTGTTCCATCTTGCCTGGCGGCGCTGGGGCGACGACGACTTCGAGTTCGGTGATCTGTTCGCCGGCTTTTCCAACCGCACCGGGGCGCTGTTTCTTGCCGGCCTGATGCAGCTGCTGCTGCAGATCGGCTTCACCGCGCTGATGGCGGCCCTGGTGTGGGTGGCGTTCGGCCCGGAAATCGCCGCCTTCTTCAGCTCCGCCTTCGGCAGCGCCCTGGAGCCGATGCCGGAGATCAGCGCCGGTCTGGACGGCGCAAAGATGGCGCTCACCGCCTTGCTGGTGACGGCGCTGTCGCTGCCCTACATGGCGCTGATCTGGTTCCAGGCGCCGCTGGTGTACTTCGGCGGGCGCAACGGCTTCCAGGCGCTGGGGGAAAGCCTGATCGCGGTGCTCAAGAACTGGGCGCCGATGCTCTGGTACAGCGTGGTGGTATTGCTGGTGATGCTGGCGGTGGGCGGCGCGCTCGCGCTGCTGTTCGTGCTGGCCAGCACCCTGCTGGGCCCGGGTGTCTCCGGGGCGCTGGCCATGGTGCTGCTGAGCCTGCTGGCGCTGGTGCTGGGCCTGTTCCTGATGGCGGTGCTGACGGTGTCGGTGTACGCCTCGTTCCGGGATATCTTCGGCGCCGACGATGAGCCGGAAGCGACTCCGGAGCTTTGATTGAATTGTAGGAGCTTGCCTTGTGGGAGCGGGCCTTGCCCGCGAAAGGGAGCGAAGCTCCCGGCAGGATGCCAGAGACCTCTCTAACGGCAGCCCCCCGAAGGCCTCTGGAATCCCGCCGGGTGGCTAAAAGCCACCCTTTCGCGGGCTGGGCCCGCTCGCACAAGTTCTTCGTCCTAGACCACCAGGTTGGCGTAGAGCAGGGTGGCGAGACCGAGGAAGGCCATGAAGCCGACGATGTCGGTGACGGTGGTCAGCACCACGGACCCGGCCAGGGCCGGGTCGATGCCCATGCGTTTCATCACCATCGGGATCAGGGCGCCGGCGCCGGCGGCCACCACCAGGTTGAGGATCATGGCGCAGCCGATGATCACGCCCAGGCTCGGGTCGTCGAACCAGAGCGCGGCGGTGGCGCCGATCACCAGCGCCCAGAGCAGGCCGTTGAACGCGCCCACCGACAGCTCCTTGGTGAGCAGATAGCGGGTGTTGCCCGCCTGCACCTGCCCCAGGGCCATGGCGCGGATCACCAGGGTCAGGGTCTGGCTGCCGGCGATGCCGCCCATGCTGGCGACGATCGGCATCAGCACCGCCAGGGCCACCACTTTCTCCAGGGTATCCTCGAACAGGCTGATCACCGCCGAGGCGGCCAGGGCGGTGAGCAGGTTGATGCCCAGCCACAACGCCCGGCGGCGCACCGTCTGCCACACCGAGCCGAAGGTGTCCTCGTCCTCGCCCAGGCCGGCCATGCCCATCAGGGAGTGCTCGGCTTCTTCCATGATCACGTCGACCACGTCATCAATGGTAATCCGGCCCACCAGCATGCCGTCATCGTCCACCACCGGGGCGGTCACCAGGTCCAGGCGTTCAAACAGCTTGGCCACCTCGTGGGCGTCCTGGGTGGCGGGGATCGCCTCCACATCGGTGATCATCGCTTCGCGCACCGAGGTGCCGGGGTCGGAAATCAGCACCCGGGTCAGCGGCAGTACCCCGACGAACTGGTTCTTGCGGTTCACCACCAGCAGGTTGTCGGTGGTCTTGGGGATGTCGCCCAGGCGCCGCAGATAGCGCTGCACCACACTGAAGGTGATCTCCGGGCGCACCGTGATCACGTCCGTGTTCATCAGGCCGCCGGCGGTGTCCTCCGGGTAGTTCATCACCTGTTCCAGGCGTTCCCGGTTCTGGGCGTCAAGGCCGGCCAGCACGCGGCTGGTGACCTGTTCCGGCAGTTCTTGAAGGAGGTCGGCCAGATCGTCGGTGTCGAGGTCCTCGATCAGCTCCACCAGCTCTTCGGTGGGCAGGTCGCGCAGCAGCTCCACGCGCACTTCCTCGCCGAGATACTGCAGCACCTCGGTTTCCTGCTCCTGGCTGAGCAGTTGCCAGAGGATCTCGCGTTCGCGGGGCGGGGAGGACTCGATCAGGTGCGCGGCTTCGGCGCCGGGCAGGTTGTTCAGCACCTGCCGCACTTCCGAAAAGGTGCCACTGGCCAGGGCACGGTTGACCGTTTTCAGATTTCGGCGGTGGCGGGTTTGTTCTGCGGTCATGGTTCCCTCCTTAAGCGGCGTAGTTTACACCACCGCGCATTACCGGAGGATCAAAGCTTTAAAAAAGCGGCCTACTCGCCTTCGTCGAACTTGCGCTGGAACAGATCGGTGAGTTCGTCCATGGCCGGTTGTTCGTCCTCGCCGTCCACGCACACCCGCAGGGTGGTGCCTTTGGCGGCGCCCAGCGTGAGCAGCCCCATGATGCTCTTGGCGTCGATGCGGCGTTCTCCGTGAATCACCTGGATACTGCAGCTGTAGCGCGAAGCCACGCTGACCACCTTGGCGGCGGCGCGTGCGTGCAGGCCCAGCTTGTTGGTGATGGCCAGGTCCTGCTCAATCATCCATCCAGCTCCCGGTGGCGGACATGCAAGGGCACGCCCTGGTTACGCAGCCGGTGGGCCAGCTGCTCGGTGATATAGACCGAACGGTGACGGCCGCCGGTGCAGCCCACGGCCACCGTCACATAGCTGCGATCGTTGGCCGCGTAGGTGGGCAGCCAGCGGTTCAGAAAGTGGAAAATATCTTCCAGCATCAGGTCGCTTTCCGGGTGCCCGCGCAGGAATTCGGCGATGCGTTCGTCGCGGCCGGTCAGCGGCCGCAGTTCGTTGTGCCAGTGCGGGTTGGGCAGGGCGCGCACGTCGAACACCAGGTCGGCGTCGCGGGGCAGGCCGTTTTTATAGCCGAAGGATTCGATCAGCAGCGACAAATTGACATCGCGGCGGGCCACCCGTTGCCGGATCAGGTTGCGCAGTGTGTGCACGTCCAGGCTGCTGGTGTCGATCACCAGGTCGGCGAGCATGCGGATGTCGGCCAGCAGATGCGCTTCGTACTCAATCGCGTCGGCCAGAGTGCGGTCGTCGTCGCTGAGCGGGTGGCGGCGGCGGGTGGCGCTGAAGCGCTCCAGCAGGGTGCCCGGGTCGGCGTCGAGGAAGATCACCTCGGTCTCCACCTGCTGGTTTTTCAGCGCCTTGATGATGCTTTTGAACGCCAGCAACTGGCGGGGCAGGTTGCGCGCGTCCACGCCCACCGCCACCCGCTCGGGGGCGTGTTCCTCGGTGTCGAGCTGTTCGGTGAGGGTGGGCAACAGCCCCAGGGGCAGGTTGTCCACGCAATAGTAACCGTGGTCCTCCAGGGCCTGCAGGGCAGTGGTTTTACCCGACCCGGAGCGGCCGCTGAGAATGGTGAGCTTCATAAGGGGGCAACCGGTAAGGGCTAGGACGCGAGGCGTAGTTCCGCTTCCGATTCCACCGCCACCTGGAACAGCTGCTGGTCGCTGTGGGCCCGTCGCAGGTCGCTGCGGTAGTCATCGTCGTTGAACAGGCTGGCCAGATGGCTGAGTGTCTTGAGGTGCTGTTCCGGGTTCTGCTCCGGCACCAGCAGCACGAACACCAGATCCACCGGGCGCCCGTCGACGGCGTCGAAGTCCACCGCCTCTTCCAGCTTCAACAGCAGGCCCACCGCGCCCTCGCAGTGGCCCAGCCGGCAGTGGGGAATGGCGATGCCCTCGCCGATGCCGGTGGACCCGAGTTTTTCCCGGGCCACCAGGGCGTCGAACACTTCCTGCTCGTTGAGACCGCCGCAGCTGGCCGCGGCCAGCTGGGCGATCTGATCGAGCAACCGTTTTTTACTGGTGACCGACACGTCGTTATAGGTGCGGTCTTCGCTGAGCAATTCACGTACTCGCATAGGGTTAATGACCGTGTTTACGGTCCACCGTCTTCTCTTTGTGTTTGAGGATTTGCCGGTCCAGCTTGTTGGTCAGCGCATCAATGGCCGCGTACATGTCGTCCGCGTGGGCGGTGGCGAACACGTCGGCGCCGGAGATGTGGATGGTGGATTCGGCCTTGTGGGATTTGGGCTCCGGAGACAGGATCACCTGAATGCTGGTGATCTGATCGAAATGGCGCTCCAGTTTGGCGAACTTTTCGTCCACATAGTCACGCAGGGCGTCGGTGATATCCAGGTGGTGACCACTGATGTTTATTTGCATGGCTGGCTCCTATACCTCGTTAAGACCCATCCTCCGCGCGCCTACACCAAACGCTTGCGGGCGCTCGAGGACGGGATGCGCATCGCCTCGCGATATTTGGCGACCGTGCGGCGCGCCACCTTGATCCCCTGATCATTCAGCAAGCTCGCCAGCTTGTTGTCGCTGAGCGGCTTGCGAGGACTCTCGGCGGCGACCAGCTTCTTAATGATGGCACGAATGGCGGTGGAGGAACACTCACCGCCGCCGTCCGTGTCGACGTGACTTGAGAAGAAATATTTCAGCTCGAACACGCCCTTGGGCGTGAGCATGAATTTCTGGTTGGTGACCCGGCTGATGGTGGACTCGTGCATGCCCACGGCCTCGGCGATGTCCGCCAGGACCAGCGGTTTCATCGCCTCTTCACCGTAGTTGAAGAAGTCCTGCTGCACCTCGACGATGCGGCTGGCCACTTTCAGCAGGGTATCGTGGCGGCTTTGCAGGCTTTTCAGGAACCATTTGGCCTCCTGCATGCAGTTACGCAGGTACTGGCCGTCCTCGCCGCCCACCTGGCGGGCCATCTGCGCGTACTGGGCGTGGAGGTTGACGCGCGGCAGCACCGCCTCGTTGAGCGCCACCCGCCAGCCGCCCTTGTGGGCGCTGACCACCACGTCGGGGACCGCGTAATCGGCGCTCTCGCCGCCGATCTGCTGGCCCGGGGCCGGATCCAGGCCGCGCAGCAGCGCCATGGCCGCCAGCAGCGCTTCCTCGGTGGCGCCCAGCGCCCGCCGCAGGCCGGCGTAATCGTGTTTTTCCAGCAGCGTCTGGTGCGCCAGCACCGCCCGGGCGTGGTCCAGATGCGGGGTGTCCTCGGGCAGCTGGGCCAGCTGCACGCCCAGGCACTCGGCCAGGTCGCGACTGGCCACGCCGACCGGGTCGAACTGTTGCAGCCGGTGCAGCACCGCCACCACTTCATCGTCTTCCACCGGGTCGTCCGGGTCGGCGATTTCGTTATGGGCGGTGGTGACCAGGTCTTCCAGGGGCACGGTGACGAAGCCGCGCTCGTCCAGGGCTTCAATGATGATCTGGGCGATCACCCGGTCCCGGTCGCTCATCGGCGTCAGGTTGAGCTGCCACTCCATGTGGCTGATCAGGGTGTCCGGGTTGGCGTGGCGCTGCTGCCAGGCGTCGGCGTCCTCGCTCTCGCCGCCGGGGCTGCTCTGGCCCACGTAGAGGTCGTCCCAGTCGCTGTCGGTCTCCACCGGGCCGTCCACCAGGTCTTCCAGGGCGTCGCTGCGCTCCACATCCAGGTCGGCGTCGGCGTCGTACTCGCCGTCATCGGCGCTGAAATCCTCGGCGCCTTCCTCCATTTCCAGCAGCGGGTTGGTCTCCACCGCCTGCTGGATCTCCAGGCGCAGGTCCAGCGTCGACAGCTGCAGCAGGCGGATTGCCTGCTGCAGCTGGGGCGTCATGGTCAGCTGCTGGCCGATTTGAAGCTGTAAGGAGGGTTTCATGCTGCGTGTCTGGTTGCTCGATCCCGAGGGTTGGAGCATAGCAGCATCAATCGAAATTAAGCAATAATCATGCCAGCTATTGTGTTGTCCGGCGGAAGGGTGTAGGGCGATGCGGCGGGAAGGCGTCCACTATATGCAAGGGTTTGGGCGGTGCGCAAGGCGCGGCGGCGCCCGCCGCCGCTTTTGTCGCCACTAGAGCCGGAAATCGGCGCCCAGGTAGACGTCGCGCACCTGCTGGTTGCCGAGAATGGTGTCGGCGTCGCCGTCGGCGATGATATGGCCGGTGCTGACGATATAGGCGGTGTCGCAGATATCCAGGGTCTCGCGGACGTTGTGGTCGGTGATCAGCACGCCGATGCCGCGGTCCTTGAGATGGCGGATGATGCTCTTGATGTCGTTCACGGAGATCGGGTCGACCCCGGCGAAGGGCTCATCCAGCAGAATAAAGTCCGGGTCCGTGGCCAGGCCGCGGGCGATCTCCGCGCGCCGCCGCTCGCCGCCGGACAGGCTCATGCCCATGCTGTCGCGAATATGGTCGATGTGGAATTCCTGCAGCAGTTTCTCCAGCTGCTCCTTGCGCTCCGCCTTGCTGAGGCTCTTGCGCGTTTCCAGGATCGCCATGATGTTCTGCTCCACGGTGAGGCGGCGGAAGATGCTCGCCTCCTGGGGCAGGTAGCCGATGCCGCGTTTGGCCCGGCCGTGCATGGGCAGGTGGGTGATGTCGTTGCCGTTGATCTCGATGCGGCCGGCGTCGGCGGCCACCAGGCCCACGATCATATAGAAGCAGGTGGTCTTGCCGGCGCCGTTGGGGCCCAGCAGACCGACGATCTGGCCGGCTTCCACTTCCAGGGAGACGTCCTCGATGACGCGGGTGCTCTTGTAGCTCTTGGCCAGGTTATGGGCGCTCAGATGTGCCATCTCAGGGGGTCTCCGCATTGTCGGGTTGCGCGGCCGGGGCGTCCTGGGCCGGTTCGCCGTTGTCCTGCTCCTCCGGCTCGGCGTCCTCGCTGGCCTGCTCGGCGTTCTTGGCCGGGATCACCAGGCGGACCCGCTTGTCGCCTTCGCTGCTGGCGTCCACGCGGCGCGAATCCAGGTTGTACTCCACCTTGGCGCCTTCGAAGGTGTTGCCCTGGTGGGTGACGCGGGCGTTGCCGGTGAGCACCAGGCTGCGCTGCGCCAGGTCGTAGACCAGCTTGTCGGCGCGGGCGTTCAATTCCTTGCCTTCCACCATGCGCACCGGCGACCCGGTGGCTTCCACCCGCACCAGTTCGTTGTTCTCGGTGAACAGGCGGATCACGTCCGCGTTCAGGCGCCGCTTGCCCTGGACCAGCTCGGCGTTGCCGCGATACACGCCGGTGCCGGCGCTCTGTTCGAAGGTGGCCTCATCGGCGCTCACCTCCACCGGGCCGGTGGGCTGCTGGGCGGCGGCGCCGGCGGTCAGCGCGGTCAACGCCAGAGCCAGCAGAGCCTTGCCCAGGGCGGACCTATTCCGTGCTGCCTGTGAATTCACTTACCACTCCTTGCTTGAGTGTCATTTCGCCGCTGGTCAGATCGCTTTCCATGGCGCCGGCGCGGGTGCGGCCGTCGCGGTGGCGCATGGCGAGCTCGCCGGGGGAGACCACGCGGTTAGTGTCGTTGTGGTACTGCAGTTCCTCGGTGTCCAGGGTGACGCCGTTGCTTTCGCTGCGCGCTTCCACCTGGTCCGTGAAGACAATCAGGTCACCGTTGTCGCGCACTTCACCACGGCGGGACTGGATCGTCCACAGGCCGTTGCTGTTGTCCATGCGCAACACCGGTTCGGTGAGGGTGGTGAGCGCGTCCCGTTCGTACTGCTCGAGATGATCCGCCACCAGGCGGTACTGCACCCGACCATCCTCTTCGTCGTAGGCTTTGGCGACGATCCGGTCGGCGATGATCATCGGCGCGTTGAGAAACGCCTCGCGGTCTTCTTCCAGAGGGTTGTCCCACTCGTGCAGGGTCATCAGCACGATCAGGCCCAGCAGCAGAATGCCGGAGGCGCTAAGCAGGCCCTGCCGTTTCACGCGTCACCCCGGTGTTCGAGAAGGGCGTCGCAGATTTCGCGCACCGCGCCTTCGCCGCCTCGGTTGCGGGTCACGTGGTCGGCCGCCGCCCGCGCGCAGTCGTGGCCGCTGGCGGGGGCGAAGGCGATCTGCGCCCACTGCAGGGCCGGCACGTCCGGTTCGTCGTCGCCGGCGTAGCCGGTTTCGCGGGCGGTCACGCCCAGCGAGGCGGCCAGGTCGGCCAGCGCCACGCCCTTGTCCTCGCGGCCCTGGATCACGTGCTGAATGCCCAGCTCGGCGGCGCGGCGGGCCACCATGGGCGTGTCGCGGCCGGTGATCAGCGCCAGGGTGACGCCGCTGGCGGCCAGTTTCTTGAGGCCGTGACCGTCCAGGGTGTTGAACACCTTGAGCGCTTCGCCGTCGGGGCCGTAATAGAGGCGGCCGTCGGTGAGCACGCCGTCCACGTCGAAGGCCATCAGTTTCAGGTTGCGCGCGTCGGCGCTGGACACCAGCAAGGTCACTACATCACCCCCGCGCGCAGCAGGTCCTGGGTGTTGAGGGCGCCCACCGGGCGCTGGTCGGCGTCACACACCACCAGGCCGTTGATCTTGCGCGTCTCCATGATTTGCAGGGCCTCGGCGGCCAGGTGCCCGGGCGGCATGGTCACCGGGCGCGGCGACATCACGTCGGCGATGCCGGCCTGGCGGATATCCAGGCCTTTTTCCAGGGTGCGGCGCAAATCGCCGTCGGTGAAGATGCCGATCAGACGGCCGTCGTCGTCCACCACCGTGGTCATGCCCAGGCCCTTGCGGGTCATTTCCAGCAGGGCGTCGGACAGGCTGGCGTCGCGGTTCACCCGTGGCAGGCGCTCTTCCGCGTGCATGATGTCGTCGACCTTGAGCAGCAGGCGCCGGCCCAGGCTGCCGCCCGGATGGCTGAGAGCGAAATCCTCGGCGGTGAAGCCGCGCGCCTCAAGCAGGGCGATGGCGAGGGCGTCGCCCATGGCCAGCGCGGCGGTGGTGGAGGTGGTGGGCGCCAGGTTGTGCGGGCAGGCCTCTTCTTCCACGCCCACGTCGAGATGCACGTCGGAGAGCTGCGCCAGGGACGAAGAAGGTCGGCCGGTCATGCTGATCAGCACCGCGCCCTTGCGCTTGATCACCGGAATAATGGTGAGGATTTCGCCGGTTTCGCCGGAATTGGACAGCGCCAGCACCGCGTCCTCGGCGGTGATCATGCCCAGGTCGCCGTGGGACGCCTCGCCGGGGTGGACGAAGAACGACGGGGTGCCGGTGCTCGCCAGGGTGGCCGCCAGTTTGCTGCCGATATGCCCGCTTTTGCCCATGCCGGTCACGATTACCCGGCCCCGGCAGGCCAGCAGCAGCTCGCAGGCCTGCTCGAAGGTGTCGCTGACGCGCTCGCCGAGCGCGGCCACGGCACGCGCTTCCACGTCCAGAACACGGCGGGCGGTGGCGATGTGGTTATGACTCATAATGATTCGTGTCTCCTCGCTGGCGGCGATTATACACTGGCCGGGGCGCCGCTGACTGCCCTTGGAACCCTTAAGCGTTCGGATGTTCCAATTGATTGTGCGAGCGGGCCTCGCCCGCGAAAGGCCGGCAAAGCCGGCCGGCAGGATTCCAGAGACCTGTATGGTTGTCTCCCGGAACTGCGGAAGGGGTATCAAAGAGGCCTCTGGTATCCCGCCGGCAAGCTCTGCTTGCCTTTCGCGGGCGGGGCCCGCTCGCACAAAAAGTGCTTCGTAGAGGCCTTGGCTGGACAGTTCGAAGTGAACGCCGTAAAAACTAGCATCCTCAGACACGACAGGGAGTGACGTATGATCTTCAAACAAGGCTTCGCGGCCACGCTGGCGCTGCTTATGCTGGTCTCGGCCGGCTTCGCCCAGGCCGCCCAGGACCCCCGCGAGCTGGTCCAGGAGACCGTGGAGCGGATGACCAGCCGTATCGACGCCGAGCGCGAGCGGCTGGAAAAGGACGAGAGCTACGCCCGTGAGCTGGTCCGTGAGGAGCTGGTGCCGCTGGTGGATTTCAAGCGCATCACCCGCATGGTGATGGGCGAGCACTTCGACCAGGCCAGCCGGGACCAGAAGTACGAGTTCCTGGAAGTGTTCAAGAACAGCCTGATCAACACCTACGCCTCCGGCGTGACCCTCTACCAGGGCCAGGAAATCCGCGTGCTGCCGATGCGCGAGGAGGACCGCAAGGGCAACTACGCCCGGGTGCGCCTGGAAGGCACCACCAACGACGGCAAGGTGATTCCGGTGTTCTTCACCCTGTTCCAGTCCGGCGACCAGTGGAAGGTGGTCAATGTGTACGTCAACGGCCTGGACCTGCGCGACGTCTACCGGGCCCAGTTCGCCCAGTCCATGCAGCAGCTCGGTGATCTGGACAAGGTGATCGACAGCTGGTCCGCGGAAAGCGCCGACCTGGAAGAGAAGGTGGACGTGGAGACCGGCAGCGGCGCCTGACCCCGCCGCCGGGCGGCCGGCCCCCGGATGGCCGGCCCCCGGAGCGCCGGCCGCCACAATGACAAGCCACCGCGCCCTCGCGTATCATTACCCGTTCATTGAAACGAGGAGTGATCATGAAATCGGAAGACGTGAAGGCGCTGGTGGAAGCCGGTTTCGAGGATGCCGATGTGGCCGTGGAAGGGGAAGGCGACCGCTTTCTGATCCGCGTGATCTCCGATGCCTTCGAAGGCCTGATGCCGGTGAAGAAACAGCAGCTCGTGTACAGCTGCATCAACCCGCAGATCGCCGATAACTCCATTCATGCCGTCTCGATCAAGACCTTTACCCGTGCCGAATGGGAAAAAGCCCAGAAAATGGGCCTTGCCTGACCGTACCGTCTTTTCCGCGTAGGAAGCTCCATGGACAAATTGATCATCACTGGCGGTCGGCGTCTCGACGGCGAAATCCGCATTTCCGGTTCCAAGAACTCATCGCTGCCGATTCTGGCCGCCACCCTGCTGGCCGGGGAGCCGGTCACGGTGGGCAATCTGCCCCATCTCCAGGACGTGACCACCCTGATCGAGCTGCTCGGCCGCATGGGCGTGCACGTGGTGATCGACGACAAGCTCAACGTGGAGGTGAACCCCACCACCATCCAGGAGCTCACCGCGCCCTACGAGCTGGTCAAGACCATGCGCGCCTCGATCCTGGTGCTGGGGCCGATGGTGGCCCACTTCGGCGAGGCCTCGGTGTCGCTGCCCGGCGGCTGCGCGATCGGCTCGCGGCCGGTGGACATTCACCTGCGCGGCCTGGAGGCCATGGGCGCCGAGATCGTGGTGGCCAACGGTTACGTGCACGCCAAATCCAACGGCCGCCTGAAGGGCGCCCGTATCGTCATGGACACGGTCACCGTGACCGGCACCGAAAACCTGCTGATGGCGGCGGCGCTGGCGGAGGGCACCACGGTGCTGGAAAACGCCGCCCGCGAGCCGGAAGTGGTGGACCTGGCCAACTTCATCAACCGCATGGGCGGCAAGGTGAGCGGTGCCGGCACCGACACCATTACCGTGGAAGGCGTGCCCAAGCTGGGCGGGTGCCACCATGATGTGATCGCCGACCGCATCGAGACCGGCACCTATCTGATCGCCGCCGCCATCACCGGCGGCCGCATCAAGTGCAAGGACACCGACCCGAGCCTGCTCGACGCGGTGCTGCACAAACTCAAGGAAGCCGGCGCCAAAATCGAGACCGGCGACAACTGGATCAGCCTGGACATGGAAGGCCGCCGGCCCAAGTCGGTGAATCTGCGCACCGCGCCGTACCCGGCCATGCCCACCGACATGCAGGCCCAGTTCACCGCCCTGAACACGGTGGCGGAAGGCACCGGCACCATTGTCGAGACGGTGTTCGAGAACCGCTTCATGCACGTGCAGGAAATGAACCGCATGGGCGCCGACATCGAAGTGCAGGGCAACACCGCCATCTGCCGTGGCGTGGCCAGCCTCACCGGCGCGCCGGTGATGGCCACCGACCTGCGCGCCTCGGCGTCGCTGGTGATCGCCGCCCTGGTCGCCGAGGGCGACACCACCGTGCAGCGTATCTACCATATCGACCGGGGGTACGAGTGCATCGAGGAAAAACTGCAATCGCTGGGCGCCGTGATTCGCCGCGTACCCGGCTGAAGCGTGGCGCCGATGGAAACCGACATGTCCGAAAAACCGCTGATTATCGCCCTCTCCAAGGGCCGCATACTTGACGAGACGCTGCCGCTGCTCAAGCACGCCGGTATCGAGCCGCTGGAGGACCCGTCCGCGTCCCGCAAGCTGATCTTCGACACCACCCGCGATGACGTGCAGATCATCATCATCCGCGCCACCGACGTGCCGCCCTACGTGCAGCACGGCGGCGCCGATATGGGCGTGGCCGGCAAGGACGTGCTGATGGAAAACGGCGCCGAAGGCATCTTTGAGCCGCTCGATCTGGAAATCGCCCGCTGCAAGCTGATGGTGGCCGCGCTCAAGGACGCGCCGCCGGTGAGCGGGCGCCTGCGGGTGGCCACCAAGTTCGTCAACGTGGCGCGCCAGTATTTCGCCCAGCAGGGCAAGCAGGCGGAGATCATCAAGCTCTACGGCGCCATGGAACTGGCGCCGCTGGTGGGGCTGGCGGACCGCATCGTGGACATCGTCGACACCGGCAACACGCTGCGCGCCAACGGCCTGGAGCCCACCGAAACCATCGCCGACGACATCTCGTCCCGGGTGGTGGTCAACCGGGCCAGCATGAAGACCCGTCACGCCGCGATTCAGGCGATTCTTGATAAACTCGAGCAAGCCGTGGAGCAACGCCGGGAAACAGCATGAAGACCAACCGTTTAAACGCCAACGACGCGGATTTCGTCCCCCGCCTGATGGCGCTCACCGCCTGGAGCGAAGAGCGCGATGAGGAAGTGGGCGAGCGGGTGCGCGGTATCCTGCGTGACGTGGCCGGCCGGGGCGACGCCGCGGTGGTGGAGTACACCAACCGCTTCGACCGCCGCGACGCCACCTCCATGGCGGATCTGACCGTGGAGCGGGCGCAGCTGGAAGCGGCTCTTGAGCGTCTGCCCGCCGAGCAGCGCCAGGCCCTGGAAGCGGCCGCCGAGCGGGTCAGCGATTACCACGCCCGCCAGAAGCAGGACTCCTGGCACTACCGCGACGCCCACGGCACCCTGCTGGGCCAGCAGGTGACCCCGCTGGACCGCGCCGGCATCTACGTGCCCGGCGGCAAGGCCGCCTACCCCAGCTCGGTGCTGATGAACGCGCTGCCCGCCCGGGTCGCCGGCGTGGCCGAAATCGTCATGGTCAGCCCAGCGCCGGACGGCGAGCTCAACGACATGGTGCTGGCGGCGGCGGCGGTGGCCGGCGTGGAGCGCTTCTTCACCCTGGGCGGCGCCCAGGCGGTGGGGGCGCTGGCGTTCGGCACCGAGACGGTGCCGGCGGTGGACAAGATCGTCGGCCCCGGCAACATCTACGTGGCGGAAGCCAAGCGCCAGGTGTTCGGCAAGGTGGGCATCGACATGATCGCCGGGCCCTCGGAGATTCTGGTGGTCTGCGACGGCAAGACCGATCCGGACTGGATCGCCATGGACCTGTTCTCCCAGGCCGAGCACGACGAAGAGGCGCAATCCATCCTGGTCAGCCCGGACGCGGACTTCCTCGCCCGGGTGGAGGAGGCCATGGAGCGCCTGGCGCCGACCCTGGAGCGGGAAACCGTGATCCGCACCTCGATGGCCAACCGTGGCGCCCTGATTCAGGTGGACGACCTGGATCAGGCCATGGAGGTGGTCAACCGCGTCTGCCCGGAGCACCTGGAGCTGTCCCTGGATGACGCCGAGGTCTGGGCGAAGAAAGTGCGCCACGCCGGCGCCATCTTCCTGGGCCGCCACACCCCGGAGGCACTCGGTGATTACTGCGCCGGGCCCAACCACGTGCTGCCCACCAGCGCCACCTCGCGGTTCTCGTCGCCGCTGGGCGTGTACGACTTCCAGAAGCGCAGCTCGTTGATCGGCTGCTCGCCGGAGGGCGCCAGCGAGCTGGGTAAAATCGCCTCGGTGCTGTCCCGCGCGGAGAGCCTCACTGCCCACGCCCGCAGCGCCGAAATGAGGATCAAGAAGCCGCTATGAGCCGATTCTGGAGCCCCTTCGTCCGCGACCTGGAGCCCTACGTGCCCGGCGAGCAGCCGAAAATGGCGCGGCTGGTGAAGCTCAACACCAACGAGCATCCGCTGGGCCCTTCGCCCAGGGTGATCGAGGCGATCCGTGCGGCCGCCGACGACCGCCTGCGCCTGTATCCGGACCCGGACGCCACCGAGCTCAAGGACGCCATCGCCGCCTACCACGGCGTCAGCCGCGCCCAGGTGTTCGTCGGCAACGGCTCCGATGAGGTGCTGGCGCACATCTTCTTCGGCCTGTTCAAGCAGGACCGGCCGCTGCTGTTCCCGGACATCACCTACAGCTTTTATAAGGTGTACTGCGGGCTCTACGACATCGACTACCGGCCGGTGCCGCTGGACGACGACCTGGCCATCGATCCGGCCGACTACACCGCGCCCAACGGCGGCATTATCTTCCCCAACCCGAACGCGCCCACCGGCCGGCTGCTGCCGCTGGACGCCATTGAAGCCGTGCTGGCCGCCAACCCGGAGTCGGTGGTGGTGATCGACGAAGCCTACGTGGATTTCGGCGGCGACACCGCCATCGCCCTGGTGGACCGCTACCCCAACCTGCTGGTCACCCAGACGCTCTCCAAATCGCGGTCACTGGCCGGCCTGCGCATCGGCTTCGCGGTGGGCCATCCTGAGTTGATCGACGGGCTGGAGCGGATCAAGAACAGCTTCAATTCCTACCCGCTGGACCGGCTGGCGATCGCCGCCGGCAAGGCCGCCTTCGAGGACGAAGACTTTTTCCAGCGCGGCCGCGAACTGGTGATCGAAGAGCGCGAAACCCTGCGCCACGCGCTGGAAACGATGCACTTCCAGGTGCTGCCCTCGGCGGCCAACTTCCTGTTCTGCCGCCACGCCACCCGCCCCGGCGCCGACCTGGCGGCGGCGCTGCGCGAGCGCGGCATCATCGTCCGCCACTTCGGCAAACCCGAACGCATCGCCGACCACCTGCGGATAACGGTGGGGCTGCCGGATCAGAATCGGGAGCTCACCGAAGCCCTGGAAGACATCCTGTAGGAGCGGGCCCTGCCCGCGAAAGGGAGCGAAGCTCCCGGCAGGATCCCAGAGACGCTGTTCGTGCCGCTGTTAGATAGGCCTCTGGTATCCCACCGGGTGGCTATAAGCCACCCTTTCGCGGGCGAGGCCCGCTCCTACAACTATTCGTTTGCTGGTGGGCGCGTGCCGATGGTGACCTCAAGCTCCAGCTCCTGGGTGTTGCGCCGCACGTTGAGGGTCAGCTTCGTGCCCGGCTCGGTGCCGGCGATGCGGTTCATCGCCTCGTAACCGTCCTTCATGGTGTTGCCGTCGATGCCGATCAGCACGTCGCCGGCTTGCAGGCCGGCTTGCTGCGCCGGACTGTCGGAGACCACCTCGGTGACCACGCCGCCGACCACATCGTCCATGCCGAAGGTTTCCGCCAGGGTGGGGTTGATGTCCTGGACGGTGACGCCCAGGTAGCCGCGGATCACCCGGCCGTGTTCGATCAGGTCGGACATCACCTCGCTGGCGATCGACGCCGGGGTGGCGAAGCCGATGCCCTGCCAGTTGCCGTCCGAGGACAGAATGGCGGTGTTGATGCCGATCAGGTGACCACGGGTGTTGATCAGCGCGCCGCCGGAGTTGCCCCGGTTGATGGCCGCGTCGGTCTGGATGAAATTCTCGAAGGTGGCGATGCCCAGGTGGGTGCGGCCGGTGGCGCTGACGATGCCCATGGACACGGTCTGGCCCACGCCCAGCGGGTTGCCGATGGCCAGCACCACGTCGCCGACGCTCACCGGCTGCGGGCCGTTCAGTTCGATTTGCGGCAGGTCTTCCAGGGCGATCTGCAGCAGGGCCAGGTCGGTTTCCGGGTCGGTGCCCACCACCCGCGCCGGGGCGTCCCGGCCATCGCGCAGGGCCACCAGGATCTCATCGGCGTCGCGGATCACATGGTAGCTGGTCAGCACATAGCCTTCGGAGGACACCAGCACCCCGGAGCCCAGGCTGGCCAGGGCGCGCTCGCGGCGCGGGCGCTCCATGAAGCGGTTGAACAGCGGGTCGTCGCTGAGCTGCTCGCCGCCGCGGGTGACGATCTGGGTGGTATAGACGTTGACCACCGCCGGCGCCGCCCGGGCCACCGCGTCCGAGTAGCTGTCCGCGCGGGGCGCCGTGGCGGTGGCCGGCGCGCCGGTGGTGTCGCGGGCGCCGGGCCCGTGCTCGTACCACCACAGCACCGACAGACCCACGGCCAGGCCGGCGACCACCGGCAATGCCAGAAATCGAAACAGTTTTAATAACGGGCCTGTTAACACTTATCCAAGCCTCCGCCCCCGCGAATCATGTAGACTGCGCGCAATAGTAGCAGGGAGACCTCCATGCTGAAACGCGATCATTTGCTGCGTGTGCTCGACGACGAGCTGCAGCCTCACCGATTCCGTGACTACAGCCCCAACGGGCTTCAGGTGGAAGGCCGCGAGCAGGTGCGGCGGCTGGTGACCGGTGTCACCGCCTGCCAGGCGCTGATCGACGCGGCCATCGTCGAAGAAGCGGACGCCATTTTCGTGCATCACGGCTACTTCTGGAAAAACGAGGACCAGCGCGTTCGTGGCATGAAAAAGCAGCGGCTGCAGAGCCTGCTGCGCCACGACATCAGCCTGTTCGCCTACCATCTGCCGCTGGATGCGCACCCGCAACTGGGCAACAATGCCCAGCTGGCGCGGCGGCTGGGGCTGCGCATCGAAGGCGGCATGGAAGCGGAGAACCCGCTTTCCATCGGCAATGTGGGGCGCCTGGACGACCCGATGAGCGCCCGCGATTTCGCCGTCCATGTGGAGTCCGTGCTGGGCCGCGAGGCGCTGCACATCGGCGACGGCGAGGATGAAATCGAAACCCTGGCCTGGTGCACCGGCGCCGCCCAGGGCTTTATCGAACAGGCCCAGGCGCTCGGTGTGGACGCCTACTTGAGCGGTGAGATTTCCGAGCCCACCACGCATTTCGCCCGTGAAACCGGCATTCATTATTTCGCCTGCGGCCACCACGCCACCGAGCGCTACGGGGTGCAGGCGGTGGGGGAGTGGCTCGCCAATGAGTACGGGCTGGAACATACCTTCATCGATATCGATAACCCGGTCTAGGGCGGCATCTCTTCGGCAGTACGGGAACGCATGAACATCACGGTGATTTACAACCCTACCGCCGGGGGCGGCAGGGAGCGGCGGCTGCGCCATTTCGTGCGCGCGCTGGAAGAGGGCGGCGGCAAGGTGCGGCTTTACCACACCCGCGCGCCCGGCGACGCCACCCGTTATCTGCGCGGCCTGGCCGATCAGGGCGAGGTGGTGGTGGCGGCCGGCGGTGACGGCACCACCAACGACGTGATCAACGGCCTCAACCCGGGCGTGGCGCTGGCGCTGTTTCCGATCGGCACCGCCAATGTGCTGTCCCGGGAGTTGTCGATTCCGCGCCGCCCGGAAGCCGCCGCCAAGGTGGTGCTCGACGGCCGCACCCTGAACGTCACCCCGGCGCGGCTGAACGGCCGCCGCTTCATGGTGATGGCGGGCATCGGCTACGACGCCTGGGTGGTCGATCAGGTGGACCTGATTCTCAAGCGCCGGGTCGGCAAGCTCGCCTATGTGATCAGCATGATCCGCCAACTGTTCCGCTACGGTCAGGTGCAGTACCGGATCACCGTGGACGGCCGCCCGCTGGACTGCTTTTCCGCGGTGATCACCAACGGCCGCTACTACGGCGGCAGCTTCGTGCTCAGCCGCGAAGCGGGCCTGGCCAAGCGCAGCCTGCAGGTGTTGATGTTCCAGCGCCCGGGCCTGGGCTTCCTGCTGCGCTGCCTGGCGGCGCTGGTGGTGGGGCGCATGGAGCGGGTCGACGGTGTCGCTTCGCTGAGCGCCGAGAAGGTCACCGTCACCGCGCCCGGCCTGGAGCCGGTGCAGGCGGACGGCGACCCGGTCGGCTGGCTGCCCGCCGAGATCGAACTCGAGCAGAACCCGGTTAAGCTGCGGGTTCCGTGGGCCTAGCGGCCCGCTGCAAGCTACAAGCCTCAAGCTGCAGGCACGGCCTTTCTTCCAGCACGGCCAGCTTGCCGCTTGGGGCTTGAAGCCTGCAGCTTATCTTATAAGCACCAAACCGAAAGTTCTTAGCAGCGGTGGAGGGCCCCGGACACGGGCCGGTATAATCCGCCGCCATCACAGACACAACCGACCATCTAGGGAGTGAACATGTCGCAATTGGTGAAACCCCACGGCAGCGAGACGCTGAACATTCTGTTGCTGGAAGGCGCGGAACGGGAAAGCGCGCTGGCCGCCGCCGAGGCGTTGCCGAAAATCACCCTCAGTTCCCGCGAGCGCGGCGACCTGATCATGCTCGGCATCGGCGGTTTCACCCCGCTGGACGGGTTCATGGGCAAGGCCGACTGGCAGGGCGTGTGCGACAACATGGCACTGGCCAACGGCGTGTTCTGGCCGATCCCGATCACCCTGTCCACCGACCAGGCCACCGCCGACGGCCTGGCCGACGGCGCCGAAGTGGCGCTGGTGGATGACAACGGCGACATCATGGGCTCCATGGTGGTCAACGAGAAGTACACCATCGACAAGGCCCACGAGTGCCAGCAGGTGTTCAAGACCACGGACGAAGAGCACCCGGGCGTGAAAATGGTGCTCGCCCAGGGCGACGTCAACCTGGCGGGCCCGGTGAAGGTGTTCAGCCAGGGCGACTTCCCGGAGAAGTACGCCGGCATTTACATGACACCCACCGAAACCCGCGCCATGTTCGAACAGCGCGGCTGGAAAAGCGTCGCCGCCTTCCAGACCCGCAACCCGATGCATCGCTCCCACGAGCACCTGGCCAAGATCGCCATCGAAATCTGTGACGGCGTGATGGTGCACTCGCTGCTGGGCAACCTGAAGCCCGGTGACATCCCGGCGGAAGTGCGTCAGGAAGCGATCAGCACCCTGGTCGAGCACTACTTTGTGGAGAACACCGTGGTGCAGTCCGGCTACCCGCTGGACATGCGTTACGCCGGCCCCCGCGAGGCGCTGCTGCACGCCCTGTTCCGCCAGAACTACGGCTGCTCGCACCTGATCGTCGGCCGTGACCACGCCGGCGTGGGCGACTACTACGGCCCGTTCGACGCCCACCACATCTTCGACGAGATCCCCAACGACGCGCTGATCACCCAGCCGCTGAAGATCGACTGGACCTTCTGGTGCGACAAGTGCGGCACCATGGCCAGCATGCGCACCTGCCCGCACACCGCCGACGACCGCGTACTGGTCAGCGGCACCAAGCTGCGCAAGCTGCTCAGCGAAGGCGGCGACGTGCCGGACAACTTCAGCCGCCCGGAAGTGCTGGAAGTGCTGCGCAACTACTACCAGGGCCTGCAGGAACACGAAAAAGTGAAGGTGGAGCTGAAAGGCCACTCGGCCCGCTAAGCCCCGCGCTCTTCAGGCAAATAAAAAACCCGGCTCAACGCCGGGTTTTTTATGCCTCCGCTGTGGAAGCGGAGAGTTGTGGGAGCGGGCCCCTGTGGGAGCGGGCCCAGCCCGCGAAAGGCCGGCAAAGCCGGCCGGCAGGATCCCAGAGCCCTCTCTAAATCGCTAACTCAGCGCGGCTTGTCACTGTCATCATCATCACTGCCCACATCCGCGTAATCCCGCGGCGGCGCCACCACCGCGGCGGGCTCGTCCTCGTCCCGGCCCACCGGGCTGTAGGGCCCGTCGGCCTTCTTCTTGCCCAGGCCGAAGTCCTCGGACAGCGTGCCCTGGGCCTTGGGGGCGTAATCCAGCGGTTGCGAAGCCGGGGTGTCCGGCTCGAACGCCGCGTCCAGGTTCTTCGCCGCCGCCTTGCGCCGGCCCGCCTCGCTGCACAGACCGTGGGCGCCCTGGGACAGATGCTGATGCACCGCCCGGTAGGACTGGGTCAGGTCGTTGACCAGATCGGCGGTTTCCAGGAAGTGGCGGTCCACCTGGTCCCGGTAGTGATTAAGCGCGTTGCGGGCTTCATCACGCTCGCGAATCAGTTGGCTGCCCTGGCGCCGCGCGGGCAGCAGCCAGTATAAAACACCGGCGCCGGCCACCAGGCCGGCGAGGAAAGAGAGCAGGTGGGTTGTCAGCATATCCATGTCATACTCCTTAGCCAGCACATTGCAGCACAGTCCTAGTTGCCGCGCCAAGAAAAGCGGCCCGGAAATTGTATCGGGAGGAAACCATGAGTCGTGACCGGCTGGCCCTGGAGGGTCCGGAAGGCACCCTGGAAGCGGTGCTTGAAGGGGAAACGGAGAACCCTGCCATGATCGCCATCGTCTGCCACCCTCATCCCCAATTCGGCGGCACCATGGATAACAAAGTGGTGACCACCCTGATCCGCGCCGCCCGGGACGCGGGCGCCGCCGCCCTGCGCTTCAACTTCCGCGGCGTCGGCGAAAGCCAGGGCGCCTACAGCGACGGCATCGGCGAAGTGGAAGACCTGATCGCCGTGCACCGCTGGCTCAGCAAAAAGTACCCCGGCACCCCGCTGTGGCTGGCGGGCTTCTCGTTCGGCAGCTTCGTGGCGGCGCGCGGCGCCGAGGTGCTGGCCGCCAACGGCGAGGCGCCGGCGGCCCTGTTCCTGGTGGCCCCGCCGGTGCATCACTACGGCTTCGAGACCATCGAGAAGGTGGGCTGCCCGGTGACCGTGGTACAGGGCGAGGACGACGAGGTGGTGCCCGCGGACAAAGTGTTCCGCTGGGCGGAAAGCACCGCGCTGGCCCCGGATCTGATCCGCTTCCCGGACAGCGGCCACTTCTTCCACGGCCAGCTGGTCAATCTCCGCGAGGTGGCCGCTTCGCGGCTCCCCTGAGCCGGCGCGTCCCGGGCCGTCTTGTCACCCGTGCCCGGGAACGCTACATTGACCCGCCGTTCATCATCCCGGGACATCATGACGCCTCTCGAGAAGTATCAGGCCGATCTGGCCCGCCCTGAATTCGTGCGCGACCCGGCCCAGGAAGAGGCGGTCCGCGCGCTCGATCATCTGTACCACCGCCTGCTTGAAGACCAGCCCGCCAAGGGGCTGCTGGCGCGCTTGCGCAAGAGCAAGCGCCAGCCCTACAAGGGCCTGTACATGTGGGGCGGCGTGGGGCGCGGCAAAACCTACCTGATGGATGTGTTCTTCGAGTGCCTGCCGTTCGAGGAAAAGCGGCGCATGCACTTCCACCGCTTCATGCAGAAAGTGCACCGCCAGCTGCGCGACCGCCAGGGCGAGAAAAACCCGCTGACCAGCATCGCCAGGGAATTCGCGGCCCGCTACCGGGTGCTCTGTTTCGACGAATTCTTCGTCACCGACATCACCGACGCCATGATCCTCGGCACCCTGATGCAGACCCTGTTCGATCAGGGCGTCACTTTGGTGACCACCTCCAACATCGAGCCCGACGGCCTGTACAAGGACGGGCTGCAGCGGGCCCGTTTCCTGCCCGCCATCGAAGCGCTCAAGCACCACACCCGGGTAATGAACGTGGACGGCGGCCACGACCACCGCCTGCGCCTGCTGGAGCAGGCGGAGCTGTTCCACTGCCCGCTGGGGGCCGAGGCCGACCGCTTCATGGCCGAGCGTTTCGCCGCGCTCGCGCCGGAGCACGGCCGCCACCGCGACCAGGGCAACATTCTGGTGGAAGGGCGCAAGATCGCCACGGTGAAATCCACCGACGACGTGGTCTGGTTCGATTTCCGGGCGCTTTGCGACGGCCCGCGCAGCCAGAACGACTACATCGAAATCGCCCGTGAGTTTCACACCGTGCTGATCTCCGGCGTGGAACGCATGGGCGCCGGCAGCGACGACCGCGCGCGCCGCTTCATCAATCTGGTCGATGAATTCTATGACCGGGGCGTGAAGCTGGTGGTGGCCGCGGAAACCCCGATCGAGGACCTCTACGCCGGCGGCCGTCTGGAGTTCGAGTTCGAACGCACCCGTTCGCGCCTGCTGGAGATGCAATCGCAGGACTACCTAGCGCGAGAGCACCTGGCCTGAGCGTTTTGGTCATTGCCCCCGGTTCCCGGGGGCTAGACACTCTGTCTCCAGTTCGAGTCAACCGGAGAGCACAATGATCCCCCGTACCCTGTTCAGTTCCGACCACGAGACGTTCCGCGACACCGTCCGCAAGTTCCTGGAAAACGAAGCCGTCCCCCACCACGAAGAGTGGGAACAAACCGGCCAGGTGCCCAAGGAGCTCTGGCGCAAGGCCGGCGAGCAGGGTTTCCTGTGCCCCATGGTGAGCGAAGAGTACGGCGGCATCGGCGCCGACTTCCTCTACAGCGTGGTGGTCAGCGAGGAAATCTCCCGCGCCGGACTGACCGGCATCGGCTGGGGCCTGCACACCGAAATCGTGGCGCCCTATATCGAGCACTACGGTTCCGAGGAAATGAAGCAGCGCCTGCTGCCGAAGATGGTCAGCGGCGAGCTGATCGGCGCCATCGCCATGAGCGAACCCGGTGCCGGCTCCGACCTGCAGGGCGTCAAGACCAACGCCGTGAAGGACGGTGATCACTATATCCTCAACGGCTCCAAGACCTTCATCACCAACGGCCAGAACGCCGACATCGTGATCGTGGTGGCCAAGACCGACCCCAGCAAAGGCGCCAAGGGCACCAGCCTGCTGATCGTCGAAGAGGGCATGGAAGGCTTCCAGAAAGGCAAGAACCTGAAGAAAGTGGGCATGAAAGCCCAGGACACTTCGGAGCTGTTTTTCCAGGACGTGAAAGTGCCGGTGGAAAACCTGATCGGCGACGAAGGCATGGGCTTCATCTACCTGATGCAGGAACTGCCCCAGGAACGCCTCGGCATCGCCATCAACGGCCTGGCCATGGCGGAAAGCGCCTTTGAGCACACCCTCGACTACGTGAAAGAGCGCAAGGCGTTCGGCCAGCGCGTCGCCGATTTCCAGAACACCCAGTTCAAGCTCGCCGAGATGCGCACCAAGCTCGACGTGGCCCGCGCCTACGTGGACCGCTGCCTGGAGATGCACCTCAAGAAAGAGCTGGACATCCCCACCGCCGCCGGCGCCAAGTACTGGGTCACCGACCTGCAGTGCGAGATCATCGACGAGTGCCTGCAGCTGCACGGCGGCTACGGCTACATGTGGGAATACCCGATCGCCCGCATGTACGCCGACGCCCGTGTACAGCGTATTTACGGCGGCACCAACGAAATCATGAAAACCATCATCGCCCGCGCCCTGCTGGCCGGTTGATGACGGGCCGCCGCGGCCCCGCACGGGGCCGTGGCCGGCCGCACCGCTCTTAAAAGGCGACCGGCCGGTCGCCTTTATTTGATCAAAAACCACCAGTTTTACATTCCCCGCCTTCTCCCTACCGGAGTGCGAGTTTATTCTTACGCCACCGGTGTAAAACCCGGTAATTTTATGGTGCCCCGCGCCAGCGGAATGACGGGGCAGGGCACCGTTTTAGGCTCGATTTGATGGAGAACATTATGAAAATAAGAGGCGCATTGATCGCCGGTTCCGTGCTGTCACTGGCATCCGGTACCGCCGCCGCTTCAGGTTTTGGCGTGTCTTATCAGTCCGTATCCGCCATGGGCACCGCCTATGCCGGCTCCGCGGTACTCAGCGAGGACGCCACCAACCAATGGTACAACCCCGCCACCCTGGCCGGCCTGAACACCGCCGAGGTGTCCATCGCCGCCCACCAGGTATGGATCGACACCAGCTTCAAAGCCAACGGCGCCTCCGGCCCCGGTGATTTCGAAGACGTGGAGCCGTTCGTCGGCAGCGCCTTCCTGGCCATGCCCTTCAACGACCGCGTGACCTTCGGCCTGGGCATCAACGCCCCCTACGGCACCAAGATCGAATACGAAGACAACTGGGGTAACGCCCTGTCCCCGACCGGCGTACCGGCCTCCGGTGACTTCTACGCCCAGACCTCCGATGTTCAGACCATCAACATCAACCCGGCGGTCGGCATCCAGATCACCGACAACCTGCGCCTCGGCGCCGGCGTCAACTACCAGCAGATCGACGCCGACATCGAAAACGCCGCCACCCGTCTGGAAGGCGACGACGACGCCTTCGGCTGGAACGTCGGCCTGACTTACAGCCCGGACGAGTCCAACCACTTCGGCGTGGCCTACCGTTCCGAGATCAGCTACGACATCGACGGCGACATCACCTTCAAACCGGCTTCCGCCGGTCCGCTGGCCGGTCAGTATGCCGGTGAAACCAGTCTCGACCTTCCCGCCGTGCTGCAGCTCTCCTATGCGGGTGACTTGACCGACCGTACCCAGCTGCTGCTGGGTGTAGAGCGCACCGACTGGAGCAGCCTGGATCGGCTGGTGATTGACCATGCTGGCCCGGCTCCGCTTCCCAATCCCGCGATTGAGGAATTCGGCTGGGAAGACACCACCCGCTACTCCGCGGGCGTGCGTCACACCCTGCAGAACGACACCGTGCTGCGCTTCGGCCTGGCCAAGGAAGAGTCCACCCAGAGCAGCGACACCCGCTCTGCTATCTCGCCGGACTCCGACCGCATCTGGGCCACCATCGGTGCCGGCTTCAACCCCACGGATAACCTCAGCATCGATGTCGCCTACGCCCACATCTTCGTGGACGACGCCGACATCTATAAAGACGGCCGTGCCCCGGCGGTACTGGACGGTACCTACGAGCTGGACGCCGACATCATCGGCGCGCAGTTGAACTACCAGTTCTAAGCGACACCGTTGAGAAGAGCCCGGCAGCGTTCTCGTTGCCGGGCACGAAAAAGGCGAACCCGAGGGTTCGCCTTTTTTGTTTGTGCCGGTACCGTCTATACCGCAGTGCGAATGTCCTCGGGCTCCCCTTGCTGGCGGGCTTTCCAAAGATCGTGCTGCATCTGCTCATGAAGCCACGTTTCTGCCCGGGCGCCACGCTTCGGGCCGCCGAGCCAGATCTCAAGGCGCCGGGCCAGATCAATGGAAACGGCTGCCTTGCCGTTGAGGACGCGAGATAAGGCCACCCGGGACACGCCAAGCTGACGGGCCGCCTCGGTAACGCTGAGGCCCAGGGCTGGAAGAACATCCTCACGCAGGGTTTCTCCGGGGTGGGGAGGATTGAACATATCCATGGTGACCTCCTAATGGTAGTCCTGATAGTCAACGAGGATGGCGTCGCCGTCCTCGAATTTAAAGATTAGCCGCCAGTTACCACTGACCCAGACGGAGTAATGGCCGACCAGGGCGCCTTTCAGGGGGTGAAGCCCCCACCCTGGAGAATCCATCTCCCGAGGTGACCCACAGACGTTGAGTCGGGCCAACTGGCGGCGGTCCCTTATGGCGAAAACTCTTAATCATTGACTTCCCCTATCAATGCGGTTCAACTGTATCGTGTAACGCGTCGAGATACAAATGCAGCTGAGTAAAGCAATGGGTGTTCAACAGGTAACGACGTCACAATTCAAAGCCCGGGCTCTGGAGTTGTTTCGCAGGATCGAGGAATCCGACTCAACCGTGGTGGTGACCGACCAGGGCAAGCCCGTTGTGGTGGTTCGCAGGTACCGCAAGAGTCAGTGCTCTCCTCTTGAGGTGCTCCGAGATAGCGTGGCGGATTTCAAGCGACCGACCGAACCAGTCTAATCACCTCACAACCTGTCTGTGGTTGCAAGAGGGCATTGGCTACACTGAGATACGAGTTAGATGCTCTTTAAAAATGTGGTCAAAATTCGTACAGAATGTTTGGTGGAAAATCTCGCTCCCGATTTTCCCTTATAAAACAATCATGTATATTTAGACTGTTCCCCGCACGGGCGGGGATAAACCGTCGGAGTCATGCAGCCCACCCAGCAGGTGATCCTGTTCCCCGCACGGGCGGGGATAAACCGGCCAGCGACCCGCGCGCCAAGCGTCACGAGCACTGTTCCCCGCACGGGCGGGGATAAACCGCAGGAGATGGACGCCCGCGGCGCCTCGAACATCTGTTCCCCGCACGGGCGGGGATAAACCGCGCCACGGCCTGCCCATCGTCGTCGGCGTGAACTGTTCCCCGCACGGGCGGGGATAAACCGTACGTCCGCACCAAGAACCGGCTGGTGTCCTACCTGTTCCCCGCACGGGCGGGGATAAACCGTTCTTCTTGTAAGGACTGCATAATGCTCATGGCTGTTCCCCGCACGGGCGGGGATAAACCGCATATTGGCATCGTCATACGTCATCGGTGGCACTGTTCCCCGCACGGGCGGGGATAAACCGGCGGCCGTGTGGAAGCGCCGATTTCAAGCGGTCTGTTCCCCGCACGGGCGGGGATAAACCGCAATAGTTTTCGCCGCTCGGGCCACCGCCTTCCTGTTCCCCGCACGGGCGGGGATAAACCGGCTTCTCCATGGAAACTCTCGGGAGCCTTGATCTGTTCCCCGCACGGGCGGGGATAAACCGATTTCCACGGCGACGTTACCGAAGAGGAAGTCCTGTTCCCCGCACGGGCGGGGATAAACCGCCGTTCTACGGCATTCGCGCCCTGGCCAAGACCTGTTCCCCGCACGGGCGGGGATAAACCGCTGGCGAGGCCTACCGCCCGGGTACCAGTTTCCTGTTCCCCGCACGGGCGGGGATAAACCGTTGTATGCCCAAAACGGCGATGACCGCGTGACCTGTTCCCCGCACGGGCGGGGATAAACCGCTCATACATCGCGTCTTCGGTGGTGTCCGGGCCTGTTCCCCGCATGGGCGGGGATAAACCGGATGTTGGTGACATTTGGCCCAGTGAATAGGACTGTTCCCCGCACGGGCGGGGATAAACCGCGCAAGTTCGACGCGTGGTGCGAACTGCAACACTGTTCCCCGCACGGGCGGGGATAAACCGCTGGCGCTCAACGTGAAGAACGCCAAGCCCAACTGTTCCCCGCACGGGCGGGGATAAACCGCGCCCGCCGGGCTACGAGATCATCCGGGCGCCCTGTTCCCCGCACGGGCGGGGATAAACCGCGCGGCCAGTGCCCGATCAGGGTCGGACAGCACTGTTCCCCGCACGGGCGGGGATAAACCGGCCGTGGCTCATATCGGCATCGACTTCGGCCACTGTTCCCCGCACGGGCGGGGATAAACCGCGCGATTTCAGCGACGCCTCTTACCTGGGCATCTGTTCCCCGCACGGGCGGGGATAAACCGGTGGTGATCGAGCCGGTCAGGTTGGAGCGGGCCTGTTCCCCGCACGGGCGGGGATAAACCGCGACCAGGACACGCAAATCTTGAAGCGCTACGCTGTTCCCCGCACGGGCGGGGATAAACCGTTGCCAAGGCCAATGCGGCGGCTACAGGAAGACTGTTCCCCGCACGGGCGGGGATAAACCGCCTACACCGAGGATCAGTACCGGGAAGCTTCCCTGTTCCCCGCACGGGCGGGGATAAACCGCTCAAGGTGCAGGGTTCGGCTTTCGGCTCCCCCTGTTCCCCGCACGGGCGGGGATAAACCGGACATGCGGCGGGCGGAGATTGACCGGAGTCCCTGTTCCCCGCACGGGCGGGGATAAACCGGGTCCGGGACAGCGGAAAGAGACACCCCAAGACTGTTCCCCGCACGGGCGGGGATAAACCGTAAGCGTCCGGCCATCACACCTTGTCAGTGATGGTCGGTTCCCAGTTGTGCGGCAGGAGTTCGCCGATGGCGCTGTTCTTCTGCGTCGGCAGGCGAGCCAGGACATCCTTCGGATAGGCGTAGGGATCGTGGCCGTTCAGCTTGGCTGATTGGATCAGACTCATCACGGCGGCGGCGCGCTGGCCGCTGCGCAGTGAGCCCGCGAACAGCCAGTTGTCGCGGCCCAGCGCCCAGGGCCGGATCTGGTTTTCCACCCGGTTGTTGTCGATCGGCACCGCGCCATCGTCCAGGTAGCGTGTCAGCGCCGCCCAGCGTTTCAGGCTGTAATCCAGGGCTTTGGCCGTGCCTGACCCGTCCGGGACTTTCTGCCGTTGCGCGATCATCCATCGGTGCAGTGCGTCGGCGATGGGCCGGGCTTGTTCGTGTCTTAACCGCTGTCGGTCTTGATCGGGCAGGTCCTTGAGGCCCCGCTCGATGCCGTACAGCGCGCCGATGTACTCCAACGCCTGGGCGGCCAGTTCACTCTTATTGGCGACGTGCAGGTCGTGGAACTTGCGACGGGCATGCGCCAGGCAGCCGATCTCGGTGATACCCTCGCCGAACCCCGCCTTGTAGCCGGCGTAGTCGTCACACACCAGCTTGCCCCGCCAGTCGCCCAGGAAGGCGCGGTCGTGTTCGCCCGCCCGACCCGGGGCGAAGTCGTAGACCGTGGCCTTCAGGTCGGCGAACGGTGTGCTGCAGTACGCCCACACATAGGCCCGGTGGGTTTTCTTCTTGCCCGGCGCCAGCATCGCCACCGGCGTTTCGTCGGCATGCAGCACACCTTGTTTCAACAGGATGCCGCGCAGAGCGTCGACCAAGGGTTGCAAGCGCACACCGCAGGTGCCCACCCACTCGGCCAGCGTGGAACGCGGGATCGCCAAGCCCGCCCGGCCGAAGATGCGTTCCTGGCGGTACAAGGGCAGATGATCGGCGTACTTGGCGACGAGCACCTGGGCCAGCAGCCCGGCGGTGGGGAGGCCTTTGTCGATCACTTGTGCCGGCACCGGCGCCTGGATCAGCGTCTCGCACTGCTCGCACGCCCACTTGCCCCGGATGTGGCGCTCCACCGTGAACTCACCGGGCACGTAGTCCAGCTTCTCGCTGACGGCCTCGCCGATGCGCTTGAGCGCACAGCCACAACGGCATTGCGTGTGCTCGGGTTCGTGGTGGATCAGGGTGCGGGGCAGTTGCGGCGGTAGCGGCGCGCGCTTGGGCCGTTGCCTGACGGGAGCGGTGGGCGCTTCCTCTGGAAGCACCTCGGCCAGCTCCGCCTCCATGGCCGCCAGGTCGGCGTCGATCAGTTCTTCCAACAACTGGCCCTGCACACCCTTGAACTGCTCGCTACGCCGAGCGAACTTGTGGCGCTTGAGCAGCGCCAGTTCGTGGTTTTGTTTCTCGATCACCGCGTCGCGGTGGCGGATCGCTTGCTCTTGTTGGCTGAGGATCCGGTCTTTTTGAGCGAGGACGCGATCTGTACGCTCCATGCCATCGAACCACTCGGTGGCCAGAGCACGGAGTTGGTCGGCGGAGAGGGCATTGAGGTCGGGGCGCGAAGTCATGGCGGACAGTATGCCAAGCTCGCGCCCGGCGGGCGATTGGATGTTGGGCGTATAGCCAACAGGAACGGAGTGTGGTTACAGCACCGAGATCACGGCGTTGTCGCCCAGACGCTGCCAGGGCAGGCCCTGCACCAAGGCGGCCAGTTGTTCTTCAGTCAGGCGCAGCTGATCACCGCGCCAGGCGTCACCCCAATGGAACTTGCCCCGGCGGTTGGCGAACAGGTCAGCATGGTGCGGCTTCGCCGCACCGAACACCTGGATGACCCGGGCCAGGGCCTTGTCCGGCCCGGCGCGCATATCCAGCGGCTCGGTGGCCAGCCAGATTTCGTCGATGCGGATCATCGCAACAGCTCGCGCAACAGGGCCAGGCACTGATGGGCCTGCTCGGCGGGCCACTCCACCACAACAGGCCCACCGGCGCGAGGCACTTCGATACGGATGCGGCTATCCTGACCGTTGGTTCGGGACCGCTCGCCCGGACTCGACGCGGCCGGCAGGGCCAAGGGCATAAACCCAGGTGACGCTGTTGCCTGGTCGGCTTGCTCGGCTTCACGGATCCAGCGGCGGAGCAGGTTAGCATTGAGTTGGTTGTCCAGGGCGATGCGGGAAACGGACACGCCTGGCTCCTGACAGGCGGCCACGATATGGGCCTTGAACTCACGGGAGAAGTGGCGGCGACGTCGGGGCTGGGGTTGGGGCTGAGGTACGCTTAAAGAGTCCATGCATAGTGTCCACTAAGAAATAAGTGGACACTATCGTGAAGGCCGTAACTGTTGGCTCAAGGTGTGATGGCCGGACGCTTACGACTTTACCCTTTACGTGCGAGACATTCGGAACTGGTTGTATCGACTGACTCTATTTGGGACCCGCAGCAGTGGAATGATATTAGGGGGGTGCTGGAAGATAAACGAGCAAATGATGCTAAGGAGCGAATAGAACTATATCAGGACGCTCCTTCGGATCAGGACTCCTGCACCTTTACTACCAGGAGCGGCTTGTCATTTTCAGCCGCGTTCGGTCCGGCCAATTGATTCCACATGGAATCGACCATGGGTTGAAGAAAGAGCTGCCCGAGCTGGCGAATCATGACGCCAATTACTTGACTGGAGTCACGCTGTGCCTTCGACGCAACGCCGACATTGCGCAAAGTCGCCACTTGTTTGGCAGTGAGATCGGTGAGCATCTCCAGAATACGGCCGCGGTGCCCCATGGGATCGAGCAAAGCCCGCCTGAGGTAACCGACTACCGCTGGGTTATCAGAGAGCATGTCCGCGACTGCTTCGTCACGAGCAGCT
>Ga0208813_1000206_pt1 | contig 53343 bp, 48 predicted proteins | sample MalvireepMed_904_FD_184250 | JGI IMG/M metagenome (GOLD analysis project Ga0208813, IMG submission 184250) | Marine viral communities from the Global Malaspina Expedition - Malaspina viral metaG DeepMed_904 (SPAdes) (version 2) | ecosystem: Environmental > Aquatic > Marine > Oceanic | place... | reverse complement strand
GGCTTGTGGCTTGTGGCTTGTGGCTTGTGGCTTGTGGCTTGTGGCTTGTGGCTTGTGGCTTGTGGCTTGTGGCTTGTGGGAGCTTGCCTTGCAAGCGAAAGGTCGGCGAAGCCGGCCGGCAACGGTTGCCCCGCGGGATTCCAGAGACTTTTATGGTGGTACTAGTTTGGGACTCTGGGATCCTGCCGGGCGCTTCGCGCCCTTTCGCGGGCGGGGCCCGCTCCCACAAGGCCCGCTCCCACAAAGGTCGGCCCCACAAAAACCCGCCGCCACAAGATCAGGTGCGGTATTCGGCGTTGATCTTGACGTAGTCGTAGCTGAAGTCGCAGGTCCACACCTGGCCGGTGCCGTCGCCGGCGCCCAGGTCGACGCGGATGGTGATCTCCGGGCGGGCCATCACCGCGGCGCCCTGCTCTTCGGTGTAGCTGTCGGCGACGCCGCCTTCGCGCACCAGTTCCACTTCACTGAGCCACACCGCCACCTTGTCCACGTCCAGGCTTTCGATGGGCGCGCGGCCGACGGCGGCGAGGATGCGCCCCCAATTCGGGTCGGAGGCGAACAGCGCGGTTTTCACCAGCGGTGAGTGGCCGATGGTCTCGGCGACGATCCGCGCGTCCCGGTCGCTGCGCGCGCCGGACACTTCGATGGAGACGAACTTGGTGGCGCCTTCGGCGTCGCGGATCAGTGCCTGGGCCAGCTCCACGAACACGGTTTCCAGGGCCTGGTAGAGCAGCTCCGCGTTGCGGTCGGCCCGGTCGTTGATCTCGGCGCCCACCTGGCCGCTGGCGATCAGCATGCAGGCGTCGTTGGTGGAGGTGTCGCCGTCCACGGTGATGCGGTTGAAGGAGCGGTCCGCCAGGGATTTCACCCACTGATCCAACAACGGCTGGGACACTTTCGCGTCGGTGGCGATGAAACCGAGCATGGTGGCCATGTTGGGCTTGATCATGCCGGCGCCCTTGGCGATGCCGGTGATGGTGATGGTGTCGCCGTCCAGCTCAATGCGCCGGCTGGCCACCTTGGGCACCGTGTCGGTGGTCATGATGCCTTCGGCGGCGCGGCCCCAGTGGTGTTCGCTGAGGTCGTCCAGGGCCAGCGGCAGGCCTTCCTCGAACGGTTCCATGGGGAAGGTCTGGCCGATCACGCCGGTGGAGAACGGCAGCACTTCCGAGGGCGCGCAGTGCGCCAGCTCGGACAGCAACAGGCAGGTTTCCTCGCAGTAGGCGTGGCCCTTGTCGCCGGTGCCGGCGTTGGCGTAGCCGGTGTTGATCATCAGGTAGCGGGGCGCTTTCTCGGCCAGGTTGCGGCGCGCCACCTGCACCGGCGCCGCCTGGAAGCGGTTGGTGGTGAACACGCCGGCGGCGCGGCTGCCCTCGGCCAGCTCGATGACCACCAAATCCTTTTTGTTGGGCTTTTTGATGCCCGCTGCGATGGCGGCGAGTTTAACGCCGGCCACCGGGAACCATTCGGTCTGTGTCATGGCTAGTCCAGCTTTCCGTGGCACTGCTTGTATTTCTTGCCGGAACCGCACGGGCAGGGCTCGTTGCGGCCCACTTTGCGGCCTTCGCGCACCACGGTACGCGGCTTCTCCGGCGGTCCCTGGGTCTGGCCGGTGCCGTCGCCCCGGGCGGTGGGCGCGGCCACTTCTTCCTGCTCGGCCTTCATTTTCTCGGCCTGCACGCGGGCCTCTTCCTGGCGCTGGGCTTCGAGACGCTCCACTTCGTCCTCGCGGCGCACTTCGAAGTTGTGCAGCACGCGCACCAGCTCATGCTGGATCTGGTTGAGCATGGTCTGGAACAGCTCGAACGCCTCTTTCTTGTACTCCTGCTTGGGGTTCTTCTGGGCGTAGCCGCGCAGATGAATGCCCTGGCGCAGGTGGTCCATATTGGCCAGGTGCTCTTTCCAGTGGCGGTCGAGGATCTGCAGCATCAGGTGCTTCTCGATCGGACGCAGGGTCTCCGCGCCGATCTCCTCTTCCTTGCGGGCGTAGTCCGCTTCCAGCCGTTCGATAATGCGCTCGGTGACGCCCTCGATGTGCAGGCCGTTGTCTTCCTCCAGCCACTGGCGCACCGGGATGTCGCTGTTGTACTCGGCTTGCAGGCTCTTCTCCAGCCCTTCCACGTCCCACTGGTCCTCCACGGAGCCCGGCGGCATGTAGCTGTGCACCACCTCGGGAATCACGTCGCGGCGGATGCTCTCCACCGAGGAGGCCAGGCTTTCGGCCTCGAGAATCTGCTCACGCTGGCTGTACACCACGCGGCGCTGGTCGTTGGCCACGTTGTCGTATTCCAGCAGGTTCTTGCGGATGTCGAAGTTGCGGGTTTCCACCTTGCGCTGGGCGTTCTCAATGGCGCGCGTCACCCAGCGGTGCTCGATGGCTTCGCCGTCCTTGAGACCCAGTGAGCGCATCATGTTGCGCACCCGGTCGGACGCGAAGATGCGCATCAGGTCGTCTTCCATGGATAGGAAGAAGCGGGTGTAGCCCGGGTCGCCCTGGCGGCCGGCGCGGCCGCGCAGCTGGTTGTCGATCCGGCGGGATTCGTGGCGCTCGGTGCCGATGATGTGCAGGCCGCCGGCTTCCAGCACGGTGTTGTGGTTGGCTTCCCACTCGGCGCGGATCTTCTCGGCCTTCTCCTCGGAAGGCTCGTCCATGTGCTTGATCTCTTCCTCGGCGTTGCCGCCCAGCACGATGTCGGTGCCGCGGCCGGCCATGTTGGTGGCGATGGTCACGGTGCCCGGGCGGCCGGCCTGGGCGATCACCTGCGCCTCGCGCTGGTGTTGCTTGGCGTTGAGCACCTGGTGTTTGATCTTTTCCTTGGTGAGCCGCTGGGCCAGGTATTCGGAGGCCTCGATGGTGGCGGTACCCACCAGCACCGGCGCGCCGCGCTCCACGCAGTCGCGCACTTCCTCGACGATGGCGTCGAATTTTTCCTGCAGGGTCAGGTAGACCAGATCGTTGGCGTCTTTACGCACCATGGGCCGGTTGGTGGGCACCACCACCACGTCCATGCCGTAGATCTGGCGGAATTCCATCGCCTCGGTGTCGGCGGTGCCGGTCATGCCGGCGAGCTTCTCGTAGAGGCGGAAGTAGTTCTGGAAAGTGGTGGACGCCAGGGTCTGGTTTTCCTGCTGGATGCGCACGCCCTCCTTCGCTTCCACCGCCTGGTGGATGCCTTCGGACCAGCGGCGGCCCGGCATGGTGCGCCCGGTGTGCTCGTCGACGATCACGATCTGATCGTTCTGCACCACGTACTGGCGGTCCTTGTGAAACAGGGCGTGGGCCTTGAGCGCCGCGTGCACGTGGTGCAGCAGGGTCAGGTTGTGGGCGGCGTAGAGGCTCTCGCCGGCTTCCAGCAGGTTGTTTTCGACCAGCAGGGACTCGATCAACTGGTGGCCGTCCTCGGTGAGCTCCACCTGGCGCTGCTTTTCGTCGATGTAGTAGTGGCCTTCCGCTTTCTGGCCGTCCTCGCCCTCTTCCTCGCGCTGCGGCTGCAGCTTGGGAATCAGGGTATTCATCTGACGGTACAGCTCGGAGGAGTCCGCCGCCGGGCCGGAGATGATCAGCGGCGTGCGCGCCTCATCGATGAGGATCGAGTCCACTTCGTCGACGATGGCGTAGAACAGGCCGCGCTGCACCCGGTCTTCCAGGCGGAACGCCATGTTGTCGCGCAGGTAGTCGAAGCCGTACTCGTTGTTGGTGCCGTAGGTGATGTCGCAGGCGTAGGCCTCGCGCTTTTCCGGCTGCGGCTGCTGGGAGTAGATCACGCCCACGCTCAGGCCCAGGAATTCGTACAGCGGGCGCATCCAGTTGGCGTCCCGCGCGGCCAGGTAGTCGTTGACCGTGACCACGTGCACGCCCTTGCCGGCCAGGGCGTTCAGGTAGGCCGCCAGGGTGGCGGTCAGGGTTTTACCCTCACCGGTGCGCATTTCCGCGATGCGCCCTTCGTGCAGCGCGATGCCACCCATCAACTGGACGTCGAAGTGGCGCATGCCCATCACCCGGGTGGCCGCCTCGCGGACCACCGCGAACGCTTCCGGCAGTATCTCGTCAAGGGTCTTGCCGTCGGCGAGCGCGGCCTTCAACTCGGCGGTCTTGGCCTGCAGCGCGCCGTCATCCAATTCCGCCATGGCGTCGCCATGGGTGTTGACCCCGGCCACCAGACGGCTGATCCGCTTGAGCTCGCGGTCATTCTTGGTCCCGAAGACTTTTTTGACGATGGTAGCCAGCATGAAACGTCCGTTTATTCTCAATGGGTGGGGCGAAAAAGAGCCATTCTAAACACAATAGACCAAGGAGATAAGGTGCGGCGGGCGACTATTCAAGGCCGGGTGGAAGAACCACCCGGCCGATACAGGATGCAGGATTCAGGATACAACGCGGTAAAGAACTAGTTGGCCTTATAGGCCGCACCCGCGCACCAGCGAAAAACGCGGGCACGGCATCGCCGCTACCTCGACCTGTCCCGCGCCTGAATCCTGAATCCTGAATCCTGCATCGCGTTTTCAGCGGCGGGCGCGGTAGATGTAGGGGTGCGGATTGACCTGCCGGCCGTTCTTGAGCACTTCGTAGTGCACGTGCGGGCCGGTGGAACGGCCGCTGGAGCCCATCTTGGCGATCACATCGCCGGTGCGCACGATATCACCGACCTTCACGTCCACGGTCTTGGCGTGGCCGTAGCGGGTGCTGATGCCGTTGCCGTGGTTGATCTCCACCAGCAGGCCGTAGCCGGAGCGTTCGCCGGCGTAGGTGACCACGCCGGCGGCGGTGGCGACCACGTCGGAGCCGTCCTTGCCGGCGAAATCCACCCCTTCGTGCCACGCCACCTTGCCGGAGAACGGGTCGGTGCGGCGGCCGAAGCGGCTCGACATCCAGCCCTGGGTGATCGGGCGGCCGGACAGGAAGGTTTGATTTTCCAGGTTACGGTTGGCGAGCAGATCCTCGAGGATGTTCAGTTGCTGCTCGCGACGCTCCAGCGTCTCGGTGAGGCCGTCGAGCTCTTCAATGAAGGAGGGCGGCGCGAAGGCGCTGCTGTCCTGGGGCTCGGGGCCGCCCATGGCCAGCTCGCCGCCGCCGAAGTCGAATTCGTCGCTTTCGATGCCGGCCACGTCCACCAGCCGCTCGCCGAGGGCGTCCAGGCGTACCAGGCGGGCCTGGGCGTCGGCCAGCTTGAGGGTCAGCGCGCGGAACTGTTCTTCGCTGAGCTGCTTCAGCGTCGCCACTTCATCGCTCTGCCGCTCCAGCGAGGCTTGGAAGCGTTCCGCCACTTCCTCGCTGTAGGACGGCGGCGCGACCCGGTAGCTGATCCAGTAGGCGCCGACGCCGGCGGCCATCGGAATCAGCACCAGCACCGCCAGCACCAGCGCGGGCAAAAAGCGCGGTAAAGTAATGGTGCGGGAGTGGCCGCGCTTGCTGTTCAACAATATGATGTTCATCGTTGTATCGCGCCTGTCTCAATTCAGCTGTCGCAAGTAAAAACATACCCTGGCCGGAGGCGAGACCGCCCGGCGGGGCAAAGGGTTCCTTTCTTCCGTGAATGAGGTGGCGAGCGCCTTCCCCGTGTGCTCTCGCCTGGCAAGCTTTATAATTTTTTACATTCGCAGGGTAGCCCAAGGAAAAGGTATGAGCAAGCCGTCCCTACCCAAGGAATTGCAGGGTCTGTTGCGCCAAAACAGCACCCTGGCGCCGCTGGCGAAAGCCGCCCGCGGCCGCAAGGCGGCGGCCCCGAAAGGCCCGGCCGCCCCGCCCCAGGACTGTCTGCCGCCGGCGCTGCGCGACCGGGTGACGCTGGTGGAGGAAGAGAACCGCTGGCTGGCGATGGTGGAAACCAGCGCCACCGCCCAGCTGCTGCGCTTCCACCTGCCGCGCCTGGAACGCAGCCTGGCGCCGGGCAAGAGCATCAAGATCCTGGTCACCGGCCGCCGGGCGGCGCCGGCCGCCACCGCCGACAAGCTGCGCGCCAATGAGCGGCCGCCGCTGGACGCGGGGAGTGCCGCGCATATTCGGCAGGCGGCGGATTGCGTGGAGGATGAGGAGTTGGCGCGGGCGTTGCGGCGGTTGGCCGGGCGGGCGGAGAGTTAGCGAGGGCTCTGGGATCCTGCCGGCCGGCTTTGCCGGCCTTTCGCGGGCAAGGCCCGCTCCCACAAATAGCACTCCGTAGCCCGGTGGCAGCGGGCCTTGTGGGAGCGGGCCCAGCCCGCGAAAGGCAAGCAGAGCTTGCCGGCAAACGTTGCCCGGCAGGATTCCAGAGGTCCGAAACGAGAGCGCCCCGGCCGCGGGAGAACGGTCGGGGCGCACAGGGAGGCACGACACCGCGCGGGCACGCGGCGAGGTGTGTTCGGGACGGGCCGTTATTCGGCGGCCATCACCGGCTTCACGTAGGAAATCGGTGCGTTTTCCGCGTCCTCGAAGGTCACCAGTTCCCAAGCGTCTTCCTGCTTGAGCAGCTCACGCAGGAGGGCGTTGTTGAGCGCGTGGCCGGACTTGTGACCCACGAACTCGCCGATCAGGCTGTGACCGAGCTGGTACAGGTCACCGATGGCGTCGAGCATCTTGTGTTTGACGAACTCGTCGTCATAACGCAGGCCGTCCTCGTTGAGGATGCGGTACTCGTCCACCACGATGGCGTTGTCCACGCTGCCGCCCAGCGCCAGGTTCTGGCTGCGCAGGAACTCGATGTCGCGCATGAACCCGAAGGTCCGGGCCCGCGCCACTTCCTTCACGAACGACGTGGAGGAAAAGTCGATGCTGGCCACCTGGTTGCGCTCTTCGAACACCGGGTGATCGAATTCGATCGAGAACGTCACCTTGAAGCCATCGAACGGTTTGAAGGTGGCCACTTTGTCGTCCTCGCGGACGGTGACTTCCTTCTTGATGCGGATGAACTTCTTGGCGGCGTCCTGCTCCTTGATGCCCGCGGACTGCAGCAAGAACACGAAAGGACCGGCGCTGCCGTCCATGATCGGCACTTCCGGCGCCGACAACTCCACGTAGGCGTTGTCGATGCCCAGACCGGCCATGGCGGAAAGCAGGTGTTCCACGGTGCCCACTTTGACGCCGTCTTGAACCAGCGTGGTGGAGAGCGTGGTTTCACCGACTTTATCGGCGCCGGCGGGGATTTCCACCACCGGATCCAGGTCCACCCGGCGGAATACGATGCCGGCGTTCGCGGGCGCCGGGCGCACCGTCAGGTACACCTTTTCACCGGTGTGAAGACCCACGCCGGTGGCGCGAATCACATTTTTGAGAGTTCGTTGTCTGATCATCGATCCGTCACAAATCCGTCGGTATCCCGGAGGATACGGGTATCCTCAACGCGAAATAAGGGGGTGATGATAGCAAATCTCCCCTTTTCGCACCATATTTCCAACGCCGTCAGTCAGCCTGACGGCGCAGGAAGGTCGGGATATCGATAAAGTCCAGGTCTTCCGCGGTGTTCACGGCCTGGCGACCACCGCCACCCGCGGCCTGCTGCTGGGCGCGCTTGCGCTCCACCGCCGGACGATCCAGATCGTTATAGTCCACCCGGCCATCGGCGCCCATGGGGGTCTGACGCCCGCGCACCACTTTCAGTTCCTGGTGCTGGGCACCCAGACCGGTGGCCACCACGGTCACGGAAATATTATCGCCCATATCCGGGTCGATCGCCGTGCCGATGATCACGTTGGCGTCTTCGCTGGCCAGTTCGCTGACGATATCGCCCACTTCGGAGAACTCATCCAGTGCGATGGACTCGTTGGCGGTGATATTGATCAGGATGCCGCGCGCGCCGCGCAGGTCCACGTCTTCCAGCAGCGGGCTGGAAATCGCCGCCTGGGCCGCTTCCGCCGCCCGGTTTTCGCCGCTGGCGACGCCGGTGCCCATCATCGCGGTGCCCATCTCGCTCATCACGGTGCGCACGTCGGCGAAGTCGACGTTGATCATGCCGGGACGGACGATCAGGTCGGCGATGCCCTTCACCGCGCCCTGCAGCACTTCGTTGGCCGCCTTGAAGGCGTCCAGCAGGGTGGTGGAGCCGCCCAGCACGGACTGCAGCTTCTCGTTGGGGATGGTGATCAGCGAGTGCACGTGCTCCTTGAGCGCTTCGATCCCTTCCTGGGCGGAGCGCATGCGCTTCTTGCCCTCGAACGGGAACGGCTTGGTGACCACGGCCACGGTGAGGATGCCCAGCTCCTTGGCCACTTCGGCCACCACCGGAGCCGCGCCGGTGCCGGTGCCGCCGCCCATACCGGCGGTCACGAACACCATGTCGGCGCCTTCCAGCAGCTCGGCGATACGCTCACGGTCTTCCATGGCGGACTGCCGGCCGATGTCCGGGTTGGCGCCGGCGCCCAGGCCCTTGGTGACCTGGCTGCCGAGCTGAATCACGGTTTTCGCGGAGGAGTTGCGCAGCGCCTGGGCGTCCGTGTTGGCGCAGATGAAATCCACGCCTTCCACGTTGGAACGCACCATATGATCGACGGCGTTGCCACCGCCGCCACCGACGCCCACTACTTTGATCACCGCGCCATGGGGTACGGAATCTTCGAGTTTGAATTGCATGGTTGATCTCCCGTTAATGCTTCCCTGTTTACTGCTTTTCCCAAAACCGGCCGGACCATCCGACCGCTTCTGAAACCTTTAAAAATTGCCCTGGAACCACTTCTTGAAGCGTTCCATCCAGTTCACTTCGCCGCCGCCGGCCTGGGCACGGGGGCTGCGTCCTTCCTTCTCCATGCGCTGGCCGTACAACAGCAGGCCCACGGAGGTGGAATAAATCGGGTTGCGCACCACATCGGTGAGCCCGGCCACGCCCTGCGGCGTGCCCAGACGCACCGGCATGTGGAAAATTTCCTCGGCCAGTTCCGCCGCGCCCTCGATCTTGGAGGAGCCGCCGGTGAGCACGATACCGCCGGGGATCATGTCCTCGAACCCGGAGCGGCGGATTTCCGCCTGGATCAGGGTGAACAGCTCGTCGTAGCGCGGCTCCACCACCTCGGCCAGGTTCTGGCGGCTGAGGGTGCGCGGCGGCCGGTCGCCGACGCTGGGCACCTTGATGGTTTCGTCGGCGCCGGCCAGCTGGGTCAGCGCGCAGGCGTACTTGATCTTGATCTCGTCGGCGTGCTGCTTGGGCGTGCGCAGCGCCATGGCGATGTCGTTGGTGACCTGGTCGCCGGCGATCGGAATGTTCGCGGTGTGGCGGATCGCCCCCTCGGTGAAGATGGCGATGTCGGTGGTACCGCCGCCGATGTCGACGATGCACACGCCCAGCTCGCGCTCGTCCTCGGTGAGCACCGAGTGCGCGCTGGCCAGCTGCTCGAGGATGATGTCCTCCACTTCCAGGCCGCAGCGGCGCACGCACTTCTCGATGTTCTGGGCGGCGTTCACCGCGCAGGTCACCAGGTGCACCTTGGCTTCCAGCCGCACGCCGCTCATGCCCACCGGCTCGCGCACGCCCTCCTGGTTGTCGACCACGTATTCCTGCGGCAGCACGTGCAGGGTCTTCTGATCGGCGGGAATCGCCACCGCCTGGGCGGCGTCGATCACCCGGTCGATGTCCGCCTGGGTCACTTCCCGGTCGCGGATCGCGACGATGCCGTGGGAGTTAAGGCTGCGCACATGGGAACCGGCGATGCCGGCGTAGACCGAATGGATCTGGCAGCCGGCCATCAGCTCCGCCTCTTCCACGGCACGCTGAATCGAGCGCACGGTGGCTTCGATGTCCACCACCACGCCCTTCTTCATGCCCCGCGAAGGCTGGGAGCCCAGACCCACTACCTCCACAACGCCTTCCTCGGTGATCTGGCCGACGATGGCCACGACCTTGGAGGTGCCGATGTCCAGGCCCACGATCATGTTGTCCACTGCATTCGCCATTAGAGGTACATCCTCTGTTTCTGCTTAAGCATTCTTGTCCGCTTCCGCGTCGCGCCAGGTCACCGCGATGCCATCGGCATAGCGCAAATCGACCCGCGCCACGCCACGGCTGTCGGTGCTCAGTACACCGCGATACAGGCGCGTGAAACGGCGTAACTTGCCCACGTAATTTTCCCGGTCCACCACCAGCTGCATTTGGTTGTCCAAAGTCAGCCGGGCGGTCAGCCGGGCGTTCACTTCCATTCGTTCGATGCCCAGGCCCACGTCACGCAGCAGCTTGCCCATGCTGTGGTAGAAGCTCATCACTTCCTCCAGGCGCTGGTCGGGGCCGTTGAGGCGCGGCAGCCCGGCCAGATCGTATTGTTTGAGCGCCTTGAACGGCTCGCCGTCGCGGGCCACCAGCACCGCTTCGTTCCACACCGCCACCGGCTCGCGCTCGGTGACGTCCAGGCTCACCGTGTCCGGCCACTGGCGGCGCACGGACACCTCCGACACCCAACTCAGGCCGCGAGCGCGCTGGTAGATCTGCTCCAGCGGCACCGAGAAGTAGTTGGCGTCGCGCACCAGCGAGGCCAGCGCGGTCTGCACCTGCTGCTGTCGGCGCACGTCGGTGACGCCGTCCACGCCCACCTGGCGGATCGGGTACTGGTCCAGCACCCGCGGCAGCCAGATCACGCCGGCCACCACGGTGATCGCCACCAGCCCGGCCAGCGCGCCGGGCAGCGCCGCCGCCAACCGCTCGCGGATCGGCACGGCGGGCGCCTGCCGCTTGGCGCGGGTCGCCTTGGGGGACGCGCCGCGTGTGCGGCGGGCGTCCGGTGTCTGGCGTCTGGCCTTAGCCACGGGGCTTGCTCCCTTTGCTCGCTTTGTTCGCCTTGCGCGGCGGAAACCGGTCCACCGCTTCCAACAGAACGCGTGCCACCAGAGTGGCGAAGTCGTCGCCGTCGGCCTTGGCGGCCATCGGCACCAGGCTGTGATCGGTCATGCCCGGCACCGTGTTCACTTCCAGCAGCTGCCAGTCGCCGTGTTCGTCGCGCATCACGTCGACGCGGCCCCAGCCCCGGCAGCCCACCGCCTCGAACGCCTTCAGGGCGAGCGCGCGCAGGGCCTGCTCGTCGGCGTCGTCGAGGCCCGCCGGGCACAGGTACTCGGTGCTGTTGGACTGGTACTTGGCCTCGAAGTCATAGAACGCGTTGGGCGTCTTCAGGCGGATCGACGGCAGCGCCCGGCCGTCGACGATCGCCACGGTGTACTCCGGGCCGCGCACCCAGGCTTCCACCAGCACGTCGCTGTCGTAGGCGCGGGCGTCTTCCAGGGCTTTGTTCAGTTCCGCCGCGCTGTCCACCTTGGCCATGCCGATGGAGGAGCCCTCGTGGGACGGTTTCACCATCAGCGGGAAGCCGATATCACGGTCGTCCAGGCCGGCCACGTAGAACGGCGGCGTGGGCAGGCCGGCGCCCTTCCACAGTTGTTTGGTGCGCACCTTGTCCATGCCGATGGCGGACGCCATCACGCCGGAGCCGGTGTACGGCAGTTTCAGATGCTCCAGCAGCCCCTGGATCACGCCGTCTTCGCCGCCCCGCCCGTGCAGGGCGATAAAGGCCACGTCGAAGCCCTTGAGGGTGTCCACGCCGCGCTCCGCCGGGTCCACCAGCTCGGCGATCAGGCCCAGCTGACGCAGCGCCTGGTGCACCGCCGCGCCGCTCTTCAAGGACACGGAGCGCTCCGCGGAATCGCCGCCGGCGAGCACCGCCACCCGGCCGATGCGGGCCAGGCGCTGCTTCATTTCGCTGGTCAGCGCCATGCCGGGCGCCTTGCCGCTATCGACCATGGGCGCCTCCGTTGCCGTCGGTGGGTTCGATGCGCGCCGCCAGTTCGCGGGCGATACCGCCCACGTTGCCGGCGCCCTGGGTAACCAGCAGATCGCCGCCCTGCAGCACATTGGCGAGCAGTTCGGGCAGCTTGGCCGGGTCGTCCACGAACACCGGCTCCACCCGGGCGCGCTGGCGCAGGCTGCGCATCAGGGCGCGGGTGTCGGCGCCGGGGATGGCGTCCTCGCCGGCGCTGTAGACTTCCAGCATCAGCAGTTGATCGACACCGCCCAGTACGTCCACGAAGTCCTCATAGAGGTCGCGGGTGCGGGTGTAGCGGTGCGGCTGGAACAGCATCACCAGCCGGCGGCCGGGCCAGCCGTCGCGGATCGCCGCGATGGTGGCGGCCACTTCGCGGGGGTGGTGGCCGTAGTCGTCCACCAGGGTGGCGCTGCCGCCGTCGGCGCAGGGGTACTCGCCGAGCACGTCGAAGCGGCGGCCGACCCCGGTGAAGCCGTTCAGGCCGCGCACGATGGCCTCATCGTCGGCGCCTTCGTCGGCGGCCACGGCGATCGCCGCCAGGGCGTTCAGCACGTTATGGCGGCCCGGCATGTTGAGGGTGATCTCCAAGGGCTCGCCTTCGGTGCGCACCACCCGGAAGGCGGTGCTCATGCCGTTCTGGCGCACGTTCTCGGCGCGCAGGTCGGCGTCGTCGCTGAAGCCGTAGCGGATCACCTGGCGGTTGACCCGGGGCAGCAGTTTGCGCACCACCGGGTCGTCCACGCACAGCACCGCCACGCCGTAGAACGGCAGGTTGTGCAGGAACTCGATAAAGGTGTTTTCCAGCCGCGCGAAGTCACCGCCGTAGGTGTGCATGTGGTCGGCGTCGATGTTGGTGACGATGGCGCTCATCGGCTGCAGGTGCAGGAAGCTGGCGTCGGACTCGTCCGCTTCGGCGACCAGATAGCGGCTCTGGCCGAGGCGCGCGTTGGTGCCGGCGCTGTTCAGGCGGCCGCCGATCACGAACGTCGGGTCCAGCCCGGCTTCGCCGAGAATCGCCGCCACCATGGAGGTGGTGGTGGTCTTGCCGTGGGTGCCGGCCACGGCGATGCCGTGGCGGAAGCGCATCAGCTCGGCGAGCATTTCCGCGCGCGGCACCACCGGCACCCGGCGGGCGTGGGCTTCGGCCACTTCCAGGTTTTCGGTGTTGACCGCCGAGGAGGTCACCACCACGTCGGCGTCGCCGATGTTATCGGCCCGGTGGCCGATTTCCACCCGCGCGCCCAGGGACCGCAGGTGGTCCACCACCGGCGATTCCTTGATGTCACTGCCACTGATGGCGTAGCCCTGGTTGGCCAGGACTTCGGCGATCCCGCACATGCCGGCGCCGCCGATACCCACGAAGTGGATACCGCGAATTCGCCGCATTTCAGGCACGGTATGTTTAATCGCCATGGGCGACCTCCTCGCATAGTTTCGCCACCCGGGCGGCGCTGTCCGGCACCGCCAGCTGGCGGGCACGCCGGGCGATCTGCGCCAGGGCGTCCCGTTCGGTCATGCCGGCCAGGCTGCGCGCCAGGGCGCCGGCGTTCATCTCCGCTTGCGGCAGCATCAGCGCGGCGCCGCGATCCACCAGCCAGCGGGCGTTCAGCGTCTGGTGGTCGTCCACCGCGCTGGGCAGCGGCACGAACAGCGCCGCCACCCCGGCGGCGGCCACTTCCGCCACGGTCAGGGCGCCGGCGCGGCACACCACCAGGTCCGCCCAGGCGTAGGCCTCGGCCATGTCATCGATAAACTCACTGACCTGGGCGTCCAGGCCCAGGGCCTTGTAGACCGGCTCGGCTTCGCCGGTGCGGCCGGCGCCGCACTGGTGGCGCACCTGCAGATGGGCGCCCAGGGACGCCAGCAGCAGCTCCGGCAGGTCCTGGTTCAAGGCCAGCGCGCCCTGGCTGCCGCCCAGCACCAGAATGTGCAGCGGGCCCTGGCGCACGCCGTAGCGTTCCGCCGGGTCGGGCAGCTCGGCGATCTCGCGGCGCACCGGGTTGCCCACCCAGACGCCGCCGGGCAGCGCGCCTTCGAAGCCTTCCAGGGTTTCGTTGGCGAAGCGCGACAGCATGCGGTTGGTGAGCCCGGGGGCGGCGTTCTGCTCGTGGATCACCAGCGGCACGCGGCACAGTTTGGCGGCCAGGCCGCCGGGGGCGCTGACAAAGCCACCGAAGCCCACCGCCAGCACCGGGCGCTCACGGCGAATCACGGCGCAGGCCTGCCACATTGCGCGCAGCAGCTGCAGCGGCCCGAGCAGCTTGCGTTTGACGCCGCCGCCGCGCAGGCGCCCGACGGCCAGGCTGACGATCTCAAAGCCGTGGCGCTCCACCAGCCGGGTTTCCATGCCGCCTTCGGCGCCCAGCCACAGCACCCGGTAGCCGGCGTCCTGCAGTTGCCGGGCCACCGCCAGGGCGGGGAACACGTGGCCGCCGGTGCCGCCGGCCATGATCAATACCGTGGCGCTCATCGTTTGCTCCTCCCGCGTGCCTGCAGCCGCGATTGCTCGGTGCTGGCGCGCAGTACCAGCGCGATCATCACCGAACAGATCAGCAGCGAGGAGCCGCCGTAACTTACGAACGGCAGCGTCAGTCCCTTGGTGGGCAACACACCCATGTTCACACCCACATTGATGAACGCCTGGGCGGACAGCACCAGCGCGGTGCCGTACACCAGATAGGCGTGGTACAGAAAGCCGCGCTGCTCCAGGCCGCGGCCGATCACGAACAGACGCCAGCCGAGCACCGCGAAGCCGACGATCATCGCCAGGGTGCCGACCAGGCCCCACTCCTCGGCGAGCACCGCGAATACGAAATCGGTATGCGCTTCGGGCAGGTAGAACAGCTTCTGCACGCTGTTGCCCAGGCCCACGCCCAGCCAGTGGCCGCGCCCGAAGGCGATCAGGCTCTGGGTGAGCTGGTAGCCGGCGCCGTACTGGTCCGCCCAGGGGTCGGTGAAGCTCATCAGGCGCGCCACCCGGTAGGGCTCCGCCAGCGCCACCACGGCGCCCAGGGCCACCACGGCGAGGCCGATGATCAGGAACCGCAGGGTCGGCACGCCGGCCAGGAACAGCATGCCCATGGCGGCGATGCCCAACACCACCACGGCGCCGAAATCCGGCTGCAGCAGCAGCATGAAGGTGAGCGCGGCGAGCACGCCCAGCGGCAGCAGGAAGGCCTTCCAGCCGCTTTCCAGGGCCGCCTTGTGCTGGGCGATGTAGCCGGCCAGGTAGAGCACGAAGCACAGCTTGACGATTTCCGAGGCCTGAATGGTCAGGCCCGGCAGCGCGATCCAGCGGGTGGAGCCGTTCACTTCCCGGCCGAGGCCGGGGATGAACACCATCACCAGCGCCACCAGCGCCACCGGCAGCATGGCGAAGCGCAGCTTTTCCAGCAGGGTGAGCGGCACGCAGCAGTACACGAACACGCCCAGGCCGACGCTGGCGAGCAGATAGATGCCGTGGCGCAGGCCGTAGTGGAAGGGGCTGTCCAGGCGGGTTTCGGCGATCTGCAGCGACGCGGAGGTGACGATCACCAGCCCGGCCAGGGCCAGCAGCGCCACGGTCCACAGCAGCGGGCGGTCGAGGCCCGGATCGCGTACGTCCACCAGGGCGCTAGCCATGGGTCACCTCCCGGGCGCGGGCGGAGAAGTCGTCGCCACGGGCCACGTAGCTGTCGTACATGTCGAAGGAGGCGCACGCCGGCGACAGCAGCACGGCGTCGCCGGGCTGCGCCAGTTGCGCGGCACGCTTGACCGCCGCCGCCATGTCCGCGACCCGTTCGCAGGGCACGCCGGACAGGCCGTCGGCCACTTTGTCCGCGTCCTGGCCGAGCACCAGGGCGGCGCGCAGATACTGGCGCGCCGGCTCGCCCAGCGGCGAGAAGTCCTGGCCCTTGCCCTGGCCGCCGGCGATCAGGATCACGCGGCCTTCGATGGCTTCACCAATACCGGTGAGCGCCGCCAGCGTGGCGCCCACGTTGGTGGCCTTGGAATCGTTGATCCAGCGGATGCGGGCGTCCTCCGCCACCAGCTGGCAGCGGTGCGGCAGGCCCTTGAACTGTTTCACTGTGGCCAGCGTGGTGGCGCGGTCGAAGCCCAGGGCGTCGGCCATGGCCAGCACCGCCAGCACGTTCATGGCGTTGTGGTGGCCGGTGAGCGCCAGCTCGTCCACGTGCAGCAGGGTCTCGCCCTGGTGGCAGAGCATCTGCTTGTCGGTATCCAGCTGGTAGTGCGCTTCCGGGTGGCTGCCGAAGGTGATTTCCCGGGGCACCTGGGTCTGCGGACGGGTGGCCAGGTCGTCGCGGTTCCACACCGCCACCTGGCAGCCGTCGTAGATACGCTGCTTGGCGGCCAGGTAGTCGCTGAACTTGCCGTAGCGGTCCAGGTGGTCCTGGGACAGGTTGAGAATCGAAGCGACCTGGGCGTTGAGGCTGTAGGTGGTTTCCAGCTGGAAGCTGGACAGCTCCAGCACGTACAGCTCCGCTTCCTCGCGCAGCAGATCCAGCGCCGGCACACCCAGGTTGCCGCCCACGCCCGGCTTGGCGTCGCAGGCGCGCGCCACTTCGCCGAGCAGGGTGACCACGGTGCTCTTGGCGTTGGACCCGGTGATGCCCACCAGCGGGCGGCTGGCGGCGCGGGCGAACAGCTCGATGTCGCCGATCACTTCCTTGCCCTCGGCGATCTGCTCGGCGATGGCCGGCGTCGACACTGCAACGCCGGGGCTGACGATAAGACGCTGGGCCCGCTTCATCCACGAGCCCTTGAAGCCGCCGGTGTGAATCTTGAGCTTGGGATGCTGCTCACGCAGTTCGTCCAGACCCGCGGGCGCATCGCGGGTATCCAGGGCGCGCACGGGCATACCCTGATCCGCCAGGTAGCGGATCACGGAGCGGCCGGAAACACCCAGGCCAATAACCAGATCGAACGCGTCTTTCGCCATATACGTTTACGCCCGTCCTATCGAATCTTGAGGGTCGCCAGACCCACCAGTACGAGAATTACGGTAATGATCCAGAACCGAACGATGATCTTCGGTTCCGGCCAGCCCTTGAGCTCAAAGTGGTGATGGATCGGCGCCATGCGGAAAATGCGCCGGCCGGTGAGCTTGAACGAGGCCACCTGCAGCATCACCGACACCGTCTCCATGACGAACACACCGCCCATGATGAACAGCACGATTTCCTGGCGGACGATCACCGCCATCACACCGAGCACCGCGCCCAGCGCCAGCGCGCCCACGTCGCCCATGAACACCTGCGCCGGGTAGGCGTTGAACCACAAAAAGCCGAGCCCGGCGCCGCACAGGCCGGCGACGATCACCACCAATTCACCGGCGCCGGCGATGTAGGGAATCTGCAGGTAGGTGGCGAACTCCGCGTGGCCGCTGGCGTAGGCGAAGATGCCCAGCGCCGCCGCCACCAGCACGGTGGGCATGATCGCCAGGCCGTCCAGGCCGTCGGTCAGGTTGACCGCGTTGGAGGTGCCGTTGATCACGAAATAGGTCAGCACCACGTAGAACCAGCCCATGTTGATCGCCACGGTCTTGAAGAACGGCACGATCAGCTGGGTTTCCTGCGGGCTCTGGGCGGTCCAGAACAGGGCCAGGCCGGCGCCCAGCGCACCCACGGACTGCCAGAAATACTTCCAGCGCGCCGGCAGGCCGCGCGGGTTCTTCTCGATCACCTTGCGCCAGTCGTCGACCCAGCCCACGGCGCCGAACACCACCAGCACGCCCAGGGTGATCCACACGAAGCGGTTGCTCAGATCCGCCCACAGCAGGGTGGAGATGGCGATCGAGATCAGAATCAGGCCGCCGCCCATGGTCGGGGTGCCGGCCTTGCTGAGGTGGCTCTTGGGGCCGTCGTCGCGGATCGCCTGGCCGACCTGCTTTTCCTGCAGCTTGCGGATCATGATCGGACCGATCCAGAACGCCAGGAACAGCGCCGTCAGCACCGCCAGAATGGCGCGCAAGGTAATGTATTGGACCACCAGGAATCCGGTATAAAACTCACCCAGCAGTTCCGCCAGCCAAAGCAACATCAGTGCCCCCTCCCCTTATCGGTAAGCCGTTGCACCACTTGCTCCATGCGGGCACTGCGCGACCCCTTGACCAATACCGTGCCGCCCCGGGCCAGCGTTCCCGCTGCCCGTTCGGCGGCCTGATCGAAATGTTCCACCGGCTCGGCGCCGTCACCGAAGCCGCGGGCGGCCGCTTCGGCGCCGGGCAGGGTGATCAGCGTGTCGATGCCGGCGGCCCGGGCGTTGGCGCCCAATTCAGTCACCAGCGTCTCGGCGCTGGGGCCCAATTCCCCCATGGCGCCCAGCACCAGAGTGCGTGGTGACGGCCGCCCGGCCAGCCAGGCGATAGCCGCCCGTACCGAGCCGGGGTTGGCGTTATAGGTGTCGTCCACCAGGGTGCCGCCCTGGCAGTCGATCACGTTCATGCGTCCCGGGACCGGCTTCAGCTGTGCCAGGCGCGGCGCCCGTTCCGCCAGGTCGACGCCCAGCGCCTGTACGGCGGCCAGCGCCATCAGCGCGTTGCTGATCTGGTGGGCGCCCACCAGCGGCAGGCGCAGGGTCAGCCCCAGGGGCTGCAGCACGAAGTCGCAGCCCTTGTCGTCCAGGCGCACCGCGTCGGCGTGCAGGTCGCCCTGCTCACGGCCCACGGTGACGATGTTCAGGCCGGCGGCGCGGGCCTGCTCGGTGAAGAAGGCGGCGTAGTGGTCGTCGCCGTTGATCACCGCGGTGCCGCCGGCGGCGCAGCCGGTGAAGATTTCCGCCTTGGCGCGGGCGATGCCGTCCATGGAGCCGAAGCCTTCCAGGTGGGCGCCGGTGACGTTGGTGATCAGCGCTACGTTCGGCTTCACCAGGCCGCTGGTCCAGGCGATTTCGCCGGGGGCGTTGGCGCCAAGCTCGATCACCGCCTGGCGGTGTTCGGCGGTCAGGCGCAGCAGCGTGAGCGGCACGCCGATGTCGTTGTTGAGGTTGCCGTGGGTGGCCAGGGTGCCCTCGCCCAGCAGCACGGCGATCATCTCTTTCACGGTGGTCTTGCCGGCGTTGCCGGTCACGGCCACGCGCGGCACCGGGAACTGGGCGGCGTAACCGGCGGCCAGGCGGCCGAGGCCCTGGCGGGTGTCGGCGACACGCACGTCGGCGTCGAACACGCCGGCGTCGTTGCCGTCTTCGCTGTGGTAATCAATCAGCGCGGCCACCGCGCCGGCGTCCCGGGCCTGGGCCAGGAAGGCGTGGCCGTCGAATCGCTCGCCGCGCAGCGCCACGAACAGGCTGTCCGGGCCCAGCGTGCGGGTGTCGGTGCTGACCGCGCTCAGGGTGCGGTCTTCGCCGCGCATCTCGCCGGCGGTCCAGTCACGGATCTGGGACAGGCGCATCATGCGATCCCCCCTGCCGGGGCGGCCGGCGCCTGCCACGCGGCCAGGGCCTCGCGGGCCAGGTCGCGGTCGTCCATGGGGTGGCGCTCACCGGCCACCTCCTGATAGTCCTCATGGCCTTTGCCGGCCACCAGCACCACATCGTCGGCGCCGGCCTGGGACACCGCCAGCGCCACGGCGCGGCGGCGGTCGGTTTCCACCTGCACGGCGCCGGGGCGGTCGAGACCGGCGCGCATCTGTTCAATGATCGCGTCCGGGTTCTCGCCGCGCGGGTTATCGCTGGTGAACAGCACCCGGTCGGCGCCGCGCTCGGCGGCGGCGGCCATCAGCGGGCGTTTGCCGGTGTCCCGATCGCCGCCGCAGCCGACCACGCAGTGCAGGCGGCCGGGGAAGTGCTCGCGGGCCGCCGCCAGGGCTTTTTCCAGGCCATCCGGGGTGTGCGCGTAATCGACGATGACGGTGGGTTTGCCCGCTTCGCGGATCGGCTCCATGCGGCCCGGCACCGGGGTAATGGCGGCCAGGGCGTCCGCCAGCGCGCGGGGCTCGACGCCGCTGCCGTGCAACGCCCCGGCCACCGCCATCACATTGCTGAGGTTAAAGGCGCCGAACAGCGGCAGGGTCACGTTCAGGGCTTCGCCGCCCACGGTGAGCCGCAGGTCCATGCCGTCCGGGTGCGGCTGCCAGGCCACGCAGCGCACGGTGGCGCCGGCCTGGGCGCCGTAGGTGATGCAGCGCACGCCGTCGTTGAGCCGGCCGAGCAGCACCGGGGCGGCGGCGTCGTCGCTGTTGATTACCGCTTCCTGGAGTTCCGGGCGGGTGAACAGCGCCACCTTGGCGAGCAGATAGGCGTCCATGTCGCCGTGGTAGTCCAGGTGGTCGCGGCTCAGGTTGCTGAACACCGCGATGCGCACCGGGGTGCTGCCCAGGCGATGCTGGTCGAGGGCGTGGGACGACACTTCCATGGCGACGCTGTCGGCGCCGGCGTCGCACAGGTCGAGCAGCGCTTTCTGCAGGGTAATCGGGTCCGGCGTGGTGTGGCCGGTGCTGTCCTCCTGGCCCTTGAGGCCGACGCCCAGGGTGCCGATCAGCCCGCAGGCGTGGCCCAGGGCGTTGAGCGCGTCACGCAGGAACCAGGTGATGCTGGTTTTGCCGTTGGTGCCGGTGACGCCGATCACCTTCAGGCGGCGTCCGGGCTCGCCGAAGTAGCGCGCCGCCAGCACGCCGACCTGGCGGCGCAGTTCCGGCACGGTGATGCGCACCGCGCCGTCGTGCGGATGCACGGCGAAGGCGTCGCCCTCTTCCACCACCACGGTGGCGCCGGCGCGGACCGCCGCGTCGATGAACTGGCGGCCGTCCGCGTTGTGGCCGGGCACCGCCAGGAACAGGTCACCGGGGGTCACCGCGCGGCTGTCCAGGCGCAGCGCCTTGATGGTCAGGTCGCGCAGCCGTTCCGGCAGCGGCTGGTCGGGGAGCAGATGCCGCAGTGCGATCATGTGGCGTCCTCCCCGTCCAGTTTGCCGGCGATCAGGCCGTCGGTCTTGTCCAGCGGCACGTGCAGGGTGCGAAGAACGCCGCCGACGATGGCGGAGAACACCGGGGCGGCCACCAGGCCGCCGTAATAGGATTCGCCGCGCGGGTCGTCGATCACCACCACCGCGGCCACCCGCGGGTTGGAGGCCGGGGCGATGCCGGCGAACAGGCCGATGTAGCGGTCGTCGGCGTAGCCGTTGGCGGTGACCTTGTGCACGGTGCCGGTTTTGCCGGCCACCTGGTAACCGGAAATCTGCGCGCGGCTGGCGGTGCCCTCGATGCTGACCACGGTTTCCAGCATGCGCACGATGGACTGGGCGCTGGCCGGCGCGATCACCTGCTCGCCCTCGGGCGGCTGGTCCACCTTGAGCAGGGACAGCGGCACCCGGCGGCCGTCGTTGGCGAGGATCGCGTAGGCCTGGGCCAGCTGCAGGGCGGTGGTGCTGACGCCGTAGCCGTAGGACAGCGCGGCGCGCTCCACGTCCCGCCAGCGGGCGCGCAGCGGCAGCATGCCGTCGCTTTCGCCGGGGTAGTCGATGCCGGTGCGCTGGCCGAAGCCGAAGCGCTCCAGGTAGCCGGGCAGCACCATGGCGTCCATGGACAGCGCCAGCTTGCTGACGCCCACGTTGGAGCTCTTGGTGAGCACGGTGGTGACGTCGATGACGCCGTAATCGCGGTGGTCACGGATGGTCTTGCTGCCCACGCGCAGGTAGCCGGGGTGGGTGTTGATCGCCGTGGTGGGCGTGACCAGGCCCTGCTCCATGGCGGCGGCGACGGTGAACGGCTTGATCGTGGAGCCCGGCTCGAACAGGTCGGTGACGGCCCGGTTGCGCAGGCTGGCGGTGTCCAGGTTGCCCCGGTTATTGGGGTTGTAGGCGGGCTGGTTGACCATCGCCAGCACTTCGCCGGTCTTGATGTCGAGCACCACGGCGGAGCCGCCCCGGGCCTTAAAGCGACGGGTGGCGGACAGCAGCTCTTTGTAGGCCAGGTACTGCAGGCGCAGGTCCAGGCTCAGGGTGATGTCCTGGCCGGGCGCCGCCGGTTCCAGCACTTCGATGTCCTGGATCACGCGGCCGAGCAGGTCGCGAACCACTTTCTTGCGGCCCGGCTCGCCGGACAGTTGCTCTTCGAAGGCCAGTTCCACGCCTTCCTGGCCGCGCTCGTCGATGTCGGTGAAACCGACCAGATGGCTGGTCACTTCGCCGGCCGGGTAGTAGCGGCGGTATTCGGTGAGCGGGTGGATGCCGGGCACCTGTTTGGCGAGCACCGTCTGCGCCTGTTCCGGCGCCAGGCCGCGGGCCAGGTAGATGAATTCCTTGCCCTTGTGGCTGTTGACCCGGCTGGCGAAGGCGCGGCTGTCGATGATCGGGTTGTTGCCCAGGCGCGCCCACTGCTCCTGGTGCTCCAGGGCTTCGCCGGGGTTGGCCCACAGGGTGGTGACCGGGGTGCTCACCGCCAGCGGCCGGCCGGCGCGGTCCTGGATCACGCCACGGTGGGCGGCCACCGGCTCCACTCGCAGATTGCGGATGTCGCCCTGGTCGGCCAGGAAGTCGTGCTGTACCACCTGCAGCTGCACCGCGCGCCCCACCAGGACACAGGCACAGCCGGCCCAGAACACCAGCATGAAACGCCAGCGCAGGGAGCTGTTGGCCTGGCGCGCCGACGCCTTGGTGGCGGCTTTGCGCGTTGCCTTGGGTGTGGTTCTACGGGCGCCTTTCATGGCCGTATCAACACTCGCTCGTCGGTCTTCGGTAATTTCATGCCCAGCTCTTCACGAGCCAGGCGCTCCACCCGGGCGTAACTGCCCCAGGTGCTGTGTTCCAGCAGCAGCTGGCCCCAGCGGGTTTCCAGCTGCGCCTGCTGCCGCTGCGCCTGCTGGGCGCGGTCGGTGAGGCGGCGCGATTCGTGCACGCTGTAGGCCACGCCCACCGCGGACGCCACCACCAGCACCAGCAACAGCGGCGGCAACCAGCCGGCGGCGAGCACCGAGCCCGTGGCCTGGCCGCGGGCCGCGCTCATGCCACTTTCTCCGCCACCCGCAGCACCGCGCTGCGACTGCGCACGTTGACGCGCAGTTCGTCCTTGCCGGCGTAGCGGGCCTTGCCCAGCGGCTTCAGCCGCTCCGGCGGTTCGTCCATCATCGGCAACCCGCCCCGGCCTTTCGGCGCCTGGCCGGAGTGATCGCGGATAAAGCGCTTCACCACCCGGTCTTCCAGGGAATGGAAGCTGATAACGACAAGACGCCCGCCGATGGCGAGCGTCTCCAGGGCCTGGTCCAGCGTGTTTCGCAACGCGTCCAGTTCCCCGTTTATATGTATGCGTAACGCCTGAAAGCTGCGCGTTGCCGGGTGCTTGCCCGGCTCGCCGCGTCCCATCACCGATTGAATCAGGCCGGCCAGCTGCGCCGTGGTGCGGATCGGCTGCTGATCGCGGCGCTCGCAGATCGCCCGGGCGATGCGGCGTGATTTGCGCTCATCGCCGTACTGGTAGAGCACGTCGGCGATCTGCTTCTCGCCGGCCCGCGCCAGCCAGTCGGCGACGCTTTCACCGCTGTCCGGGTCCATGCGCATGTCCAGCGGGCCGTCGCGCAGGAAGCTGAAGCCGCGCTCGGCGTCGTCCAGTTGCGGCGAGGACACGCCCAGATCCAGCAGCAGCCCGTCGATCTGGCGGTGCTCTTCCGCCACCAGCTCCGGCAGGCAATCAAAGCGGGCGCGGCGAATCCGGAAGCGGGCGTCTTCCAGGGCCAGCTTCTCGCCTTCCAGCACCGCCTCGGGATCGCGGTCCACACCGACCAGACGGGCGCCGGCGTCCAGCCGGGCCAGCAGCGCGCGGCTGTGACCGCCGCGGCCAAAGGTGCCGTCCACGTACAGGCCGTCGGTTCGGGTGGGCCACATTTCCAGTACCTCCTCCAGCATTACCGGCTGGTGCTCGTACTGCCTGTTGTCGCTGTTCGCCATGGCCGGGTGCCCTCGCTTCTGCGCTGCCAAATTTAGAAGGAGAGGGACTGCACGCTCTCGGGCATGGCGTCCTGATCCAGATCCTGTTGTTCCAACTGATTCCAGGTTTCCTCGGCCCAGATTTCGAACCGGTGCATCAAACCCACCAGCATGGCGTGTTTTTCCAGGCCCACCACGGACCGCAACTCCGGCGGCACCAGCAGGCGGCCGTTGCCGTCCATCTCCATTTCCACGGCCTGACCCAGGAAGCGGCGCTTGAGCGCCCGCACCTGAGAGTGGGAATCGCTTTGCGACGCCACCTGGCGGGCGATGTCACGCCACTCGGGGAAGGGGTACATCACCAGGCAGGCGTCGTAGGGGTGTTGAGTGAGCACAAGGCGGCCGCCGCAAGCGCTGTTGAGCGACTCGCGGTAGCGGGTCGGCACGGTAAGCCGACCCTTGGCATCTAGATTGAGCGCCGTACGCCCGTTGAACACTGGCCTTCCCCTTGCGTTGGGATCCGTCCCACATTGTGCGTTTCTGGCGGCGGGATGGAGGATTTTTCCCACTTCATCCCACTTTCCACCACAATGCGACACTCTAGGTCCACGGGAATTACCAAGTCAAGCTCGGCGGAACCGGCCAATGTAAAAGAAAGTCTTTGAAAATCAGTTTGTTAGCTGCGTCACACTGGGGTCGAGTGAGGCGAGGGAGGAGGAGTTATCAACGTAATCAGGGCGCTGCGGGGCGCAGCTAAGGAATCACTTTAAGTGTTAGACTATTTTGGAATAAATGGGGCGAGAAAAACGGAGGGGATGCCATATTCAGGGTGAGTGCTGACTCTCGCCACAGCCCACTGATGGCGGTGGGGGCGCTTTGTAGGAGCGGGCCCGGCCCGCGAAAGGCAAGCAAAGCTTGCCGGCAGGATGCCAGAGAGGCCTTGGTGCGCGCATTATGGAGGTCTCTGGGATCCCGCCGGGTGGCAGAGCCACCCTTTCGCGGGCGGGGCCCGCTCCCACAAGCCCGCTCGCACAGCGGTTTTGAATTAGGTGGATCGGTCGATAAGCCGGGTTCTGTCGTGGACAGCCATTCATCTGGGACCCGCGTCGCCACGGGCCTCAAGCGACCTACCCGGACCCGGCGCGGGCCACGCCCATGGGTCCCTATTTGGTCTTGCTCCGGGTGGGGTTTACCCTGCCACCGCTGTTGCCAGCGGCGCGGTGCGCTCTTACCGCACCTTTTCACCCTTACCCGGTGGCTCGAAAGCCGCCGGGCGGTACCTTTTCTGCGGCACTTTCCGTAGCCGCGCCGTCACCAGCGCGGCCCCCAGGCGTTACCTGGCACCCTGCCCTATGGAGCCCGGACTTTCCTCCAGCGGCTTGCACCGCCAGCGGCTGCCTGACCGACCCGGGAAGGATTCTAGCGAATCCGGCTAATAGTTGATAGTTGATAGTGGACAGTTGATAGCTCGCGGACGATGCCATAGCAGTCTGGATGGCCGTGCCCGCGCCCCTGCGTAAGCGCAAAACCTCATATGCAAACTCGCAAACCTTCCAGCCCGCGTTGTTTTAGCTATCAACTATCAATTATCAACTATCAATTGCCTCTAAGTAGTTGTAGAGGTCTTGGCGCTTAAGCCCGGTGTGGGCGGCAAGGACGCGAGCGGCGCGGGAGACGGGCAGTTCCGCCAGCAGGGCCTTGGCGAGGGCGCGGTCCTGTTCGCTGAGCTGTTTGCCGCGCGGGGCGGGTGAGAGCACCAGCACCAGTTCGCCGCGGCGCTGGTCCTTGTCGCCGCGCACCCATTCGAGCAGTTCGGTCACCGGGCCTCGGCGCACGGTCTCGAAGCGTTTGGTGAGTTCCCGGCAGAGGGTCAGTTCGCGGTCGGCGTCGACCAGACCGGCCAGGCTTTCCAGCAGCGACACCACGCGGTGCGGGGCCTCGAAGATGACGCTGGTAACGTCCAGGCCCGCCAGCCGGCGCAGGGCGTTTTCGCGGGCGGCGCCCTTGGAGGGCACGAAGCCTTCGAACAAGAAGCGGTCGCTGGGTTGGCCGGATACCGCCAGCGCCGCCAGCAGCGCGGAGGCACCGGGCACCGGCACCACCGCCACGCCGGCGTCCTGGCAGGCGCGCACCAGCCGGTAGCCCGGGTCGCTGACCAGCGGCGTGCCGGCGTCGCTGATCAGCGCGCCGCTTTCGCCGTCGCGCAGGCGCGCCACCAGTTCCGGGCTGCGCTCGGCTTCGTTGTGGTCGTGGCAGCTGATCAGACGGGCCTTGATGCCCAGATGGTTGAGCAGCGTCTGGCTGTGCCGGGTGTCCTCGGCGGCCACCCAGTCCACCTGGCCGAGCACCTCGAGGGCGCGGCGGGACAGGTCGTCCAGGTTACCGATCGGTGTGCTGACCACATACAAAGAGCCGCTCATGGGGGGCGTTTTCCTGATTGGGTGTAAAGAGTTGTGTGATGCCACCGATCCGTTCCGCAATCGTGGACCGTCGGGGGTGATTCGCGACTTGCAAAACGCCTACAATAGCGGCTTCTTTCCCGAAGTAGCAAAGGGGTTACCCTAGAGCCATGGAATTACGACAGGCCCGCCTGGCCGCAATGGCCCTCGTTCTGGTCCTTGCCGGCTGTTCTCAATTACCGAGCCCGAACGGCTCGACCGCCAAGGAACCGGCACCCCTTCGCGATGCGCCGCAACAAGTCGGTAGCGCCAGCGACCAGCTGGCCGAGCTGGCGGAACCGGTTCGCACCGACACCGCCCTCGCCTGGGCACGCTCTTACCTGGTTAATGAGCGCGCCGACGACGCCGGCGAATTGCTCGACCAGGTGGGCGACGGCGCCCTGTCCCGGGATCAGCGCTTCCGCTGGCTGCAACTGCGCGCCCAGTCCTGGATGGCCGAGCAGCAGCCGGACCGGGCGGTGGCGTTGCTGGACGATTACCGCGGCGATATCGACGGCTTCGACGCCCAGCGCCGCGCCAGGCTCAACCTGCTGCGCGCCGACGCCCAGGCGCTCAACGGCGAGTTGATGAAAAGCCTGCGCCAGCGCGTGGCGGTGGACCCGCTGCTCAATGACGACGACCAGGAATACAACCGCCAGCTGACCTGGGAAGCGCTGATGCGCTTGCCGCTGGAAACCCTGGAAGCCCGCGCCGAGGACACCTCCGGCGAGCTGCGCGGCTGGCTGGAGCTGGCGCTGCTGTACCGCGACCCGCAGGCCAACATCGACAGCCAGGTGCAGCGCCTGTCGCGCTGGCGCGAGGACTGGCCCGACCACCCGGCCGCCCGCCAGTTGCCGGAAACGGTGCGGGCCCTGCAGCGCGCCGCCCGCGAGCGCCCCCAGCGGGTCGCCGTGCTGCTGCCGGAGAGCGGCCCGCTGGCGCCCGCCGCCGAGGCGATCCGCGACGGCATGATGACCGGCTACTACAGCGCCGAGGAAGCGGGCAACCCGACCCCGGACCTGCGTTTTTACGACGTCAGCGACGCGGACGTGCGCTCGGTGTTCCAGCAGGCGGTGGACGACGGCGCCGAGTTCGTGGTCGGGCCGCTGGCCAAGGACAACGTGGCCGAGCTGGCCCGCATGGGCACGCCGCCGGTGACCGTGCTGGCGCTGAACTATCTGGATCAGGACAGCGAGGACGCGCCGATCTTCCAGTTCGGGCTGGCGCCGGAGGATGAAGCCCGGCAGATCGCCCGACAGAGCCTGGAAGCCGGCGACCGGCTGGCCGGGGTGCTGTATCCGCGCAGCGCTTGGGGCCAGCGCGTGGCCGAGGCGTTCGTGGCCGCCTGGCAGGACGGCGGCGGTCGGATCGTGGTGGAAAGCTCGTTCACCGATGACACCATCGGTGAAACCGTGGAGAGCCTGCTGGACACCGCCCGCGCCGAAAAAGACCTGCGCCGCGACCCCTCGTTCTCGGATCTGGACTCCGAGCGGCCGGAAGAGTGGCCGCAGAGCCTGGATTTCCTGTTCCTGGTGGCCGACCCGAACGAGGGCCGGCAGATTAAACCGGCGCTGAATTTCCATTACGCCCGGGACCTGCCGGTTTTCGCCACGTCTTATATCTATGACGGCACGTCGGCGCCGCGCCGTGACCAGGATCTGGACGGCGTCTACTTCCTGGACATGCCGTGGATTCTTTACGAAGGCACCAAGCTGCACCGCATGGCCGAGGAAACCTGGCCGGACGGCCACGGGCGCTACGCGCGGCTGTTCGCCATGGGCGTGGACGCCTACCGGCTGCAGGCGCGGCTGTACCTGCTGCGCAACCTGCAGGATAGCACCCTTCCGGGCGTCACCGGCACTTTGCGGCTGGACGGCGCGCGGCTGGTGCGTGAGTCGGACTGGGCGCTGTTCCGTAACGGTGAAGCGGTACCGGTGCCCCGCGTCAGTGAGGGGCGGGTGGATAGCACGCAGTATTAAACAAGGAGGCCTCTATGTACTGGCGCAAGGAACGCGGCCAGCGGGCCGAGCACCGGGCACGACGCTGGCTGGAACAGCGCGGCCTGGTGCCGGTGATCGCCAATTATCAATGCCGCCTGGGCGAGGTGGACCTGATCATGGACGACGGCGAGACGCTGGTGTTCGTGGAGGTCCGCTGGCGTGCCTACAACCGCTACGGCGGCGCCCTCGCCTCGGTGGACGGGCGCAAGCAGCGCCGCCTGATTCTGGCGGCGCGGCACTATCTGGGCCGCCACCCTTATCAGGCACAACGGCCCTGCCGCTTCGACGTGCTGGGCCTGGAACCGGATGACGACGGCGAAGTCCGTTATCATTGGGTGCAAAACGCATTTTACGGAGACCAGTAATGAGTGTGGACCGCATCAGACAGTTGTTCGCCGAGAGCATGGAAACCAAGGCCAAGGCCGGCGAAGTGCTGCCCGAGGTGATCGCCGCCGCCGGCCAGGTGATGGTGGAATGCCTGCTCAACGGCGGCAAGATTCTCAGTTGCGGCAATGGCGGCTCCGCCGGTGACGCGCAGCATTTCTCTTCCGAGCTGCTTAACCGGTTCGAGATGGAACGCCCGGCCCTGCCAGCGGTGGCGCTGACCACGGATTCCTCCACGCTCACCTCGATCGCCAACGACTACAGCTACAACGAAATCTTTTCCAAGCAGGTGCGCGCCCTGGGCAACCCCGGCGATGTGCTGCTGGCGATTTCCACCAGCGGCAATTCCGCCAACGTGATCCAGGCGATCCAGGCCGCCCACGACCGGGAAATGAAGGTGGTGGCGATGACCGGCAAGGAAGGCGGCGAAATGGTGAACCTTTACGGCCCCGGCGATATCGAAGTACGGGTCCCGGCCACTTCCACCGCGCGCATTCAGGAAGTGCATCTGCTGGTGATCCACGCGCTTTGCGACTTTATCGATCAACAGCTTTTCGGAGGCTCTTGATGCGTCACCCTGCCCTGCCGGCGTTGCTTGTGATGCTGTTCGCCCTGTCCGGCTGCGCCGCCCTGACCAAGAACATGGCCCAGGAACCGGTCGACCGGGACCACGGCTCGCGCACCTTCGGCGCGTTCGTGGAAGACGGCAATATCGAGCGCAAGATCAAGGTCAATCTGGCCCGCGCCAGCGAGGCCCTGGACCAGAGCCACATCGTGGTGGTGAGCTTTAACGGCAATGTGCTGCTGGCCGGGGAAGTGGCCAGCGACGAGCTGCGCGTGCAGGCGGAAAACATCGCCGCGCGGGTGCGTCACGTGCGCCACGTGCACAACGAACTGAAGCTGTCCGGCGACAGCGGGGTGTTATCCCGGGTCAACGACGGCTGGCTGACCACCAAGCTGAAAACCCGCCTGTTCGTGGACGGCGATGCGCCGGGCATGCGCACCAAGGTGGTGACGGTAAGCGGTATTGTCTATCTGATGGGGCTGCTCACCCGCGACGAGGCCGACGCCGTGGTGGCGCAGGCCCGTGAGGTCGGGGGTGTGCAGAAGATCGTTAAGATTATTGAGTATATTGATTAATCACTTCACGACTTTGAGGTGACTGCCCTTGGAGGGTTTGTCGTCGTCGCTGGGGTCGGTCGGTGACGGCTGCGGCGGCGGGTCCTCGGGTTCGAAGGCCATGCCTTGGCCGTTTTCGCGGGCGAACACGGCCATCACCGCTTCCACCGGCACGCGCACCGTGCGCGGCACCCCGCCGAAGCGGGCGGAAAAGGTGATTTCCTGGTTGCTGGCTTCGAAATTGGTCACCGCCCGCGGGGCGATGTTGAGTACGATCTGGCCGTCCTGCACGAATTCCTGGGGCACTTCCGCCCCGGGAAAATGGGCGTCCACCGCCAGATGGGTGGTCAGGCCGTTATCGCAGATCCATTCGTGCATCGCCCGTATCAGATACGGGCGATTGGGGGTCATGTCATCATTCATGGCTTACAGCTGGCGCAGTTCGCGCTCTGCTTCGGAAAGGCTGGCCTGGAAGGCGTCGCGGTCGAACAGACGCTCGGCGTAGTCCAGCAGCGGCTTGGCCTGCTTGGGCGGCAGTTCAATGCCCAGGGCCGGCAACCGCCACAGGATCGGACCCACCACGCAGTCCACCAGGGTGAATTCTTCGCTCATGAAGAACGGCAGCTCGCTGAAGATCGGCGCGGTGGCGATCATCGCTTCGCGCAGTTCCTTGCGGCGTTTGGTCAGTGACGCTTCCTTTTCGGTGCCCGCCAGCAGGGCGTCCACATGGGCGCACCAGTCGCGCTCGACGCGGTGAATCAGCAGGCGGCTCTGCGCCCGGGCCACCGGGTACACCGGCAGCAGCGGCGGATGCGGGAAGCGCTCGTCCAGGTATTCCATGATCACCGTGGATTGATACAGGGTCAGTTCCCGGTCCACCAGGGTGGGCACTTCGTTGTAAGGGTTCAGTGAGGCCAGATCTTCCGGCTTGTCACCATTGTCCACATCGACGATATCCACGGTGACGCCTTTCTCCGCCAGAACGATCCGCACGCGATGGCAGTAATGATCGTTCGGCGAGGAAAAGAAAGTCATTGAGGAACGTTTTGTCACCACACCCATGGTTGAATCATCTCCACGCTACGTCTCTATATAACACAAACAGGGTAGCCGCTCGCGCGGGTACCCTGTTGCTCGCTGAAAAGCGTTCCGGGCGGTAATTCCCGCTTAGTGAACGTCTTTCCAGTACTCTTTCTTCAGCAGGTATGCCGGAATCAGCAAAATACCCAGGAACACCAGCACGTACACGCCGATGCGCTCGCGGGTGGGAGCCATCGGCTCGGCCGCGTAGGTCATGAAGTTGGCGATGTCGCCCATATTGGACTTGAACTCTTCCTCGCTCAACTCCTGCTGCATTCCGGCCATCACGTGGGGCATGCCCACGTTGGGGAACACATGGTTGTTGTAACCATAGGGACGGGAATCGTCCTCATAGAAGTTGATCAAGTAAGAATACACCCAATCGGCGGAGCGGTGGCGGGCGGCCAGCGTCAGGTCCGGCGGGGTAACGCCGAACCACTGCTTGCCGTCTTCCTCGGCCATGCCGTTTTCCATCGGATCACCGATCTTGTCACTGGTGAAGTTCAGGTTCTCCAGCACCAGATCATCGGGGATGCCCAGATCTTCCGCCATGCGCCCGTAGCGCAGGTATTCCATACCGTGGCAGCCCATGCAGTAGTTGACGAACAACTTGGCGCCGTTCTGCAGGCTCACCTTGTCCTGCAGGTTGACCGGTGCGTCCACAATGTACTTATTGTTGCCGCCGCCGGCGGCGAACGCCATTACCGGCAGGCAGCTGAAAAGCATTACCGCGACTAGCTTTCTCATCAGTGACCCCCCGTTACGCGTTCAGGAACCGGCTTCGCTTTCTCGAATCGGTGCGCCAGAGGCAGCCCGAAGAAGAAGAAGGCGAAGTAATAGACCGTGCCGATCTGCGCCAGGGTCTTGGCCAGGCCCGAAGCGGGCTGGGTGCCGAGATAACCGAGCATCACGAAGTCGGCGGCGAACACCAGCAGCAGGATCTTGCTGAGCCAGCCTTTGTAGCGAATCGACTTCACCGGGTGACGGTCCAGCCAGGGCAGCAGGAACAGCACCACGATACCACCGCCCATGGCGATCAGGCCCCAGGCCTTGGATGACATGCCGAACCAGTCGATGGTGGTGGCCCGCAGCATGGCGTAGTAGGGGCCGTAGTACCACACCGGCGCAATCTGATCCGGCGTCTTGAGCGGATTGGCCGGCACGAAGTTGGGCTTCTCGATCAGGTAGCCGCCGCCGGTGGGGAAGAAGAACACCACCACGGCGAAGATGATCAGGAACACGATCACGCCCGGCAGGTCTTTCACGGTGTAATAGGGATGGAACGGGATGCCGTCACGCGGGATGCCGTTCTCGTCCTTGTTCTGCTTGATTTCCACGCCGTCCGGGTTGTTGGAACCCACTTCGTGGAGCGCAAGAATGTGCAGGAACACCAGCGCCACCAGCACCAGCGGAATCGCCACCACGTGCAGGGCGAAGAACTTGTTCACCGTGGCGGTGGACAGCAGGTAGTCGCCGCGCACCCAGGTGGTGAGGGCGTCACCGATCTCCTTGGCGTCCTTCGCATCAATGAACGGCAGGATGTCGAACGGAATCGCGCCGGCCAGGGAGATGATCACCTGGGCGCCCCAGTAGGACATGTTGCCCCAGGGCAGCACGTAGCCGAGGAAGCCTTCCGCCATCAGGGCCACGTAGATCAGCATGCCGAAGATCCACACCAGCTCGCGGGGCGGCTTGTAGGAGCCGTACAGCAGGCCGCGGAACATATGCAGGTAGACCACGGCGAAGAAGGCGGACGCGCCCACCGCGTGCATGTAGCGGATCAGCCAGCCCCACTGCACGTCGCGCATGATGAACTCGACGGACTCGAAGCCCTGGCTGGGGGAGTAGAACATGGTCAGCCAGATGCCGGTGAGCAGCTGGTTGACCAGCACCACCATGGACAGCACGCCAAAGTAGTACCAGAAATTGAAGTTCTTCGGAGCGTAGTACTCCGACATGTGCTTCTTATAAGAGTTGACGACGGGGAGACGCGCATCCACCCAGTCGATCAGACCGTTCACCATTCTCATGCCTTGGTCTCCCCTTCTTCAGAGCCGACGATAACCACGGACTCGCTCAGGTAGGAATGGGGCGGCACCACCATGTTGGTCGGCGCCGGTACGCCCTGGTAGACGCGGCCCGCCAGGTCGAACTTGGAACCGTGACAAGGACAGAAGAAACCACCCTCCTTGAGTTCCACGGTGGGTTCTTCTTCGTACAGAGGAGAACACCCCAGATGCGTGCAGATGCCGATCAGAATCAGATATTCTTTTTTGATCGAACGCCACAGGCTGGACGCGTAGGCAGGCTGCTGGTCTTGTTCGGATTGCGGGTCCTTGAGCTGGTCGTTGAGCGCGTCGAGCGCCGAGACCGTCTCTTCGGAGCGGCGAATCACCCACACGGGCTGGCCTCGCCATTCCTGTACCACGCGCTGGCCCATCTCCAGCTTGCTGATATCCACCTGGACCGGAGCCCCCGCGTTTTCAGCTTTGGCGCTGGGCTGCCAGGATTTAACAAAAGGAACCGCCGCGCCTAATGCACCCGCGGCGCCGACTGCTGAGGTCAGGCCGATCAAAAAGGTGCGGCGGCTGGTGTTTACGCCGTCATTGCTCATTGAGAAGTTCTCCCCTTAAATCCCACGCTCGGGGGGTGATCCGAGACTCGAGGTCGGTCCTCGTGCTCCGGGCGGAGTAAGGCGGCGCAAATGTTAATGAAAAAGCCCACATCTGACAACCGGTTATTCCCCACGGGCAAACCGCTAAACCCCTGATTTGCACACAAAAAAGCCCAGCAAAGCCGGGCTTTTTTCGGGCGTAAAACGGCTCTGGACGGCCGTCTTAGCGCTTGGAGAACTGCGGACGCTTACGCGCCTTGTGCAGACCCACCTTCTTACGTTCCACGGCGCGGGCGTCACGGGTGACGTACCCGGCGCGGCGCAGGGAACCGCGCAGCTCGCCGTCGTACTCCATCAGCGCACGGGTGATACCGTGACGGATGGCACCGGCCTGGCCGTTGTTGCCACCGCCGCTGACGGTCACGTAGACGTCGAACCGGTCCAGCGCGTCGGCCAGCTCGAGGGGCTGACGCACCACCATGCGGTTGGTGTCGCGACCGAAATAAACGTCAAGCGGACGACCATTCACGGTGATGTTACCGCTGCCCGGGCGAAGAAAAACACGTGCGGCGGCCGTTTTGCGGCGACCTGTTCCGTAGTCGGCGTTTGCAGTTGCCATCGACTGACCTCTTAAATTTCCAGCTGCTGCGGCTGCTGAGCAGTGTGCGGATGCTCGGTGCCGGCGTAGACTTTGAGTTTGCGCAACATGTCGCGACCCAGGGGGTTACGCGGCATCATGCCTTTAACGGCTTTCTCGATCACCAACTGAGGCTTGGAATTGATCAGCGTCTCGAAGTTGGCTTCCTTGATGCCGCCCGGGTATCCGGTGTGGCGGTAGTACATCTTATCGGTGGCTTTTTTGCCAGTGACCGCCACCTTTTCCGCGTTGATCACAACGATGTAATCGCCGGTATCAACGTGCGGGGTGTATTCCGGTTTATGCTTGCCACGCAGCCGGGTGGCGACTTCTGAGGCCAGCCGGCCCAGCGTTTTGCCGGAGGCGTCTACCACATACCAGTCGCGCTTTACGCTTTCCGGTTTGGCGCTGTAGGTCTTCATGGGAGTCTTCCCTAAAATTGTGCCCTGAATTCATAACGTTACGGGTAATACCAACCCTCCGGCGAGAGCCCGCCGGGCAAGAGGGTGCGAATTGTACTTAACGCCCCCGGCAAAGACAAGCGAAAACCAGCGTCAAGCTGCAGGCTTCAAGCTGCAAGCAGGCCGTGCCAGGGGGAGGGCCATGCCTTGTAAGAAGCAGTGGCAAGTTGAAAGTTGCAAGTTGAAGGCGGCGGCGAGGCCGAAACGCGGCCTGACGGCCGAGTACGGTGCTTTTCATCCAGCGCGGGCACGGCATAACCGACCTACGGCGGCTTATCCCGCGTTTCAACTTGCAACTTTCAACTTGCTACCGTCCCCTGTTGGCATAGGCCTTCCCTCGGCATGGCCTGCTTGCAGCTTGAGGCTTGTAGCTTGTAGCTCTCCCCCTGCTATAGTCGGGACCTTTCCGCCGGCTCGGACCGGCATTTGAATTGCAGGAGAGAGCAATGGAATACCGCCCGCTGGGTAACACCGATCTGAAGGTGAGCAGCCTTTGTTTGGGCACCATGACCTGGGGCAACCAGAACAGCGCCGAGGAAGGCTTCGCGCAGATGGATCTGGCCCTGGACCGGGGCATCAACTTCTTTGATACCGCCGAAATGTACGCGGTGCCCGCCAGCGCCGAGACCTCCGGGCGCACCGAGGAGATCATCGGCCAGTGGTTCGCCAGGACCGGCAACCGCGACAAAGTGGTGCTGGCCACCAAGGCCGCCGGCCCCGGCGACTACGTGAAACACATCCGAGGCGGGCCGCGCCTCAACCAGGACCACCTGGAGCGCGCCGTGGAAACCAGCCTCAAGCGGCTGCGGACCGACGTCATCGACGTCTACCAGCTGCACTGGCCGGAGCGCACCACCAACTACTTCGGCCGTTTGGGCTACAAACACCGTGAAGACCAGGACGCGGTGCCCATCGCCGAGACCGTGGCCGCCCTGAAAAAGCTGGTGGACAGCGGCAAGATCCGCCACTGGGGCCTGTCCAACGAGACTGCCTGGGGCACCATGACCTTTATTCGCGAGGCGGAGAAGATCGGCCTGGCGCCGCCGGTATCGATCCAGAACCCCTACTCCCTGCTCAACCGCAGCTTCGAAGTGGGCCTGGCGGAAGTGGCGCACCGCGAGAACGTGGGCCTGCTGGCCTATTCACCGCTGGCGTTCGGCATGCTCACCGGCAAGTACCGGGGCGGCCAGTGGCCCGCCAACGCCCGCCTGACCCTGTTCAAGCACTTCGCCCGCTACACCAACGACCAGGCCACTGAAGCTACCGAGGCCTACTGCCGCCTGGCTGAAGAGCGCGGCGTCAGCCCCACGCACCTGGCGCTGCAGTTCGTCACCACGCGCCCGTTCGTGACCAGCAACATCATCGGCGCCACCAACCTCAACCAGCTGCGCGAAAACCTGGACAGCGTCGACATGGCCTGGGACAAGGATCTGGAGAAAGAGCTGGAAGCGATCCACACCCGCTTCCCCTACCCGGCGCCCTGAGGAGGGTGCGGGCCGTGTGGGCGTTTGGCCGCCGCCGGCCAACCGCACGCTGACGCGAGGCAGAGGAAACCATGCGCTTCTGGTTGATGTGCCTGCTGCTGGCGCCGCTGCTGTTCGTTCAGGCGCGGCGCGCCCGCCGGGACACCCCACGCCTGCCGGAGGCCGGCGGCGCCGACCGGGGCCGTGAAGGCAGCGGCGACGGCCCGCCGCTACGGCTGCTGGTGGTGGGCGAATCCACCGCCGCCGGCGTCGGCGTCGCCGAGCACCGCCAGGGCCTGGGCGCGCATCTGGCCCGCGCCCTGGCGGCCCGCCATCAGAACACGGTTACCTGGCAAGTGATCGGTGTGAACGGCATCCGCGCCCTGGGCCTCAACCGGCATCTGGGCGACCGGCCGCCGGCGGAGGCGGACCTGGCCGTTATCAGCCTGGGCGTCAACGACACCACCGGCGTCACCCGCCCGAGCCGCTACCGCCAGCACCTCACCGACCTGATCGGCACACTGAGACGCCACCGGCCCGACCTGCCGGTGTATCTGCTCGCGGTGCCACCGATGCAGCACTTCACCGCCCTGCCCCGGCCGCTGCGCGACCTGCTGGGCCAGCGGGCGGCCCAGCTTGATCGCACCCAGCAAACCCTGGCGGCGCAGCTCCACGGCGTGCACCACCTGGCCTACCCGGCGATCGCCGACCCCGCCTGCCTGGCCGAAGACGGCTACCACCCTTCGGAGAAGGGGTACGCCTACATCGCCGAGCAGGTCGCCGGCCAACTGCGCCCGGCGCCGTTCAGCGGCGCCGGAGTGGACGTCACGAGATCGCCGTGACCGGAACACGCCGGCGCACTTTCACCACCGGCTTGCGCCCGGCCTCTTCCCGGTCGCCGCCGGAAGACGCCTCGCCGAAGGCGCACACCACACTCGCCGACTCCGCGTCCAGCACACCCTGCGGCACACCGTCCGCATTATCCGGGTGCGCGCACCAGATTCCGGGTCCGTAGGGCGTGCGTCTCGCCCTGGCGTCGCCGTACCGGCAGCCGCTGCAACATTTCAGTTTCATCCCTGGGCTCCCTTCCTTGCGCTGCTGCTATTCATGGTTATCCGTCCCCATTTTCACGGCGAAGATCGCCGCTTCAGGGGAACCCCAAGAGTCGCAGAGCGTGGCAGGCGGCGTAAAGCGGATGTGCGGGTTCGGCAAGAGAAGACTAAATAAACGATCTCAGGAGGCCAGGGCTCGGAGCACGTGCTGCGGATCCTTTTGAATGGCGCGCAGGAGCGCTTTGGCAGGGCCTGTGGGCTCCCGGCGGCCTTGCTCCCAGTTGCGGAGTGTCGCCAACTGCACGTCGATCATTTTGGCGAATTTAGCCTGCGTCAGCCCCGTCGCCTGACGGATGGCTTTCACGTGCACCGCATCCACGGTGAACTCGCGCGAAGGCTGACGCTCCCCGCGCTGGATTTCGTCCATTTGCTGGACGCTTTCCATGAGGTCATCAAAGATTTTGCTCATGGTGATTACCTATCCTGAATCAATCGCCCATGTCGGGGCGGCGAGCGAGCGCCTGCTGGAAATCGGCATAACTCTCATCGTCGAGAAGACCGCGCAGGCGCTTGGTAAATATCGGGGTCTCGATAAAGATCATGGCGGAAATGTACGCCAATGGCGTACAAAGTGCAATGCCGACAAGCACCAAAAACACTGTTGATATGAACAGTATTCTGGTGTTGGATGGGAGGTGCGAATGATTGAAAAGCGCTGCCTCCGGGTGTTGGCCCACCCGAAAGCAGCTAACCACAACAGACTAGCAAGGAGTCTATTATGGCTGAGCGCAATGTTATGCCAGAGTATCGCGCCACCGAAAGCCCCGCCGGGAAGCCGGCACGCGCCTTCCCCTATTGGCGCACGCTGAAAGTGCACCGCAGCCGCGACAGCGTGCCCCTCAAACCCTATCAAGGCTTCCAACCGGCACCGCCGGCCGTGCCCCGCGTGCTCTTGAGAGGGCGATGGCTGAGCGAAGCGGGCTTCGGCGCGGACACGTTGCTGGACGTGGAAGTGAGTGAGGGCCGGATCGTGCTTACCGCTGTGGTGAACTGAGGGAGGATGCTGTGTGCCCGGGCATCGCCAGTCGAAACCCGGGCGACCTCCCAACCATTTCCTTAAGTTCATTCCCTCTCCAGAGCAAACATTCCCCACAACGGTGCGGATCACGTTGCCAAAAGCCCTTGCGCGCAGCACAAGAGCAGCTATACCCTCACGGGAGTGAGGAACACAGGCCAGCGTATCCACGCACTCTTCCCGAACCGATTTATCACCGCCTGCGCGAGGAACAGTCCTAGTGCGAGTCGCACCAAGGCTGGTAGTCCGATTTAATCCCGGAGGTGCGGGGAACAGCAGGTGTGCCGCGTGGTGTATAACACGAAGTCTGGCTCATCCCCGCAGGTGCGGGGAACATACGCAGGGACGGAGGTAGCGCAAGGATGCGCGCGGTTTATCCCCGCAGGTGCGGGGAACACTCCCATGGGAAGAAAGCGCTGCCTGATCAGCGCGGTTTATCCCCGCAGGTGCGGGGAACACAGAGACTCCCAGCCGCTCTCGGTCATTTTCGCCGGTTTATCCCCGCAGGTGCGGGGAACACAATGTGTCCGGCAAGCGTCAGCCCCTGCATCGCGGTTTATCCCCGCAGGTGCGGGGAACACACGCCGGAGTCAAAGCTGAAGGCGTCTCCCGCCGGTTTATCCCCGCAGGTGCGGGGAACACGGGATACGAGAGTACGCCACCAAGGTCGATTTCGGTTTATCCCCGCAGGTGCGGGGAACACGCCGTAGAGCCAGGCCGCGGTGTCCACGGTCACCGGTTTATCCCCGCAGGTGCGGGGAACACGCTGATCTGCTCCGGGGTCAGGCTGCTACCGCCGGTTTATCCCCGCAGGTGCGGGGAACACCGCTGATCTACCAGGAGCGCGTGCAGCCCGACCGGTTTATCCCCGCAGGTGCGGGGAACACTTCTCGATCTGGTAGCCGTGGGCCGCCATGTCCGGTTTATCCCCGCAGGTGCGGGGAACACTGTATGGAACGAAAAAGACTGCTAAGAGGTGACGGTTTATCCCCGCAGGTGCGGGGAACACTTTCTTAAAGGCTGTGGTTTTGATGTCATCACCGGTTTATCCCCGCAGGTGCGGGGAACACGCCTCTTCAGAGGTTTCCCCTGTGGGGGTTCTCGGTTTATCCCCGCAGGTGCGGGGAACACGTCGCGAAAGTCGACGACGACGAAGAAGCCACCGGTTTATCCCCGCAGGTGCGGGGAACACGCCTACCAGGGAAAATACAGAACACCTCTCAACGGTTTATCCCCGCAGGTGCGGGGAACACGAGCTATTGCTCCGCCTCTGCCGTGACAAGCGCGGTTTATCCCCGCAGGTGCGGGGAACACGAACTTCTCCATCGCCAGGCCCAGCCCGACGGCGGTTTATCCCCGCAGGTGCGGGGAACACTTGGTTGTGCCGTGGTCGATGCTCCCGAAGTACGGTTTATCCCCGCAGGTGCGGGGAACACGTGGTCAGCCAGCGGTGGCCCAAATCCATGTCCGGTTTATCCCCGCAGGTGCGGGGAACACTGTCATGGTATGCCTCTTCAAACTATTACCAGCGGTTTATCCCCGCAGGTGCGGGGAACACCCGATTGCCACTGGCACTACGCCGGCGACTACCGGTTTATCCCCGCAGGTGCGGGGAACACCGGCGGTGAAAACCTCCTTCCAGTCCTCTTTGCGGTTTATCCCCGCAGGTGCGGGGAACACCTTGGTGCGCATGGCCCAGGCCGCCGCCAGCGCGGTTTATCCCCGCAGGTGCGGGGAACACGTCAGCGTCAGCTCGCTCATGGGGCAAACCCTCGGTTTATCCCCGCAGGTGCGGGGAACACGAGCCGGTCTCGCGCTGGTGGTCCTCGGCGTTCGGTTTATCCCCGCAGGTGCGGGGAACACACCCGCTCCAGTTCCGCGATGCGCAGCCGGGCCGGTTTATCCCCGCAGGTGCGGGGAACACGATCGATCCATTCCGGCAATTCAATTCCGAAACGGTTTATCCCCGCAGGTGCGGGGAACACTGTAACACCGCCCCTTTGTCTCATGAGTGAGACGGTTTATCCCCGCAGGTGCGGGGAACACGTGGGTTTCCAGGGCCTTCAATCCGGCGGGGACGGTTTATCCCCGCAGGTGCGGGGAACACCGGATTCGATAAAGCCGGGCGAGAACTGGCATCGGTTTATCCCCGCAGGTGCGGGGAACACTCTCAGAGTTCCAAGAAGATGTACAGAAGCGCCGGTTTATCCCCGCAGGTGCGGGGAACACATGGAAGGGGATTTTGGTCCGTGGCTTTACTTCGGTTTATCCCCGCAGGTGCGGGGAACACGCGGTTTAGCGGCTTTGGCGAACGCGTAACCACGGTTTATCCCCGCAGGTGCGGGGAACACAACGGTAGCGGGCGGTCGAACAGCTCAAAATCCGGTTTATCCCCGCAGGTGCGGGGAACACGCCAGCACCTCAGCCGAACACGGCGGCTCGCCCGGTTTATCCCCGCAGGTGCGGGGAACACCTCCTGAACAGTTACATAATCACTCGAAATGACGGTTTATCCCCGCAGGTGCGGGGAACACATCCAGACGGCGCCGCGCACAAACGAATTCATCGGTTTATCCCCGCAGGTGCGGGGAACACTCCAAGTGTAGATGGTTGTTTTTACTAAAGAAAATACAGGTAGAAAAATCCACCAATCACTTAGATCAATAAATGACCATATTTTAAAGGAGCGAAAACTGCGGAAGGAGGCCTACTCAGCAGGCAAAAAAGACACTAACCGCAGGCCGTCGTGATCGATAGGAACGCGGCGGTTCTCGCCGCAGGTTTGGAATTCGAACCCGGATTCCGTGTTCGTCGCCCAGCAAAGCGCGACGTTGCCGTCGTCGACCAACGCCTGTGCTTGCTCCCAGATCATCTCGCGAACCCGTTTACTGACATCGCCGACATAGACACCGGCGCGAATCTCCAGCAGCCAGACCGCCAGCCGGCCGCGCAAGCGCGGCGGCACATTCTCTGTAACGACCACTAGCATGCTCATGCCTAGCTCCGATGACCGCTGTCAGCCATCGACTTCGGCTCAGGGATGGCGGGTGGTTGGCTGTCCTCCGGTGGCGGAGGAGGCTCGGTGCCGCCGGCGGCCAATACGTCTTCAATGGCGGGGATGATGCGTCTGAGCAGCTTGGTCTGGCGGAAAATATCCCGACATGCAACGCGCACAGCGCGATCCGGAGTGGTGGGCCGGGTGGCGGCGATGCGAAAAGCAGCCGGGACCACGGTATCGAACTTGAATAGGTCGGCGATATCGTAGACGAAGGAGAGTGGCTTCCCCGAGTGCACGAATCCAACCGCCGGTGCATAGCCCGCGGCTAAAACCGCCGCCTCGGTAACACCATACAGGCAGGCTGTGGCGGCGCTCAGGCATTGATTCGCCACGTCTGCTTTATCCCATTCCTTAGGGTCGTAACGTCGGCCTTGCCAGGGTACGCCATATTGCTTTGCCATCATCTGATAAGTCTTGCGCACCCGTGCGCCTTCGATACCCCGTAGCTGATCCACACTACGCCGCTCCGGGGCCGGCTCGCCGAAGCGTAGCTCGAACATTTTACGGACGACCTTCAGCCGTAAATCCGGATCCAGTGCCAAGTTAGCCTGGTAGAGCAGTTTATCGGAGCGAGCCCCGCCCGGCTGACCGCTGGCGTACAAGCGCACGCCAGCCTCGCCAACCCAGATCAGCAGCGTCCCAGTGACGGCAGCCAGCTTTACCGCCGCATGAGACACCCGCGTTCCCGGTTCCAGCATGATGCAGGCCACCGAACCCACGGGAATATGCATGCGCTCACCATTGACGTCATCCACCACGACGAAGGCGCCGTCTTTCACGTCAATACGGCCGTAAGACACAAACATCATGGAGACCCGCTCCTTCATTGGTATCGGCTTCAAGGGTATGAAGGGCATCGTTGGCTAGCCGCGCTTTACCATGAACAAGCCACAACCAAAGGCACGGCTTCGGCCAACGCCGTGAAACAGCGCATCCCGCAACCGGTCCGGATCGGTCACCGTCATCACACCTTCGTAATCCACCGAGGAGAAGCGGATCTCACGCTTTTTGCGCCGTAACTGGTGCTGGCGGTAGCCGCCAAGCTGAGGGGACGTGGTCAGCTCAAACCCCCAGTCCGTGCTGCGGGCCCGAAGCCATTGCTCCGCACTTTCGTCCATGGCACGGCGAATGCTCCAGGGGTCCACACCGCTCTCGTTTCGGCATCGCCACTTGGCGTCCATGAGTACATCATGGCGACGCCCTCTGGATCCCTCAGCCTCCTTACGAGTGACCGTGGGATTGGCACGCAGCCGAAACAGGAGCCGATCTCCCACCGCCAGGCGAGGGTCGAAGCGTTTGGGCTCGCACTGTAAAAGCCCTGGCAGCGGGTCCGGCTTGAGCGACGACATGACGTAGAAGAGAGGCAAGCCTCGAGGTCGCACCCCCGCATCGAGCTGCTCGTTCTCCATCTCCTGCCGGAACAAAAACGGGCGTGACTCGGCTTCCGGAAACAGGCGCCATAGTAATTGGTGGTTGGCATAGGCATCACCGGACAAAAGCTTCACCAGGGCGTGGCGATCCAGCCCCTGGGTAGCCACTCTGACTCGGGACAAGTACATCAGCTTTCCTCCCTGATCCGAGCGTGATGCTCCTGGCGGCTGCCGAATTGCCAGCGCTCACGGCTGATCACTTCATCCGTCGGTTGCCGAGTGTCCTGCACGGCAATGTCACCGGCATCGCCTTCCCAGTAAAAATCCACGCTGTTTTGGAGATGAAGCCAGCGGCCCTGCTGGTCGCAGATGCGTGGCGGCACTGCCGCAAAGGCTTCACGAAGGCCATTCGCCTGGACTTTTTGCGGGGCCAGGGGCGCTGCCAGTGGGCAGGCTTTGCGGCCTAGATAAGGCATGAATACCGGGGAACGCAAAGCGTCTCCCAGTTCTTCCAGGCTCCAATCGCTTTGTGCATTAAGCAGCACCGCCACTTGCCACAGTCCGTCCTGGCGGTATTCACGGCTGGAAAGCACCGTGTTGAGCTTTTCCTTCGGCACGGCCAATTCGTCCTTACGGGTGAAGTAGCGAGCCTTCTTGTCTCGACCGGGCACCTGCACGGTGTGGTAATCACGCATCAGGCGACCGGCACTGTGTTGCTTCACAGCAAACCGCACTGACGAGGCCAGCGCCTGCTGACCCGGGCCGTCGTCCCGGCGAATACCCAGGGCCGACGCCAGCAGGCCCAGCAAAGCGGCACGGCCCGGATGATCGGAGCTCGGGCGAGTCTCACCCACCGCCGGCGCCCCCCAACTGGCCAGAGGGCCATAAAGTTGGAAAATCAACGCTTCCATGGGCCCCTCCTAGTCGTTTTTGAGAAATGCCATCAACTCTTGGAAGCTGCCTTCACCGGCATGGGCGTTGAGACTGTATCGCTTATCGGCACAATCGCCATACACCTGATCAAAGCGTCGCGCCTGCTCTTCCAGGCCGGCAATGGCCTCCGCCGCCTGATCCTGCCCCTGCACCGGCTTAAGAAACGCGACTGACAGCGAGCGTGGCTGTTGTGTACCCTTCTCCGCCATCACATAGGACGCATAAGCACGCGACCCAAAGCTGTTCTGTTTACCGGTTGGCGATACTTTGATAGCCGCTTCCGCCAGAGCGGCAATGGCTTTATCCGCCAGTTCCGCATCGCCACGGAGATTATCGATCAGCTGATCCCGGTTGATGCACACATAGCTGTAAAACAGGCCGGCGGCAAAGCCGGTTTCGCCGATGTGAGCCGCGCCCCGGTCTTCATCGCCGCTATTGAGGTCATCTACGGCGGTGAAGTAGTCGTCCTCGATCACCACCGGATGCACGGTGATGGCATGGGCCACCTGGCAGGCGGCCTCCACGTTAAAAGCCGGATCATCCGCCAACATTCGGCCAAACAGCCCGATATCCGCCGCAGAGGGGTTCTTTCTAAGTAAATTCAGTTCTTCATCTTTCGGGGCGCGCTTTTCTTCGATCAGGGCATCCGTGAGCGTATCCACGGCCTGACGCTCTTCCGGGCTGATATGAGCCAGTTGTGACAGCTCGACGCTGTCTTTTTCCAGCTTGCCGAACACATCGGCAATCTTCCCTGCCCAGTCCTTTGCTTTGCCTTCCGCGACACCGCCATCTAGCAAGCGCTGCATGACTTCCAAGCCCAGCCGCTTAGTACGGATGCCCAGGTTGCCCGCCAGGGCTTCTTGAAACAGGTCAGAGGTTCTCCAATGCCGCTTGAGCGATTGTGAGGACACCCGCAGCCGCTCGGCACCGCCCATGAAAGCGGTCTTCGGTCTGCCTAAGTCATCCCGGTTCAGGTTGGCCGGCGGATAAGACGTGAGAAGGTGGAGTTGAATAAAAGTGCTCATGATTTCAGTCCTTTGTGTTTCTCTTTCTCAACTGTGGGTTTGTTTTTCGTAGGCGCTTACCGCCGTGAAATAGTCTGTTGCCCAGCGCACCGCCAGACGATCCGTAGGCGGGGCGTTCTGGTTGTCCCTTTGCTCGTAAAACCAATGCATAATATTGTCCGCCAGGGACAGCACCGGGGCGGTCTTGTTGATCAACGCCAGGGCACGACGCACACGCATCAGAAAATCATCGCCGCTACGGCTTTTTTGCAGCTGAGCGAAGCGTAGTTCGCTCATGTAGGGTCTGCCGGTTCGTTCCTTTTGCGCGCCGAGGCATTGAGCAAACGTGGCGCTCTCGTTCATTGGCTGTTGGCGTACTTCCGCGAGTGCCGCCGCAACGCAGGCCCAGGCAAGCATGTCCCGCTCCCGGCACTGTCCCGTTTCGAGCAGCGCCTGCCACAGGTTCCGAAATCCCTCGGTTAGAAGCACCGCATCCAAACTTTTGCTGCGACGTAATTCAGCGCGTGCACCGCGCTGATTAGCCTGTTGTGGAGCAGCTGACTTATTGTCGATCCCATGTAAACGTGCCCACCACGTAGCGACCACTTTCCGAACCTGGTCGTCTCTCAGGTAATAGAATTTCCTGCTCATGCGCTTTCCCCTTGTCTTTCCCTGGACGCTTTAGGCTGACCTTTTTCATCCAGGCGCCCAATCTTACGGAGATCTTTCGCCTCCCTACCGGTATGGAGTTTCTTCCGGAAGCCATTACGCGCCTTGGTGATGCGTTTCATATCAAGCTGTTCCGGTGGACCACTAAGGGCCAACTCATCGAACAGAGAGGCCGCTTGACGAGTCACGGTGCGATACCAACTTGCCGCCATTTCGGCGGGAAAACGTTGCGGGGGCGTATCACTCCTCAACAACTCCCCCAATTCCATCACGCGCTGATAAAACGCTTGCTCGGTGACTTGCCATAGGGATGCACCGATGTAGCTCACATCCCCCTTGGCATCCTTGGGCCGGCTGAACCAGGCCTCCTTGACCTGGGCTTGCAACAACCGAGCGCTACTGTCTGTCAGCTCAATCATCTGTCGCAGCCAGAGCTGCGCCAGAGCACGGGCATCCTCGTCCAGGGCCAGAAGCGGCATATGCGCGCCGTACCAGCATCGAGCTTTCATGTTGTCCATGTCATAGCCGAACGCCCACAGGCCGGCGACCACCGGCAACGCCACATCCATGTCATCCGCTGTGTCACACTTGAGCGCATAGTCGAGTACCACCCGCGCAGGCAGAAAGCCTTTCTCCTTCTTGTCCTCCATGGTCAGCGCTTCCCAGTGCCGGTAGCCCAGCCCATCCGTCTGCGCTTTGCGCGAATAGGGCAATTGTTCCGGCTTCTTGGGGTCAAACCGATAGGGCGTCAGAGGGTGGGTCCAGGGGCCATCATAATTAAAGCCATAGTTCTTCGTGCGCAGCGAAGAGACAGAGTATTCGCTATGCCGCCCACACAGATCACACGCACAGCTCGTCGACTCAATATTCAGGCGCATACGCCGAGGCATGGCCCAGTAGGAGTGCAAAACGTGAACGTCGTCCGGATAAGTGCCCTGACCCTTGTCACTGATCTTGGTTTCCCCAAGCCAGGGAAAAACCTTGGCGTCGGAAGGGTTGGGCCTTTCGTAAGCCCAGTCCTCTGTATCCAGAACGTTGAGCCAAAGCCGATGCCAGAGAGAGCTGGTTGAGTCGGCGGGCATCACCAGAGTGGTGAGGGGGCCACCGCCTCGCAACCCGGTCCTGTGACCTTTGCCGCCGGACGGAGCATTAATTTGCAAGGTGAACAATGCTATAGCGGCGCAGTCCAGGCACAGATGCTCTACCCGGCCCGCTTTAACGAAATGATCGGTGTTATTCTTGACGGTAGAGGCGCCCGGGGAGTCAATAAGCAAGGCGGCAATATCCGTCGCTTTCTCTTCCGCTAATGCATCACGATCTTGCATGAACGCCGGGCTATCACTGTCCAGCACAAATGCTGGCGCCCACTTTTCCAGCATTTCAAGGCAGGCCTCCGCGGAGGGCGGCGTTTGATACCACGCCACCCACTCGCTCTTGTCCTCCGGTGCCATCGCCGTTTGCAGCAGGCCAACCAGAAATTGGTAGGCCGCGCCCTGAAAATCCGCGCGCGGCAAAGCCAAATCGACAATGTCAGGGTCCACCATGGCGGTGACAGGAAGAAATTCCTGGCTACCGTCGCGGCGCTTGAATGGCAGCCATGGATCGACTAGTAAGTTCATAGCGTTGCTCCTTGCTTACGCATTGCTTTTATTTTGATCTTCACCCTTCCCTCCCATACCACGCGCGATGCAACCCGATTTCCTGGCTGTAGTTCATGGACGACTCTTCTTCCGCCAACCACAACTGACTGAACTTCAAGCTTGGACAACGCTCCACCAGCGCATCGCGCTGAGCCGCTAGCGGCTGCGGCCATTCGGGCAGACGTCTTGCGAGGGATTCGCGGGCTTGCAGTTGGCTTCGCTCCCAGGAGAACGGCCCCGCGTCGACCCAGGGCTTCAAGGCACCATCCTCATCTTGACGTACCAAGGTGACGGTGATGCTGGGCTCCTCGTTCAGACGGGTACCGATGTCGAGATGCAGGTCATCCATCCAGCCATGGCTAGCCTGGGTGCTGTAGCCCTGGTCCATTTTCAAACGGTTGAAGCCCGCCATGGCTCGGCGGCTGCTGCGCTCGCCTTCCTGATCCAGATGGCGTTGTTGCAACCCTTCGGGAATCCAGGACTCAGCGTCTTCACCGAACACGGATTCGATCAAGTGACGGGCGCGACCGGGCATATCAATGCCGCCCTCATCGAGCAGGGTCCGCAGGGTTAGCCAGAGCTGGCCGTGGTCGCGGTATACGGCACCGGTACCCGGCAAATGGGCGGAAAGCCAGTCAGAGGCCGGCCGGTCTTCATACGGCGGCGTGAACAGATACAGCACCGGCGATGGGCGCTGATCGTCGGTATCCACGGGATTGCCGCTGCCATCCCGGCGATGTCGGTGCAAACGCCCGGCGCGCTGAATCAGCAAGTCCATCGGCGCCAGGTCGCTGATCATCTGATCGAAGTCCAGGTCCAGGGATTGCTCCACCACCTGGGTGCTAATCAGAATCCAGCCGGCGCGGGTTTCGGCAGTGGACGTTTTGCCGAACCGTTCCAGTGCCGCTTGTTCTATGGCCTGGCGGTCCGCCATGACAAAGCGGCTATGAAACAGCACGACCTTGTCAGGGTCCGGCGCCCGTTCGCGGAGAACCTGATACGCGGAAATGGCATCGTCCACGGTGTTGCGTATCCAGCAACCGCACTGGCCGCTCTCTGCCGTATCAAGCAGATGCTCGATCACCGCCTCCGGTTTGTTGAACATTTCCACCGCCACCCGGCGAATCACGCTGTCACGGGTGGCGAGAGGCGTCTGTTCCAGGCTCTGATCGGTAACCCGGGTGGCCAGCGGGAAAGATGGCTGTTCTTCCACGACCTCCGCAGCCAGGCCCCGGCCTTTTTGGTAAGCCGCAACCAGGTTGCGCTTCATGGAGTGGGGCAAGGTAGCGGTAAGCAAAATGGCGCTGCCGCCCTGTTGGGCGTGGGCCTGCAGGACGGCTTCCAGTAATCCGGCCATGTAGTCGTCACAGGCGTGGACTTCATCCACCACCAGCACCTTGTTGGCCAGACCAATCAAACGCAGGGTCTGGTGCTTGAATGGCAACACCGCCATCAGGGCCTGATCCACGGTGCCCACGCCCACATCCGCCAACAAAGCCTTCTTGCGCGAATCGGCGAACCATTGATTACAGGCAGCGGATGCCGTTTGCTCGCCGTCGCCATAAGCATGATCCCGCGCCTGCTCGGACACCACCGAGTGAGCGAAGTCAGTGTTCAGGTGACGCGCCCCATGGGCGAGTACCAGATTGGGCACCTGTTGTTCGTCGAACCAGCGACGGTAGATATCAGCCACGCGCCCATACATGGCGTTGGAGGTGGCCATGGTGGGCAAACCGAAATACACACCCCGCGCCTGGCCGTGCTCCAGAAGACGATGCACCAATGTCATGGCGGCTTCGGTCTTACCGGCGCCGGTAACGTCTTCCAGAACAAACAATTGGGGGCCGGGCCGCCAGGGCAAATCCTGCGCCCACTGCTGCAACGGCGTCGGCTCAAAACCAAAGAAACGTCGTACTCCCGGAAAGGAAGACGGGGCAAGCGGCGCGCCAAAACCCAGTGCTGCCAGCGCCAGCTCAGCCCTGGGCAGCGCCCTGCCCTGCCAGTAATCACCCAGCGCTTGCGGCGTGGCCTGATAGGGGAAGACGGACTGATCAGACCCCAGCCAGTCCGCCAACACCGCGAAACCCGCCAGATGCCAGGTCAGCCTTCTGAACTGCTTGAGCCAATTCCTATCCTGTACAAGCTGCTCGGGCCACTGCGGACGAAGCCAGCTCGCGACTTCGCATGTATATTCCCACGCGGCCTGATGGTCTTCGGGAAACCCCGGCGACGGTGTCCTATTGTTTCCGGCGTCCACCGGCTTGCCGTGGTGCCCGAATGCCATGCCCAACAAGACACGTAGAAAGCTTTTGGCATCACTGCCCGACTCACTCCATCCCCAGGCTTGCAGCCCCTCTCGCTTGAGTTCGTCTTTCAAGAAGGCTTTTAGGAACACGGCGCCCGCTTCACTGTGATGGGGCCATTCCGCCGTACCGTAAGCCAGGGAGGCATCTGGCTTAACCAGGTCCGGCAAGTCCGGGTCGGCCAGGGACTGAAACGCCCGAGCAAATTTACCCAAGTCATGCAGAGCCAGGCTGAATACAAACAGGGACCGTAGTTGTTCCGGCTCCAGCGACATCGCTGAGGCCAGTTCTTGGCAGCGAGCCGTATGCGGCGCCAGTAAGTGATAACCCACCGCCGCCACATCCAGACTGTGGAATGGCAGCAGGTGGCAAGGATTCTCACCGTTCTGGTCTCCGCTCGGCTTCGCCTTCCCCCAGTAACGGAAGAAGCACGGTGCATCTTTCCAGTCCAAGTTCACGCCTCAATGTCCGTTGGTCGACAGCAACGTAGCACTCCCTCTGCCCACCAAACGGCATCACTGGATATCCTGCCAGTATTGTGGCTACAATATCGCAAATGTGGCCACAAGAGGGCTCTGTCAATGGATGTCTCGGTACGCGACCTTAAAAACCATCTGTCCGAATACTTGCGCCGAGTACAGGCAGGCGAGGACATCCGGGTTACCTCCCGTGGCCGCGTTATCGCGCGCCTGTCAGGTGATACCCAAGAAGCCGGCGACGAGTCAGACCAAGCGTTCATTGAACGGCTTGAGTCGCAAACCTGGGTGAACCCGGCTACGACGCCCGGCGAAAAACCGCGCGGCGTTCGGCGCCCCGCGCCGGCCCGGCCCGGCACCCCTAGCAGTGACGACCTGATTGATTGGGTACGCGAATGATCGTGTATCTGGACACGTCCGCGTTCTTGAAGCTGTACCTCGACGAAGATGGCGGCGACCAGACTCGGGAGGCGATCGATAAGGCGGGCGTAATCTGTACGCATCTGATCACCTACGTGGAAATGCGGGCGGCTCTGGCCAGAGCCCACAGGATGCAGCGCATCACCGACGCGGAACTGATCCAGTATCAAGAGCAATTTGAGCGGGACTGGATCACGGTGCGCACCGTCAATATCGACATACCCATGGTGCGTCGCGCCGGAGAATTGGCCGCCCGCCACGGGCTGCGTGGATACGACAGTGTTCACTTGGCCTGTGCGGACCGGGTAAGAAGCATTAAACCGATACGCAAACCCATGATCTTCGCCGCTTTTGATAAAAAGCTTCTCGCGGCGGCCCAAGAGCTGGGCCTGTCCTCGTTGTAGCCCCATTTCATAGCCATCGCCCCTACTTATATACGTTCAAAGCGCGATCCAAGCGATCACGCACCCCCTCTCGTAACGCCTTCGGGCCCAACACCTCCACATCCGGACCGTAACGGAGCACCTCCATAGTCAGCTCGGTCGGGTCGGAATACGGTATTCGCAGGTGGTAACCGTCATCCCGCCACTCGCCTGCCTGATCCGGATGCCAGCATTCATCGGCCACCCAGCGCGCCGCCCGAGGCGAAAAGCGCAGGTGTGCCTCGGCAGCAGGCTCACCGGAAAACAGCCCGAAACTGTCGTCCATGAACTGATCCAAGCGGTCCACGGAAACCTCACGGGCAGGCTCATCCGAGACCTCAAACGCGACAATCCGGTCCAAGGAAAACAGCCGTAAATCACACGCCTGCTCGCAATCGGCAAGCAGATACCAGTTATGCCGGTAATGTAGCAACCGCTGGGGATGCACGGCCCGCTCACCGTGGTGGTCACGGCTGCGTGGCATATAACGAATGATGAGACGCTTGCCGGCCAGGGTGGCATCGGCAGCGGAAATAAAGATGTGGTTGGCTACCGCACGCTGCTGTACGGCTTGCAGCCGCACTTTGTCGCTCAAACGCTCGGCGTGATCGCCCGCGTCACCCAGTAAACGCCGGATCCGTTGGCGCAAGGGCGTAAGCCGGTGGCCCATCAGACCAGGCTGCACGGACTCCAATAGCTGCTCGCAGGCCAGCAGCGCGTATAGCTCGCTGGCGTTCATCCAGAAACCGGGCAGCTCGAATTCCGGGGCTTCCGGGTCGTAGTGGTGGCCGTTGCGTTCACGATCGTAGACGATGGGCGCGCCGAAGAAGTCCCGTAGATACTGAAAATCCTGGGTGACGGTATTACGAGTTATCCCCAATTCTTCGGTAAAACGCCGCATGGGTACGGGACGCCGAGCGTGACGCAACATGCCGTGAATGCGATAAAAGCGTTCAAGGCGGGTCACGGCAAATCCTTATGCGTTTTTTATTAGTCGTTTGACTCTAGCTCTTTGTGACTTATGTCACAACTCCCCTGCGGGCTGATCTATTCCTGGATCAGCGGAGCGAATTTCATATAATAGCGGCGGCTTGCGCATGTGCCGCCCCCGGCATTAGGGCCACCAGGTGCGCACGCTGCCCACGGGAGCCGGCCCGTGGGACCTCAGCGCAGCGCTTCCCAGTCTTTTTCGGCCACCGACGCAGTCGGTCGCTTGACCCCCGCTACGCTGTTCTTGAGCGCCTCCAGCGGGGGAGCACTTATCCACGCGATAGCAGCGCACCTCCAGAACGGGCTTGCCGTGGTCGGTTACCACCACGGGCAAATCGGTATCCTCGATCTTGCGGAAGAACTCGAAGGCCCGCGCCTTGAATTGTGACTTCGTAACTCGCTCCGCATCCATGGACCACTAGCCACTTTCGCGTGGTTATTGACGATAAGAGGTAAAGGCTACAGTGCCAGTCCTATCCTTCACATCGGAGTACACCCAGCAGTTACAGCTTATCCTCGCGAATGCTGCGGGGAACAGTGGAATTGCCGGAACGAGGGATCGGCGGCGAACGGTTTATCCGCGCAGGTGCGGGCAACAGCTCCGGGGTACGTGGAAAGTCTCAACGGGAAGCTGAAACTGTTCTTTCTGCCGCCTTATTCGCCAGAACTGAACCCCGACGAATTCGTTTGGGGCTACATCAAATATCACCACGTTGGAAAGAAGGTCATCCAGATTTAGCTTATATCTCTGGGTAATGTTCGCTCACTTTATTTCTGATTAGTAAGTCTTGCCGTTGTTGCGCCGTGGGCGATGCGCAGTTGTTCGAACAGGCGCGGCACGCGCAAGTAGCGAACCGAGAGCCCCTCGATGACTCAGCACTGAAAGTGGCCTTCTTGGCGATCCAGCAGGCGTCAAAGAAATGGACCATGCCAATCCATGATTGGGGCCGCCATTGAATTGTTACTTATCGAATTCGGTGACCGCCCTGGACGGCCAACTGTTCCATTTATCGGCATTATGGGACAGTGCTATCAATGTCCCGGCCGGCATCGCACCGATAGGATGCTAATAGGGGCCGTCATAGTGATCGCCCAATCAGCTCCTTCATAATCTCGTTGGTGCCACCGTAGATTTTTTGCACCCGCGCAGCGGCGTACATCTGCGCGATGGGATACTCCATCAGATAGCCATAGCCACCGAACACTTGCAGACAGCGGTCGATGATGGCGACCTGCTTGTCGGTACCGAGCAACTTAGCCATTGAAGCGGTGGCAGGGTCAAGATCACCGTCCATGTAGCACTGGACGCAGTGATCCATAAAAGTTTTCGCGGCTAACACCTCGGTCTTGCACTCGGCAAGCACGAAGCGCGTGTTCTGGAAATCCAGGATTGGCTTGCCAAACGCCGTCCGTACCTTGGCATACTTGATCGCCTCCAAGACTGCGGCTTCGGCCATCGCGACACCGGCAATCCCAATAATCAAGCGCTCACGGGGTAGCTGCTCCATCAACTGGAAGAAGCCCTGGCCTTCTTCGCCACCAAGCAAATTCTCCGCAGGTACGCACATGTCGATGAAGGTAAGCTCGCGCGTGTCCTGGCCGTGTTGCCCAACCTTCTGCAGCACCCGTCCACGCTCATAGCCCTCGACCTTGTCCACCTCGACCACGAATAATGAAATACCACGGGCGCCTTCTGACTTGTCAGTCTTGGCCACCACAACCATCAGGTCAGCGTGGGTGGCGTTCGAGATGAACGTCTTTGACCCATTGATCACGTAGTGATCGCCGTCGCGGATCGCAGTCGTACGCACTGCCTGCAGATCCGATCCCGTGCCGGGCTCGGTCATAGCGATGCCAATCACCTTCTCACCATTCGCCATTGCCGGAATCCAGCGTTGCTTCTGCGCCTCTGTTGCATAAGCCGCTAGGTAATGGGCGACGATGGTCGAGTGTACGCTGAATCCGAACGCAGTGTCTCGGGCTAGCGCCAGCTCCTCTTGGACCACGGCCTCGTGGCCGAAGTTGCCACCACCACCACCGTACTCATCGGGCAGGCCAGTACACAATAAACCAGCAGCGCCGCTTTTGTTCCATAACTCACGGTCAACCTGGTGCTGCTCAGCCCATCGCTCCTGGTTAGGCGTGACTTCGCGGGCGAAGAACTTGGCCGCTTGG
>Ga0208813_1000205_pt1 | contig 53710 bp, 51 predicted proteins | sample MalvireepMed_904_FD_184250 | JGI IMG/M metagenome (GOLD analysis project Ga0208813, IMG submission 184250) | Marine viral communities from the Global Malaspina Expedition - Malaspina viral metaG DeepMed_904 (SPAdes) (version 2) | ecosystem: Environmental > Aquatic > Marine > Oceanic | place... | reverse complement strand
TATCTGTTTGGGTAATTACTTAGGTAAGCTGCGGAAGAACTTCTTTATTGGTATTCGCACGCCTTGGACCTTAGCCAGCGATGAAGTCTGGTATAAAACCCACCGTTTGGGAAGTTACTGTTTTGTCATTATTGGCGCGATACTAGTGTCGAAAGCCTGGTGGCCTATGCCACCGACTATGCTCATCGCGCTCATTGTTGTACTTGCACTTGTGCCCACAGTTTACTCGTTCGTTATATACCGACGACTACACTCGGGTGATAACGAAGACTAAGCATTTTTATTTTTATCTTCATACATGCGTTCATCAGCTACGTGCAGGAGTTCTTCAAGCGAGCGTCCCTCAGCCGGGAACTCCGCACGGCCAACACTGGCGTGAATGGTTAACTCGCCCTTCTCAAACACAAAAGGGTGCTCACGCAAGTGTTCAACGATGTCTTTAACACTATCGCTGTTACCAAGCTCACTCGTTTTTAGAGGACGTAACACGACAAATTCATCACCACCGATACGCCCGGCTTCCTTGGCATTCACGTAGATGTTCAATATTGACGCAACATGCATGAGAAACTTATCGCCGACCGCATGCCCGTACCGGTCATTAATAGGTTTAAACTTATTCAAATCAATATAAATGACTTCTAATGGCTTATCATTGCGCAATGCTAACGACTTAAAACGTTGCGTTAGCGCTCTTCGATTGAGTAATCCTGTCAAAACATCCGTTTGTGCTTGCTGATGCAACGCACGATAACTGCGGCTTAGTAGTGCGATGACGGCGGCAAGTACAATGACCCCGGCGTAACCGAAGAAGCGCAGCCAACCCATGCCACTGACTTTTGTATTCGTGTGTTTTGCGCGCGCATGGATCTGCCAAGTTTCATTAAACACATCAAGTTCAGCCGTCGCATCCGCCGTGTTTAAAATATCAGGATTGCCGAGAAAAACCTCCTCACCCAGCTTTTCGACCGAAGCGCGACTTAACGCAAGCTCGTAGTCCGCAGCGCTCCCTTCACGAACGCGTCGCATGATTTCTGATATATCGACCAATAGCCGTACCGAACCCCAGTAAAATCCTGAGAAAGTGAAGTGTCGAGTATAGATTGGTAATGTCACATCTAACGCCAGTGCACCATTTTCTAATAAACGTGGGGAGGAAACTTGATAGTTTTCAAATAACTGTGCAACTGGGGATGTGAGATCGTATTGCTTGGGTGCTTGGCTTGTCCATAACGTCATAGCCGGCGTTATTGGATAGGCAAACAATAAGTCTTGGTTACGCCAAACGGATACTCGTTTGACCACAGGACTTTCTTTAAGAATAGACACCGCGAGTAAGCGCGTGTTAACCGGTTCAGTGACAGGCTGCACAGAGAAATAGGAAGAAAATGCAAAGGCTGCACGAGACGCTTCACCAAACAATTGCTCCATTTGAGAGCGAATACCAACTAATTCAGTCGTTGCTCGGTTACTTTTAAGCTGCTGATACTGCGATGAGGTTAAATTAATGACCCACTCAACACAGGCGATGCCGACCAAAAATACAACGACTAACAAACCATGAAGAAAATTAAGTTGTAATCCTTTAAACCTATCTAGCAACAGCAAATATCCTTAATCACAATCAGTTAGGCTAGCTAATAAAGCGCATTGTATCGTGAATTCATAATTAATCCATCCACATTCGCAACAGGTTTTGATAGCTTTTAGAGAGCAGAAGGTATTGTTCACTGCGTCCCTTGGCCTCAAACTCCTGCATGACGGCTTGCTGCATATCAAACAGTAAGGCGCGTTGCTGAGCATCTCTCACCCAACTCTGACACCAACCAACTAACGCAGTGCGTTGACCTGCTGTCACAGGCTCTACCTGATGCAAAAAGTGACTTGGATAGATCAGCACATCCCCCGCATCTAAGCGCCAGCTTCGCTCACCACTATGTTCGTCTATCGTTAATGCACCACCTTGATACTCGTCAAGCGCCGATAACGAGAGTGTAAAAGAGATATCGGTGCGCGCTTGATTCATGAGTGCGTCATCCACATGAACACCGTAACTTTGCTCATTTTGATAGCGATTGATCATGCTTCGTGCAATTGTTTTCGGACGTAAAGCAGCCTCCACCCAGGGGTTTCTCAGCATGCGCTGAAGCGTAAAATCAACCAGTCCTTGCGCCTTTTGGTCAACACTCAATTGCTGATTGTTTTTAACAGATTTAGCCCCTGCCCCCGCGGATAATTTGCCATCAGTGAAGGTATGCTGAGCAAGTTTCTCGTTAATTACATCAATGGTGGGTTTATCGATGACTTGCTGTAAGTGGATAATCATATTGAGAACATACCTTTTATTTGCGAATAGTTATCATTTTTGAGATTATAACTGAAATAACATTGAGCAAAAACAAGGATTCCATGATGAGAGAAAAACGCAAGAGTTGGATTGCGGTGAGTTCGGCGATTGGTGCCTCGATGGTCATCAGTCAAGGTGCCGTTGCGACAACCAGCCCACATACCAGCCTAGCCCCCGCCACATTACTCACTGCGCCGGGTCCAATGATGGAAGGCGAAGGTGAAGGCGCTGTAAGCGTGGATTTAACCACCAATGATTCAGCGTTTTTAGCGCAACTTGGTTTAATACGTGGTCATTTATGGGTCGGCATGAAGCTATATGAGCAAGGTCATCTAGAGATGGCGAAGACCCATATGAAACACCCCGGTGATGAGCTCTACGCGGGCTTAGTAAGTGCCTTTGAAGCACGCGACCTACCGGGCTTCGCAAAACCATTGAGCGATTTAGCCGATAGCGTCAATAATGATGCCGATAAGGCCGTCGTAATGGAAAACTACGCCGCATTGAAAGACGCTATTGCGGCTAACGAACCTTTGGCATCAATGACCGCAGCCGAAGTACTAAAAAGTATCGCCAGCATGTTACTCACCTCAGCCGATGAGTACGCCATTGGTATCAAACAAAACCAGGTAGTCAATGTGCATGAGTTTCAAGACGCATATGGATTTCAGCAAATCGCGTTGAGCCGTCTCGATGCGTTGTCTGAAGCACAACGAGCAGGTGCCGAAGAGGCGATCGCAGAAACGCGTAAGGTTATTCAGGGGCTTGACGAGCTTTGGCCAACCACGACACCTGAGGGTGAGCTCGAAGGTGATGCAAGCCTGATTTACGGTGCGGCGTCACGCATCGAAATGGAAGCGAATGGCATTTAACGCGCGATTTTGAGTGCCACTTTAAACTGACGCCAGTCTAGAGTGGCTACCAGCAATAGTTCGCGTAAGGTGAGCGTTCGGGGGTTAATTCGCCCCCGATGATTCCATTGATGACCGCAACAGGCAGCGGTCATAATACGTTTGGTCGGCTTCAGCAAGGTTAAATCAGATGACTCACCCTCACCGCTAAAGCTAAACCACCCCTGATAGTTTAAATGCACACGATGATGCTTACTATCGACGCGGTCAATACTATCAAGCACAATCGTCTTAAACTCACTCGTTTCGTAGCGCACGGGAACCACGAGCCCGAGTGCCGCATGCTGTTTAAACCACGCATGTTGCTTTTGCGCGGTGCCTGTTCCCGTTGGACATGTTGTTGCCTGAGGCGCTTGCCAACTGGCGTTCTGTGCGTCGAGTTGTAACGGACTGTGCTGTGCCGCTTGCAATGAACCGTGTGCGGCATGGCGCACGTAAAATGGAAGGCTCGCTAAACGTCGGCGCAATAAGCCGGCATCTAGCTCTTCTTGTGAGAGTTGTATTAATGTTCTTTCATACAAAGCTGAGCAGAGCTCAGCGATATCGCTGTGCTCTGCTATCGGCTGAAAAATGTCGGCCTGCGAATTATCCAGCTTTGACTTCTTGTCGACCGCGGTATGGCGCTTTGCCATCCAACTCACCTTCAATGCGTAGCAATTGATTGTATTTGGCTACACGATCCGAACGGCAAAGCGAGCCGGTTTTAATTTGACCGGCGGCTGTGCCAACTGCTAAATCTGCAATGGTTGCGTCTTCAGTCTCACCCGAACGGTGACTGATAACCGCAGTGTAACCTGCTTTACGCGCCATCTCGATCGCTGCCAAAGTTTCTGTCAGACTACCAATCTGATTAAATTTAATCAAAATTGAATTTGCGATACCCTTGTCGATACCTTCTTGCAAGATACGCGTGTTAGTCACGAACAGGTCATCACCCACCAACTGTACACGGTCACCTAGCTTTTCAGTCAACACTTTCCAACCATCCCAGTCGGACTCGTCTAAACCGTCTTCAATGGAAATAATCGGATAACGATCACATAACTCAGCAAGATAGCTGGCGAATCCTTCGGCATCAAAGGACTTGCCTTCTCCGCTCAGATTGTACTGACCGTCTTTGTAGAACTCAGATGCAGCACAGTCCAATGCAAGCGTTACGTCATCACCCATGCGGTAGCCTGCTTTTTCAACGGCTTCGACGATCACTTGTAGAGCTTCTTCGTTAGAGCCTAAGTTCGGCGCGAAACCACCTTCGTCGCCCACTGCAGTGCTCAAACCACGCTGCTGAAGCACTTTTTTCAGCGCATGGAAGATTTCAGCCCCCATACGCAAGCCTTCTTTAAAGCTTGACGCGCCAACCGGCTGAATCATGAACTCTTGAATATCGACGTTATTGTCCGCGTGTTCACCACCGTTGAGGATGTTCATCATCGGTAGTGGCATGCTGTATGTCTCAGGCGTATTGTTGAGTTCAGCAATATGCTGGTACAACGGCATGTTTTTATAGGCCGCTGCTGCTTTGGCGACGGCCAAAGAAACAGCCAAAATAGCGTTAGCACCAAGCTTTTCTTTATTATCGGTGCCATCTAAGCGCAACATAATTTCGTCAATCGCGTTTTGGTTAACCGCTTCAGCGCCACGCAAAGCTTCAGCAATCGCGCCATTAATATTGGCAACCGCTTGCTCAACACCCTTACCTAAGTAACGGTTTTTATCACCGTCACGCAACTCAAGCGCCTCTCGTGAACCTGTTGAAGCACCGCTGGGTGCGGCAGCGCGACCCATGTGGCCTGACTCTAAATAAACGTCTGCTTCTACCGTCGGGTTACCACGCGAATCCATAATCTCACGCGCAACAATACGGGTAATTGTGCTCATTATAAAATCCTTATTAATTAACCTAAACGCTCTTTATTAAACTGACCAGCGGCCTCGATAAAGCCTTTAAATAAGCCATGACCGTCGCGCGGTGTCGAAGTAAATTCAGGGTGAAATTGAACCGCAATAAACCAGCGGTGTTCAGGAATCTCAACCACTTCAACAAGACGCTTATCATGCGAGAAGCCCGAAAACTTTAAGCCCGCTTTTTCTAACGCTTCGATGTAGTTATTGTTGACTTCGTAGCGATGGCGGTGACGTTCTTCGATCACTTCAGCACCGTACATCTTGCTTGCTTTCGAGCCTTTCTCTAAATGACATTCCTGTGCGCCTAAACGCATCGTGCCACCTAAGTCAGAACTCTCATCGCGCAGCTCTTTTTGACCGTTGGCGTCCATCCACTCGGTAATCAAACCCACCACCGGTTGTTTACAATCCGGTTCAAACTCAGTGCTATTTGCGTCTTTCAGGCCAGCCACGTTACGTGCGTACTCGATAAGCGCGACTTGCATACCTAAGCAAATACCTAAATACGGAATATTATTTTCACGCGCATACTGCGCGGCTTTTAGCTTGCCATCGATACCCCGATCACCAAAACCACCAGGCACTAAAATAGCGTCGACATCAGCTAACTTACTGGTGCCTTTGGTTTCGATGTCTTGTGCATCAATATAGCGAATATTAACCGTAAGACGGTTTTTTAAACCTGCATGGGCAAGGGCTTCATTAACCGATTTATACGCATCCGGTAATTCAACATACTTACCAACAAAACCGACGGTCACTTCGCCGTTAGGATTCGATTCTTGATACAGTACTTGCTCCCATTCGCTCAAATCAGCCTCTGGGCAATCAAGACGGAAGCGATGTGTCACGATCTCATCGAGTCCTTGCGACTTAAGCATCGATGGGATCTTATAGATACTATCGACATCACGCAGACCAATGACCGCTTTCTCCTCGACATTGGTGAAAAGCGCGATTTTTGAACGCTCTGAAGGTGGCAGCGAACGATCCGAACGACAGACTAAAACATCCGGCTGAATACCGATCGAGCGCAGCTCTTTCACGGAGTGTTGCGTGGGCTTGGTTTTTACCTCGCCCGCAGCACCCAAGAAAGGCACTAACGTCAAATGCATAAACAAGGTGTGATCACGGCCGACTTCAGTGCCAAGTTGGCGAATCGCTTCTAAGAAAGGTTGTGATTCGATATCACCCACGGTGCCGCCGATTTCAATAATTGCGATATCCGAGCCTTTACCGCCTTCAATAATGCGACGTTTAATTTCATTGGTGATATGTGGGATGACCTGAATGGTCGCGCCGAGGAATTCACCTTTTCGCTCACGACGGATAATGTCCTCGTAAACGCGCCCCGCAGTAAAGTTATTATGACTGGTCATGCGGGTACGGATGAAACGCTCATAATGACCCAAATCGAGGTCTGTTTCTGCGCCATCGACGGTGACGAAAACTTCACCGTGTTGGATCGGGCTCATCGTGCCTGGATCGACGTTAATGTAAGGGTCGAGCTTTAGAATGGTGACATTCAGGCCCCGTGCTTCAAGAATCGCAGCCAGTGAAGCTGCAGCAATACCTTTCCCCAGCGAGGATACAACGCCGCCGGTTACGAAAATATAATTTGTCGCCATGTGTTACCCAGTTGGTCAGGTCAATGTAGGGATTTCTTAAGACGGGAAAATAGTATACCTAAGCGCACCCATTTCTACAAATAAAAGCATCACTTTTGCGCCGATTTTACCTCTTGCCAAAGTGCTTCAAGTTGGTCCAAACTCAGTTCGTCCGCCGCTTGTTTACGGGCGCTTAGCATCGCTTCAATCGCTTGAAAGCGCTGCACAAATTTATTGTTCGCTCTCTGAAGCGCACGTTCTGGGTTCACCTGCTTATGGCGAGCAAGGTTAATCACCGCAAATAATAAATCACCGATTTCTTCTTCCAGGTGGTCATCGTTTTCGGCAGTGCGAACCTCATCGATCTCTTCATAAACCTTTGCATAAATGGGTTCTTCTTCCGTCCAGTCGAAGCCGACAGAAGCCGCTCGCTTTTGAAGCTTAGCGGCTTTTAGCACACTCGGTAACTGACTCGGAATGTCTTTAAAGACAGTTTCTGCTTGCTGGCTTTTACGCTCTTGTTGCTTTATCGCTTCCCACTGCTGCTTTATCTCGGCATCGGATAAAGCACCGTCGGTTTGCTCGAACACATGAGGATGGCGGCGTATCAGTTTATCGGCGGTATGCTGAGCAATAGCCTCAAAATCAAAGCTTCCCTCTTCCTCACCAAGTTGCGCATAAAATACGACTTGAAACAGTAAGTCACCGAGTTCATCTTTCATCGCTGCGCGGTCGCCCCCATTGATCGCGTCGACCACCTCATAGGTTTCTTCGATGGTATAGGGTAGCAACGACTCAAAAGTTTGTTTGAGGTCCCACGGACAGCCGTGTTGTTTGTCGCGTAGCTGCTGCATAACCTGTTTGAGCGCCTCGATACCCACTGCTTGCATGATTGTTAACTCCTTTGAACTTGTTCAATGCCGGGTAATTGGCGTAAATGCTGAATGATCTTTTGCAACGCCTGATTATTTTTAACCGCTAACTTCAGCCAAATGGTCGCCGACTGCGACTGCGCATCTGACTCACTATCCATTTGTAATACCGCTGCTTTTTCGTTGGCCAGAACACTGGTGATATCGTGCAATAAGCCATTTCTATCCAACGCTGAAATACGAACCGACGCGCGATACTCTTTCTGCGTGCGAGCAGACCAAGACACTTCAATGCCCCGTTCAGGATGTTGCGAGAGCAGATGCTGTAATTGATCGCAGTCTTGCCGATGAACCGAAACACCGCGCCCTTGGGTTATAAACCCACGGATTGGTTCGCCGGGTATCGGTTGGCAGCAGCGCGCAAACTGCATCATTAAGTTACCAATCCCTTCGATGGTCACTTCGGAGGTACCACCGACGGGCTTACTTGACTGTGCGGTGCGCTTTTTAATCCGTGCGAGCTGCTGCTCTTCCGTCGGTGCCGGCTTAATAAAGTTGACCACTTGATGAAGTCTAATATCGCCTGCGCCAATAGCGGCTAGCAGATCATCTAACTGGCTCACATTAAAGCGTTCAAGCGCTTTAGTGGCAGCATTTAAACTCAAACCGTGCTTGCTTAGCTCTTGCTCGAGCAGTTCTTTACCGGCTTGTAAATTCTTATCGCGATCCTGCTTTTTAAAGTAAGTATGTACTTTACTGCGCGCGCGTGAAGAATGCAGATAGCCCATTTGCGGATTTAACCAATCACGACGTGGTTGCGCACTTTTCTGAGTCAGTATTTCAACTTTGTCACCGTTTTGCAGTTGGTACGTGAACGGTACGATGCGACCATCAATTTTCGCGCCGACACAGCGATGACCGACCTGACTATGGATATAATAGGCAAAATCCAAGGGTGTAGAGCCCGCGGGAAGATCAATGACCTCACCTTTCGGCGTGAACACATAGACCCGATCTTCAAATACCTGAGAACGTATCTCTTCGACTAACGAATCGCTCCCAGCCATATCTTCATGCCAAGCCAGTAGCTTACGCAGCCATGCGATCTTTTCTTCGAAACCATGCCGTTTACCTGCTTGCGCGCCTTCCTTATACATCCAGTGCGCGGCAACCCCGAGTTCTGCATCATCGTGCATTTCATGGCTACGAATTTGAATTTCGACATTTTTGTTGTCGGGACCGACCACCACCGTATGGATCGATTGGTAGCCATTCGGTTTTGGCGTTGCCACATAATCATCAAACTCTGAGGATAAATGGCGCCAACGTGAGTGCACAACACCTAAAGCGGCGTAACAGTCTTTCAAAGAATGCGTCAAAATTCGTACAGCGCGAATATCAAATAACTGCTCAAAGCTAAGATGCTTTTTCTGCATTTTGCGCCAAATCGAAAAAATGTGCTTGGGACGACCGTAAACGTCAGCGATGATGCCCTGCTCCTGCAACGAATGTTGCAAGTCCTCGACAAAGTCATGGATATAACTTTCTCGATCTAAACGCCGCTCATCGAGCTGCTGTGCGATGCTTTTGTAGGTTTTGGGATGCAGGTAGCGAAAGGCGATATCTTCCAATTCCCATTTGAGCTGTCCAATACCCAAACGATTGGCTAATGGCGCGTATATTTCTGCGCACTCCTTAGCCGCTAATACGCGTGTCTCCTCATCCGCATTTTTTACCTCGCGCAGAAAGCAGATGCGCTCGGCAAGCTTAATAAGCACCGCGCGAACATCTTCAACCATAGACAACAGCATGCGCCGCACGTTATCGATTTGCGCGCCATCAGGTTGGCCATGTTGAAAGGACTGCAACTCGGAAATATTCTGCATTTGCTGGACATTGCTCAGTAATACTTGCAACGAACGTTCGATCGGCAAGTCGTCAATATCTAGCATCACCTTATCGACCAGCGGCGCGTACAATGCTGCAAGCAACGACTCAGTATCAACATTGAGTGGAGCCAAAATCTCCACCATCTCTTTGCCTTTGAGTAAGGCATCAGCGTGGTCCGAATAGCGCTTGGCGAGCATGTTCGCGGTTTCTTCCAGTGTGCTGACATCTTTGACACTGACTAACCAGTGTTGTGCCGCGTCCTGATACTGCGGATCATCAACATGTGTACTGCGAACATGGACCATGACTTTATACTACCTTTTTGAAGCTCACCATTGTTTCAATGTGATGCGTTTGTACAAACATGTCAACTAAACTGATATGCGCAATCTCATAGCCGTTATCCAATAACCAACGACTATCGCGCGCCAGTGTATCCGGTGAGCAAGAAACGTACACAATTTGCACAGGTTGTTTATCTGCTTCGAGTTGTGCGATGCCCTGACAGACCTTTTCGGCACCGGCCCGTGCCGGATCAAGAAGAACACGTTGAAAGCCCTTTTTGAGTAAACGACTCACTTGATCAGTGCTGAGGTCAAAAGTCTGCGCGTGAACATTACTGAGATCTGCAGCCGCCGCGTTAGCAGCCAATTGCGTGGTCATTGCTGATACCCCTTCCACGGCAGTCACCGATTTTGCTCGCCGTGCCAGCGGCAAAGTAAAGTTGCCAATGCCCGCGAACAGATCAAGAATTTCATCCTCGGCTTGTGGTGCCAACCAATTCAGTGCCTGCTTGACCATTTGCTGATTAACTTTCGCATTCACCTGTATAAAGTTTCCAGGCATGAATACCAGTCGATCGCAATCAATGGTCTCATCGAAGCAGACTACGTCCTCCGCCAATGAAGTAATTTGCTGACCATCATCGAGCCAAAGCGTACACTGACTGTGACTCGAAAAGGCTCTGAGGCACTTTTCTTGCTCCGAACTTAAAGACTGCGTGATACGCAGACACAGGTGTACATCGCGCGCTTTGATCAACTCGATATGACCCAACTTAGGACCTATTTGAGCTTCGTAAAGTACTGACCGAAGATCATCAAGCACACGATTAAGAGCGCTATCTAAAACCGCGCATTGCGGAATATCAACAATATGTTTGCTTGAGCGCGCCCGAAAACCTAACCGCATCGGCTCTGCTGTGTTGCGTTGATAAATCGCCAAGCGTGCCTTTCGACGATATTGCCAATCGTCGGCGGTTAACGTTTCATGCCAAGGTAACTGGTCTCGCACACCTGCCATTTTAGCGAACAATTCAGTGACTACCTGCTGTTTATGACGCCGCTGGTGTGTCTCATTAATATGCTGTAAATCGCATCCACCACAGTCTTCATAGTAGGGGCATGGCGCCTGACGCCTCTCCTCGGAAGCGTTTTGGCGTGCAAGCAATTCGGTATTTTGTTGTCCGGTCACCTTAAATTGAGCCGTCTCGCCCGGTAGCACTTGTGGAACAAAATAAACCCGGTTTTTGCCCTGCTTTGATAACCTAACCACACCGCGTCCCTGATGGTCGAGCGCATCTGCAGTACCTGTTAATACATAATTCGATGTGGATTTTTTGCGGCCTTTGGGCTTAAAAAACTGCGCCATTGTTTAACTACTCGTTTCTAAAATCACTGTCGCGATAGCAAACCCACTATCATCACTAATGCTCAAGTGTGCATGGGCGATGCCGTATTGCTCACACCATTGCAGAGCTCGCTGATAAAACACCCACTCGGGTCGCCCTAGCGCATCATTGCGGACTTCCATATGTTGAAATGAAAGCCCTTGCGCAATGCCCGTACCAAATGCTTTGGCACACGCCTCCTTTGCTGCAAATCGTTTGGCTAAGTAATCTGCTGGGGCACGGTGTTGCGACCAAATATCTTGTTCATATTCGGTTAATACGCGTTTTACCAGACCATTGCCGCGCGCCAGCGATGTCTCCACTCGCGCAACAGCAATCATATCAGTGCCCATGCCAAATATTGCCATTAGCGAGCTCGCTCAAGAATTGCTTTCATGTCGCGCACAGCGCGATCGAGACCCACCAATACAGCGCGCGCAATAATTGAGTGGCCAATGTTTAACTCAACTACCTGCGGAATTTGCGCGATTTCAAGTGTATTGTGATAGTGCAGTCCATGACCCACATTGACCTGCAAGCCCTGTTTATCTGCATAAGTTGCGGCTTCTTTTAATAACTGAAACTCGTGTTCACGTTGCGCATGCGTTTCCGCCTCCGCGTATGCACCCGTATGTAATTCAACAATAGGCGCACCACACGCTTTTGCTGCATCAATTTGCGCATGGTTAGGGTCGATAAATAACGAGACTAAAATGCCGGCATCGGCAAGCTGCTTAACAGCTGCGGCTATACGTTGTTGTTGGCCCACGACATCCAACCCGCCCTCGGTTGTGAGCTCTTCGCGTTTCTCTGGAACTAAACAACTGTAAGTCGGCTGTGTATCAATCGCGATACCGATCATTTCGTCGGTGCACGCCATCTCTAAGTTCATAGGCACATTAAGCGTCTGCCGTAACATGGCTACATCGCGATCGGTGATGTGACGACGATCTTCGCGCAGGTGTATGGTAATTCCATCAGCCCCCGCTTGCTCGGCAATGGCTGCCGCAGTCACCGGATCGGGGTAGCTAACACCACGCGCGTTACGTACGGTGGCGACGTGATCAATATTGACACCTAAACGGATATTCTTCATCGTTTCTCCTAACGTTTAAACAAGGCGCGCGCACGTAACGGTTTATCGCCGATAAATGGCGCTAACGCATGACGCATAATACGTTTTAAATTGTATCGTTGCGACTCGGTGAGTGGATCATTGAGCCAATCGCTTTGCCCCAATGCAATGGCTTCATCGCGGCTGATAGTGACACAATCGCTATCGTGATAATCCACGCTAAATCCGCTGTAACTACGAAAATAAAGTGTTTCGGGGAGTTCATTACGTTGCTCCAGTTGCGGCCACTCAAATACACTGCCAAGTTCATCCAGCAGCTGCCATTCAAACCAACGTAATGTTGTTTCGATAGGTTGTTTGTCAGCGAGGCGCTGTAATAGTTGGGGGTAACATTCGAATAAACTTGGTACCGCAACGTGCTGCGGTAGCACGCGCTGTAATAATTCGTTGATATAAAAACCACTATAGAGAAAGTCACTACGGAGTTCGTAGTTGTGGGACATCGCCTCAGCGTGAGTCAGCGTTTTTAACTCACCGCGCCCACCCCATTGCACGTTAAGGGGAATAAAAGGTTGTAACACACCTTTCCAACTTGAGGTTTTACGCTTAGCACCTTTGGCCAACAAGCGAACACGACCATCCTCCAGACTAAAGCAGTCTACAAGGAGGCTGGTCTCTTGGTAATCCCAGCGATGTAACACAAACGCTGGTTGCATCGTTCGCTAGTCCTCTCGATAACCTAAACTCTTCAACGCGCGCTCGTCATCTGACCAACCTGACTTCACTTTCACCCAGAGCTTCAATAACACTTTGTTATTCAACAAACGTTCAAGATCTTTACGCGCCTCGGTGCCAATTGTTTTTAACTTTTGGCCCTTCTCACCGATGACCATACGCTTTTGCGCCTCGCGTTCGACCAAGATCAGGGCATGGATATGATGTGTGCCGCGTTCCGACTGCCCGAACTGTTCTATTTCAACGGTCGTTTCGTAAGGCAATTCTTCACCCGTAAACCGCATCAATTTTTCGCGAATAATTTCGGCGGTCATAAAGCGTACCGAGCGATCGGTTACATAGTCCGCTGGGTAAAAGTGATAGCCGCTTTGCAAAAAGCCTTTCACGATATCGCGCAAGGGTTCTAGGTTATCGCCGGTTTTTGCTGAGACGGGAATAATCTCTTTTACGCTGAGCTGTTGGCTCAACCATTGTAGGTGTGGCAGCAACTTATTCTTGTCTTTAATTTGATCGACTTTATTAACGACCAGTACAATCGGTGTTTCAGTCTTTTTCAGCTTTTCCAAAACCATGACATCATCGTCATTCCAGCGCGTATTTTCGACCACAAATAAAATCAAATCGACGTCTTTGAGCGCTGATGATGCGGTTTGATTCATTACACGGTTAATCGCCCGAGGTTCTTCTAGGTGCATCCCTGGCGTATCAACATAAACCGTTTGATAATCACCCTCGGTATCTACACCTAAAATGCGGTGACGCGTTGTTTGCGGTTTACTCGAGGTAATACTGACTTTTTGACCCAAGATGCGATTAAGCATAGTCGACTTACCAACATTGGGTCGGCCAACAATGGCGACAAAGCCGCACTGTTTATTTTCATCAATTTGCCCAGCGCCACCTAAGGCATTGTTGAGCATATCATCTAAATTCATCAAGATACCTGTAACTGTTCTAATGCGGACGTCGCCGCGGCTTGCTCAGCTTTTCTACGGCTGGTTCCCGTGCCTAACAGAGGTTCTGGGAGTCCTTCAATGGTGCAGGTCACGGTAAACTGCTGATTGTGCGCCTGTCCCTGCGTTGCCACTACATCATACTTAGGCAAAGGACGTTGACGTGCCTGCAGCCATTCCTGTAAGCGCGTTTTCGGATCTTTCTGGCTGGCACCTGGCTTGATAGTTTCTAATTGTTCCTCAAACCATCCCAACACGACTTGCTTGACCGTATCCATATCACTATCAAGGAAAATCGCGCCGATGATGGCTTCCATCGCATCAGCTAAAATAGATTCACGACGATAACCGCCACTTTTTAACTCGCCTTGACCAAGCGACAAATAGTCACCTAAACCTTTTTTCTTACCCAATCGCGCGAGCGACCGCCCACAAACAATGGCGGCACGCATACGACTCAAGTCGCCTTCTGCGACTTTCGGAAACCGACTAAATAACGCCTCGGCGATAACCACGCCAAGGATCGAGTCGCCTAAAAATTCAAGCCGCTCGTTATGATTTGCATGGGCGCTACGGTGTGTTAGCGCCTGCTTTAATAGACTTTGACGCTCAAATCGGTAGCCAATTATTTGTTCTAACTGAGTTAACGGTGGTTTTGGTAAACTCACTCAATACTCCCTAAACGCTCAAACCTTATTCCTGTAGGCACCCATTGCGGCAAAATACTCTCGCTGCTGCGATCCATTTCAAAACTCATCCACATAAATACCGCTTTACCTACCAAGTTCTCTTCGGGCACAAAGCCCCAATAGCGACTGTCCTCAGAGTTATCTCGATTGTCGCCCATAGCAAAGTAATGCCCCTCTGGCACCACGAACTCAGTAGGCTGTGTACCTGCTTGCTTAAAGTAATAAGGCACCCGCGGACTCACGCGTGAATCCAACAAGATCTGGTGCGTCACCGATCCCATATGTGCCTCATACGTTGTTAACGCGCTCCCTCCAGAATAATACACGGGCGCATCATCAACCATAACATTTTCTACACGAATGGCGTTGCAGTTTTCGTCGCCTTTGCACTTCGGCTCAATATAGAGGCTCTTATCACGATAAATAATGCGATCGCCGGGTAGGCCAATAATACGCTTTATATAATCAATACTCGGTTCAAGAGGATATTTGAACACCGCAATATCGCCGCGTTCGGGTTTACCCGTTTCGACGATTTCCTTTTGAAATAAGGGGTCATGCAAGCCATAGGCGTATTTCTCTACCAGAATGAAGTCACCTTTCAACAAGGTGGGCATCATCGAGCCGGAGGGTATTTGGAATGGTTCATACAAAAACGTACGCACCACTAAAATGATCGCGAGAATAGGAAAGACCGACTGGCCAAACTCAGTTACCGAATTCTGCGGCTCCCCTGCCGCCCGCTTCTTCTTCAACACCAGTGCATCAAATAACCACAAAGCACCGGCAATTAACGTCACCACGGTTAGGATAATCGAAAAATAGTTGGCCATCAGCCTGTTTCCCTTTTTGTTTTCTCTTTAGCGCTACTTGCCTACTTTTAACACAGCTAAAAACGCTTCCTGCGGCACTTCTACGTTGCCGAGGTTCTTCATGCGCTTTTTGCCTTCTTTTTGTTTCTGTAATAATTTTTTCTTACGGCTAATATCACCGCCATAGCATTTTGCAGTGACGTTTTTACGTAACTGTTTAACTGTCGAACGCGCAATAACATGCGTCCCGATCGTCGCCTGGATCGCGATATCAAACTGCTGACGAGGAATCAATTCGCGCATTTTATCAACTAGCATGCGGCCACGTGATTCGGCATGATCACGATGTACTATCAACGCCAACGCATCGACACGGTCACCGTTAATCAGAATATCAACACGCACCATATCCGCTGCTTGGAACTTCTTAAAGTGATAATCCAATGACGCATAACCACGGCTGGTCGACTTAAGGCGATCGAAAAAGTCCATCACCACTTCTGCCATCGGCATTTCGTAGGTCACGGCGACCTGCTTGCCATGATAATTCATCGCCGTTTGCAAACCACGCTTTTCAACGCATAAAGTAATGACGTTACCGACAAACTCCTGCGGCACTAAAATATTGGCTTCAACAATCGGCTCAAAAATCGTCTCGATATCATTAACGGGCGGTAAGTTGACCGGGTTGTCGACTTTTACAATATCACCCGACTTGGTTTCTACTTCGTAAACAACGGTCGGTGCGGTAGTAATCAAATCGATATCGTATTCACGTTCGAGTCGTTCTTGGATAATTTCCATATGCAACATACCCAAGAAACCACAGCGAAAGCCAAATCCTAACGCAGCGGAGTTCTCTGGCTCGTAGAATAACGACGCGTCATTTAACGATAACTTACCCAGTGCATCACGGAAGGCTTCATAATCATCGGAGCTGATTGGGAACATTCCCGCATAAACCTGCGGTTTCACTTTTTTAAAGCCCGGAACCGGCGATTTTGCTGGGTTACGCGTGGTGGTCAAGGTATCACCGACAGGAGCACCCAAGATATCTTTAATACCGGCAATTACGAACCCAACTTCACCCGTGTGAAGCACACCCGTTTCATGAGGTTTGGGATTGAAAAAGCCGACTTTATCAATTTGATGAGACTGCCCTGTCGACATGACGGTCATTTTATCGCCAGCACGTAATGTACCGTTTTTAACACGCACTAAAGACACAACGCCTTGATAGTTATCAAACCACGAGTCGATAATCAGCGCTTGTAACGCGTCATCTTCATTGCCTTGGGGAGGAGGAATTTGTTTAACAATGCGCTCTAGCACTTCTTCAATGCCAATACCGGTTTTTGCCGAACATTGCACCGCATCAACGGCTTCGATGCCCACGATATCCTCAATCTCTTGAGCTACGCCCATTGCATCGGCCTGTGGCAAGTCGATTTTGTTGAGTACAGGAACCACTTCGAGGTCCATATCAATAGCGGTATAGCAGTTCGCCAATGTTTGCGCCTCTACACCCTGTGCCGCGTCAACCACCAACAATGCACCCTCACACCCGGCCAGCGAACGTGACACTTCATAAGAAAAGTCGACGTGTCCTGGCGTATCAATGAAGTTTAACTGATAGGTCTCACCATCTTTTGCCGTGTAATGCAAAGTAACACTTTGCGCTTTAATCGTAATACCACGCTCACGTTCCAAGTCCATCGAATCAAGTACTTGTTCCGCCATTTCGCGATCAGTTAGACCACCACAGTGTTGTATGAGTCGATCGGATAATGTCGACTTACCATGGTCAATATGCGCAATAATAGAAAAGTTTCTGATATTACTTTGCTTAAACGCCTTGTCCGGCATTGATACACCTCTACAAAAATCAGCGAGCTACTGTGGCTCGAAGCGAATTCAAAACTCGCCTGATCATACCGATGTTAGCGGCAAGACTAAAGATATTTATCGGTTTTCACAGGCTAGGCTGCGCGGGTGTGCTCACGACGAGCAACTGATTTACGCGCACATCACGAAGGCGGAACCACAAACGTAAAGCTAAAAAGCTCAAAGCAAAACCTGCAAATGAGAGCAGAATCGTGTAGCCCTCAGAGATCGAGGTGAAGGATGTTAACACGCTGGCAAGCAACAATAAGGTGAGAACGGGCAATCCGTAAAGTAACAACGCGAAACGAGTCACTTGTTGTTCAGGAATCGACAACTCGACGTATTCACCTACCGTCACTGGAGACTGAGTTTTTACAACAAATGTTGAGTGTCGATCGGAGAACACTTTACTCAAAATACCTGCACCACACGTTGTATTCTGTTCGCACCCCGAACACGCACTCTTTAGCTGCGTCGAGACTGTTACTTTTTCACCATCAACCGCAACCACCTGCGCCAGTTCTTTCATTACTTATTGCACCTCTGCAACAATGCGTTTTGCTGTTTGAATGGGTATTTGCCCCACGACCGTAATTATCACATCATTGCGTGGCTCAGTATAGAGGTTTTGGCTTCCGACAACGCTCATAGCACCAGTTTGCTCGGCATCGCGAGGCGCAATATAAACCGAATACTCTGTCAGCCCATCGGTGTACAGATAATGATCGACAGGCGTATTATCAACAGCGAGTTGATGATGTTTCTGCTCGACGAGCTTAAATCCCTCTGGGTGCCATAATGGTCGAAGACTGCGCTGCATTTGTTGACTATTTGTCGTTACTTGAATCAAAGGAGGCATCGACAACCGCTTCAACTCCTCAAGCAGAGGGCTAGGATCCTGTCGTAAAGCTAAGCTTGTCATCTGTACCTGTTCGACGGGAATACCGTCTTCGTTGATCATCATCACTTTAAGCGGCATGCCTGAGTCGCGATCCACCCAGACCGAGAAACCAAAGCGATTATCATGTTTGCTGATCAGTCGAATGTGTTGCGCTTTTCTGTCGAGTACACGTGCGCCGCCCACAGCAACTACGCGATAATAACTCTGAATTTTTTCAAACTTTTCGCTAAAGGCAGGTGGGATCAGGTGATTAATTGAATTAGCGCGTAATGAGTAATCTCTCGCTGCTGGATGAAAATGAGAAACCTTATCGCCAATACGCAGCGCCCTAAAGCCAGGACCGTTCATTTGTACGATCAGCTCCAACTGTTCACCATTCGGCTCAACGGCGTGTAGCCAATGATAAGGTTCGATACGCTCGCCTAGCACGTAAACCAAAGAGGCTTCAAAGTTTTGTTCATTAAGCGCTGTCGACATAAAGTCGTACCAACGCTCGCCATCGCTTTGTGCGACTTGTTCTGCCTCTTGTTGTGCAAACGCTGGCGAAGCTGAAAGCAACACCAGCGTCAACGATACAAGCCAAACACCCGGTTTCATATCCATTCCTCAATTACTGCGGAGATTGCGGGTCCTGTTGATTGTTTGTCTCAGTAGTCTCTTCATTGTTAGCCGCTTCACTACTCAACATCATCAACTGTTGTTGATGATCAATCATATAAGATTGCGCTTGCCGACGCATGGACTGTTCGATCGCCTTTTGCGCTGAAGCAGACGGTGCAGCATTTGGACTGAAGCTGACCGGCTCTCGTGCTCCCATCGGATTAGTCAGAATCGATGGTTGTTCAACACCCGACGCATCCATCGGCGTTTGATACGTTTGTACCGTTACTAGCGCGACCGCTGCCACACCCGCGGCTACCGCAACTTTCGCTAACGGGTTAAACCAGCGCAATGCAGCTTTGCGGGCTGCCGCCGAACGCGACGAAGTGTGCGCTTGCACCACGTTATCGGAGTCTACCGCATTATTAGCAGATGGCATTGCATCGACTTCTGCTGCTACGGCAGCACTGATATCCAACGGACCGTTGTGATTAAGCTCGCCTTTCATGGCGCTCCTAATTACACCGTACCGATACCATCTATCGCTTTGCTCTGCATCTTCCAACTGCGCATCAAAGTCAGCTTGATCAAGCACATCAAGCTCGCTATCAAACAATGACGACCATGACTCATGGCGGTCCATTGCTGACTCCGAATTGTCGTTGGACAAATGGGCTTTAGACATAAAGATTCCTCTATCAATTACCGTTCTAGCAACGGTCTTAATTGGCTGTCAATGGCCTCTCGCGCCCTGAAGATACGCGAGCGTACGGTACCTATCGGGCAGTCCATTTCGACAGCGATTTCCTCGTACCCTAAGCCTTCAATCTCTCGTAAAGTGATAGCCCGCTTAAGGTCTTCTGGTAATTCATCTATGGCACGCAACACAACGGTTTGAATTTCATCCGTTAATAACTGATGCTCAGGACTCCCGGCATCCTTTAGTGCTCCGCTTCCTTCATAATACTCAGCATCTTCTGCATCAACATCCGATGCAGGCGGCTTGCGCCCTTGTGAAACCAAATGATTTTTCGCCGTGTTCACCGCGATTCTATAAAGCCAAGTGTAAAATGCGCTCTCACCTCTAAATTTAGGTAGGGCACGATAGGCCTTTATAAACGCTTCTTGCGCCACATCAGCTACATCGCCTTGTTGTTTCACATAACGAGAGATCAAGCTCATGACTTTATGTTGGTATTTTTTTACCAACAAGTCGAATGCGCGGTTATCACCTTTTTGTACACGTTCGACCAGCTGTTGGTCCGTCATTTGTTCGCTCATCCGAGCCTTGTCTCCCTTGCTAATCACTACATAGCACTGGCGGCTCATGTATTCGTTAGGTCTGACCGCCGTGCTCGTAAAAAGTTCGCAAAAATTTTCAGTTTGCGTAAAATCGAGCAAAATCCTTAATGAGTACTTTATGGAACCTGCAGCAAATTATCAATCAGATGTTCTTGTCATTGGTTCAGGCGCCGCCGGTTTAACCACCGCTTTGCAGTTAGCAGACCACCATTCAGTGATTATTGTTAGTAAAGGACCACTGACCGAGGGCTCTACTTACTACGCTCAAGGAGGAATCGCGGCAGTGTTCGATGAATCCGATAGCATCGAAAGCCATGTCGAAGATACCCTCATTGCCGGCGCTGGTTTATGTGAGCGCGAAACCGTTGAGTTTACCACACGTCATGCGCGAGAAGCCTTACAATGGCTGATCGATGAGGGCGTGGGGTTTGATCAGGTCGAATCTAAAGCAGATGCGCCGACCTATCATCTTAACCAAGAGGGTGGTCATAGCCATCGACGTATACTGCATGCCGCCGATGCCACCGGCAAAGCCGTTCAGACAACGTTGCAAGGCAAGGTATTGGCACATCCCAACATCAAGGTATTAGAACGATTTAACGCCGTCGATTTGATAACGGGTCGACGCTTACAGCGTGAGCTGGGTTGTTATGGGGCTTACTTATGGAATCGTAAGCTTGAGCGTGTTGAGACCGCCGCCGCGCGGTTTGTAGTGCTTGCTACAGGCGGTTCAAGCAAGGTGTATCAATACACCAGTAACCCTGATATCGCCAGTGGTGATGGTATCGCCATGGCATGGCGTGCAGGGTGCAGTGTAACTAACATGGAGTTCAATCAATTCCATCCGACCTGTCTTTATCATCCGAACGCGCAAAGCTTTTTATTAACCGAAGCGTTACGTGGCGAAGGCGCCGTGTTGCGACGCCCCGACGGCAGTCGATTTATGGATAGCTTTCACGAAAGTGCCGAATTAGCACCGCGTGATGTGGTTGCTCGAGCTATCGATTATGAGATGAAACGTTTAGGTGCTGACTGCATGTACCTGGATATCTCGCACAAAAGCGAAGCGTTTTTGCGTCAACATTTTCCAACGATCTTCGACAAGTGTCTTTCTCTTGGCATCGATATGAGTAAGCAACCCATCCCGGTCGTGCCGGCTGCTCATTACACCTGTGGCGGTATTACGACTAACCTCAATGCGCAAACCGACCTCCCTCGACTGTACGCAGTAGGTGAAGTCGCCTACACAGGACTACATGGCGCAAATCGAATGGCGAGCAACTCACTATTAGAGTGTTTAGTTTTTGCCCGTGCTGCTGCGCGACATATTCTTGAACAAAGTCACGAGGCACCTATCATTGATCGGCTGCCGGCTTGGGACGAGAGTCAAGTCAGTGACTCCGATGAGGAGGTGGTGATACAACACAATTGGCACGAATTACGTTTGTTTATGTGGGACTATGTCGGCATCGTCAGGACCACTAAGCGACTAGAACGCGCCCTGCATCGGATACAGCTGCTACAGCAAGAAATACACGATTATTACAGTAACTTTAAGGTCAGTAATAATCTGTTAGAGTTGCGAAACTTAGTTCAAGTAGCCGAACTCATCGTGCACAGCGCACTTCAACGTAAAGAGAGTCGTGGGCTTCACTATACCTTAGACTACCCCGATCTTGATCCTAACGCTAAGCCAACTCGCCTATTACCGCAACACCTATAGCTGGCAATGCAAACAACGTCGGAGCTGACACCACAGCGCCGGCGTTATTCGGCGACGATGGATACAAAAATAAAGACGTCGCCTTTTGCCAACGTTCGTATGAGGACGTAACTGAATAAGTAGCCAGCGATTTAAAACAAACCGCCATCTACATTTGCCCGCCCACAACTGACCATCGACCCACCATTGTAAGCTATCTTCGCTGACCGAAAGCAGCCTGTTTTCAGACTGCAGATGAAGCATAACCGTTAAACTTTTACGCGCGCCAACATCAGGTCAACCATGTGCTGAAGTTCAGCATCAGGACATTTTTTATGACCCATAAACCAAGCGAACAAGTCTGGGTCGTCACACGTTACAAGGCGGCGGAAAATCGCTTTGTCTTCCTCGCTTAAGTGGTCATACGCTTCATCGACAAAGGGTTCAAACAACACATCCAACTCGAGCATTCCGCGACGACAAGCCCATTTAAGCCGTCGTTTGTCTTTTAATGCTTCCTCAGATTGTTTTAGTGTGAACATTTTTACTCCCAACCTTGAATTCAATTTCAATAGCCTCATATTAGCATGACATGGCAATGAAAGGAGCCTTTTAAATGAGCAAAGTCATGTCAGAACTCACTTCTACTGACCAAACGTTACTGTGTCCGTTAGCGAGCTATGGACTCCTTTCGGTAACTGGAGACGATGCGCGCAGCTTTTTGCAGGGACAACTGACGGCTAACGTTAATGCACTCAAACCGGGTGATCTGTGTTATTCGGCCCACTGTGAACCGACCGGCAAAACGTTGAGCGTATTCTGGCTCTACTGCCACAGCGATAATGAGTTTTGGCTGATATTAAAACATTCAGCTATCGCACCCTCATTGGCACAGTTTGAAAAGTATGGCGTGTTTAATAAAGTCACTTTTGAAGATAAATCGTCAGACCTCAATTTGATCGGTTTAGTGGGTTCAAGCGAGACATTTGAACTTCCTAATGAGGCCGATCTTATTGCAAAACTTAAGGTTGGAAGCGAGCCAAATCAGTTCGTGCTAGTATATAAATCAGAAATCGAATCAAATTCTGACGAAAAGTTATGGGATGCCCTTGAAATAGAGCGAGTGCGTCCTCAACTTATAAGTGAACTTACGCAACAATTCGTACCCCAGATGTTGAATGTACAAGCGTGGGACGGAATTGATTTTAAGAAAGGTTGTTATATCGGCCAAGAGACTGTTGCCCGAATGCGTTACTTGGGTAAACAAAAACGCGCACTATTTCGTGTAAGTGGTACTGCACACGTCCCCTTTGAGGTGGGCGCGCAGGTTGAGCGGAAAGTGGGCGAAAATTGGCGTCGAGGAGGTACGATAATTATGGCAGTGAATCGTACCGACACCCAAGTAGATGGTTTAGTGGTATTACCGATCGATATTGAGATCGATACCCCACTCCGTTTGCAAGGTGACGACGATGGTCTCTTGGAAATACACACACTGCCGTATCAATTAGGTTAACTATTATGAGCGAAGCAATTGCCCCGAATAAAGTGGTCGCCATCCATTACACTGTTAAGACAGCTGAAGGTCAAACATTGGATCAGTCTAAGGAAGGCAATCCACTGAGCTTTATCCATGGCCGAGGCATGCTGATCCCTGGTTTAGAAAATGCATTGGAAGGTAAAGAAGTCGGCGAGAAATTTACCGCCGAAATCGGTCCTGAAGAAGCATACGGCGAACGTCACGAAGGTTTGATCCAAACAGTTCCACGTAACTTGTTTGGCGAAAACGATGTTCAACCCGGTATGCAGTTCCGTGCAAGCACCGACCAAGGCGACCAATCAGTCATCATCGTCGAAGTTAATGACGACGAAGTGACTGTCGATGGTAACCACCCATTAGCAGGTGTAAACTTAAACTTTGACGTTGAAGTTGTCGAAGTACGTGACGCAACTGAGCAAGAACTTGAACACGGTCACGTTCACGCAGATGGTGAAGACCACTAATCACTCAGTGATTAACGGTTAATGAATTAGGGGGCGATTATTCGCCCCTTAATTTTTGCTCTCGATTAATGAGTGCTCGCTTTCGATGCACCCCCGCCGAAAAACCTTTTAGTTCACCTTTTATGCCTATCACACGGTGACAGGGAATGACGATAATAAATGGATTTCTCGCAACCGCATTAGCAACAGCGCGTACACTTTTAGGTCGTCCAATACGCTCAGCAATACACTGATACGATAATGTGTCGCCTGGTTTTATTTGTGTAAGTGTCGAAAGCACTTGCTGTTGAAATTCTGTCGTTTTTACTCTTAAAGGCAGGCTAAATTTCTGACGCGCGCCAGCAAAGTACTCTTCAAGTTGCGCTTGTGTTTGCACCAACACAGGATGCTTATGGTTGACAACCGAATGGCTTAAGTCTGGCACATTTTTTTGATCTTTATAATAAAGACCCGTCAGATGTGCCTCATTCGCCATAGCCACCATGTGCCCAAGCGGTGTGTCAAACTCTAAGTGGTACATTCAATCTCCAAAGCATAATGTTTAATAAAATTGAATAGTAAAGAACGTTTCCTTGTCTCTTTTTTCTAATTTATTAAATGGTAGACCAAAAAAAAGCCACCCGGCAAGGGTGGCTGTTAGATTATTTTGGACTTAATCTGCTTTAGGACGCATATGAGGGAATAAGAGTACGTCTCGGATGGTCGATGAATCTGTCAACAACATCACCAAACGGTCAATACCGATACCCTCACCCGCGGTTGGCGGCATGCCGTGTTCAAGCGCCGTGACATAGTCTTCATCATAGAACATCGCTTCATCATCGCCCGCCTCTTTAGCTTCCACTTGATCGCGGAAGCGTTGCGCTTGGTCTTCTGCATCATTCAGCTCCGAGAAGCCATTGGCCAACTCGCGTCCACCCGCAAAAAACTCAAAGCGATCGGTCACAAATGGATTCTCGTCATTACGACGTGCCAAAGGTGACACCTCTGCTGGATACGCCGTGATGAATGTAGGCTGAATCAAACGATGTTCAGCAACGGTTTCGAAAATCTCAATCTGGATCTTTCCTAGACCCCAAGCCGAATTGACATCCACACCGACTTGCTCTGCGATAGCGGTCGCCTGTTCGCGGTCGTTGAGCTGCTCCTCGGTAACTTCAGGCATATATTTAATAATCGCCTCTAACACCGTCATGCGCTCGAAGCGCTGGCCGAAGTCATAAGTCACGCCACCACTTTCAAATGTGGTTGAACCCAATACATCTTGAGCGATACCCCGTAGCATATCTTCCGTCATATCCATCAAATCGAAATAGTCTGCGTAGCCCCAGTAAAACTCCAACATGGTGAACTCAGGGTTGTGACGAGTCGATAATCCCTCATTACGGAAGTTGCGGTTTATTTCAAATACTTTTTCGAAACCACCGACGACGAGACGTTTGAGGTAAAGCTCTGGAGCGATTCTTAGGAATAGCTCCATATCTAACGCGTTATGATGAGTTGAAAATGGACGCGCAGCAGCTCCGCCTGGAATGGTTTGCATCATTGGCGTCTCAACTTCCAGGAATTGATGTTCGTTAAGGTAGCGACGAATGTAATCAATAACGCGCGAACGCACTAAAAACGTGTTACGAGACTCCTCATTGGTAATCAAGTCAAGATAACGTTGACGATAACGTGTTTCTTGATCCGCCAAACCGTGAAACTTATCTGGCAGAGGACGCAGCGCCTTGGTCAATAAACGCACGTCGTCGACTAACACACTCAGTTCGCCTGTCCCGGTTTTGAACAATACGCCACTGGCGCCAATGATGTCGCCTAAGTCCCACTTTTTGAATTCGCTGTTATAAAAACCCTCTGGCAAGTTATCACGGGCTACGTATAGCTGAATTTTTCCCGACATATCTTGAATCGTCGCAAAACTCGCTTTACCCATGATACGACGGGTCATCATTCGACCCGCGACTTTAACGCGAACGCCCTGTTGCTCAAGCGACTCTTTGTCCGCCTCGTCATACTCAGCGTGAAGATCCTTTGCCAGTGAATCACGGCGAAAGTCATTTGGAAAGGCAACGCCCTTCTCGCGTAACGCCGCTAACTTCGCTTTTCGTTGCGCGATTTGTTCGTTTACATCAACTTCTGGCGTTTGCGACTTATCTGTCATAATCTTGCTTCCTCTTCGAATACGTTTCTATCGCGACTTAACTTGGCTACAGACCGCTTTTTAAGCTGGCCTCGATAAATGGATCGAGCGCACCATCTAACACCGCCTGTGTGTTTCTGTTCTCGATGCCGGTACGCAAATCTTTGATGCGCGCATCATCGAGCACATACGAACGAATTTGACTGCCCCAGCCGATATCCGCTTTTGAATCTTCCAGCGCCTGTTTATCTTCGTTCTGCTTTTGAATCTCTAACTCATACAATTTCGCTTTTAATTGCTTCATCGCAGAGTCTTTATTTTTATGTTGCGAGCGATCGCTTTGACATTGCACCACAATCCCTGTGGGTTCATGGGTTATTCGCACCGCGGAATCCGTCCGGTTAACGTGCTGTCCACCCGCACCAGAAGCGCGGTAGGTATCAATGCGTAAATCTGACGGATTAATTTCTATTTCAATATCATCGTCGACTTCAGGATAAATGAATACCGATGCAAATGATGTGTGGCGTCGGTTGCCGGAATCAAAGGGCGATTTACGCACTAAGCGGTGTACGCCTGTTTCGGTACGCAACCAACCGTATGCATATTCGCCTGCAATACGCACTGTCGCCGATTTAATACCCGCAACCTCACCTTCAGAAAGCTCGGTAATCTCTGTTTTGAATTCATGCGCTTCAGCCCAGCGCAAATACATGCGTAATAGCATGTTTGCCCAGTCTTGGGCTTCCGTCCCCCCAGAGCCCGACTGAATATCCACGTAACAATCTGATGAGTCATTGTCGCGTGAAAACATGCGACGAAATTCGAGCGCCTCTAGCTGAGTCAATAACTCTTTTAACTCTTGTTCAGCCTCATCAAAGGTGGTTTCATCCTCTGCTTCCACAGCTAAGTCGACTAAACCCTCGATATCCTCTAACCCTTGTTCTAAGTTATCGAGTGTTTCAATCACTTGCTCAAGTGCAGCGCGCTCTTTACCCAAACTTTGGGCTTTGGGCGGATCATCCCACACTTCAGGTTGTTCAAGTTCTCGGGTAACTTCTTCTAAACGCTCCTTTTTATGAGCGTAGTCAAAGATACCCCCTAAGTGCCTCACTACGTGAGCGCATCTCTTTAATGGCGTTGTAAGTGGCGTTTGTCTCAAACATCACATGACCCTTAGTTGTTTAATTGGCATAAACGGGTATTTTACCGCAAAGCGCGCAGTTGCTCCACCAACAACTGCACTGAAGTACGTCCGCGAAAATGATTCAGTTGTGGTTTATAGACAAGTTCGACCCACTGACACTGATGATTGGGCCACTGCTCAATATCGCAATAAAACGATATGGCATCGAAAATACCGCCTTCGGGGCTTTGAACGACGAGCTTGAGATGCTTTTCCCCCACAATGCGCTGCTGCAGTATCCGAAACTCGCCATCAAAAATAGGTTCTGGAAACTTTTGTCCCCAAGGTCCAAAACGTTCGAGTTGCTGAATAAATTCAACCGTTAATTGCTCATCGGATAACTGGCCATCGGACCAGATAACGGGTTGTACAACCTCATCAGTCAGCCAATCAGCTGCCGCTTGCGACACTGCGCTTTGAAAGGTGTTTAGTTGTGCTTCGGCTAAAGACAGTCCAGCGGCCATCGCATGACCGCCAAAACGTTCAATTACATCGGGATATTGAGTGTCCACACGCTCAAGCAGGTCGCGAATATGTACACCATCAATTGAGCGCGCGGAGCCTTTTAAATGAGTATCACTTTCTTTAGCAAACACGATTACCGGACGATGGGTTCGCTCCTTTACACGCCCTGCGACGATACCAATTACCCCGCTATGCCATTGTTCGTTATAGAGCACAATGACATTCGGCAGCTGACCTTGATTATCGAGCTGAAGCTGACTCACAATGGACTCAGCCTCAGCTTTCATGTCCGCCTCAATTTCCCGTCGCTGTTTATTCAAGTCACATAATGTTTGAGCAAGCTGTTGCGCGCGCTCAGACGACGCCAGCAAACATTCGATACCCAGGCTGATATCATCAAGGCGCCCCGCGGCATTTATACGAGGCCCTATGGCAAATCCCAAGTCACTCGCTTGTAACTTTGCAATATCGCGACCACTTTGCTCAATTAATGCGCGTATGCCGGCGCGACACTGACCTGCTTTAATACGATTGAGGCCTTGCTGAACCAAAATGCGGTTGTTTTTATCGAGCGGCACCACGTCGGCAACGGTACCTAAGGCCACCAAGTCAAGAAAGTCTGCTAAATTGGGTGTCTGCTCACCCGTTTCGCGCAATCGTGCGCGTAATGCCGCCAATAGATAAAATGCAACGCCGACACCGGCTAACGCTTTGCTCGGAAACTCACAGCCGGGTTGATTAGGATTGACTATCGCAGCCGCTGGCGGTAATGACGCAGGGGCTAAATGATGATCGGTAATGACTAACTTGATTCCTAATTCGGCGGCGCGTATTGCCGCATCATGTGCGGCAATACCATTATCGACCGTGAGTATCAGCCCCACCTGTTGCTCCGCTAGCTGCTCAACAATCGCTGCTGAAAGGCCATACCCCTCAGTCATTCGGTTCGGCACGCGATAAGTGACTTTGGTGAAACCTAACTGCGGTAGAGCGGACATCAATAATGCGGTACTGGTTGCACCATCCGCGTCAAAGTCACCACAGATGACAATCGCTTCATTGTGTTCACGTGCCTCGAGCATCGCTTCACATGCCGCATCAATACCTCGCAACTGAGAAAAATGCGCCATACCCTGCAAACGAAGATCGAGTTGTTCGGGTCGAGTAACCCCTCGATGCGCTAAAATTTGTCGAATGGTCGCAGGCCAGTCCGCTGGTAGCTGTTCGGCGAAGTGATCCGGATAACGCTTAACTACTTTGAACGTCATAACTCGTTATCAGCTTTAATTTCATCAATGATTGCATCTGCTGTCCGCATTCCGGGCAACATACGACCGCTCGGTAAAACTACGGCGGGCGTTCCTGTTACACCCAGCATTTGTCCTAGCTGGTAGTGTTCAGCGACGGGATTATCGCATAAGGTAGTGGCGCGGATCGCTTGATCATTGAATAGTGATGACAACGCTTTGCCGCTATCTTTTGCACACCAAGCTTGCTGTAATTCGCGTCCGCCCTTCGAGGCTAGGCCACCCCGCGGAAATGCCAAATACTGAATAGTAATGCCTTTATCAAGATAACTTCCCAAATTGTGATGCAATTTCCGACAATAGCCACAGGTTGTATCGGTAAAAATAGTAATGGCATACTGTTGCTTAGATGATGGATAAACAATCATTTCATCTTGGTGTTCAGCCACTTTTTCTTTTCGCAATGCCTTTAATGCCTGCTCAGTTTCATTCAAAGGTGCGCCCTCACCCAACTGATACAGGTTACCGACTAGCAAGTGTTCACCATCAGCGGTCATATAAACGATTCCCTGATTAGTGGACAGCTCATACAGACCATCAATGCCCGCTGGCTTTATAGTTGAGATCTCGACACCCAAACGTTCCAATTTACTCACGTCTGGCTGTTGCTCAGCCAGCGCATTGACTGACAAAAACAAGAACGACACCGCAACGGCGCTAAGACTAGGAAACAACTTCATATTGACCTCGATTATCCTCGTGGATGGAACGTTGCATGCATTTGCTGCAAGCGCTCTTTTGCTACTTGTGTATAAATTTGTGTTGTTGACAGATCGCTATGCCCTAGCAACATTTGCAGTACCCTCAAGTCAGCGCCATGATTAAGCAAGTGAGTAGCAAACGCATGACGCAGTGTATGAGGCGACAAATGGCTATTGATCTGGGCCTGTTCGGCATAGGTTCGGATCCGATACCAAAAAGCTTGCCGCGTTAACAACGTCCCTCGCTGAGTAATAAACACCCAACCCGACTGACGCTCGCTGAGGACTGGACGACCCGACTTCATATACCGCGATAGCCATTCGATAGCTTCCTCACCCAACGGCACTAACCGTTCTTTATCACCTTTACCGACAACGCGCACCAAGCCTTGTGCCAATGAGACTTGGTCATATTGTAACCGGACCAATTCCGTTACTCGCAAACCGGTTGCGTACAATACTTCGAGCATCGCTCTATCGCGCAAACCAATGGGCGTATCGACATCAGGTGCATCTAATAGGGACAACACATCGGATTCAGTCAGTGAGTGAGGTACTGCGGGGCTCATTTTAGGACGTTTAAGCTTAGCGATCGGATCGGTGACAAACCAGCCTGACTTCAGGGCGTATGGCGTCAGCTTTTTCATAGCACTCAAAAATCGTGATGTACTCCGCGGTGACAGACCCTGAGAGCGACGCCAAAGCAAATAATCTTGCACGACCGTAGATGTTACCTGATGAAGACCCAACCTGTGTTGTGCCAAAAACTCGCAAAACTTCTTTAAGTCACTGCGGTAAGCTGCTTGCGTATTCTCACTCACACCGTGAGCAAGCCATAAATGCTCAACAAATTGCTCAATACGCTCTGCATCTTGTGGATGAATTTTCATGCCCATTCTTGTACTGACAACTGGAAAGATGTCAGCTTACATGAGAGGTTGCTGATCTTCTATACCCATTGACTGCAAAACATCGTACAAACGAGATGGGTTGGAGCGTCGCTGCGGCTGTTGCTTGACGAGCTTGCTACGTTGACGACGCTGTCTCGTTTGCCAATCCAAGTTTGCAATGAGTTCCAATGGCAGACGATTGGGCGACGCGTCTAAGACAAGAGGTTGCGGATTCAAGGCATCAACAAGGCGCTGCTGGGTCAGCTCAGAAGCATCGTTATAAACGCCAGCCGGCAATTTATAATGACCGCCAGCATCCAGTGGGCGTGGTCGTGCAGCACCAATCCTTCGTTGCCAGTTTGGCTCGGGTGGTGTCATCCCTTCAACGGCAGGCCTATCACTCAGCGCCGATACCCAGTAAGCAAAAGTCGCGGCAAAACCGTCATTGATTGCTTCGTTGGCAAACGACTCTGCTGTTTTAACAAAGGAATCCAATTGTGGTTCTCGTACCACTTGCATTGCTAACTCCGCTGACTGACATATCAGTCATATCGGCAAAGTACGAGAAACAATGAGTTTTTTTAGTTTACCCTTTACAACAGAGTTCAGGTTGCTATCATACGCGCTCTTCTGATGGAGGGGTTCCCGAGCGGTCAAAGGGATCAGACTGTAAATCTGACGGCTCAGCCTTCGCAGGTTCGAATCCTGCCCCCTCCACCACTTCTTCTTATTAAGCGTTCATATCCAATACTATTTTTCCAAACGTTCGATTTTCGCGCATGTAGTCCATCGCTTCATTCACATCCGTTGCTGGCACCACTTGATCAATCATTGGCATAACGCGACGCGCATTGAATGCGTCTCCAAATTCCGCCCACAATTCACTCAAAATGGCTCCCTTGCGTTCAGCGGAGAGTGCTCGGAGCGTTGAGCCGATGATACGTTGTCGCTTGATTAGCATTCGTCCAAAGTCGACCTGGCCCTCACGTCCCCCCATTAAACCGATTAGCACGATGCGACCTTCGGTATTTAAAAAGTGTTGGTCTCGGGCAATAGAGTCACCGCCGATGGGATTCAATATCACGTCAACACCTTCTTTCTCTATAGCGTTCCAGTCTCGCTCATGATGTCGATTTATCGACAAACTCGCGCCCAGCTTTTGACAAAAAGTTTGCTTTTCGTCAGTTCCTACCACCGCGACCGTACTAATTCCTTTCTCTTTGCATAATTGAAGCAGGGATGTGCCAACTCCTCCCGCTGCCGCATGCACCAGCACTCGCTCTGACGGTTTAACACGCGCCAATTGAAAAACATTGAGATATGCGGTCGCGAAAGTTTCCAACCAACCTGCTCCTTGCGCTTTCGACCACCCTTGAGGTAGCGGGAGTACTTGTTGTTGATCAACAATGACGTGCTGAGCATAGCCCCCAGCGGCAAGCAAAGCGCAGACATCGTCCCCCACTGCAAAAGTATCCACTTGATCGCCAACAGCGACAATCTGACCACAACACTCGAGCCCGGGAATGTCTGACGCTCCCGGCGGAGGTGGATAGGCTCCTGCGACCTGCATTAGATCAGCGCGATTGATACCCGCATGGCTAATTTCAATTTTTACTTGGTGAGCACTGAGTTCCTTTGATAGCTCCGCTTCATTCCACTCAATTTGCCCTTCTTTAATGGATGCTACTCTCATAATTTACTTATTTCCCTTTAAATTGCGCGTTAAACCGAGTAGAGACTTAACATAATTTATGTTTGACAGTATGCTTTCATTAATTCTTCTATTAGTGTCTACGGTATGAGCGAAGTACTGGATTTATCGGAAAAACGTGTCCTAATCATTGAGGATCAAAAAGCCTTTCAAGTCATGTTGAAGGGGCTTTTGATTAATCTCGGTGCAAAAGAAGTCGACGCTAAACGAACCGGTGAAGCGGGCATTGCAGCCTATGCACGCCGACCCTACGACATTATGTTGGTCGACTACAATTTAGGCCGAGGAAAAAACGGTCGCCAAGTGCTCGAGGAGTTACGGCAGCGCGGTATGCTTAAGCCTGAAACGCTATTTTTTATCATCACTGGCGACAACACGCGACCAATGGTACTCAGTGCACTTGAGCTTCAGCCCGACGACTATCTGACAAAACCGTTTTCACACCGCGTTCTACATGCGCGTTTATTAAGAGCTTATAAACGCAGAATGTGGCTAAGAGATGTATTCAAAACGTTGTTTAATAAAGACTATCAGCAGTGTATTACCGCTTGTCAAAAACATATCGACGCTCAAAGTCGCTATGCCAACTACTGTCAAAAATTACAAATTGAACTGTTTAATAAAACAGGTCAACTTGAGGCCGCTGATGCCGCGATTGCCCGTTTATTGGAAGAAGGTGGTCAGAGTTGGGCGAGTTTAAAGCTGGCTGAAACGCGTTTACTTCAGCAACGCCCTGATGATGCTCTCGAACTGTTAAATATTGTTATAAAAAAAATGCCGAATGCGATTGAAGCGCACGATCTGAGAACGCGCTGTCACCTCAGCAAGGCGGCACTCGATGATGCCCTCGATAGTGCCCGCATGGCCATTTCTATGGCGCCGTTCTCGATCGAGCGGCAGACCCTACTAGCACGCATCGCACGTGATTCAGAGAATTACGAAATAGCCAAGCAAGCGATGAACAATGTGCTACAAATCGCCCGTACTTCGGTTCATCGTAACGTGCAACATCTGTGCAATTACCTACGTTCCATCTTAGATGCCGCCGAGCATGCGGAAACGCGCCAGCAAGTAGCGAAATATCAAACTGAAGCGACCATGGAATTGCAGCGTGCGCGCTACGATGAAAACCTCGTTTATTCAGATATCGCTTTTGAAACGATCGAGTCCGTATTACTGTCACGCATCGACGCTTTCAACGGACGCTTACGCGAAGCTCAAGACAGACTTAACCAAATTTTTGGTGTTGATTTAGCAGCAGGCCACTCGTTGCCTGAGGAAGTAAGCTTCGATATCGTCGCTATTTTGATGGATTTAGGTGAATTTGAAAAAGCGGATGACATTATGAAGCAGTATCAACAGCTGTTCTCCGTTGATGAATACACTGACCGTCTGTTAAAAGATCGAGTAAAACGATCTGAACAACGTCGCAGTCAATTCCGACAGCTACATGAACGCGGCATCAAAGAATATGAAGAGCGCTTTTATAAGGAAGCACTCAACAGTTTCCGAGAAGCACTAAAAGTAGCTCCTCTCAACAGCGGCGCCGCTCTTAACTTTATACAGGCTGCTGTTCGATATTGTGCCGAAGCAAACTCGAATAAAGAAATTGGCTTCTTGAAAAAAGAATGCCTCTCATGTTTACGTACGCTACAAGGTTTAACGTTAACGGATTCACATGCCGCTCGTTACGAGCAGCTGATTAAACAAACTGCTCGTTTTAACCTTAGCTAAGCCTCAGTCAGCCTTCCCTGTTGGTAATCACGAATAGCTTGCTCTATCTCCTGTGTCGTATTCATGACAAAGGGACCATATTGGCTGATAGGTTCACCTATTGCATCTCCCAACAACAACATAACGCCGGAGCCTTGCTCCCCATGAATAATACTGGTGTTCAATGGGCCGTCGAAGACCACAAGCTCGCCTCGTTCAACTTGCTCACCGTCAAGCGTAATCGAGCCTTGATACACATATAGCAATTGCGTTGTGTAGGCCATGATATCCAGTTTTTCGCTGCTGGCTTCAGAAAAACGTAAGTCAGCAACTAAAAAACGCTGTTCAGGTAAATTTACCGGTCCTTCTTGCTCGCCATAACGACCCGCGATCAATCGCAACATACTTTGCTGAAGATGAACTTCTGGAATGACATCTGCTTTGTAGTCGAACCATTCGGGCGCATCCATCTTAAATTTGGCAGGTAGGTTTATCCATAATTGAAACCCCCACATAAGACCTTCTGTTTGCTTGGGCATTTCAGCATGGATAATTCCTCGAGCCGCTTTCATCCACTGCACACCTCCCGCTCCAACAAGCCCTTTGTTGCCGACCGAGTCTTCATGAGCCATTTCACCCGCCAGCATATAAGTTAACGTACAAAAACCACGGTGAGGGTGTGGTGGAAAACCAGCAATATAATCATCGGGATCGTCTGAGCGAAATTCGTCCAGCATTAAAAACGGGTCCTGATGTTTAAAGCCAGGCTGATTGATAATGCGAGATAGCTTAACACCCGCTCCGTCTTGCGCCGCTATCCCCTTAACGCGTTTTAATACACCCATGACCCACTCCTTAGAATGATAACTCAGGACCCACTGGTATAATCTGAGTGGGATTAATCGTTTTATGGCTGCCATAATAATGGCGCTTAATATGATCCATTACCACCGTTTCTGAAACGCCCGGGTAGTGAAACAAACGGCTCAAATAGTCACGCATCCGTGGATAATCACTGATGCGGTATTTATTAGCTTTGAAGTGGCCAAAATAGACGGCATCAAAACGTACTAGCGTGGTAAACAATCGCCAATCTGCTTCGGTGAGTTGGTCGCCGACTAAGTAATCACGTCCGTCTAGGCGCTCTTCAACCCATTCTAAGGCGTCAAATAACGCTTTGAATGCCTCTTCATACGCACGCTGTTCGGTCGCAAAGCCACATTTATAAACACCGTTATTTATACCGTGATAAACGCGTTCATTGACTTCATCAATTTCCTGTTGCAGATGGTCGGGATAAAAATCGAGCTCATTTCCGGTTAAATCATTAAACGCGGAGTTAAAGATACGTATGATCTCTGCCGACTCATTATTTACGATAGTTTCCTGTTGCTTATCCCATAACACAGGCACAGTGACACGGCCGGAGTAGTTCGGATCAGCTTTCAGATATAATTGGTACAGAAAGTCCGACTGATAGAGCGGATCGTTAAGCGGAGCAGCTGAAAACTCCCACCCATTTTCTAGCATCAAAGGATGAACAACTGAGACATCAATATGTTGCTCAAGTCCTTTAAGTTTTCTAAAAATTAGAGCTCTATGAGCCCAAGGGCATGCGTAGGATACAAACAGATGATAGCGACCCGACTCTGGCAAGAAAGGGCCCCCCTGCTCGATACTGTTACGAAACTGTGACTCACTTCTAACGAAACGTCCGCCATGCTTTTTGGTGTCGTACCACTTATCATGCCACTCGCCATCAACTAACAAACCCATTATTGATCTCCTATTTATCAACTACAGTGATAATAGAACATATTTTTTAGGATTATTAGCGCAGATTTTCCGTGATTACATTCGATTTTCTAGAAGATCTGAAATCACATTCGCCGCCACATCGCTCGCTGACTGATCGAGTTGTTGATGGATACGGTCAAACTCGGCGACTAGCGCTTGGTTGTTTTCATCGATTAACTGTTCCATGTGTGCGACGATCCGTTCAACCGTTGCATCACTTTGCGCCAACTCTGGAACGATAGCCCGATTCGCAAGTAGGTTGGGTAAAGAGAAGAAAGGCGCATGAAAAAGCCGTTTAATAATTTGATAAGAAAGCCAAGCAAAACGATAAGCAACGACCATCGGACGCTTGATTAATAACGCCTCTAGCGCCACCGTTCCTGATGTGAGCAGTAGGTAATCGCACGCCCCCATTACTTCTCTACTATGTCCGAGACACACTTCGACATCGGTCTGCATGTCATTATCTTCTAGCAGAGCAGTAAACTCATCCGCACGCGCCTGATTGACCATTGGAGCAATAAACTTTAACTCGGGATGGGTCTTTTTTAGTGCCTTACAGACCTGTAAAAATGTCGGCGCCATACGCGCTAACTCGCCTTTGCGACTCCCCGGTAGTAAGCCCACATATTGACCTAACTCGGGGTACCCCAGTTGTCGTCTTGCGGCGGCTTTATTCGTTTCTCGGGGAATAGCATCAGCCAACGGATGTCCAACAAAGGTCGCGGACAATCCATGCTCATCATAGAACTGCTTTTCAAACGGAAGCAGGCACAACACGTGATCAACAGCCTTTTTAATCCCTTTAATCCGACCTTCTCGCCACGCCCAAACCGATGGACTGACATAATGAACGGTTTTAATACCTACGTCTTTGAGTCTTTTTTCAATCGTAAGGTTAAAATCTGGGGAATCAATTCCAATAAAAATATCTGGCTGTTGCTGACGTAAAAACGTGACGAGTTGCTTACGATGCTTTAATAACTTAGGTAAGTGCCGAAGGACTTCAGCCACGCCCATGATAGATAGGTCCTCCATGGGAAAAAAAGAGCGAAGCCCCTCACTTTCCATAAGAGGCCCCCCAACACCCACGAATTCAATATTTGCATAGCGTGATTTTAACGCCGCCATGAGGCCCGCACCCAAAATATCTCCTGAGTGCTCACCTGCGACCAAAGCAACTTTCACGGACATCACTGGTTTATCCATTAGGGGCGAATAATGCCTCTTTGAGAGCGCTTAACGAATTCAATAAACTCGTCGAGTTTCGGCTCTTCAAGTGCACTAATTTGCTCTAACGCCTCGTCTACCGTTAAACTCGAGCGATATAACAATTTATAAGCGCGACGAATATTACGGATTTCATGCTCACTAAATTGCCGGCGCTTTAATCCCTCTGAATTAATTGTACGAGGACGCGCATTATGTCCTTGTGCCATAATAAAGGGTGGAATATCTTGTACAACGATTGAGTTAACGGCTGCAAACGCGTGCGAGCCAATATGGCAAAACTGGTGTACCCCTGTTAAGCCACCCAGAATGACTTGATCGCCAACGTGAACGTGACCTGCTAACGTCACTAAATTGGCAAAAATGTTGTCATTACCAATGATGCAGTCGTGCGCCACATGGACATACGCCATAAACAGGTTTCGATCACCAATACGGGTGATACCCTCATCTTGAACTGTGCCACGATGAATTGTCACTGATTCTCGGATAACGTTATCGTCGCCAATCACTAGTTGTGTCGGCTCGCCAGCGTATTTTTTATCTTGGCAGTCCTCACCCACGCTGGCAAACTGATAAATCGTATTTCGTGCACCAATTTTCGTAGGGCCTTTAATCACCACATGCGATCGAATGTCGCAATCATCACCTATTTCTACGTCAGGACCAATGAATGTCCACGGCCCGACAGAGACATTAGCGCCGAGTTTAGCAGACGAATCTATAATTGCCGTTTCGTGGATCACTAGACTTCCCTTCTCGCGCAAATGATGTCTGCACACGCGGCCAATTCACCTTCAACTTCAGCGCGGCCTGAAAACTTCCAAATACCACGACGCTCTTTTTCAAACGTTACGTGAAAGTGAATCGTATCGCCGGGAATAACTTGCCGTTTAAAACGCGCATTATCGATACCAGCAAACAAGTATAAATCGTTTGCAGTCGATTTTTGCTCAGTGATGCGGAATCCTAGCAGTCCCGCTGCTTGCGCTAAGCCTTCAAGTAATAAGACCCCTGGAAAAATTGGATTACCCGGAAAATGGCCGTTAAACATCGGCTCATTGAAACTCACATTTTTAATTGCATGAATCTCTTTCTCGCAATCACAAGAAATTACACGATCAATCAATAAAAATGGATAGCGGTGTGGCAGTAAGTCGAGTACACCTTGAATATCAAATCCAGAGTCAGTGGCTTTCAACATCCTCTCCCTTTACTTAATTTTTTGCAGTTCTTGCTCGATACCTTTTACACGTTTGAAAAGGTCATCTAACTGACGATAACGCGCCCCGTTTCTGCGCCACTCGCGATGACTGGCTGCGGGGATACCCGAAGCATAAACGCCAGGTTCATTGATTTCTTTAATGACCATGGCAAAACCCATAATTTGCACATCATCACAAATACTGATGTGACCATTAATGGCTGATGCACCGCCGATCATACAACGTTTACCAATACGACAGCTTCCCGCCAATACGGTACAACCCGCGATGGCCGTATTTTCATCAATAAATACGTTGTGTGCAATTTGGCACTGGTTGTCAATAATACAGCCGTTACTTATCACTGTATCGTCTAACGCGCCTCTATCGACTGTGGTACTTGCCCCAATTTCTACATCGTTGCCGATGATCACACGGCCAATTTGAGGTATTTTTAGCCATTGACCATTTTCAGGTGCCCAACCAAATCCGTCTGCGCCAATCACTGCCCCCGAATGGACATTACATTGAGCGCCGATAACACAACGGTGGTAAATGTGCACACCTGACCAAATTCGAGTATTTTCCCCGATACTCACTTCAGGTCCGATGTGAGTATGCGACCCTATCGCCACATTATCACCAATCACTGCGCCCGCCTCAATCACAACGTACTCGCCTAAAGCAACATTGCTACCAAGCTTAGCTGTGGGATGTACGCGCGCAGTCTCGGCGACGCCCTCGGCTGGTGCCGGGGTAGTATCGAGGCGTTGAGCAATTTTGGCAAAAGCGGCATAGGGATTGTTGACTACGATGGCATTTATCGCAGGCGTGTCTTCTACATCTTTCGGTGAGAGTATAACTGCGCCCGCATGACTTGATTCAAGCTGGCTTTTGTAGCGACTGTTGGCCAAAAAAGCTATTTGCGTCGCAGACGCAGACTGCAACGTTCCTATGCCAGTAACAACAAGGTTCGCGTCGCCGCGAACCTCACCATCAACATACTCTGCTAACTGCTTTAAAGAGTATTCTGTCATTGATTAGTTACCTGAATTGCCGCTCATACGCTCAACAACTTTTGAAGACAAATCATTATCAGACTTCATGAACGCAACTGCGTTACTTTGCAATACCAAATCATAATCACCGGCTTCAGCAACGGCATTAATGGCATTCTGTACCTTGCCTAATAACTCATCCCGCTCTTCCGCTTGACGACGACGCGTATCTTCTTGTAACGCCTTGCTTTTTAACTGTGCCTCAGCAACGAGTTGCTCGAGTTCACGATTCAATTGCGTCTTTTCTTCCGCAGACATGACAGATGCGTCACGTTCTTGCTTCTGACGAAGCTCTTGGATTTTTTGCTCTAACTGACGCATTTCTTCAAAACGGTCCTGAAACTCAGTTTGCAATTGCTGTGAGATTTGCTCACGTTGTGGCAATTGTTGAAACACTTGCATCATGTCAACAACGCCAATTTTCTGTTGTGCGCTCGCCGCACCCGCAAACATTGCACTAGAAACAGCCAGCGCTGCAACGGTTGTTTTCACTAACTTTTTCAAAATTAACTCCTCAAAAAATTTGTTGTTCTTTTATTGCGAACCTATCGCCTTGAACGGTCTACATCGATACTTTATCAGAATGTCGTACCGATGTTGAACGAGAATATCTGAGTTTCGTCGCCTTCCACTTCTTTAAGCGCTCTACCTAGAGAGAAAGTGAGCGGTCCCATCGGCGAAATCCATTGCACAGATACACCGGCTGAAACACGGAAGTCACCTGGATCGCTGTAGTCGCTGAGTGGCTGACTCTGACCTATTAAATCTAAGCCTTTATACTTCTCATAGTCAAACTCAGTATCCCAAACGGTACCGACATCAACGAAAATACTTGTACGCACAGTGTTACGCATACTTTCATCAATAAACGGCGTTGGCACAATAAGTTCAACCCCTCCCACAACTTTGGCATTACCACCAACGGCATAACGACTCACGGTGATGGATTCAGCATCTGAACCTGCCGGATAACCGCCCGGCAAACCTGTCCAGTCTGGCGGCGTTGCGACTTGATCCGCATAACTATAAATAGCACGAGGACCTACCGTATTCGGCTCAAAGCCTCGCAAGTCGCCCTGTCCACCAACGCGGAAAGATTCCCAGAACGGCAGTAAGTAATCGTTGCCGGCGTCATCGGCACCATAACCATTACCATAACCGAGATTAAAACGTGTCAATAATGTCCATTGTTGATCATCAGATAATGGCCAATAATATTTAAAGTCATAGCCCACCTGGAAATATTGAATATCACTAAAGGGCGCAGACACTTCAAAAGATGCACGTTGAGATGAACCTGATGTAGGGAATGTACCGCGGTTAAGGGTGACTCGAGACCAGCCAACATTGAAGTCGTAGATATCAAAGCCAACGCCTGAATCAGGGCTCTCAGGGTTTAAAAACGCTTGATAAAACTTACGTATTTGCTCGTAACCATCGACGTTCGTCACCTCTTGGCGCTTGTAGCCAACACCAAAACTAAAGCTGTTGATTTCGTCAACCGGGAAACCAATCGTACTACCGACACCATAGGTGCGCTGATTGTACCGAATTAAGTTTTCTGCTCGTCCCGCATCGAATTCACTTAAAAACACCTGGCCCGACAAAGACACACCGTTGGTAGTAAAGTAAGGGTCGGTATACGAAACGCTGAAGTTCTTCTGGAAACGACTGGTCGATACATTGATACCTGCGCGATTACCCGTACCCAAAAAGTTACTTTGCTGAATACCGGCGTTGAGTTGCAGGCCTGAATAGTCACCGTAACCAATACCCGCCGTAAATGAACCTGAAGGTTGCTCTTTTACCTTATACGTGACATCCACTTGATCAGGTTGTCCTTCCACTTTTTCCGTCGAAGTCTCAACCGTTTCGAAAAAGCCGAGTCGCTCTAGGCGCACTTTACCTTGCTCGACCTTGTTATCTGATAGCCATGCACCTTCAAGCTGACGCATTTCACGACGCAAGACTTGGTCTTCGGTCGTTGAATTACCCTCAAACGCAATGCGACGAACGTAAACGCGATTACCTGGATTGACTGAGAACGTCAGTTTAACGGTTTTGTCTTCGTCATTACGCTCAGGAATCGCCTTTACTTCTGGGTAGGCATACCCATAGCCACCGAAGAAACGACCAACGAGGTCTTCAATATAAGTGACTTGAGCCGCATTATATAGCGTCCCCTCTTTAATCGTAGTTAAGCGATTAACGATGTCCTCATGACCTTTCAAATCACCAATTACATCAGTTTCGCTTACGTAATATTTCTCGCCCTCATTCACATTGACCGTGATGTAGACACCCGACTTATCAGGCGTGACAGAAACCTGTACCGATTCAACTTGGAACTGAAGATAGCCGCGATCGCGATAATAAGATTCGAGTGTTTCTAAGTCGCCACTTAATTGCTCTTTCTGGTAGCGTTTTTCGCCGATGATATTCCACCACGGTAATTTATCGCGCAACTCAAAAGTATCTAAAAGCAGTTCGTCTGGAAATGCCTTGTTACCGACAATGTTGATTTGTGCAATTTCAGCGGCATCGCCTTCTTCAAAGTTCATGCGAAGCTCGACACGATTACGCGGTAATTCAACCACCTCAAGGTCAACCTGAGCGTTATACTTACCGACACTTTGATAAAAGTCTTCTAACCCTTTCTCGATACCTGAGATCGTCGTTCGATCAAGCGGCTCTCCTTGAATAATGTTGTTATCTTGGAGGCTCTGCTCTAACTGCTCGTCCTTAATATCATTATTACCCTCGAAGGTAATTTCAGCAATTGTTGGACGCTCACTGACACGGAAAATCAACGTGTCATTGTCACGTACTGCTTCGATGTAATCGAAGTGAGTAGACGAATAGAGTGATTTGATCGCACTGCGAATTTGCAGCTCTGACACTTCATCACCCACTCGAACAGGAATATATGTCAACGCAGCACCGAGTGCCACACGTTGTAAACCTTTAACTTCGATATCTTGGACAACAAATTCATCTTGTGCTTGCGCTGCGGGCGAAACAGCCGCCGCAACCATGGCACTCACTAACAGCTTTTTAAACGTCATTATAACTAGCTACTTATTGTTGACTTTGAATTAGAATGCGAAGCGCATGATGTCATTACTTATGGCGATTATCATCAATGCAAAGACTAACGCACCACCAATCCGGTAACAGATGTCTTGAACTTTTTCTGACACCGGCTTCCCTCTCACCCATTCAGCAACGAAAAATGCTAAATGTCCCCCGTCAAGCATGGGTAAAGGCACCAGATTGATTATCCCTAAATTTACACTTAATAGCGCGAGAAAGCTGAGAAAATAAACAAATCCACTACTCGCGCTAACGCCAGCGCCTTCAGCAATACTCAAAGGGCCAGCGAGATTTTTTACGGACACATCGCCCGTGATTAGCTTTCCAATCATTTTGACGCTTACAACCATGAGTTCCCATGTCTGCTCAGCGCCTTTCATTAAACCACCGACAATACCATATTGATGGTTGAACACATAGCCCTCGGGCAACTCTCCTACCTCAGGGGCGATGCCTAGGTAACCTATGACATCAGAACCTCGTTCGCGTTCACCAGGAATAACAGTTATTTTTTGTTCGGCTCCTTGGCGCTCGATAGTCAAGGTCAAGGCAACTCCTGCGGACTCGGCGATAGTTCCAGTCAATTGTTGCCAGCTTTCTAGCGGCTGACCATTGAGCTCGGTCACTTTATCGCCCGCTTCTAGACCCGCTTGTTGCGCCGGAGAGTCATCAACAACCTGCGCTAATGTAGTGGAAACATTAGGTCGGTAAACTTGAATCCCCAAGCTACCAAAGGTTGTTTCCGTTTCAGGATCAAACTGCCACTGCGAAATATTTAAGGTTTTTTTCTGTATCGTGCCGTCGGGGCTACTTACGGTAATTGAGAGTTCATCGTTACCAATGGCACTCATCAAACCGAGTTGTACCTGCTGCCAATCGTATGCTTCTACGTTGTCGACTTTTACAATCTCACTGCCCTCTACAAAGTCTGCTTGTGCTGCAATAGACCCGGGCGCAACATCGCCTATAATGGGCTTAACCGTAGGGACCCCAATACCAAACATAAGCCATAGTACAGCGACGGCGAGAATGAAATTAGCAATCGGTCCAGCCGCCACAATGGCAAAGCGCTTATACACTGACTGGGCATTAAAGGATACATGTTTGTCTTGCTCACTGACCTCATCAACACGTTCATCGAGCATACGAACATAGCCACCTAGCGGAATAATACCGACTTGATAGCGCGTACCATCGCGTGCCACCCGTGACCATATCGCTTTACCGAACCCCACCGAATAGGTCAGTACCTTGACGCCACAGCGTCGAGCCACCCAAAAATGTCCGAACTCATGAAAAGCGACCAAAATACCTAAGGTCACTACAAACGAACCGGCGTACCATAACCAATCAAGCATAAACAACTTGCTCCACACGTCGTGATGCTGCACGTCGCGCTTGTGCATCAATAGCCATAAGTGCGTCTACCGAATCCACGTGCGCTGACACCAAGTTTTGCAATGCTGAGTCACACACTTCAGCAATATCAGTGAAGCGAATTTGTCCTTTCAAAAACGCTGCAACCGCCACCTCATTGGCAGCGTTTAAAGTGGTCGTTGCCGACTGTCCATGCCAACAACTATCTATCGCCAGTTTCAGACAAGGATAACGTGCAAAATCCACGGGCATAAAACTGAGTTCACCAAGCGTCATGAAATCGAGTCCCTTCACACCACTGCAAATTCGCTCAGGGAAACCTAATACATGAGCAATAGGCGTGCGCATGTCAGGCTCTCCCATCTCCGCCATCACTGAACCATCAACATATTGTACCATTGAGTGAATAACGCTCTGCGGATGTATTACAATATCAAGCTGTTCCCGACGACAATTGAATAGCCACCGTGCCTCAATGTATTCCAGACCCTTATTGAGCATGGTTGCAGAATCGACAGAAATTTTCTGTCCCATTGACCAATTGGGGTGATTGCAGGCCTGTTGAGGTGTTTGGTTAACAAGCTCATCGATAGGAGTATGACGAAAGGGCCCGCCCGACCCCGTTAGCAGCAGTTTATCAATGCCATGATTATTCAGTTGCATGTAGCCGACTTGCTGTTGTGCGCTATCCGGTAAACATTGAAATATTGCATTATGCTCTGAATCAACAGGAAGAATTTGAGCGCCACTTTCACGCGCGGCATTAATAAATAACTCACCGCTCACCACTAACGCTTCTTTATTAGCGAGCAAAACACGTTTACCGCAATTGATAGCCGCTAGTGTCGGTGCCAGGCCAGCAGCACCTACTATCGCGGCCATAATGACATCGACTTCTGCACACGCACTCACGTCGGATAATGCACTCGCACCACCCAATACTTCGGTCCGCGTATCCATCGGCAATTGTGCACGCAGTTGTGATGCTGCGTGTTCGTCCACCATCACGGCATACTGAGGTTGATAACGGCACACGATATCGAGCATGGCACTCACGTTACCATGAGCTGTGACGGCAAATAGTGAATAAGTATCAGGGTGACGAGCAACGACATCTAACGTATTCTGACCAATAGAACCCGTCGCGCCTAAGATGGTAATCGATTGACTCATACTTAACGTAAAAACTCCAAGTAAGCCAATGTAAACACAGGCACTGCCGCGGTTAGACTATCTATGCGATCTAATATGCCGCCATGTCCTGGCAGAATTGAGCCGCTATCTTTTACGCCGGCACTGCGTTTAAACATACTCTCATTCAAGTCACCAAACACAGACGCCACGACAGTAAATAATCCTGTCAAATAGTAGCCGGTAAATTGGTCAGCCGGTATTTGAGTCCAGTGTGAAACCACCATCATGACGATAAATGCCAGCGTTAATCCACCGCAGAGACCTTCCATTGTCTTACCCGGGCTTACCGCAGGCATCATTTTATTACGTCCGTAACGGACACCGGCAAAGTAGGCGCCAACATCCGCGGCCCATACTAACAATAGAATAAACAATACCACCCATCCGCCAAAATAGGGTTGTATATCAATATTGATTGAACGCACGGTGACCAAGGCTGCCCAAGTTGGAACAAAAATCAACATGCCAAAAATACCAACGATCGAACGTGTCCGGGACCACATACGTCGACTCGACGGATAGTTGACCACCAACGCTAATGCACAGACCCACCAAATACCGCCGGCAGCGATCGTGGCATAAATAATTTGATTAAGCGTGCCTGCTTTCCACAAGTGTTCAAATGGCACAGCAAGGCTTAATGCGCCAATTATTATTCCAATGCCGAGTGTATACGCAATACGTGAACGGACTTTGGTGAGCCCCATGAGCGGTGCCCATTCCCACGCGCCTAACATCAATACAGCTTGGATAAATAAGGAAAAGCCCCACAGCGGCAGTAAAAAGACCGCATAGAGGGCGACGGGTATCAAAATGACAGCTGTCAAAATTCGTTGTTTAAGCAAAAATTCAGTCCTCTACACGCGCATTCATTGTTTCAAAGAGCTCAGTGATTTGCTCACTGGTAAGCCCATAACGGCGTTCCCGTTGCGCGAATTCTGCAACAGCACTTGCGAATGCTTGATCGTCAAAGTCAGGCCATAGTATCGGGCTGAAGTAAAATTCTGCATACGCTATTTGCCATAGCAAGAAATTACTCACCCTCTGTTCGCCACCCGTACGAATGAGCAAGTCAGGTTTTGCCTGATCAGCTAAACATAAATAGCGCTCGAAAGTACGTTCAGTAATGTCTGATGCCGCTAATTCATTATTGGCCACCGCCGTTGCCACTTTACGCGTCGCCTGGGTAATATCCCACTGACCACCGTAATTTGCGGCGATATTAAGTGTCATACCGCGACACTCGGCAGTCATCTCTTCAGTCTGTTCAATATGCTTTCGTAAGCGACTTGAAAACTGTGTCTTATCACCAATAACTTGAAGCTTGATATCATTTTGTTTGAGTTTATCCGCTTCCTTTTTAAGTACATTGATGAATAACTCCATCAGTAGCGATACTTCCGCGGCCGGTCTATTCCAATTTTCACTACTAAAGGCAAATAGCGTAAGCGACTGGATCCCGTTTCGACGTGCAAAGCTAACCGCTCTCCTAACCGCCTCGGCTCCCTTTTTGTGACCAAACGTTCTTCGTTTGCCTTGTTGCTTAGCCCAACGCCCATTCCCATCCATGATAATAGCGACATGCTTGGGCATCACTTGTTGTATTGTTGGAGATTGCTTCATGCTGTCCGCCAATAATTAAAACGCCGCATAGAGACTACACGGCGCCGTCTAGAGCACGGAATGGAATTAAACTTCCATTAAATCCTGTTCTTTAGCTTTGAGTGACTCGTCGATTTTTTTCACGTACGTGTCGGTTAGCTTTTGGACATCGTCCTCTGCCGAGTGTTCCTCATCCTCAGTGATTTCCTTTTCCTTTAACAACTCTTTTAGATCGTTATTCGCATCACGACGAATGTTACGCACCGCTACACGCGCTTGTTCGGCTTCTGCACGAACAATTTTTACCAAGTCACGGCGGCGTTCTTCGGTCAACGGTGGTAGAGGAATACGAATGACTGCACCTGCAGATGCTGGGTTTAAACCCAAGTCAGAGGTTAAAATAGCCTTCTCGACAGCTTGAGCGGACGATTTGTCAAATACGGTCAATGCCAATGTACGAGAATCTTCTGTAGTAATGTTAGCGAGCTGCTTAAGTGGTGTATCAACCCCATAGTAGTTCACCATCACACTATCAAGAATACTCGGATGCGCGCGTCCTGTACGCACTTTTGACATTTGACTACGGAGCGACTCTACGCTCTTTTCCATGCGCTCTTTTGCGTCTTTAATAATATCGTTAATCACTGTTTTTACCTTCTCGATTTCGTTTATTCAGCGTCTTTACTGATTAGTGTACCTTCTTCTTCGCCCAGAATCACGGATCGTAACGCACCTGGCTTATTCATATTGAATACACGAATCGGTAATTCATGATCGCGAGCCAGCGTAAAGGCGGCTAAATCCATCACTTTCAGCTGTTGTTGAAGTACATCTTGATAATTGATATGGCGATATAGTGTGGCGTCTGGATTACTAACAGGATCGTCTGAATACACGCCATCGACTTTGGTGCCTTTTAGCACTATGTCTGCTTCGATTTCGATGCCACGCAAACACGCAGCTGAGTCTGTCGTAAAAAATGGGTTGCCGGTTCCGGCTGAGAAAATAACGACACGCCCAGACTTGAGTAGGCTGATTGCCTCTGCCCAGTTATAACTGTCACAGACACCTGTCAACTCGATAGCAGACATTAAGCGGGCATTCACGAATGCGCGATGCAACGCATCTCGCATTGCTAATCCATTCATAACCGTTGCAAGCATCCCCATGTGGTCACCGACTACACGATTCATTCCGGCTTTTGCCAGGCCTTCGCCACGGAATAAATTACCACCACCGATGACAAGTCCAACCTGGACCCCGAGCTCAACCAGCTCTTTGATCTCTTGAGCCATGCGATCCAGCACTTTTGCGTCGATGCCAAAAGGCTCATCGCCCATTAACGCTTCACCGCTAAGTTTTAAAAGAATACGTCGATATGTTGGTTTTGGGTGGGTACTCATGCTTGCCTCTCAATATCCATTTTTCTAAAAAAAACCGCGTCCTGAACGCTCAAGACGCGGTTTCTATTACTCACATTGGGGTTGTGGACCCTGGCACAAAGAATTAACCTTTGCTTGCCGCCGCCACTTGAGCTTGTACTTCAGAAGCAAAGTCTTCTTCTTTACGCTCAATACCTTCGCCCACTTCAAAGCGTACGAATGTAACTACGTCTGCACCCGCTTGCTTAAGCAATTCGCCAACAGTCATAGAAGGGTCTTTTACGAACGGCTGACCAGTTAAGCTGATCTCGCCAGTAAATTTACGCATACGACCTTCGACCATTTTCTCAGCGATTTCTTTTGGTTTACCGCTTTGCATTGCGATATCAACCTGAATAGCACGTTCTTTTTCAACGACTTCAGCGTCAACATCTTCGGGCTTAACAAACTGAGGACTGCTCGCAGCAACATGCATACACAAGTCGCGCGCTAAGTCTTCATCACCACCATTTAATGCAACAGCTACACCAATCCGTGCACCGTGAGTGTATGTAGCAACAGTGTTGCCTTCTTCAATCGTCTTAACACGACGTACGTTCATGTTTTCGCCGATTTTAGCAACAAGGTCTTCACGGGTTTTTTCAACAGTTTCGCCGCCGATGTCAGTTGCTTTCAATTGTTCAACATCGTTTTCTTTGCTAGCGAACGCTGCGTTGATAACTTTCTCGCCAAATGCCAAGAAGCTATCATCGCGTGCAACGAAGTCAGTTTCGCAGTTAAGCTCAACGAGTGTCGCTTGGTTGCCTTCAGACTTAACCAAGATAACGCCTTCAGCCGCAACACGACCGGCTTTCTTAGCCGCTTTTGCTTGACCGCTTTTACGCATTAGCTCGATTGCAGCTTCCATGTCGCCGTCAACTTCTTGCAATGCTTTCTTGCAGTCCATCATACCAGCGCCTGTGCGCTCGCGAAGTTCTTTTACCTGAGCAGCAGTAATTGCCATGGTTAGATCCTCAATTATTCGGTAGCTTCAACAAAATCGTCAGCGTCTTTTGCTTCTACTGGCGCTGATTTAGCTTCTTTGATCGCGTCTGCTGCAGCATTCAAATACAATTGTACTGCGCGGATTGCGTCGTCGTTACCTGGGATAACGTAGTCAACGCCATCTGGATCTGAGTTGGTATCAACAACAGAAACAACTGGAATACCTAAGTTGTTGGCTTCTTTAATCGCAATGTGCTCGTGATCAGCGTCGATTACGAACAATACGTCAGGCAAGCCGCCCATGTTTTTGATACCGCCAAGGCCTTTTTCAAGCTTTTCCATTTCGCGGGTGTTAACCAACGCTTCTTTCTTGGTCAGCTTGTCGAAAGTACCGTCTTGGCTCATGGTTTCAAGATCTTTCAAACGCTTGATTGATTGACGAACGGTTTTCCAGTTAGTCAACATACCACCTAACCAGCGGTGGTTTACGTAGTACTGACCACAGTTCAACGCTGCTTCCTTGACAGGCTCAGCGGCTGCGCGCTTAGTACCTACGAACAAGATTTTACCTTTATTTGAAGCAACGTGCTGCATGTAGCTCAACGCGTCGTTGAACATAGGCACAGTTTTTTCAAGGTTAATGATGTGGATCTTGTTGCGAGCGCCAAAAATGAACGGCTTCATTTTTGGGTTCCAGAAGCGGGTTTGGTGACCGAAGTGGACACCTGCTTTCAGCATGTCACGCATTGACACGTTTGCCATAATACTTTTCCTTTTGTAGGGGTTAAGCCTCCATATACCCCATAGCACGACCCGATTGGGCACCCCGTGGTATGTGTCGATATATGTGTGGTTTAAATTTAAAGTGAATTTTCGCTTTTAAAAAGCGCGCATTTTATACCATATCCACTGTTGTCCTGCAATCATAAAGCGACAAAAATGCCGCCGTCGATCCTCATCCGAGCATGGCTAAGCGGGGTTTAAATTGGTAGACTGCATGTACAAGCAAAAAAGTAGCCCAATTTAAGAGACCGTATTTAATGAGTATATCGATCAAAACGCCTGAAGAAATCGAAAAAATGCGCGCTGCGGGTCGCTTAGCGGCCAGTGTTTTAGAGATGATTGGTGAGCACGTCAAACCTGGTGTGACCACCGAAGAGTTAGACAAAATCTGTCACGATTATATCGTTGATCACGGCGCATACCCTGCTCCGCTCAATTACCATGGTTTTCCAAAATCGATTTGTACATCGGTAAATCACTGCGTATGTCACGGCATTCCTGGACCTAAAAAGTTGAAAGAGGGTGATATCATGAACATTGATGTCACCGTCAAGTTAGACGGCTATCATGGCGACACTTCAAAAATGTTCGTCGTCGGTAAACCTTCTATCCTCGCCGAGCGCTTAATAAGAACCACGCAAGAATCGCTCTACAAAGCGATAAAAATGGTGAAGCCAGGTATTCGCTTAGGTGATTTCGCAGAGGTCATCCAAAAATTTGCTGAACAACATAATTATTCGATTGTTCGCGAATACTGCGGTCACGGAATTGGTGCGGTATTCCATGAGGAACCACAAGTGCTCCACTATGGTAAGGCCGGTACGGGTGAAGTGTTAGAGCCGGGTATGTGCTTCACGATTGAGCCGATGCTCAATGCAGGTAAACGCCACACTAAGTTGATGAAAGACGGTTGGACCGTACTTACAAAAGACCGCAGCCTGAGCGCACAGTGGGAGCACACCTTATTGGTCACCGACAACGGTGTTGAGGTACTCACACTGCGAGAGGAAGAAACTGACCTGCCCCGTGTCATTCAGCATAGCGAATAACACGATGGATACCGAGCAAGCAGATTTTTATGCACATTGGCCCGCCTCAAACCTTGCGCTTGAGGCCGGAGCCTACCGCGAACTCATTGCTCATTATCATCGTTGGTCAGAAGGCCACTTTGTCACTGCCGATATTGACGAGCTCATTCACCATAGGGCTCAATTTTTCGATCAATTGTTAACAGAACTCTGGCATCGCTTTGACTTTTCCAATGAATCTATGGCGTTGATTGCGGTAGGCGGCTATGGTCGTCATACCTTACATCCCGGATCCGATATAGATCTACTCATTTTAGTTGATTGCGAGGATACATTATCACGTTGTGCAGTGTCAGAATTTGTCACTTTTCTATGGGACTTGCACCTCGATGTAGGTCACTCGGTACGCACAGTTTCCCAGTGCTTAAGTGCCGCTTCTGAAGATATCACCACGGCAACCAACCTAATTGAGAGCCGACCCGTAGTGGGTGATGAAACGCTCATTCGCGACTATGAGCAGCGATTATTATCCGACTTCCCCTGGTCAAGCCGAGACTTCTATCAAGCGAAGCTTGACGAACAAAGGCAACGACATCAGCAATATCACGGTACATCGTATAACCTTGAACCTAATATTAAATCCAGCCCTGGCGGACTTCGCGATATTCAAACCATTGGTTGGATTGCCAAACGTCATTTCCAAACCCACTCGGACGAAAGCCTAGTCGAGTTCGGTTACATGACGGCCGATGAATTTGTTGAACTACGTGAATGTATGAACTGGCTCTGGCGTATTCGTTTCGCACTTCACCTTGAAGTAGGCAAACGCGAGGATAGATTACTATTTGATTTTCAACCCGGCGTTGCAGTGCGTCTTGGTTACGGGAATGAAGGCAAGCAATCAGTAGAACTGATGATGAAAGACTACTTTAAGGTCGTACTTCGTGTCAGTGAGCTGAATCAGATGCTACTGCAGTTTTTTCAGCAAGCTATCCTTAACCCGCAAGACCTGCATCATACCATTGATATCGATGAACACTTTGCGATCAATCAACACCTGCTCAGTGCACGCCACGATGAAGTATTCGAAGACCATAGCCAGCTGATTCGAGCATTTGTAATTATTGCTGAACACCCAGAAATTGAAGGCATCCATTCACACACGATTCGTCAATTACGTAACGCGCGTGCTCAGCTCAACGAACCATTAAGCTATGATCCCGACTGTCGTTTCTGGTTTAAGCGACTTATCGAACATCCATCAGGCTGTGGTCGTGCTTTTGCCTTAATGCATCATCATGGCGTCATAGCAAGCTACTTGCCCCAATGGCAGCAGATTGTAGGTCAAATGCAGTTTGACCTCTTCCATGCCTACACGGTCGATGAACACACCTTTCGTTTAGTACGCAACCTTTATCGTTTTTCAGATCCAGAGTATGTCGGGCAATTTCCTTTATGCGAAGAACGCGTAGCTCAAATGACGCGTCGACATTGCCTCTACTTGGCGGGCATTTTCCACGATATCGCCAAAGGTCGTGGAGGAGACCACTCTGAACTCGGTGCGATGGATGCCAGTAATTTTTGTTTGCAACATCGCTACAGTCAAGTAGACAGCGATTTAATTAGTTGGCTGGTAGAACACCATTTAACCATGTCGGTGACTGCACAAAAACGCGATATTCATGACCCTGACGTGATTCAAGAGTTCGCCAATATTGTGGATACGGTTGAACGACTCGACTTTCTTTATTGTCTCACCGTAGCGGATATTCGCGCGACTAACCATTCGCTTTGGAATAACTGGAAAGCAACCTTACTCGAAGAATTGTATAACGCGACTCGTTATTTATTAGAACAAAACAGTAGTAAACCAACGCTCGACGTGCGTGATAAAATCCAGCAAAATAAAGCCAACGCAATGGCTTTGTTACTGAGTGGCGGTTATGAAAAAGAGGCCATTCTTGCGCTTTGGGGGCGCTTTACAGCGGACTACTTTTTTCGTCACACGGCGGAGCAGATTAGTTGGCACTCCCAGCATATTTTGCAACTTAAAGATGATGAACTTCCATTAATTTTAATTGGTGATGAAAACAACTACGGTACAACCGAGCTGTTCGTCTATCACCACGACGAGGGGCATCTTTTTGCTGCCGTGGCGGGCGTGCTTGACAGCCAACAGTTGAATATCTTAGACGCGCAAATCCTGGCAACTCGAGATGGTTTTGTGATGGATACTTTCGTGTTGTTGCAGCGAAATGGTAAACCCTTGACCGAGGCACGTCGCATTGAAGAGGTCAAACAACACTTACTCGACGTGTTACACAAGCGTCGTAAAGTACCTAAAAATAATCGGCCGCTATCACGTCGGTTGAAGAATTTTAGCGTTAAGACTCAAGTGAATTTCTTGCCTGCGAAACACCGTGGGCGCACCACTTTCGAATTGGTGGCGCTGGATAGACCGGGGTTAGTTGCTCGCTTGGCTGCTATTTTACAGCGTTTAGATGTTAGTTTATTGGCTGCCAAAATCACGACTATCGGTGAACAAGCAGAAGATTTATTTATTGTTTCTTCGAATCGTGGAGAGGCGCTTTCAGACGAGCAGAAATTGACGCTTAAACAACAAATTATTAAAGATTTAGATGGATAACGAGGCAAACATGTCGTTCGAAAAGTATAAAAAGCTAATTAATGATGCCTTTGAGCAGCGTGACCAAATTTCTCCCCGTACCGACGATGATGAACTGCGCGAAGTCGTTCGCTACATCATTGATGAAATCGATCGCGGTGAATTGCGTGTGGCAGAAAAAGTAGCCGGCGAATGGATCGTCCACCAATGGCTAAAAAAGGCGGTGTTGTTATCATTCAGACTGAACGACAACGATCTTATCGAAGGCGGCGAAACCCGCTTTTGGGACAAAGTGCCAGCGAAATTCGCCGACTACGACAGCGCTCGTTTTCGTGCGGAGGGCATGCGTGTCGTTCCGCCTGCGATGGTTCGCAAAG